>Ga0209777_10000516_pt1 | contig 62936 bp, 64 predicted proteins | sample FrelakmetHBP12HB_FD_187147 | JGI IMG/M metagenome (GOLD analysis project Ga0209777, IMG submission 187147) | Freshwater lake sediment microbial communities from the University of Notre Dame, USA, for methane emissions studies -HBP12 HB (SPAdes)... | ecosystem: Environmental > Aquatic >...
CGCTTCGTTTGCTTCCGCTCCGCTGTTGCAAAAAAACACTTTATCCGCAAAAGAATTCTCCACGAGCAGATGTGCTAATTGCGCCTGTGGTTCGATATAATACAAATTGGAAATATGCGTCAATTTTCCTAACTGTTTTTTAACAGCGGCAATAACTTTGGGATGAGAATGACCCAAATTGCAAACGGCAATTCCCGCCACAAAATCAAGATACTCCTTGCCGTTAATATCCCAAACCTTCTGCCCGGCTCCCTTAACCATTACTACAGGAAAGCGTTTATAAGTATTCATTATATATTTATCGGCCAAAACCATTATTTCTTTTTCTTTCATTTTTCTTAACCAATCTTTTTTTGTTTTATAATTATAAAACTATTTCCGTACCTATTCCTTTGTCGGTAAATATTTCCAGCAGGATAGCATGTTTCAACCGGCCATCGATAATATGCGCTTTTTTCACCCCTGCCTTAAGCGCTTTCAGACAGCATTTTACTTTAGGAAACATCCCGCCTTCAACTATGCCGTCGTCAATTAACTTCAATGCTTTTTTACCGTTCATTGTATTAATCAGCTTTTTGTCTTTGTCTATTACGCCCTGCACATCGGTTAAAAGTAAAAGCTTTTCCGCCTGCAAGGCTGCCGCAACCTCCCCGGCAACTACGTCGGCATTTATGTTATAGGTTTCGCCTGCATCACCTATTCCCGTGGGCGCGATGATCGGAATAAACCCGTTTTGTGTCAAGGATAGAATCAATTGCGAATTGATTGTCTTTACTTTGCCTACCAAACCGATATCAATGATTTCGGACGGCGTGTGTTTAGCTTTATCTTCGCTTAAAAGATATTTTTCTGCGCTTATTAAATTGCCATCCTTACCGCTGAGTCCGACAGCATTACCGCCATGACTGTTAATCAAGCCGACAATTTCTTTATTGACCTTTCCAACCAGGACCATTTCCACGATATCCATCGTTTCTTTATCGGTGATCCGCATACCTTGAACAAACTTGGATTCTTTTCCCAGCTTGCTTAAAAAATTACCTATTTGCGGGCCGCCGCCATGGACAACAACAGGATTAATGCCGATATATTTCATCATAACGACGTCCTGGGCAAATTTATCCTTTAGCTCATCATCAACCATGGCGTGTCCGCCATACTTAATGACTATTGTCTTATTGTAAAATCGCCTAATGTAAGGCAGAGACTCCAAAAGAATTTCCGCCCTTTCCATTGAATTTAATATATTTTCCATTGAGAACTCCGCCTATAAAATGTATCTGCTCAAATCTTCATCTTCGATGATATCATTCAACTTTTCTTCTACATTCTTGGCATCAATTTTTATTTCTTTTTCTTTCATATCCGGCGCATCAAAAGAAATATCATCCAACAATTTTTCCATTATCGTATAAAGCCTTCTAGCGCCAATATTTTCTGTTCTTTCGTTAACCAGCGTCGCAATTTCTGCGATAGAGGATATAGCTTCTTTTGTAAAAAATAATTTTATACCTTCAGTAGCCATCATTTCCGTATATTGCTTAACCAAAGCATTATTCGGTTCGGTGAGTATTCGGATAAATTCTTCCTTACCCAGCGAATCAAGTTCTACGCGAATCGGGAAACGTCCTTGCAGCTCCGGAATCAAATCGGAAGGTTTGGAAGAACTGAACGCTCCCGCAGCAATAAAAAGTATATGATCTGTTTTGACCATTCCATAACGGGTATTGACGTTGGAGCCTTCCACGATGGGGAGCAAATCCCTTTGCACACCCTCTCGCGAAACATCCGGACCATGCGGCGCATCACTGCCTACAATCTTATCAATTTCGTCTAAAAATATTATCCCCGATTGCTCAACCTTTTCTATGGCTGTTTTAGTAACTTTGTCCATATCAATCAATTTTTGCGCCTCTTCTTCCGCCAGCACTTCCAGAGCTTCCGGCACTTTTAGAGTTCTTCTCTTCTTTTTCTGTGGGAATACATTCCCTAACATATCTCTGATATTAAGCCCCATGTCATCCATTCCTGCAGCGGAAAATATTTCGATCATCGGACCGCTTCTGGCCTCGGTAACTTCCAGCTCCACTATTCGATTGTCCAGCTTGCCATTTTTGAGTAATTTTCTTAATTTCTCCCGCGTGGCATCGAAACTCTGCGGCTGCTCTTGGGTAACTTGAATATTTTCACACGATCCGCTCGGATCCGCCAGCATATCATCAACCTTTTTTTCCGCAGGCCTTTGAGGAAGCAACAGATCCAGCAATTTTTCCTCTGCAATTTCTGCAGCTTTGGTGCAAACGTTCTCCTGCTCTTCCGATTTGATCATGTTCACGGACAACTCCACCAAATCACGGATTATCGATTCGACATCGCGCCCCACATAACCAACTTCGGTAAATTTGGACGCCTCCACTTTTAAAAAGGGTGAATTATCCAATTTGGCCAACCTGCGCGCAATTTCTGTTTTCCCCACGCCGGTAGGCCCGATCATGATAATATTTTTTGGCGAAATTTCATCAGCTAATTCTTTCGACACGTTTTGCCTGCGCCATCTGTTGCGCAGTGCAATGGCTACGGCCCGCTTGGCGTCAGCCTGGCCAATAATATGCTGATTAAGTTTTTCCACTATTTCCCGGGGTTTTAACCCATCATTGGACATAATCTATTTTTACCCCTTGTCTTTACTGTTTTTTTTGCCTCTTGTTGCAGCTTCAACATCTATTTCTTCCACTGTTATATGATCGTTAGTATAAATACAAATTTCAGCCGCTATTTTCATTGCTTCTTTCGCAATTTCCGTTGAAGTCATGTTAGAATGACGAACCAGAGCACGGGCCGCCGCTTGAGCATAAGGCCCGCCGGAGCCGATGGCTATAACGTCATCATCAGCCTCAATCACATCTCCATTTCCGGAAATTATCAACGAATAATCTTTACTTACGGCGATCATCAACGCTTCTAAATGCCGCAGCACACGATCGGTGCGCCAGTCTTTCGTCAACTCCACTGCCGCTCTCAACAAGTTGCCATTGTATTGCTCCAGCTTTTGATCAAACCGGTCAAACAAAGTAAACGCGTCTGCCGTAGCACCGGCAAAACCCACGATAATTTCGTTATTATAGAGACGACGCACTTTGCGGGCGCCGCGTTTCAAGATTGTCGTTTCCAACGTAACCTGACCGTCACCGGCTACTGTTATTTTACCCTTATGCTTAACAGATAATATTGTGGTGCTTTTTATACGCATTTTCCTCTCCCTTAAAAAAACCAGGCATTTTTAAATTATCAACTCTAGATCCCGTGTCGCGCTTCGCTTGCACGGGATAAATTCGACTAAGGCCTTTTTCGGCGTTGCCTTGAAAAAAGGCCAAGTACTCTTAACCTCTGGATCCCGTGTCACGCTTCGCTTGCACGGGATAAATTCGACTAAGGCCTTTTTCGGCGTTGCCTTGAAAAAAGGCCAAGTCTCATTTACTTTTTTGCTCGTGGATGCGCTTTATCATAAACTTCCACCATGCGGTTAATATTTACCGCAGTATATTTCTGTGTCGTGGAAAGACTCTTGTGTCCAAGCAATTCCTGAATCGAACGCAAATCCGCTCCGGCATTTAAAAGATGCGTAGCGAAGCTATGCCTCAAGGCATGAGGGCTGATCTTTCGACCAATACCGCTTTTGCCAGTCGCTGCATCAACTATCCGGGCAATACTTCTTGTCGTTATTCTTTTGCCCTGAGCATTTAAGAACAGCGGTTTTTTAAAAATATCCGCATCAATACTTTTTCTTAGCTCACCCGTCTTTTCTAAATATTCTTTAACTGCTTCCAAAGCTCTTCTGCCAACGGGAACTATTCTTTCTTTTTTACCCTTTCCCCGTACTTTAATCAATTCTTGATTAAAATCAATGTCTATTACATCCAGTCCGGCCAATTCACTTAAGCGCAACCCCGAAGAATAAAACAATTCCATCATTGCCCGGCTACGCAAATCCAAAGCCGATTTTTCGCCTTGGGCATCAAGAAGTTGAAATGCCTCATCAACCGACAAAAAAGTAGGCATATATTTTTCTGCTTTCGGTGTCTGGACCATATTCGCCGGATTATTTTTAACCTTACCGTTACGCAATAAGTATTTATAAAAAGCTCTCAACGATGCTACTTTGCGGTTAACTGTGGATTTTTTCACCTTTTGGCGATATAAGTAGCTTAAATATGCGCGAATAGTTTCCGGCTCCGCGTTGATTACTTCATCTTTTTCTTTTATAAAACTGTTGCTTTGAAGAAAGCCGGCAAATTCCTGAACATCAGCAATATAAGCTTTTTGCGTGTGCGATGAAACATTGCGCTCAACTTCCAGATAAACTTGGAAATCTTGAATAAGGTTTCCCATAATATTTACATCTTATACTTACCAAAATCTTCCGCAGAAAGATTTTCCAGAAATTCCTTAATTTTATCTTCTTTTAGTTTATCCAAATCACCTATTTTAATTCCGAAATCCACACTGCGCGATTTTTCAATGACTGTTTCATCGACAAATATAGGCGCATGCGCGCGCAACGCCAGAGCAATAGCATCGCTGGGACGAGCATCAATTGTAAAATTTTGCCCTTCTTTGCTTAAATAAATATTAGCAAAAAAAGTATTGTTGCGAATATCCGCGATCACGATTTTATTCACTGTCACAGCTAAAACTTTCAAACATTCGTAAAACAAATCATGGGTCATAGGCCGTGAAAAAGCTATTTTTTCCAGCTCTGTGGCAATAGCGCTGGCTTCAAACAAACCTATCCAGATAGGAATGGCTTTATTTTCCTGCATGTTTTTCAATATTACGATGGGCGTATTGGTAATGGGATCAATTGTTAATCCCGAAACCTTCATTTCAATTAACATTACCAACCTCCTTAATTTTCAATTATTTCTCCTCTTAAAGAATGTAAATAAGCTTTGGATATTTTTACATTTACCAGCTCACCTATTAATTTCTGTTTGCCCTTAAAATTAACGATTTTCCAGGAACGGGTTCGTCCGGTCAAATCACTTTCCAAATTTTTGCTTTTTCCTTCCACCAGTAATTCTTGTCTGGTTCCTTCCAAATCTGTGTTTTTTTCCAGAGTATATTTATCCTGTAGCGCTTGCAATTGCTTGAGTCTTCTTAGCTTTTCACTTTCTTCAATTTTTCCTGCAAACTTTTGAGCCGCAGTCCCTTTTCTTTCAGAATACTTAAACGAAAACAAGGAATCAAACCTGATTTTTTCCATCATGTCAATTGTTTCTTGATAGTCATTTTGCGTCTCCTGCGGAAATCCGACGATGATATCCGAGGTAATGCTTATCCGTGGACAAACTTTGCGCAAACAATCAACTTTGGCTCTGTATTCTTCAACGGTATATCCTCTATTCATCAATGCCAATACCCGGTTTGATCCGGATTGTACCGGAAGGTGAATGTGTTCGCATAATTTATCTTCCTCGGCAAAGCAATCGATTAATTCTTCGGAGAGGTCACGTGGATGTGATGTTGTAAACCGAATCCTTGTGATGCCGGATATCTTACCGATTTTTTTAATCAGCCCGGCGAAATTCACTCCATTATCTATATCTATATATTTGCCATAAGAATTGACATTTTGTCCCAGCAACGTAACTTCTTTGATACCGCAATCAACCAGTTTTTTTATTTCTTCGATGATATCTTCCGGTGTCCGGCTCATCTCCCGTCCACGCAAATAAGGAACGACGCAATAGGCACAGAAATTATTACAGCCTTGCATAATCGTCACAAACGCACTTATGGAACCGTTTACCGGTGGAGCATAAATTCCAATCGAGTTAAGCGATTTATGAAAATCAACATTGGTAATTTTTCCTCTTTTCTTCTGAGCAGAAGCTACCATCTCCGGCAGACGATGAATGTTGTGCGTACCGAAAACAAAATCCAGATGCCCAACTCTTTTGTGAAATTTAGTTCCCAAATGCTGCGCCAGACAACCGCCCACGCCAATAATCAAATCCGAATTCTGCTCTTTGAATTTGCTGAGCCTGCCCAGCTCACTATAAACTTTATGCGCGGCCTTTTCCCTGATGGAGCACGTATTGAACAGGATTAAATCAGCCATCTTCATATTATCGGTCAGTTTATAGCCGCTATCGGCAAGCAACGCCGCCATTTGTTCCGAATCATGAACATTCATTTGGCAGCCGAATGTTTCAATATACAAGTATTTGTTTTTCATCTTTTTCCGCTTATTTTATTTGTTTTTAGGCTTAATATTTCAACAGAAGTTAGTCAATAAGTTTTTGAGATTTTACAGGTGATTTTTCCTTTTAAAAAAACTTAGATGTGCTATGTTTTGACCGAGAACTCGGAAAAGGCAAAGTTCGGATATTAATTGTTAGCCGCCTGAGAGGGTATTATGAAATTTGAACTTGAACCTCATCATCGAAATGTTCCTGATGAAGAACTTCTTCAGGATCTTGTTCGTGTAGCAGAAGAATTAGGTAAAGAAAAAGTAACTATCGATGAGTACAACGAGAAGGGTAAATACCATAATACTACCCTGGCCCGTCGTTTTGGTTCGTGGTTTAAGTCCTTAGAAAGAGCTGGACTTAAAAAAACAAGAAACCTCAATATTTCAGATGAAGAGCTTTTTAAAAATCTAGTCGATGTCTGGACAACTTTAGGACGTCAACCAAAATATGACAACCTCACTAATAATGTATCAAAATACTCTTCAGGCACATATGAAAAACGATTTGGGGGTTGGAGAAAAGCCTTAGAAGCATTCGTGGAATGGGCAAACGAAGGAATACAACCTGAATATAGCACACAAGTTGAACTGGGTTCCCAGAAAAGAACACCAAGAAATATTAATTGGAGGTTAAGGGCATTGGTTCTAATGCGGGATGGTGCTCGTTGTCGCTTGTGCGGAGTAACTCCAGAAGATGGTATAAAACTGCATGTGGATCATATTAAACCTTGGAGTAAAGGCGGCGAAACCATCTTAGAAAATCTACAAATCTTATGTGAAGTTTGCAATATCGGGAAGAGCGATATCGAAATAAGCGGCTAACCAAGGCATTCACCGGACGGCTTACAGCCACCGGTGATGCCTGCCGTTATTCGAAGAATATGGAGAGCACCAAATGAGACGTAAAAAGTCAAAAGGGGTCAAGTCTGCCTTTGACCAATATTAGCTTAGTCATGCCATTCCTAACTTTCCGGCAATTGATGTTTTTTCTTTAATCGCTTTTATTGATTTTTTGAGACCTGGTTTGCATAAATGTAAAAATGATTTATGAAGTGCGAATTGAAGCTTTTTATGGGTACCATGCCCTCGCAGTGCAACGGCCGCCGACACAAGTGTTTGAGTTCGCCTTAGGCGGACGAGTTTTGTGTCGGCAGTGAAGCAAGAGGCCGCATGGTCGTAAAAAGGTTCTGAGCGCAAATGAATCAGTTTTGCAAAGCTCTTATTTTATAATTTTGCCATTGCTTCATAGAACAAATTGCTTAACTCACCGAATTCCATCACGGAAAGCGTCTCACCCCGGCGTTTTCCGTCAATACCGGCGGAAGTGAGAACTTCTTTAATTTTTTCTTCTTTAAAATCAGTCAGTAACTTTGAATTCTTCAAATTGTTAATCAGCATTTTTCTACGCTGGGCAAAAGACGCCTTAACCAGTTGGGTAAAAAAAGCTGCATCAATTAATTCCATTAAAGGTTTATCCAGAAAATCTCCCCTGATGACTGCGGATTCGACTTTAGGCCGCGGATAAAAACAATTTGCCGGCACATCAAATATTTTTTCCACAGAGGCAAACATTTGCAAAAGCACGGAGGGCACGCCATAGCTTTTATTATTTGGCTGAGCTGCCAGCCGCTGAACGACTTCTTTTTGCAGCATCAGTATAAAATCATCAATAGCTGAGCGACTGGATAATAAGTGAAAAATCAAAGGACTGGATATATTGTAAGGGACATTACCAATAACTTTAACTTTGGATTTATATCTTTTTGCTAGCGCATTAAAATCATATTTCAATATATCGCCGCAGTGAATTTCAACATTTCTATATGGGGCAAGTTTTTCTTTTAATACTTCTACTAAATTTTTATCTAATTCCACGGCAATTATTTTCCGGGCTTCTTGCGCCAGAATTTCCGTTAAAACGCCGATGCCCGCGCCAATTTCCACCACAATATCTTCTTTGGTAATTTGAGCGGCAGCGGCTATTTTCCGAATAATGTTGCCATCCAAAAGAAACGACTGGCCTAATTTCTTGCGCGGTTTGATCTCATATTTATTGATTATTTCTTTTGGTGAAACCATGAGTATCTCTAACTCGTAAGATTTAGAATATTATCCATTTTCGACGACCTTGTAAAAAGCTCCAGAGGCAAGGCGCGCAAAGCCTTCGGAGTGAGGCGTATTTCTACATACGTCGCAACGACGAAAGGCTGCGGCGCAACGCAGCATATGAACTTTTTACAAGGTCGCTAGAGGCCAGCGCGACACTGCGTTCAAATCCAGCGGATCGCTGCGGCCGTTTTTCAGCATGATCTCGCCGATAACTGCAATCATTGCCGCATTATCTGTGCACAAAATAGCAGGCGGTATGAATAATTCGATATTCTTTTTTGCCGTAGCCTCGGCAAATCGCTGACGCAATCTGCTATTGGCCGCCACTCCGCCGCAGACCACTAATTGTGCAATATTATTCTCTAGGGCTCCCCGAATAGTTTTATCTACTAAAACATCAACGATAGCTTCCTGATAGCTCGCTACAACATCCGGCAATTCATCAGCGGTAAAATCACGGCCGCGTTTTTTCAGCATGGTCAATAAGGAAGTTTTCAAACCACTGAAGCTGAAATCGGGCGAATCCTTCATCGCGCGAGGAAAAGCAACTGCTCGATGGTTGCCGTTTTTAGCTATTTTATCGATGATCACTCCGCCCGGGTATCCCAGATTAAGAAGCTTGGCCGCTTTATCCAAGGCCTCTCCGGCGGCATCATCGTGTGTCTGGCCAATCACTTGAAAATCATGATAGTTCTTCACCAGATAAACACTAGTATGCCCGCCGGACACAACTAAGGCAACGAAAGGAAAATGCGGGGCTCTTTCCGAGAGAAATGCCGCGGCGATATGCCCTTCCAAATGATTAACACCGACTAACGGAATGTTCAGAGCATAAGCCAGAGCCTTGGCGATGGACAATCCAATTAAAAGCGAACCAATCAAACCCGGCCCCCGGGTTACAGCAATGCCCTCTATTTCCGGAAATGTGATGTGAGCATCCGCCATTGCTTGCTTCAAAACCGGATTAATTGCCTCGATATGTTTACGCGAAGCAATTTCCGGCACAACACCACCGTATTTGCTGTGATCTTTGATTTGTGAAGCGATGACATTGGAAAGTAGTTCCCTGTTGTCAACTACTGCCGCCGCGGTTTCATCACAAGATGTTTCAATTCCCAAAACTATCAAATTTTGTTCCTTACCGATAATTTTCTTTGCTAAAAATATAAAATCTTTATATAAAAGCAATGACGTTTTGTAAACAAACTTTTGATAACCATTATTTATCGGAAAATCATCAATGGAATTTAAAACAGATTTTTTAATTTTAGGCAGTGGCATTGCGGGTTTAAGCCTGGCCATTAAGGCTTCAACCCTGGGTAGTGTGGCCATAGTCACAAAAAAGGAAAAGTCGGAATCCAATACTAATTATGCTCAGGGCGGAATAGCCGCGGTTACCGATCAAACCGACAGTTTTGAAGATCATATTAACGACACACTGGTCTGTGGCGCAGGTCTTTGCAACAAAGATGTAGTCGATTTCGTCGTCAGGGAAGCTCCACCCCGTATTCAGGAACTGATCCAATGGGGAGTAAATTTCACAAAATCGGAAGCGCCGCCTCATGCCTATGATTTAGGTCAGGAAGGAGGTCACAACCGCAGACGGGTACTGCATGCCAAAGACCTTACCGGAAGAGAAATCGAGCGGGCGCTGCATGAAAAAGTCGCCCATTTAACAAATGTAAACATTTACGAAAACCATATAGGCATTGACCTCATCATCGAAAGAGATCACTCCGGTAAAGCCATTCGCAACCTCGGAGCTTACGTGTTGAACATAAATAACAGAGAAATTCACACTTACCGAGCCAAATACACGATTTTATGCACAGGGGGAGCGGGGAAAGTTTACCTTATCACAACAAACCCGGATATAGCGACTGGCGACGGAATTGCTATGGCGTATCGTGCCGGAGCGCAAATTTCCAATATGGAATTCATCCAGTTCCATCCGACATGCCTTTATCACCCTGATGCCAAAGCTTTCCTCATCAGCGAAGCCGTGCGTGGCGAAGGGGCAATTCTCAGACTAAAAAATGGTTCGACGTTTATGGAAAAGTATCATTCCATGGAAAGTCTCGCACCGCGCGATATTGTTGCCAAGGCCATTTACACGGAAATAAAAAAATCTGGCGATGAATATGTTCTTCTCGATATCACTCACCGCGATCGTGATTTTTTAATTAATCGTTTCCCCAATATTTATGACAAATGCCTTGAATTTGGTCTGGACATAACCCGTGATCCTATTCCTGTCGCTCCGGCCGCACATTATATCTGCGGCGGCGTTACTGTAAATCCCTTCGGGGAAACTTCTATCGCCAATCTTTATGCCTGCGGTGAAGTATCCTGCACTGGACTGCATGGAGCAAACCGCCTCGCGAGCAATTCCTTACTGGAAGCAGTTGTTTACTCACACCGTGCCTATAAAAAAATTGCGGAATTATTCTCTTCCCAACAACACAGCAATTATTCTATCGCTCCGTGGGATGACAGCGGAACAACAGAGAGCGACGATAGTGTCGTTGTAACAAACAACTGGGACGAAATAAGAAGATGCATGTGGAATTATGTTGGCATTGTCCGGTCAAATAAAAGACTGGAGAGAGCCGTCCGCCGAATTGATCTCATTCAAAAAGAAATTGACGACTATTATTGGAACTTCAAGGTCACCAAAGATTTAATCGAATTACGCAATATTACGACCGTCGCCAAATTAATCGTTCAGAGCGCATGCGCCAGAAAAGAGAGCCGCGGTCTGCACTATAACGTCGATTATCCCGATACGCTCCCAGAATTTCAGAAAGACACGATTATTTTAAAAGGATAAATCCCTATCATATTATATTGATTTTATTAAGTATTTTACTTTAAAAACCCAGCAATAATCTCTAGATTTCTATTTCTCGTTTCCAAATACGCGGTTAAAAATAAAATCCAGATTCTTTAAAAAGTTATTTATGTTGAAAATTTCCGCCAAATCTTTTTCCTGGAGACATTTCATTACCACTTCGTCTTCTTTAAGCAACCCTTTGAACTCTATACCTTCATGCCAGGATTTCATCGCGTTCTTCTGAACGACAGCGTAAGCGTCTTCTCTGGTCATTCCTTTCTCAATAAGAGCAAGCAGCACCATTTGTGAAAATATAACTCCGTTGGTCATATTTAAATTGGAAAGCATTCTATCCGGATATACAATAAGCTTATCCATCATCCCGGTAAACCTTCCCAGCATAAAATCCAAAATAATTGTGGCATCCGGTCCGATAACTCTTTCTACTGAAGAATGACTTATATCCCTTTCATGCCAAAGGGCTACATTTTCCAGTGCGGCCAACGCATAAGATCTAACGAGCCTCGCTAAACCGGAAAGATTTTCTGAAAGGACAGGATTGCGTTTATGCGGCATAGCTGATGAGCCCTTTTGCCCCGCGGAAAAATATTCTTCCGCCTCTCGAACCTCCGTCCGCTGAAGCAACCTGATCTCCTGCGCAAACTTATCCACTGAAGAGGCGATTATCGCCAGAGTGGTAAAAAATTCGGCGTGTCGATCACGTTGAACAATCTGTGATGATACCGGTGCCGGGTTCAAAGCAAGTTTGCGGCACACATATTCTTCCACAAACGGCTCCACAAAAGAAAAAGTGCCCACCGCTCCCGATATTTTCCCGTAGCTTACGGATTCCTTGGCATTGACCAGACGCCGATGATTGCGCTGCATTTCCTGATACCATAAGGCCATCTTCAAACCGAAAGTAACCGGCTCGGCGTGAATGCCGTGCGAACGGCCGATCATCAAGGTATTTTTATGTTCAAAAGCTTTCTTTTTTAAGACAACCAAAAGCTGATCGATATCTTCCAGCAAAATTTCCGCCGATTCTTTCAACAAGATGGCGAGCGATGTATCCAAAATATCAGAAGAGGTAAGACCCATGTGAATGAAACGGCCGTCTTCATCTACTTTTTCCGTTAAAGAGGTCAAAAAAGCTATTACATCATGCTTTGTCGTTTTTTCTATTTCATCAATACGTTTGACGTTAATAGTGGCTTTTTGTTTGATATTTTTCAGCGAATTTTCCGGAATTTTGCCCAGTTTAGCCATCGCTTCGCAAGCCATAATTTCCACATCAAGCCACTTCTGATATCTATTTTCCGTACTCCAAATTTTTGTCATTTTTTCTCGGGAATATCTGGAAATCACTTACTCCTCCTCAAAAATATTTATAGTTATCGCACGTTGGTTAACTTTCTTCTCTCCATTTTTTTATAGATTGATATTATTACGATTTCGAACAATAGGTCAAGACCTATTAATAATCCGGCCGGTCAATTAAAGATTGACAAATTATACACGAAAACATATTTAAATAAAATCAAATTGGAAGATGGGTGACCGCATGTCCAAAACCATAGCGGCAACTGGAAAATACAGTCTGATAGAAGAAATTGTTAATAGTATTATTCACGGGACCGGGATTCTGATCAGCCTGGCCGGACTTGTTCTTTTAATCGTTTTTTCCAGCTTGTACGGTAAGGCCAGCCATATTGTCAGTTGTACAATTTTTGGTATTACGCTGGTTCTACTTTACACGGCTTCAACACTCTATCATAGTTTCCGAAAACCACAAATTAAACACGTCTTTAGAATTATCGACCATTCTTGTATTTACGCTTTAATTGCGGGAACTTATACCCCTTTTATGCTGGTCACGGTCCGCGGGGTTTTGGGCTGGACTCTTTTTGCTATCATTTGGTCTCTGACCATTTTGGGAATTTTATTTAAAGCTTTTTTTATTCATCGGTTTAAAATTTTTTCCACGCTTGCTTATATTCTAATGGGCTGGCTGGTTGTTTTTGCCATCAAACCTATTTTTCAGACACTCCCCGGAGGCGCTATTGTCTGGCTTGTTTCCGGCGGACTAGCTTACACAGGGGGCACTATCTTTTATGCATGGAATAGACTTCCCTTTAATCATGCCATCTGGCATTCATTCGTACTTACCGGTAGTATCTGCCATTTTTTCGCTGTTTTCTTTTACGTCGTACCGCTAAAAACTTAGATTATAAACAGGCAGTAAATCAATACTCAAAGTTATTGAAAAGATATTGCATCCTGTTCAATCCCTTTTGAAATATCGTGTTTAGCACTTAACCATCAATTTTTCGTAATAAGAACAAACGTTTTTAATTCTGTTAAAAACAAATGTAGTTGCTGGATACTCTGTACCCATCTGGATACTTTAATTTGGATACATATTATCCGTGTATTTCCAAAAATCATAAACAATATTTTCATATATTTATAAATAATCAAGTAATTACAATATGTTATCAAATAATAGCTCGTATGGCACAGGTTTTGCTCAATAACAAGCTAGCGGAGGTCTCGGACCGGCTTTTGGCAGTCCTGACGGCAGAGGTCATTGTGGTGAAGTGGGTTTACGGAGATTAAATCTTACGGATGAACAAAAAACCAAGATTGAAGCCCTGCAAACAGCGCACGAAAAGATTGAATCAATTTACCGATTCTAAATCATTCTTGTATTATCGTATTTAAAATGTTAGAAGTTCGGCGGATTCAAACGTTAGTATTCCAAAAAGGGAGATAAATATGAGAAAATATTTGCAATTAATGTTTTGTTTGACAATCATTTTGCTGGCTACGGGTTTGCCTTGGGCAAAAGACAAGTACATGGTAACTGTTTTGCCTTTTTCCTTGCATAGCGCTGAAAATATCGATTACTTAAAACCAGGAATCGAGAATATGCTCTCCACGCGTATTTCTGTACCCAATAAAATTGAGGTCACCGGTAAAAATATTGTTTCCGAAGAACTGAAGAAAACCAAATCCAGGGAATTGACTTTAGTTGATGTATATAACCTCGGTAAAAAATTGAAGTCTGATTATGTCGTTTGGGGAAGCATTACCAAAATCGGCAAAAGTATCAGTATTGATGGAAAGCTGGTGGACATAGCCGCCAACAAATCCGACTTCGGCATTTTCGCTCAATCACAAAGCCTTGATGAAGTAATTCCTAAAATCGATGATTTTTCTCAAAAAATTGTCCAACATATTCTGGGAACTACTCCGGTGGCTACGACACCGGTTGCAGGCTCTTCCTCTTCCGTTTCTGCTCCCACTGCAAGCCCTAATGCGCCCCCAGCCCCTCCGGGTTCTTCGCGTGAATCGCAAATAATTGCGGGCATGAAAACGGCTAAGAGAGGCACTTTGACTTCTGCAATCAACACCGAATTTATTAACGCTCCTGATCCCATTAATCGCAGGGGGTTCTGGATGAGTCAAAAAGTGCCAACTGAATTTAAAGGCATGGACATAGGAGACGTAAATAATGATGGTGTAAATGAAGTGGTAGCCATAGATATTCATAACGTTTACATATACCAAAAAACAGACAACGAATTGAAATTATTGGAGAAAATAGCTGGAAAATCTTATGATAATTATATTTCAGTTGACGTAGCAGATATCAACAGAAACGGCGTAAAGGAAATAATCGTGACATCGCTCAACGACACTACGCTTGATTCCTTTGTCCTAGAATTCAAAGACGGTAAGTATGTCAAGATTGAATCGGGTATTCGTTGGTTCTTACGTGTAATTGATACTCCGTCAGGCATTCCTTTATTGTTAGGACAGGGTTATGGTTTTGATAAGCCTTTAGACACACAAATTTATGAAATTGTTTGGAGAGACGGCAAATACGTTCCCGATCAAAAAATGAAAATACCGCTGGGTTTGTCTATCTATGGTCTGACCATTGACAATTTAGGCACGGGTGGCGGGGAAAAAATCATTGCCCTGGATGAATTGGATCATCTATGCATATTTGAAAAAACAAATAAGAATTTAAGCCGGATTTTTACTTTTGGCTTTTCCAGTGACGCACTTATCTGGAGAAGTGATGATTATTATGGTGGCAGTAATAACTACTTCGAAAATATTGATAAGACAAAACCTGACGAAAATGAAAAAAGCGCCTTTGCCAATTTGCGCATTCTGACTTTTGATACAAATAAGGATGGAAAAAAAGAGATAATTATAGCAAAAAACTTATCTTCCGTCGGCCGAGTGTTTAAGCATTTGAAGCTTTTCACTTCCAGTGAAATACATAATCTGGAATGGGACGGTATGGGAATGGCGGAAAATTGGCAGACAAAAAAAATCAACGGATACATTGCCGATTATTGTATTAAAGACATTGATAACGATGGTAAACCGGAACTAGTGTTGGCCTTGGTTTTATCTGTCGGCGCTTCGTTGCGGGATAAAAGTGTAATTGTTGTTTATAAGCTGGATACCGCCCAATAAGTAATTGACAAAACTTGTGTGCTTGGGATATAGCGTCGCACAAATTTATTTTCCAATCGCAATGAAGGAATTGTGGTAAATAAGCGACTGTCCAAGCGGCGGTGTAGCTCAGCTGGTTAGAGCATACGGCTCATATCCGTAGTGTCCGGGGTTCAATTCCCTGCACCGCCACCAGAACATAATCCGGCAACGTGCGGTGAAGTAAAAAAGGCCCTAAAAAAACGGGCTTTTTTTATTGGCTATTATCCGATAGCGCGTGCTATTAGGGATATCCTGATTTATGGCTACGAAAATCCTAATGATAACCTTCAATTAATAATTGGAACCTCTCTTTTCCCGCTCAACGGCTGTCAGCGCCGCGCCACTCGACAGCGCCGAACCGGGTGTCGCCAAGTAAAGTGTAAACGAGGCTGACGGTTCCTATCGTCTGGTGACTGTTGGCCCAGTCGGGATAGTGCGCATCCCGGATGGACGCGATGTATTGGATTCCGAGGGCGTGACGGCCGTAAACGCGAACAGTGAATCCCATGTTCAGGCGCTCAATGGCCTCCGTTCCCCCCGGGTCATCGCCACCCACGCCAGACAAATAATACGCGCGTCCTGTTAAGTCGAACATAGCTCTCTCGCCAAGGATGAGGCGGAGCGCAAGGAGCCCCTGCGGAGCGACGCCGTAGTGGTAATCGCGTTGACCCATTTGGGTGACATTACCGGCCGCAGCGTAACCGACACCTCCGAGGACCGAACCCTGGAGCGCTACTACTGGCGAGAGCCACCATTGAAAGGTAGTGCCGAGAGAGACAGAGGTACTGGAGACGCGGAAAAAGTCAATGACCAGAAAGGGAATATGATTGGATGAGGCCTGTCTGAATTCCGTAAAGAATACCTTTTTGGCAGATGCACAGACCAAAAGGTGAATCTATTTATCAAAAAGGACAGCCAACTCGATACATCACTCGCACAATGATCGGCAGCGCACCCCATATTTTGTGGTCAAAATCCTCTGGACATACAATACCGATATTCCTATAGCTCAATCATGAAAAAACAATATCTTATCATTTTATCATTGGTTCTTTGTTCAGAGTCAATGCCGCGTAATACTCGCTATCTTCCACCTGATGAATAATTGGTTCAGCTCTTTTTGACGGATAAATAAATGCGCATTTGCTGCCTTGTTTATCATAAAAATAAGGCGTCTTCCCTTCTTGGTAGATAACCACTGACGGATACCCGTGATATTTATGCAACTGTTTCCATTCCCGTTTGGCATTCGCTTGATTGAAATATTCTTCCAATTCTTGTCTGTGAGCAATTGTCGATGGTGATTGCATATAGAGATAAGACGTTGAGCCGAGAAATACAAAAATTAAGAGCACGGCTGCCATGATTGTAATATTGAGGCTGTATATCCGCAGATTAACAACAAACTTCTTATATTTATTTTTTATCGTCTTTATCATCAGATGCCTCCTTATGTCTTTAAAGACAAGATAGCGTCCGTAGGTTTAACACACAATAACTTATCATTTATTCGTGAAACTCCAATTCCGAAAGCGGAAGGGTAGCATACCCGTGATTTTTGTTTCAATCGTAAGGGGCCGGATCGATGTAAAACATCTTTCCGGACCCTTAACCCGATGCTCCTATTGCACGATTATTTCAAAAAGAACTCTCATGTTGGCCTTTGCTGCTTTGGAGTAGATCTCTTTGGGCGCGGCTTCGTACATTGCCGGGTCTGTTTCACCATAACCGATTGTGGAAAGCCTGTCCGGCGAAATGATACCTTCGTTAATGAGGTATTCCTGAACAGCTTTTGCTCTTCTTTCGCTTAACTTCTGATTGTAAAGATCGGTACCGGCAGCAGAAGTATATCCGGCAATACGGATTTTAGCGTTAGGGTTTTCTCTCAGCTTCGGGATATCTCTTTTCAGGATCGCCTGCGCTTCCGGTGTAAGGGTCGACTTATCAAAATCAAAATGGATGTCCTCAAAAGTAAGGATAGTGCCCTTCTCTTTCGGCTTTGCAACATACTGTTGATAGCGTTCGCAATTTCCGGAGATTATTCTTTCCACAAAAGTGGCCATTGCTGACGGGTTTGCCAGTTTATCAGCATTTACGTTATATCCGCCTTTAACATTCTGCACAATCCGTTCAGAAAGGTCTTTCCCGTTTTGAGTATATGCTAACTGAATTGCATAAACGCAGAGCCTGTCGCCATAGTCTGAGTTGACTCTGGAGATGGCGTCTATGACAGCTGCGTTACTAATGTCAGCTTTGTTTTTAATGTCACCCTCAATCGGACTCATATCGAAATCACTGACAATAATGAGGGCTGAATTACCCTTCGCCCCTTTGAGATCATTGCCTGCTGCTCTAATAGCTTTTTCCAGAGGAGTTCCACCGTTGACAAATTCGATAGAGTTTATTGCTTTCGTATAATCTTCTTTGACCAATGGCTTCATTCCATAAATAAGAACAGTTTGTTCTGCCCAGAAGGTCCTGAGCCCTGCATTCAGCCTGATTTCCGGAATTGTCGCAATCATGTTTTTTGTAGTATCTTTCCCATACGTCAGGCGAGTTGGATTGTCCACAAACTGAGGCTTAACATGCAAATCACCCATGGAAGCAGATTTGTCAAAGAGGACAATGAAATTGTTTGTTTTCTGAACCAATTGCCCGGATCTAATCTGCGGATTAAGATCAACTGCTTTAAATGTCGCGCAACCGGTAAACAGTATAAAAAACATCGCCAAAAAAATTAATCCATAACCGCTTCTTCTCATAATAAGATCTCCTTTACATTTTTTTAGTCGTTAAGTTCATTTATCACTACCGGCCGGCAGTGATCCTACTGTCTCTTTGGTCTTGGACTCGGACTACCCGATGGTCATCCGGTTCTTTACGCTCTTCACACCTTTTACATCGTTGGCGAATTTGGCGGCCAGATCCTTTTCGGCTGCGTTTTTCGCCCTGCCAAATGTAACCAAATCATCTTTGGTACTGGAGGGGGCGACGCGAGACCCTTGGATAGATACGAGCCTCTTTTTATAGTCGGGTGAAGTTTTTATCATCCTATTTTCTGTCCTGTTTTTCTTCCTCCCCTCTTTCAGGTTTTCCTTGAGGCTGAGGTCTTTGCTCTTGTCTTTGCGGCTGCTGAACTTTCTCCTTAGGTTGCTGTTTTTGTTGCTGAACCTGAGGTTGTCTTTGCTCTTGCTTTTGCGGCTGCTGAACTTTTCCCTGAGGTTTTTGTTTTTGTTGCTGAACCTGAGGTTGTCTTTGCTCCTGTTTTTGTGGCTGCTGAACTTTCTCCTTAGGTTGTTGTTTTGGTTTCTGAACCTGAGGTCTTTGCTCCTGTCTTTGTGGCTGCTGAACTTTCTCCTTAGGTTGTTGTTTTGGTTTCTGAACCAGAGGTTGTCTTTGTTGTTGACCTTGATGTTTCTGAACCTCGGGCCTCTGTTGATATTGCTTTTGCCTTTGTTGTCTTAACTCCTGTCTCTGTTGTTGTGGTCGAGGTTTATAGCTCTGGACGCCCCACGTTCCCTGCTTTTCCCAATGTCGATTATTTTGCCAGCCCTTCCAGTTCTGTTGAAGTCGTTGGTTAGGAATTCGTTCATAGTCCCATCGGTGCCCGTACCAATTACGGTCTCTGTAGTATCCTCTCCAACCTGGATCTACATCAAAGTAAAAATTTGGGACATTGTTATAATAACCCCAGCCCCGGTCATAATAATGTGAGCGATACCAACGTCCTTCCCACGGACGCCACCACCAACCATCGTAGAAAAAGATCTCCGCGTCTGAGTCAGGGACAACATAGACATATGTATCAGGCAGCACTATCAACGCCGGTGGTGCGGCAAATACGATTGGCGGCGGCAAAACAATACTAACGTTTACATCTGCCCTTGCCATCATTGGAATAGTAACTACACTTATCAACGTCAAAAGCAATGTTCCAAAAAATAACTTTTTCATTTTGTTACCTCTTATACACATCACTGTTTTGTCTTCCCTTAGTCTTTCCTTCCTACAACCAGCAGGACGATACCTCCCACAAGCGCAATAGCCCCCACGATAGGCGGCAGCGGAATCGTTTTAGTTTTCTCAGACGTCACCTGAACGGGGCCAACATCAACGACTTTCTCTCTGGTCGTGTAGGTGATGCCCTGGTAGGCGAACGCCGCGATTCCCAAAACGATCAGTATGATCGCAATTATAGTCTTTGATCTCATAGAACCTCCCTTTTTCTTAGATTTAATGGGACAAGAGGGCTTTCTTTACTACCCTCGTCGCCCCTGAATGACTCTAACCAGCACAACGATAATGGCAATAACCAGCAGGATATGAATAAAATAGCCCATTGTATAGCCAGTCACCAACCCCAACAGCCACAAAACTACCAGCACTACAGCAATCGTCCACAACATTTGATTCTCCTTTCTGATTGTGCATTCCCACTGCCGGCTATTTTATCACCATACCAGCCGGCAGTGATCATACAGTTTCTATGGTCTTGGACTCGTACTACCCTATAGTCATCTGGTTATTTACACTTTTCACACCGTTTACATCGCTGGCGAATTTGGTAGCCAGATCCTTTTCGGCCGCGTTTTTCGCCTTACCGGTTAATGTAACCACACCCCTCTTCGTCTCGACCTTGGTATTGAGGGCACTGGTCGAGCGGTGATAGAGCAGCGTCATCTTGACCAGAGCGGTGATGGAAGCGTCATCAATCTTTCCGCCTACCGATTGCTTCTTCTTCGAGATCTTTCCTACTGTCATCTCATTTTTTACGCCTTTAACCCCTTCGACATCCTTGGCGTATTCGGTCGTCAGATCCTTTTGCGCCACACTAGACGCTTTGCCTTGCAGGGTGACGATCCCGCCTGTAGTGTTAACTTCCGTCATAGCGCTCACGTTCCGATGAAACAGGAGCATGGTTTTCACTTTCGTTGTAATCCAGGCATCCGAGTTCTTAGCGGGAGGTGTACCTTTGACTTCCAGCTTGTTGTCCACGCTCTTGACATTGGGAAGACCTGCTACGGTTTCCTGGGCCAATGATCTGTGGGATTCTTCGGAAACAGTTCCAGTTAAGGTAACTGCGCCATCCTTAGACTGGATTTTAATGTCATCCTTCTGAAGGAAGTTCTTGAACACATACGACGCCTTGGCCTGTGATTTGATTCCGTCATCTACCTTGGACGCGTCCACCGGCACGCTTACCGCCAGTAGAGCCACCGCTGCCAACATCATTACTACTAGTCTATACATTCTTTTCATTTGTACGTTCTCCTTTTATTATTGTTACTGTTGTTTTTTGAACTCTTCTACTCTGAAAACCTCATACACTGCGATATGGATGTTTCTTACGTCTTCATAATGTGTTTACCGGCTGGACGATCCTTTATCGGACCTTTTCCACCAGGCATCTTTGCAGCACGCCGTTTAGCTGCAGTCATTCTGCCGCCCCTGCTTTTCTTTGCCATTTTGAACACCTCCTCCTTAAACTGCTTGGTCTCCTTGGTAATCGTGATTCCTATCTCACTGAGTTATAGTATCGATGCCCAATACAACCTCGGCCAAGGGCCCAAGGACACGCCGGTGCATGATACGCCGCTCTCACTACTTTCCCAAAACTTTCTCGACTTGTCCGATCTTTTCCTGAACAAGGCCTGCTATCTTTTCACCGCTACCTTCAGCTTCCAATTTTGGATTATCGCTTAGTTTCCCGGAGATCTCCTTAAAATTACCCTTTACTTTGTGAAACTTGCCTTCCGCCTGGTCCTTCGTGCTGGACTTCATGGTATTCCTCCTTCGCCTATTTCACGATCAGATTATTCTTTATGGCTTTGACCCCTTTAACGCTCTTTACGATTTCATCCGCTTTATCGACGGCCTTTTGAGAATTAACGAAGCCGCTCATTTGAACGGTGCCCTGGTAAGTTTCGACACTAATCTGGAATGACTTGAAAAAATTATCTGCTGCAAGCAGAGTTTTTACCTTGTTCGTGATGACCGAATCGTCAACGTATTCACTTGCACTTTCATGTGTGCGTGTCGATGCACAGGCTGCAAAGGTGGCGATCAGTATAAGAAGAACTAAAAAGCGTAAAAAGTGTATAACGATATTTCTCTTTTTCACAGCGGTTACTCCACCCCTTTAAATTTGATTGTGGAATGGTTCATTACGACATCTTTTCTAAAGGTACCCAAATCGCTACTATCCCCTTCGTCCCTGAATAAGTTGGATCACCACGACGATGATGGCAATGACCAGCAGGACATGAATGAGCCCACCACCCGTATAGCCACCAAGAAATCCCAACAACCACAAAATTACCAATACTACACAAATCGTCCACAACATTTGATTCTCCTTTCTGATTGTTCATTCCCACTGCCGGCTATTGCATCACTATACCAGCCGATAGTAGCCATACAGTCTCTTTGGTGTTGGACTCGGACTTACTCGATAGTCATCCGATTCCTTACACCAGTCACACCATTTACGTCGTTGGCAAGTTTGGTGACCAGATCCTTTTCGGCTGCGTTACTGGCCTTGCCATACAACGTGACCACGCCACGCTTCGTCTCAACCTTGGTGTTAATGGCGCTGGTCGAACGATGGAACAGCAACGTCATCTTGACCTGGGCGGTGATGGAAGCGTCATCAATCTTTCCGCCTACCGTTTGCGTCTTTTTCGAGGTCTTTGCTATTGTCATCTCATTATTTACGTCTTTAACCCCTTCGACATCCTTGGCGTATTCAGTTGTCAGATCCTTTTGTGCCTGGCTGGTTGCATCGCCTCGCAACGTCACGATGCCGTCTTTGACGTCGACCTCGGTTGTGCCGGCACTCACGCTACGATGAAACAAGAGCGTGAATTTCACTTTATCACGGATCCACGCATCCGAGTTTGCGCTGGGGGGTGCGCCTTTGACTTCCAGCCTGTTGTCCACACTCTTGACACCGGGGATGCCTGCTACGGTTTCCTCAGCCAACGATTTGTTGAAGTTGTCGGCGGCGATTCCTGTCAAGGTGACAGCGCCGTCTCTGGACTCGATTTTGATATCATCATCCTGAAGATAGGTCTTGAACATGTACGAATTCTTGGCAGTTGATACGATGCGGTCATCCATTATGGTCGCGTGCACAGGCACGCTGAGCATAAGCAGTGCCACTGCTGCTACTATCATTATTACTAGTCTATACATTATTTTCACTTGTACGTTCTCCTTTTAAGCGTAACTGTTGTTTTTTTGAACTCTTTTACTCCGAAGACCTCATCCCTTATGGAGCAGTAATGGGATTGGCGTCTAAGGTAACCTGAGACTGCGCAAACACTCTGCCGTTAAGTACTGCGCCGGTTTGTATGACAACCTGCATTGCGCTCAATATAATTCCATTGAACGTAGAGTACGTTCCGAGAGTTGCACCGGTACCACCACCGACCTGCCAGAAGATGTTCTGGGATCGTGCGCCACCACTGAGTAATATCTTAATACCGCCAGGGACGCTACCCTTGGAGCCGACAGTGAGATTTCCGGATATCTCGAATATCCATACATCAGTTGAGCTTCCCGAGAGGGTGAGATTACCAGTTGCTGTAACGCCTATTGAAACGTCAGTAGTCCATTTATAGACGCCAGGTGCAAGGGTTTGCCCTTCAAGAATTCCACCATACAGGTTAGTATTACCGATTCCGGGTGTTCGTCCAGCGGCATCGGTATACGCTGTTCCCATGTCGCCTACCGCGTTGTCCACGGTAGTCTTGTTAGCTCCGGGACCAGGCTTAACACAACTATTATCAGCACTACCGCCTGGACCGCCTGCGTATGCAGCTAGCGCATCAACCGTGTAGATTTCCCCCGTCATTTCCGGGCACTGTACACCAATACCTGCACCGGTACCTGCACTCAATCCAATATTTCCGGTAATAGCAGAACTATGGCTTCCGGTGTCCGTGATTGCTGTTTCTGCTAGAATAACGAAATCGCCGGCTGTTCCAAGATCTACGCAGTTCGCTCCCGAGCAGAGTGCCCCCAAGACCGGACTTCTATCATCACCACCTCCACCGCATCCGGTAATTAAAATTAAAAAACCACCCAGGATTAAGATAAACAAATAATAAGTTTGCCAAACCTTAAATCTTTTCATAAACGATACTCCTTTTCTTCTTCAATTCGGTTTATTCTTCATTACTCACAACCAGTAGGTGCATCAGGATGACCCGGCACGGAAACGGTATTGCCTAAAAATGTAAACGCGCCAGACCCTTCAGCCCCTGCCAACAATCGGCCGCAAGACGTCGCACCGGTCCCCATCGAGATTGATGCGGAAGCCAGTATGTTTCCCTGGAATTCAGTGTATGATCCAAGCGTCGCTGAACTGCCCACCTGCCACCAGACGTTGGACGCTTTGGCGCCGTTAATCAGAAGAATACGAGGGTGCGCTAAGGCGGATCCGGGTGTCGCGGTGAGCGCAGCAGAGGGTACCTGGAAGACGAAGACAGCATTTGCATCGCCCTGGCCGTCGAGGATGAGATCCCCCGTTATATCAATCGTTGAGCTCGTGTGGGATATATAGATGCCCGGGGGAAGAGTGTAGTTGCCGGCGCAACCTATGCCCGCGCCTCCTCCACCACCGCTTCCTATAGTACCGCATCCCAGAAGGATACCTCCCGGCATACCAGCCATCGTGATGCCGTTCCACTTAGCGAGTAAGACAACCATGATAGCGGCGGCAGTGGTTGTGTCCGGATGGGTATCGGTAATTACCAGGTCCCCACTATTGTTTGTTGGGGGATTGGCACCTCCGCTGCCGTTGCAAAGACCAAAAGTATCTGCCGCACCAACTGCAACAGAATTGCACATATCATTTGGAGACAGCACCGTATTTCCGTTAATCTTGGTAGCGCCGGTATTGGTTATCCCTCCATATGACCCGATCCCGAATGGGGAGAGGACTCCAGGGTCTACCGGCGCGGCACATGTCGCTGCACCTGCATTAAAGCTCCATACTTTGGGAGCTGCCAGTGCCTGGCCTCCTGAGTCCTTGGCCGCGATTGTGATCGTGGCAGTATAGTCGTTGCCGTCTGTGAGAGCGACTACTGGTGTAAAGGTCGCCGTCCTGGTTACCTCATCATACGCGGTGACTAATCCTGGTACGCTAGCGGCGGCTGTATCATCATACACCGTAAAGGTTCCGAGCACGGTGATCGTTAAAGGTTGCATCGCCTTGCTGAAGATAGCGGTGATTTTCTTGTTAATACAAACACCTGCGGCAGTATTAGTAGGGCTTACAGAAGTCACTGTGGGTGGGCCTCCTCCTGCATTATCACCACCTCCACTGCTGCATCCGGTAATTAAAAAACCACTCAGGATTAAGATAATAAATGCAAAATAAACTTGCTGATCCTTAAATCTTTTCATAACGCTCCTCCTTTTCTGCTTCAATTATGAGCACTCTCTTTTTGTATCTACTGTTTGCATCTTTTGACCTTCTTCACACCTTTTGTTGTTTTTCCACCCTCGCCGGGTGGAAAACAGTGTGGAACATCGTTTCATAGGGCTCTTGGAGAAGATTCATCGCCCCCCGGATCACCCTAAAATGCTCCGACTTCAGGTGGGCCATAAGGTCCTCCTCGGTATCCCATTCTTCAAGAAGAACGAGTCGATTTTCATCCTCGATACTCTGGCAGAAGTCGCAGCGATTGCATCCCTTCTCCATCCTTGTGAAACCGGACAGTGAAGCAATCGTCTGTGACAACTCCATGCGCTTCTCAGAAAGGACATTCATTCGTATGATTGCTAGGATCATAAAATATAGTAATAGCAAGTAGTCTGCCAATAGCCGAAGGAAAATCATAAGTCTGAATTAATTCTTTAATAACAGTTGATTCGGTCAATAGAAGAGGGCAGCAGAAAAGTATGAAATGATTCGTTTGGCCTCAGTATTTAGTGGAGCCTCAATATATTGAGGGATACATTGAAGGAAGGTGGACAATCTAATCTGTCTATGTCTACCGGCAAGGCGTTTGAAGCGCTCCTGCCGGAGCAGAAATGGAAAGAAAAAATGGCCGATACGGTTGTCGCGGCCGGGGAAAGCAAAAAAATGTGACCATCAGCATAAAAATCATCCGTAATCCGTGAGTGAAGCGATTGAACCTAAACTACTTTGCGTAGTAGTAGTAGCGGTTCAAATCGAACAGTCCCGCTTGTACGGGTTCATCCTCATAGAATCGCTTTTGAAACCAGTCATACGTATCCCAGAGCCGGTCCTCCGCTCTGTTGACACCATACTTGGCCAGTCGCTCATAATCTCTCGGACTTTTCTCAAAATGGGCAATCAGATCAAAAAAGTCGGGCAGGTCCTCTTCACGGACATCAACAAAGTAATTTGGGTATGATCCGATGAGGCCGTGAATAAAATCGGCACTGTCCTTTGATGCATCGAGCGCGCCTTCCTCACCGAACAAATAGGTAACATTGTTATGCCAACGATTGATCACTATGGAGATCGCCAGATCTTTTCCATTTTTCAGGCGGATCCTCATGTAGGCGACATTGGCATTGTAATCGTTGATCAATGAGAAAAATGGCATGCCGGGCTTGGAAACGGCACGAAAAGCCTTGAGGTAGTCATCCTTCGTTTCGTATTTTTCCGGCAAACTTGTATAGGCAACTTCTGCCCGCTCATAATTCACTGCATCAAAAGCGATATTTGTTGCAGGCAAAATGTGTTTGTTCACAATATATTCGATGAACTCACGCTTCGGCTCGTCCGTCACAAAGGAAATTTTCGCAGGCATTGCGGAAGAATAGTAATGAATCTTTTCGAGAGTAACTCCTTTATACCACGACTGCATGACCTCCTGTCGCTTTGACGCGGGCAGAAAATCCAGGAAGTAGCTTTCGCCTTCAACGCGGAGCACATCCATGTAGAGCCGCAGCGCCAGCTGGTGGCCGGCCGTGCCGTACACATCAAATCCGGCAACAAGCGCATAATAGATGCGTTCCAGCAGGGGATAGTCCACAACCCACATCGTTTTCGGCAGATTTCCCAGTACCCCTTTATGCACGGATGCGCTGTCAAAATGGCGATAGACAGTAAGCAACGGCGTATCCGAGGCCATGTTTCCCTTCCAGACGGATTCATAGCCAAGACCGGCGTAGTAATGCGACGTGTAATAATCTTGCCGGACTTTATAAAATTCAACGGCGGCTTTTTTATGTTCATCGGTCAGCGCCTTGAAGACGCGCATGTCACTGCCGATTTCGATCGGCATGCGCAGTTTGTCGCTGTGTAGCTTCAAAAAGGCCGGATATGCCACGCTCAGATCGTAATCGGGATTCAGGAACATGATCCAGAAATGATCATTGATCACATTGAGAGCAACTTGACCTTTACAGACCGGACCATGGATAAAGGTCATGATGATATAATGCACGTTGTCCAATAGGAACTGGTATCGCGAACGCGGGGGAATCTGTTCAAATGCGACAAAAGGATTGGCGCTCAGCTTCGCGTCATACCCTACCGTATGCGGGGGCTGCAACCATTCCGGCTGGATAAAAAGCTCCTTGACGCGATGAAGTTTGGCGTCATCCAGGTCAAATACCATATGAGTCTTATGGACAATCGTGGAGTGGATCTTTCTGAAACGATAGTAGACCCGCTCAACACCGGGGTCATCATAGGGGCGCACGGTGGCGATCAGATCAATGGGTTCGCCGGGCGCGGTTCTCGAGCGATACAGCTCATAGTATTCAAAAGTCTGCGTGCCGAATTTCAGATGGGCCAGGAACAGATGCTCATAGAGATAGCGCGCGGTCATGGCGTGCTTGGCGTCGTCCTGGTTAAGAAACTCTTCCCACTGTTTTATGGCAAGAGCATCGCTTGCTTTCGGTGTGGTCAGCATCTCCTGCTGGGCGGCATCAGGCCCGTTGGCGCCCTGAACCAGCCAGCCCGCAACGATATCGAATTCTTCGGGCTTGAGCGGAGGAAATCCGAAGGGCATGCCGCGGTTCGGGTGTTTTTCCAGGTACCATCCGAGTTCTTCGGGGCTTCCGGCGCAGGTCAGATCGTCGGCTTCAGGCCTGTACTCCCCGACGCTTTTCGGGTTTTTCATCTTGTGGGAAAGCATCTCGATCATGATGGAATCGTTCAACTCACCTGACGATTTGCTGTCGGTAACGCTGAAAAATTCTTTCTGACGCCACTCCTTGGTCGATTGGGCGTCCGTGAAGAGACGGGTTGGATTCATGGATCTCAGTCGTGAGCCATTGTAAACAGCCTTTTTCGTGGCGCCGCGGTCGGCACCCTCAAAAGAGTCGAGCTTGAGCTGGCAGGGGGAATTGTAACAGGAATGACATACCACACAACGCTTATCGAGCAGTGGTTTTACCTCCTTCATGTAATCGATATGTCTCGTCGGAATCTGGAAAACCACCGGCAATGGCGCTTTCGCAGCACAGGCGATAAAGAGCCAGGCCATTGCCAAAACAAGCGCTATCGTATACCTCATGGGTTACTCCTCCTTAAGTACGTGAAGCGCGAATTACGAGATACGCTTCACGAACAGCATTACTTGCGACAGCCGCCCAGATCAATTCAGTTTGAACGCTGGGCGGCCGATGCAAAGTAGTCCCCTTATCCCGTTTATTCGTGATTAGGGATGAATAAAGAAGGGTGGGAAAAAGATACCGATGCCCGGCGGGGGAGGCGGTGCATAGTAGACCGGCGGGGGGGGATAATAAGCTCGTCCCCTGTAGCCAGAGTGGCCATAGTAGCCATAAGGCCGATACTCACGGTGGTTATAATACCCACGTCCACGGTAATTATCTCTGCCGAGGGCCGGCAACACGTCTATACTGCCGATCATGGAGACTAAAACAAGCCCCAGCATAATCTTGCCCACTATGGATCTAAAATTCCATGTACTTGATGTTTTCATAAAATCACTCCATTCTTGGATCGATTCCAATCGCCAGTTTGGCGTCAATCTTTAGTTGAATCCCGTTTATCGGGGTCAGTTGTATTATATTACCGATCATTTCTTGTTGTGTCTCTTGTGTTTTCCATATTTCCCTGTCTGGAATATTGTATCGGTAGTCTTTTTCTGTTCATCCGACATACTGGCATAGAACGCCTCAAAAGGCGGGATGAGCTTGTTCAGTTGAGCTAAATGGGTTTCGGTAATTTGTCTGTGTAATTTCAGATGCTCGACAGCGTCCATCGCCTTGGCGTTTTCAGCCCTTTCCTTGTTCAGGGCTTCCATGTCTTTCGCATTTTCCCGCATCGCCTGAGTAAGGTTATTCCATAATCCTTCCTGGGCCGCGGTGATATTTAGCGCGCCTTGAAGCTGCTTGATCTGGGCCTCAGTATGCTCGACAGAAGAGGTTCTACTAGCAATTGCCGACGCTTTCTTACTGCCTGGGGCTGCAAAAGAAAGATTTGCATTGGCAAAAAAGATAGCGGCTAGAAACACCACAACAACAACGAGTGTAGCTGGAAAAACAACTTGATTAACCTTTTGTTTCATGATCTGTCTCCTTATAAGTTATTAAGTTTAATCTTCAGCGCTTGCAGGCGCTACTGCTAAGAGGTTATAAACCAAATTACTCAACTTTCGCACATTAGAGGCGAAAAAAATTCGGGATTGTGGTTGGGATCGTGGTCGTACCTCGCGATTTTGTTGTCGGGGTGCGTTCGGCTTCAAGCCTTGAACACCCCAGGTATTTTGCTTCTCCCAATGCTTATTCTTTTCCCAGCCCTTCCAGTTCTGTTGGACTTGCTGGTGGGGTATTCGTTGGTGGTCCCATTGATGTCCTCTCCAACGATGCTCCTTATAGTCATTCCTCCAACCTGACGGTATCCCTCCATAAAAAGATGGAACGTTTCGATAGTAGCCCCAACCTGAATTATAGTTCCGCGAGCGATACCATCGCCCTTCCCACGGACGCCACCACCAACCACTGTAGAAAAAAATGTCCACATCTGAGTCAGGGACAGCATAGACATACGTCTCCGGTATCACTACCAACTCTGGAGGCGCGGCAAATACGATGGGCGGCGGCAGAGAAACGCTCCTGCCTGCATCTACCCTTGCCATCGTTGGAATAGGAAATACAAGAACCAACGCCAAAACTATTGTTCCAAAAAGTAACTTTTTCATTTTGTAACCTCCTTTATCCATACCCCTTTTAACCTCATGTCACCGGCGTTGTAGTGATGCTCTCCTTAATCTTTCCTAACATCGTTCTTAGTGTCTGTCATGACCTCCATCCCTGTCATGACCTCCACCTCTGTCATGACCTCCACCTCTGTCATGACCTCCATCCCTGTCATGTCCTCCACCTCTTCCACCTTCATCCCACGGTACGAAACATCCTCCAATAGATACAAGCATCATCACTAAAACTATTGCCAATATAATGATTCTTTTCATCGTCCCCTCCTTTGATAAAAACTTGTTTTCTTGTTTATACGACAAGGAAACGAATGGCCCACGGCTTTAGGTGGGCCATAAGGTTCTCCTGGGTATCCCCTTCTTCAAGAAAAAAGAGTCGATTCTCATCCTCGATACTCTGGCAGAAGTCGCAACACTGGCATCCCTTCTCCATCGTTTAAGGAACCGGATTAAATGAAACAACCGTCGGTGACAACTCCATGCGCTTCTCCGAAAAGACCTTGTCGTGATAGATGATTCCCCAAAGGGCAGCAAACAAAATAATGGTAGCGCCCAGGATCGCCACGGCGGACATGCCGTTAACGATTTCGCCTAACAAGCTATCAACCTTTTTGTATCGTTCCTGCGTCAACTTCATTTTTCTTCTCCTGCATTGTTTTTAAAAATTCTTTTAGTTCGTATGATTAAAATATTTCAATCGGGGCATCTGAACCATGAAATAAATAATCACCTTCGGGTTGTCCAAACTTGGCTTTTAATTCGGCAGCTTGTTTTTTGTTATGTTCTTTGAGTTCGAAAGTGAAAGACTTGCCGCCCCTAAGTTCGCCTGTGCGTTTTAATTCCAGTGCAGCTTGCTCGCGTCTGGCGAATACGACGTCAAAAAAGAGTTTTACTTCTCTGAAGTTTGTAAGGGTCATGTAAAGGTAATAGCAAATGGCCTGCCAATAGCCGAAGGAAAATCAGAAATTTTGATTCATCCTTTAATAACAGTTGGTTAGATTAATAGAAGAGGACGGTAGAAAAGCATGAGATGATTAGTTTGGCCTCAATATTTGGTGGAACCTCAACCTATTGAGGGATACTTTGAAGGGAGGTGGACGCTCTAAGGTTCTTTTGTCTCCGGCCGTACTATCCCGAGCTTATGCATTCTCGCTCTTAAGGTACTCGGGTGGATGCCCAGGATCGCTGCAGCACTGTCCTTTCCCTCGATGCGCCATCGGGTTTCTGAAAGGATCTTAAGAATTTGGTTTCGCTCCGTCTCTTCCAGGGTTCTCACGGCGGATGAAAGTGTTGGGGATGAAATCTCCAGTTTATCTGCCAGTTGCAAAACCGGCCCGGGGCACAAGATCACGGCCCTTTCAATGATGCTTTCCAGCTCCCGGACATTCCCGGGCCACGGATAATCCTGCAGCGCCTTCATCGTCTCCTTCTGGATCGTCGTGATCTGTTTGCCCAACTTCCTGGAATACCGCTCCATGAAGGCCTGTACCATCAGCGGGATGTCATCTTTGCGCTGCCTGAGGGGTGGGACAGTGATGGGGAAGACGTTGAGCCGATAGTAAAGGTCCTGCCGAAACCGGCCTTTGCGGACCTCTTCCTCAAGGTCTCGATTGGTCGTCGCTATGATCCGCACATCGACTTTGATGGTATGGGACGAGCCCAGGCGCTCAAACTCGTTATGCTGAATTACCCTCAGTAGCTTGGCCTGCAACTCCAGCGGTAGCTCCCCGATCTCGTCCAGGCAAAGGGTGGAACCATCGGCGACCTCGAACCGACCGACCCGCCGGGCATCGGCCCCGGTAAATGCTCCCTTCTCCCGACCGAACAATTCACTCTCTATTAAATTGCCCGGCAGGGCAGCACAGTTGACCGCGATCAATGGCCGTTCTTTGCGAGGGCTCATGTTGTGAATGGCGGCAGCGATCAACTCTTTTCCCGTACCGGTTTCCCCGAGAATGAGGATCGTTGTGTTCATGGGAGCAACTTGTTCCGCTCGATAGAGAACATACTTGAGACCATCACTTTGCCCAATAATATGCTCAAACCGATGTTTCATTTTGTTCTCGTGACGGAAGTAAATATTCTCGGTCTCCAGTTGGTTTTTCATTGTTTCAATTTCAGAAAGAGCCGTCTGAAGTTCGACAGTTTGTCGTTCCAGTTCGTTGTGAGATTTTTTTAAAGACTCTCCTATAAGTTTCCGTTCGGTGATATCGCGGATGTTACACTGAATCACTTTATGATGATTGACCAGATAGACATTACTGACAAATTCCACGGCAATTGTCCGCCCGTCTTTCGTCTCCAGCGGTAAATCATTGTAGCGAACATATCCTTTGCTCTTCAATTCCGAAGAGGTGGCTTTCGATGCTTCAATATCTCTAAAGGTGCCAATTTCCCAGAGTTTCTTCCCTAAGAGCTCCTCATGTGAATAACCCAACATTTTTATTATGAAGGGATTCACCTCTGCTATTTGTCCAGTTTCGGCATCGAGGATTAATATTCCATCTTGGGATGCTTCAAAGAGACGGCGGTAGCGAGTTTCAGAAAACTTTAGTTCCTCCTCCATCTTCTTGCGCTCGGTGATGTCCACCATTACGGCGCATACCGCACCGGGCATATCCATGTGCTGAAGGGGACTTACGGAAAGTAAGATAGGTGCAGAATTTTCACCTCCGACCTGTAAGGCCAGTTCCCCCTTAGAGTTCCCCTTTAAACCCTGCTCAAGCAATACCTTAAATAATTGAAGGTTTGTTGATGAAATGTATTGGTAGATTGAAGATCCCATTACTTTTTCCAGAGACCCTTTGACGATATCTGCAAAACTTTGGTTACAGAAAAGGATCGTGCCGTCGGAGGCCAGGGTGACGGCCCCTTCGTTCATGGTTTCGACCATGATCCTGTAAGGATGATCGGCACCTGATAGTGTAAAGACCCGATCTCCTTGTGCCGTTGAGACAATTAGACCATCCACTTCACCGCCTAGGATAGCGCGCAGAGTTTCCTCAGCTTCCATCATTCGCGATGTGAGTTCCTGCAGCTCATCCAAAAGTTGTTGGCGTGTTTTATCAGCTTTATTCATTGATTCGTACTCATGCATTCTTGCGTTTCAGATCGATGCCTATAAGAAACCTTTCCGTATCCGACATGTCGCCGATAAGCCTCCGGAGTGGCAGGGGGAGTTTCTTGATGAGCGTTGGGGTGGCAATAATCTGCTCTCCCTTGGCCAGCTTGGGCTGCTGGTAGATGTCTATCACCTTGAGTTCGTAGTAGCCTTCCAGGTATTTTTCACAGAGTTTCTGTACATTGGCAATTGCCTGGGTTGACTTCGGGGTCATCCCTGTAACATACAGCCGAAGAACGTACTTTGCCCGGTCTTGCTTCGCTGCCGCTTTTTCGAATTCCTCGGTGCTCGTTTTCCCTCTTTTCCTCTCCATGGCTGTTACTCCAAAATTGATTTTATCATTAGTAAGTTAGAAGTTATTTTTTGCGTTTTCCCGGCAAAAAATAATTTCGTTAACGCACTTATCCCGTTTATCGTGGTCCTCAGACAGAACGAATGTCGAGTCCCACCAGCACGCGCTCTGTGTTAGCCAGATCGCCGATAATCTTTTTAATCGGCTCAGGAAGCTTCCTTACCAGTGTCGGTATGGCAACAATCTGGTCCCCTTTAGCAAGCTGGGGATTCTTTAAAAGGTCGATCACTTCAATGCTGAATTTCCCATCGAGGTACTCTTCGCAGATTTTCTTTAAATTGGCAAAGGCCGCAATTGATTTCGGTGTCTGACCGGCTACATATAACCGGAGATTCCAGATTTCTTTTGTTTTATTGGTCTTTACTTTCTTAGCCTTTGCTGGTGCGACAGCTTTCATCTTCCTCTCCTTTTCCTCTTCTTTTTCGAGCGCAACGCCTGCGGAGATGAAGGTTTCCCTTTGCGAAGATGCGCCATTTCTAAACGGTCTTCTGCCAGGACAGTTTGTCTTTTTTGCTCTTCATCCGCCATCAAATGTACCTCTTCAGTTTCCACTTCGAACTCGGCACGCAGGGCTGCGATCTTTGTTTCCAGAGCATTCCTCTTGCGCTCTTGCTCGCGGATCCTGCGATCCACCTCACGCCGGCGTACCAGCTCAGAGGCCTTTTCCCCGGCATCCTGGGCTGCCCGGGCACTGCCGGTTAATATCTCGCCGGAACCGGTATAGATGTCGATAAGGTCAATGCCCTGGTTCGTGAGCAGGAATTCTTGAATCTGGTTGGAGTGGGCCATGCCGCGGGACTTCAAAATGTAGAGGCCCCGGTTGCGTTCCCCATTGAGTTCAATATCCCGGAGGAGTAGCCACGTATCGATCAGAGAAGATATCTCTTCGCTGGTGTGTTCAAGGCTGCCTGTAAAATGAGTGAGGTCCGTAAGGAAAGTGGAGATCTTTTTCATCTTCAAATGGTCGATCAGGCGCGTTAATATGGATTTGACCTCTGATGCTGTTCCCGCGACGCTAAGGTTGCTGATCGGGTCTATAACGAAAACCTGGGGATTGAACTCATCGATCTCCTTGTGGAAGGTTAGAAGATGCATCTCCAGGCCGTAAAGCGAAGGCCGGGCTGAATGAAACTTGAGAAGCCCCTTTTTTACCCATTGGGCGAGATCGATGCCGATGGAGCCCATGTTCCGGATGATCTGGCTGGGCGATTCCTCGAAGGCACAATACAAGCAGCGTTCACCACGCCTGCAGGCGGCGTCGGCAAAGGTAGCCGACATACTTGTTTTGCCTGTGCCCGCTGTACCGGAGACGAGGATGGTGCTACCCCGGAAGAACCCCTTCCCTTCAAACATTGCATCCAACTTGGGGATGCCCGTGGCAATGCGCCCCGTGGAAACGGGGTAGTCGAGCCCCAGAGAAGTGATGGGCAGGATAGAGAGGCCACTCTCGTCTATCAGGAAGGGATACTCGTCGGAACCGTGAGATGAGCCACGGTACTTGACAATACGCAGGCGGCGGGTGGAAATTTGCTCATCGATGCGGAAATCGAGTAAGATCACGCAATCGGCGACGTATTCTTCGAGCCCATAGCGTGTCAGGAGCTTGTCGCCCCTTTCCCCCGTAACGATGGCCGTCACACCGCGGTCTTTCAACCAGTGAAAAAGCCGACGAAGCTCTGCCCGAAGGATAGCAGCATTAGACAGCCCGGAGAAAAGTGCTTCTATGGTATCTAAGACAACCCGCTTCGCGCCGATGGAATCAATGGCACTGCCCAGGCGGACGAACAATCCTTCCAGGTCGTACTCACCCGTCTCCTCAATCTCGTTTCGCTCGATTTTGACGTGATCCATTTCGATAAGACCACGCGACACCATGTTAGGGAGATCAAAACCAAGGGAGATGAAGTTCTTCGCGAGATCATCCGGCGTCTCCTCGAAGGTCATAAAGACCCCGGGTTCTCCGTAATCCATGATGCCCCGCATGAGAAACTCCATGGCGAAAAGTGTTTTACCGGAACCCGCACTGCCGCAGATCAGGGTTGGCCTGCCTTTCGGAAGCCCTCCCTTCGTGATCTCATCGAGACCCTTGATGCCCGTCGGGCATTTTTCAAGAACAGCAGTATCATGTTTTTTCTTAACCATCGTCATCTCCCGTCACTCTTACTAAATTTGAAGTAATATCTATAAAGAGTAAAATACTATTAAGGCTACTCAATCAAAATAGAAATTTTTTTATCAAAAAATACATTATCTCGCAATAGAAAAAATACAGGAACATCCAACTGGTAGTTGCCTACGTCAAAGATAAATCTTCCCCCTCAATTTAACGTAAAAATATTTTATATGAATGTCCGCTTAAATTTTGGTAAATGCAACGCCTAATTATTACCAGGTTAATTCAGGTATTAATTCGGTCTTATGTGAAGGTTAATAGATGGGCTTGAAGGTTGGCTTTTTGATTCTTTAATCCAAGTTTATTTCTAAGACTATTTCTATGGAATACCACAGTTTTTATAGCTATATTTAACAACCCGGCGATCTCTTTAGTTGATTTCCCTTCCTTAACAAGAGAAGCAATCTGAACCTCCCTGTGAGTAAGATTTAAATATCTCATTTTCAAATGATAGAGGAAGGAAGAGGTCATATTGTCAAGATTTGTTTCAATAAGCATTAAGTAAGAGGCTTGATGATCAGATAATTGTGTCTTCTTCAATCTATCAATGTTGGGTAAAACAAGTTCCCTGATATTAGACAAAATCTTTCCCTCAAGTTCTATTCTTCCTTCCTCCACACGTTTCAGTAATACGTTCAATGCCGCATTGACTTCTTCAAGGTTTTCAGTTTTTGCCTTCAATTCCCGCTCACTTTTCTTCAAAGCCTCTTCTGCCAGCTTGCGCTCGGTGATGTCGCGTATATTACATTGAACTAACCTTGCCCTGTCGACCAGATATATATCAACATAAAAAGGTTGCCCGGCCTTGGTTTTTATCGGAACATCATCGTAATAAATAATGCCGCTCCTGTCCAATGTATGCATTATCTCTTGAAAATCACCCATATCATGCGAGAAACCGATATCCTGAAGCTTGTTCCCGATGCACTCCTCTTTGGCATAGCCCAACATTGCCGTGACGGCTGGATTAGCATGGGTTATATTCCCTTCGCTTTTTTCGAGAAGCAATATCCCGTCGTTTGCGGTCTCAAAAAGGCGTCTGTAGCGCTCTTCAGACTCCGATAATAAGATTTCCAGTCGCTTGCGTTCAGTGATGTCCTCAATGGCCAGGAGGATGACCCGTTCCTTGCCCCACACTCTTTTAATCTGCCGGGCATTCAAAAGCATTATGCGCCTGCCAATGGTAGCAAAATCGTGTTCCACCTCATAGTTATCAAAGGTTGTCTTTTCGGGAAGAATGGTTTCCAGCAGTTCCCGCAGTTTAGGGATATCCCACTGTTTATTGCCCAGGTCATAGATAAGCTGCCCCATAGTCTCTTCAGGTTTTACCTTAAAGAAGTCATAGAAGGAGCGGCTGACGGTGACCACCCTTAATTCTTGGTCCAGAACGATTAGGGGTTCACGCACGGTGTTGATGATGCTCTCGGCGTATTCGCGGGCTTCATCTGCGGATATTTTAGTTACTTCCAGCTCTTTCCGGTAATTACTCATCAAGTCGTTGTAGGACTTGACCTTTAGCAGTGACCGGACCCGGGCTAAAAGCTCCATCTTATCAACAGGCTTTGAAATAAAATCATCACAACCGGCTTCAATTCCCTTTACCCGATCTTCCCTTTCCCACAATACGGTAACCAAGATTATCGGAAGCAGTCGATGTGTATCATCTTGCCTGACCCTGCGGGTAACTTCAAAACCATCCATGCCGGGCATTATTACGTCCAGCAGAATCAGATCGATTTGATGACCAGAAAGTTTCCCCAGCGCTTCTTCACCGTTTGCCGCCTTGACAATTTCATAACCCTGCGGAACGAGATATGCTTCAAGAAGTTCAATATTTTGGGGCTGGTCATCGACAATTAAGATTACTGGTTTGTCTTTCATCCTCTACCTCTCTGGAAGCCGCACATCCATAATAATGATATCCGGTTTTTATCTCCTGGCAATTCCACCGGCAGCATTTTCCGCTTTATGACTAAATATAGCACATCCATATTATTTATCAAAAAGAAAAAGGCCACTCCTAAAAAAGAGTAGCCCCGCTGGCATAAGACCTTAAATCTGGCCGGCTTACAGCTAAAATTTTACACTTCGCCGCCATCTTTGGGTAGGTGCTGTTCGGCGGAGATAATTTATCTTTTCATTAAGTCTTTTAAGATGTCCTCGTAGTATTTGTCAACTTCTGCCTGCTTGTCAAAAGTCAACTTTACTGCTGAACATATTTTACCAAACTCAATAGTTTCATTTAAATCTAATTCTTTGTCTTTAGCGTTCTTTATCCAACGCTGTATTGGTTTATTTTTTCCTACTTCCCATTCCCACATTGATTTACTAATGCCAGAAAAATATTGAGTTTCATTTATATACAGTTTTTCATCCGTTTCCTTGAAATCTATTTCGGTTACTTTATTGTTTCCTTTTCCATTGAATTTAATTAGAGGCTTTGAAAGTTCTTTCGCTGTCAATAAGTGCAATTCAGCTAATGTCTTTCCAATGTCGGAAAGAGTTTTAAAAAGTTTAAAGTCGGCTGTGAAAGGAATTTTTGGATAATCTATTTGCAATTGTTCGGCAAATCCTTCTCTGTATTTTGGGCAATACAATAAAGCATAGATGTAATAAAAAATTGATTCAGTTAGGTCTTTTGTCTTGTATTGTTTTTCAATTGTTTGCTCAAAATCTGGTTTAATATTACTTTTTTTACTTGCTCCAAATAAACCGTCTTCTCCTTCATAAATCCAAAGTGGGAAAATATAGGATTGACCACCAAGAAAGTTTAAATCAGAAACATTTTTGGTTATAAATGCAGAATTGTAAACTGGATCAGCGTTTCGTTTCTTTAATATTAATCCTATATTTTGTTTTTTTACAAAATTACCGTTTACCTTGTTGCCCAATCTATCAACAAATAAATTATCATAATACAAGATTTTATTTTCAAATGGTCTGGACGAATACTCTACAAAGAAATCGTCATTTATTGACTTAAAATTTTCTTTGACTCTTTTTAAGTTGAAGGAAGAACCATCATCAAGTTTAAATGTTTCTTTTAATAAATCATATGGGAATGTGCAATTCTTAAACAAAGACAGACGTGTTTTGAGAGTATTTAATTTATGGTCAGTAATAAAATGATCTCTTCCTGTTTTAACACAACTATTGTTATTAATGAATATCTCATCTACTTTCCAGAAAGAATCATATAGTTCTGCCTTGTTGAAATTTTTCTTTTCGAAGAAGAAATAATTTGGATCAATTTTCAATTTTTCCCATTGTGAAGTCCCTATGTGATTTTTCTCTAAATAATCATATTTATTGGTTCTATCACCATACAATTCTTGAAAATATAAATCTCCTAAATGGTCTTCTTTTTTCTTGCCTGTTTTAATACAGAATAAAATTGCAGTTCCAACTCTAATATCAAATATATTTTGATCTTTACCTCCATCCGGTGCTTTTTCATAAAGTTTACCGTGCAAATTATATACATATACTTTGTCAAAAGATTGAAGCAATTTTTTTCTCAACCCTTTAAAGGCAGATGTATTTAAATATGTGTTTTTCGTAATTAATCCAAATACGCCTTTCCCCACCTGTTCAATTTTCCAGTGACAAAATCGGATAAATTTCGCATAATCATCATGCAAGACTGCGATTAATTTTTCATCTCTAACATCTTCTTTGTACAAATCCATTATTCCTTCTATAAAATCCGATTTGTTATAAGAGGCAATAGAATAAGGAGGATTACCCATGATTGCTAAAATGGGTTGTTTCTTTTTTACAAGAGCAGCCTGTTTACTTTCTTCTGAAAGTGAAGACATGCCCGGAATACGCGTTTGTTCTAAATCTGCAATTTCCAGTGTATTGGTCAAGTATAATTTGAATCTGTCTGAATCTTTCATTTTGTAGCCATATTCATCTAACAGGAAAGACATTTTAAGATGGGCAATGGCATAGGGTGCCATCATTAATTCAAATGCATAAAAGTTTTTTAGGATGTGGTCCTTAATAAAATTTGCTCTGTTACCCTCGCCATATTTTTTTGTGAAATCTTCAATAGCAAATTTTGCAGTTTGAGCTAAAAAGGTTAATGTCCCGCCAGCGGGGTCAAGTACTGTTACATCTGTATTAGCAAACCCGTCCTCTTTATCAAAATCAGTTTTTAGTATTTCATTTACAGAATGTACAATGTAATTCACTACAGGTTCAGGCGTATAATAGACACCACGTTGCTCTCTTGTTTTTGGGTCGTATTTATTTAGAAATGTCTCATAGAAATGAATAATTGGGTCTTGTCCTTTTCCTTTTTTATAATAATCTTGAAGTATTTTTGAAATGTCGGCAGCATTAAGAACAGCAGCAATATCATCAATAATAACTTCCATTTGCTGAGGAAGACTACCCAATGAAATAAATTGAAATACATCTTTTAAAATTCCAATTGTTGGAGGAATAAAATTATAAGCAAGCCTTCTACTAAATGTACCATCTGTCCGAGTTCTTGCAGAGAATAATCCGTAAGCAATTGTCTGTGCGTATAGGTCTGCAAAATCTTTTTTTGTCAACCCAGCAATAAGATATTTTTGAAATGCATCATAAAATCCTAAAACTTGATTGCTATCATTTTCTTCGTCCTCTAATTCTTGATGGATTACTTCCTCTTTCAAAAAACGAGTCCGCTTTGCAAGTTCAATAGCAAGAGTTTCAGCCGAAAATACCTTTGGTAATGAAAAGCTAAAAAATTTGTCAAATAGATTTAAAAAGTCTTTTTCATTTTCAACAGGCGGATGGGTTTTGAGTTTTCCTGCAATAAATGGTCTGCCAATAAATGTCTTTTCTGCAAATTTTCCGTCACAATAAAGTCTAAACTCATAAAAGTCTGTTAAGATTACATTTGGGAATGTATCACGGTATCGCTTTAATTGTTCGCTTGATTCAACATGGTTTAGATCTGCACCCGGCACTTTTGCTTCAATATATCCAACAATATTTAGTTGACCGTCCCATATTCTAAAATCAGGATTTCCTGCTTCTGTCTTTTTAGGTAGAATTGTAATGTGCGTTTTTCTTTTCCCGATTGATTCAGAAAACACTTTCAAAAGGTTAGAAAGATGAGGATAGTAACTTTCCTCTCTTGCGTCACCCTGTATTGTGGTGTCTGCTATGTCTGTTAAGTATTTTTTTAGCATTAAGTTTGTCATTTTTAAATTACGCCTAACGTGTGCGGCACAGACGAAGCTCAGAGGTTATTCATTACTGTTTGTAACCTACCATATTTCATCAAATTAATGAAATCTTTAGTTCAGGAAGCTTGTCAGCACAAAACACAAACCCCCGCTCTCTTTTGAGTAACGGGATTAAAATACAGACATCACCATCACTTCAACCTCAATATTGGGAACGGAATTCTGTGATACGGATTTGCATGCGGGTCGGGCGTTATCGTCATGCAGGCTTCCGGCAGAGACATAGCTTTCTGATTACCTGTTGCATTCAGACCTCTTTCCCGCTATTATAAAAAACGGCCAAGATTTTGTACTCTGAAGGGCATTATCTTTTAATATTTGGGAATATGTTTAAACCCTTTTTCGTTATTAGCAATATGATTAAGAGATTATCGAAATACGATAACATTAATTTCAATCCCTGTTTTCTAGTCAGGAACCCGCATGTACAATCCATTCTGGCCAGTTCGCAACTGCGAACTCCCCGTAAAAATTCCATGCTGGATAACTCTCAAGAGCTAGTTGTCACTACTTCCACGGGATCAAAATTACTTTCTTTTTATTCGCATCAAGAAACAAGCAAAGGTTTGATTATTTTATTACATGGCTGGGAGGGCTCCTCTTCTTCTGCTTATATTCTGGACGCAGGCAATTTTTATTATAAGCTGGGCTTTTCCGTCTGCCGACTTAACTTGAGGGATCACGGTGAGTCCCACCATTTAAATGAAGGGCTCTTCCATGGCGCTCTTTTAGATGAAACATTTGATGCAGTAAACAAACTGGCACAACTGGAAAAGAATTTACCTGTTTACGTTATTGGTTTTTCTATGGGTGGTAATTTTGCTTTACGCATCGCTATGAAAAACTCCCGAATCCCCATACAAAATTTAAAAAGTGTCTTTGCCATAAGCCCGCCACTTGATCCTTATAAAACAACATTGGCCATTGATAATGGTTATTTTTTTTATCGCAAATATTTTCTGAAGAAATGGAAACGTTCATTAATCAAGAAGCAACAGCTTTTTCCGCAAAAGTATGATTTCAGCAAAATGTTAAAGGCAAAGACCTGTATGGAGCTGACAGAGGCTGTTATGCCTTACTTTCCCGATTTTCCATCTTATCGCGATTACTTCAATTTATATACTTTAAAGAATGATCTTTTCCAAAACCTCAACATTCCGGTTAAAATATTTATTTCTGAGGATGATCCGGTAATTCCACAGGAAGACTTTGATACGTTGCAGGAAAATAATTTTTTCCAAATTTTCAGGCAAAATTTCGGCGGTCATTGCGGTTTTATTGATTTATTTCCGTTAGGCTGCTGGTATAACAAAATAATCGCGGATATTATAAATTAATTTGGATATTTATGGATTTATCTCTTTTCCGTCAAAAGGATTTTTTCCCCTCTTTCGTAATTGATAAATTAGCCACGGTGACTATCGATTATAAAGAAAAGCATTCTTTAATTGTTGGAACCAACAAAACAGATTTGCCCCATCTTGAAGCCGGAGTCGTCCTTTTACTTCATTACAAATCAAACCAGGAAAATCCCGAATACGTTTTTCAACTAATAAAACGCTCAGAAAAAGTTAAGCAGGCCGGCGATATCAGTTGTCCGGGTGGCATTTTGCATCCGGTAATAGATAAAAGCGTGAGCTTTTTCTTGAAGGCGGGAATTATTCCAGCTCTGCGGAAACAGATTTTAAACTACGCCGGGCATAAAGACGAAAAGACGATTTCGTTGATTCGTCTTTTCTTAACTACCGCTCTGAGAGAGGCCTGGGAGGAGATTGGTTTAATTCCATTTAATATTTTATTTTTAGGCGCCCTGCCTTGCTATTCTTTAACTTCATTTGCCCGAACGATTTATCCTTTGGTATGCCTTACACCTAATCCTTTCCCATATCGATTAAATTCAGAAGTGGATAAAATTTTGGAAATTCCGCTTAGCTTTTTCTTCCACGACTCTAATTATGCCTCGCTGGAAATCAAAACGCCTATAGAGAATACTGCTTCAGGTCGGAACAACAAATTGCCTTGCCTAGTTATTCCTGACGGAACGGGAAACGTTGATATTCTTTGGGGCGCAACTTTTAACATCATTACCAATTTCTTGCGCATTATTTCCGATGATAGTTTGCCGCTCCCTTCTGCTTCCAGAACAATCAAAAAAGTTTTGACGAATAGTTATATTTCAGGAAATCGCTGACATCATGGCTACTTTAAAAATCAAAGATATTATAATAAATACCATAATTTTCGACTTTGATGGAACATTGGCAAAATTAAATATTGATTTTAAACAGATGCGCGATGCTGTTTTGAAACTTATTTCTTCTTACGGCATTGAGCGAAATTATCTGCAAACAGATTTTGTTTTAGAAATGATTAATACATCCAAGGAAATATTAAGTAAGAGTTCCCCCCAAAAAGCTGAAATATTTACTAATAAAGCAATCAAATTGATTGAAGCTATGGAAATAGAAGCAGCTATCAATGGCGAATTATTTCCCCAAACAAAGGAATTATTCACCCGTCTTAAATTATCCGGAATTTCTACCGGAGTGATAACCAGAAATTGCGAGAAGGCCATAAAAACTGTATTCCCCGATATCTCATCTTATTGCGAGGTAGTTGTTTGTCGCGATATTGTGAATAACGTTAAACCTCATCCTGAACATTTAAATAAAGCCCTGCAGATGCTCAACAGTACGGCCAATACTACTTTGATGATTGGTGATCACCCTTTAGATATTCAAACCGGTCGTAACGCGGGAACTTGTACAGCAGGAGTGCTGACCGGAAATTTTCGAAAGTCTGATTTTTTAAATGCCGGAGCCGATCTAGTCCTTCCTCAGGCTGTTAATATACTCGATTTAATTAATGTCTGATTAGCAATGAATTGAAGAAATATTATCTCAAACGTTTGTCTTTAATTGACAAAATACTTTATTTTTTATAGTAACGGGGCGTGTTTTTGCTACATTCAATACATCAAAGAAGTTGCAATATACCCGCTGGTCTAATATAAAAGTGACATCTTTTGATTAAAGAAAGAGGAATGACATCAAAAAGAATTTTGGCCAGTTCACAAGCTTTATGTGTTTCTTATTGAATTGCAGTGCAACTTTATCTGCGGAGATTATTAATTGATGAATCCCAATGTATTTCGGGAATATGACGTTAGAGGTGTAGTTGACAAAGACTTCAACGAAGAATTCGTTTTCAACCTTGGTCAAGCTATCGGCACTTATGCCGCCCGGCACAAAATAAAGAACATGACGATCGGGCGGGATTGCCGCCTGAGCTCAGAAGCTTATGCCAATTTTTTAATTCAAGGCCTTAATTCATCCGGAATGGAAACAATTGATATCGGTCTTTGCGCCACCCCTCTGCTCTACTTCTCCATCCGCCAGCTCAACACCGGCGGAGGGGTAATGGTCACGGGCAGCCATAATCCACCCGAATTTAATGGCTTTAAGATTTGCATCGGCCCTGACACTATTTACGGAAATCAGATTCAAGAATTAAGAAAGATTATGGAAAGTGGTGAATATTCTACTGGCAGCGCATACTCTCAATCGCAAGACGTTTCTTCAGCTTACGAAAATTATATTTATGATCATACAAAAATAACCAGGAAGATTAAGGTTGTAATTGACGGCGGCAACGGTGTGGGAGGTCATTTTGCCCTTCCCCTTTTGCAACGTTTTGGCTGCGAAGTTATTCCCATTAATTGTGAACCTGACGGACATTTCCCCAATCATTTCCCTGATCCCACTGTAGAAGAAAATTTGACTGATCTGATTAAAATAGTCCTTAAGCAAAAGGCGGATTTAGGAATAGCATTTGACGGCGATGCCGATCGTCTCGGTGTAATCAACGATAAAGGTGAAATCATCTGGGGTGATAAACTCCTGCTACTTTTTTCCCGCTATATTCTCACAGAAAAGCCCGGCGCTACAATCATTGGCGAAGTTAAGTGCTCTCAGGTTTTATTCGATGATATTAAAAAACATTCCGGCAAAGCTATAATGTGGAAAGCAGGGCACTCGTTGATTAAGGCTAAAATGAAAGAAGAAAAGGCCGTATTAGGTGGAGAAATGAGCGGGCATTTCTTTTTTGCCGACCGCTATTTCGGATATGACGACGCTATTTACGCGGCGGTCAGGTTATTGGAAATTCTCTCTAAGACAGGGGAAAAAATCAGCACTCTACTTTCCGATATACCGCAAACTTATTCTACTCCGGAAATCAGAATTGATTGCGCCGATAACAAAAAAGCGGAAGTTGTGGAAAAAATCAAAAGACATTTCCAGAACAGGCCCGGCATTGTTGATATTGATGGAGTGCGTATCCCTTTTAATGACGGATGGGCGCTTGTGCGTTCTTCCAACACCCAGCCGGTAATTGTTATGCGCTTTGAAGCCTCTTCCGCAAAAAGTTTGCAAAAAATCCGTAAAGAAGTGGAAGCTGTCCTAACGATTTAATAAATTCAAGTTAAACCGGTTTATCTAATTATTTTTTTTATTGAATATTTTTCATTATTGTGTAATCTATTGCGTAAATTGCTTGGACAAACAAACTAAAGGTATTATTGGAAGCAACTGTAGGACAAGGAGGTTTATCTATGAAGATTGTGCATCGCTTGTTACTCGTTTTGTTGATTAGTGTGTTTTTATTTGGTTGCGGTGGCAAGAAAGGTAACACTACTGAAGGAAAGCTGGTTGACGGACAAGGACAACCACTTTCAGGAATAAGTGTTACTTTTAAACAAGCGCTACCTGTAGCAGGCAGTGAGCAACTCGAGGCAAAAACGGGCATCGATGGTATATTCCGCATATCCGGCCTAATGCCTGATTCTGAATACATTATTACACCGGTATCCGATAAATGGACTACAAAGGTAACCATGAAAATTACTACCGGTCGAGAGGGACAACCATTAGTTTTAAGTAGCCCTATTGTCATCCGTTTTAATATATTGGCAAACGGAACTATTATAGATACAAAAACCGGCTTACAATGGCTAATTTATACGACCACAGATATTAATGCCGGCAACGTATTAAATACGGTAAAAAACATCAGAGAAGGCGGCTTCAATGACTGGAGGCTTCCCACAAAAGCGGAACTTTTAGCGCTACAGGATAAAACAGATCAATCGGAATCCTCGTCGGCTAATGAAGCCTGCTGCGTTTGGACAGCCGAGCGCAGTTCAGAAAAAATTGAATGGGAATTCTATATAGATGATGGTAATGACCTTTGGACCTCCAGTAAAATGCCGTCAAACGACAGGATCGTTATCGTCAGGAATTACAGCGGAACCCCCGCAACTGCCCAGGCTCCAACTGTGGTAGTGCCATCTCCTGTTGCTCTCACTCAACCGCAAGCGGCAGCTTCCCCTGCGCCTGCAGCTGATACCGCGCCTACCGTAGCAGAAAAGAAGGACGCAGCTGGTGTAGCGCAAACCGGCAATACTGTAATTGTTCGCTTCGATCCAAAAAAAGCAACAATAAATACCGAAGATTTAGCCGCATTAAAAGTCTTCTATACTAAAGTTAAAGATAGTTCCGGCAGAATACTTATTGAAGGTCATTCTGATGCCGGCGGGAGTGCAATTAGCACCATGAAAAATTCTGTTGATCTTGCCCTTTCTACGTTGTCCCTCTTAAAGAAAATGGGTCTGAGCGATAAAGCAAAAGTGGAATTAAAGGGTATGGGGGATACAAAGCCAGTGGCCGATAATAAGACGCCTGAAGGCCGCCAGCAAAACCGCCGTGTGGAATTGACCTTCATTGCCGAATAAGAATAATTAACTTGTTATAGACGAAAGCCCGCCGATTCAAGTTTCAGCGGGCTTTTTTATTAATACATTATTAATACATTTTTCCAAGGAAGCGCGATATCATCCAAATATTTATTGCCCGTTAAAAAAATAACAAGAAACCATTCGCAAAATAAACCAATCCGGCGGCTCCAGTAGCAAGCCCCATTATCCAGATAGATTTTCTTTTCATTAAGGCGGCGATCGATGAAAGCACGATGGCTATTTGTAAAAATATTACGGCCAGACCGAAAATTCCGGCGTGCTTCTGGGCGTCATCTCTCATAGTTTCCATTTTTTTCGCTTCTTTGGATATTTCGGCTTTTTCTTCATCGTACTTTTTTATTTTTTGTAAATAGAGTGCGATTTTCTTTTCATACTCGTTGTTCAGTGACTTAGCTGAGTTAGCTTTATTCTTTTTAAATTCTAGTTCCAACGTCTCTTTTTGAATCTCGTACAAATAACCTTTAATACTTTTTGCCTGATAATACGCCCACTGGTTAGCGGCTTGCGTTTGGGAAAGCACCGAACGCGTGGAAAAGGCGGCCCCTTTAAAAGTGGAAAGAGTTGCGCAAACGGCAAGAATAACGGTTGTTAAGGCCAGGTAATTAAGCCATTTTTCTTTTGATTCTTCTGCCATAAACAATTATACCTCCGAAAATATTTTTTTAACAAAAAGCCGAACGAAAATACTCGATCGGCCAAGTTAATTCTGCAATTAAGTATAGCGATCAATTCTACTCCTGTGAGTATTCTTACTCCGGAAGAGTTTTATCATTGCGTAAGCAAGGTTTGTTTGGTCGGGGCGGCAGGATTTGAACCTGCGACATCCTGCTCCCAAAGCAGGCGCGCTACCAGGCTGCGCTACGCCCCGATTTTTAAATTTTTCGATTTTTCCCGCAGGCTTTTTTTAAGTTGGGCAAAAGCCTGTCCACGATGGCTTACTTTATTTTTAATTTCCGCAGGCAATTCGGCTGCGGTCATTTTTAACTCCGGCACCATAAAAACAGGATCATAACCAAAGCCGTTATTTCCCCGCGGCTCATCAATAATTTGTCCGCACCATTTACCTTCAAAACAATCATAACTGCCGTCTATTCTGTAGAGCACCAGCACACAGAAAAAAGAAGCCCCTCTCTTTTCCTGTGGAATTCCTCTTAATCCGGCAATAAGTTTAGCAATGTTCTCCTCATCAGTGGCGTTTTCTCCGGCATAACGCGAAGAATAAATTCCCGGTTCGCCTCCCAATATATCCACCTGCAATCCGGAATCGTCCGCCAAAACTGTTTCACCGGTAAATTCGGAAACTATCTTTGATTTTTTCAGCGCATTTTCCAAAAAACTTTTCCCGTCTTCAACAATCTCTGGTGCATTATTATAATTATTTAAGGAAACCAATTTTACATCTATTCCTTGAAGCATAGCCCTAATTTCTTTTACTTTTCCTTCATTACGGGAAGCAAATACTATTTTCATTGCGCCAGATCACCTACAATTTCTTTTTGCCGGGCAATGATCTTTTGAATGCCTCTTGACGCCAGATCGGTCATCTTGTTTAATTGTTCTTTATTAAAAGGAACATGCTCTGCTGTGCCCTGCACCTCAATAAAGAGGCCTGACCCGGTCATCACAAAATTCATATCCACATCCGCTTTCGAATCTTCTTCATATTCCAAATCAAGAAGAATTTGATTATCGACTATTCCGACACTGATTGCTGAAACAAAATCACTGATGGGAATTTCTTTTACAAGGCTATCTTGCTTTAATCTTTTAAATAAATCTACCAGGGCTACAAAACCGCCCGTAATTGACGCGGTTCTGGTTCCACCATCAGCCTGAATAACATCACAATCTACATAGACAGTTTTTTCACCAAAATCAGTTAACTTGGTTACCGCCCTCAATGATCTACCAATTAGCCTTTGGATTTCGTGCGTTCGTCCTCCCAAACGTCCACGGGAAGATTCCCTCACGGTTCTAGTTTGGGTGGACATGGGCAACATTGAATATTCGGCTGTTAGCCATCCCTTCCCCGTATTTTTTAAGAAGGGTGCAGGTTTATCTTCCAAGTATGCGGTACAAATTACCTTGGTATTGCCGAACTCCACCAAAACAGAACCGGCAGCATTTTTTAAATAATTATTGGTTATTCTGATGGGCCTGAGTTCATCAAATTTTCTACCTGAGCTTCTTTTGTTCACGAATCACCTGAAAAACGATTTAATACTTTTGGCCAATGCTCTAGCAATTTCAATTTGCGTATCAGGGGAAAGCAACTTCTTTCTGTCTTCGGAATTAGTGGCAAAACCTATTTCCACAACTAAAGCCGGGACGGCTAAGCCGTCGATTACCGGCAGATCAGATTCTCTTAATCCTCTGCCTTTTCGCGGGAATAGAGTATCTAAGTTTTTTTGAATAAGATGGGACATTCTAACAGAATCATTGAGATATTTATTTTTTGCCGACCGCGCACTAACATTAACCGCCGCTTTTCTTTCCGTCATATCTTTAAAACCCGGATAATACAGCTCAAATCCGGACGCATTTTTACCAAATCCGGAGTTAATATGAATGCTTAAAAAAAAGTCCGGTTTGATTTTTGCAACATTTTTTTTTCGCTCTTCCAGACTAAGCTCCCTGTCAGAATCGCGGGTTAAGATGATCTGTAAATTACTTTCTTGGGCGAGTTCTTTCTGCAGGGCTAAAGCAATGATAAGGGTAATATCTTTTTCATCAACCCTATCTTTTATTTTAACGCCCGTGTCTTGACCTCCATGTGACGGATCAATGACAATAATGCGCTTTTCCCCTGCCGCTAATACCGGTAAAGCCCCCCCCATAAAAAAAGCCAATGCCAAAATGCCCATCAAGCATAATTTTTCGATCTTATAAGACATAATTTCACCCTGTTTATTTTGCGCTTGCTTATAGCAGAGTAACTGTGTTTGTCAACAACCAATATGGCTATAGTTATCCGGTTTCATTATTGGCGCATCCGTTCAATGGACTTAACAAATTTCAGTTGTCTAGTTGCCGAAAAAATTTGATTAAGCTGATGCAAATCATTTACATCAATTACAAAATTACACGTAGCGATCATATCGATTGTCTCCACTTGCGCATAGCTGATATTTATATCAAATGATGAAATAATTGAGCTGACTTCCGTCAGAACACCCTTGCGATCACTACAAACTACCCTAATATGAACAGGATAAGCATGCTTCTCCTTTATGTTCCATTCTACATCCACAATTCTATCCGCATCTAATCTTTTAATATAAGGGCAAATTTGTGTATGAACTGTAATACCTCGTCCGCGCGAAATGTAGCCGGAAATTTCATCCCCCGGAATCGGATTACAGCACTTAGCAAACTTAACCATTACATCATCAATACCCGGCAGTGATATGCCCAGTGACGGTGAAACGGTCGTTGTTTTTTTCTTTACCTGTTCTTTGATCTGCTCGCGACCATTGACTGATTCTTCTACCAGAAAATGATTGACCACCTGCCTGGGCGAAACCCGCCCAAACCCGACTTGAGAGATTAAATCGTCCAGAGAGTTTACAGCGTATTCGGTAAACACTTTTTTAACTTCCTCTGATTTAACATAATTGCCGAATTTTAAATTATGCCTTTTAAATTCCTTTTCCAATAAATCGCGCCCCAGGGACAAGCTGCTCTCTTTTTCTTCCGCGTTAATCCAATTTCTGATTTTGGAAATGGCTCTGGTTGTTACTACATTCTTTAACCAATCTTTACTGGGATGGTGCCCTGCCTGCGTTATGATTTCCACACGGTCGCCATTTTGCAGTTCATACTTCAGAGGAACAATGTTCCTATTAACTTTAGCGCCGATGCACTGATTCCCCACATCGGTATGAATGCTATATGCAAAATCAATGGGGGTCGCCCCTTTGGGAAAAGATTTAACATCGCCATTAGGCGTAAAAACGTAAACTTCTTCCGGGAACAATGCCAGCTTCAAATTGGACATAAATTCTTTTGGATTTTTTATCTCCTGCTGGATTTCCAGCACTTCTCTGAGCTTTTTAATTTGGTTTTCTTCATTATCCTTGTAGGCGCGTCCTTCTTTGTAACGCCAATGAGCCGCAATACCCTTCTCCGCCCATTCATGCATCGCCTTTGTGCGTATTTGTATTTCCAGTCTTTCCCCGTAAGGTCCGATAACCGTAGTGTGTAGTGATTGATAATTATTTGCTTTCGGCATAGCGATGTAATCTTTAAATCGGCCGGGTACTGGCTTCCACAAAGCATGCACGATACTTAAAGTCTCATAGCAGGTTTTTTCTTTATCCGAATCAAGTATTATGCGAAAAGCGATCAGATCATAAACTTCGTCAAAATTTATGTGCTGTTCATGCATTTTTTTGTAAATGCCGTAAAGATGTTTTGCCCTTCCTTCCACTTCCCCTTTAATGTTAAATTTTTCCAGTTCAGTGTAAATGATATTTTTCACTTCCTCCGTATATCTATTGCGCGATTCATTTGATTTAACCAGCCGCATAGATAATTCGTTATACGCCTCGGGAGAAAGGTGCTGAAACGATAAATCTTCCAACTCTGTTTTCATCCAATTGATTCCAAGACGATTGGCCAGAGGCGCATATACATCTATGGTTTCCCTGGCGATATAAATCCTTTTATCCGGTGTTTGATATTGCAATGTCTTCATGTTATGAATACGGTCGGCCAGACGTACCAGCAAAATGCGAATATCGGAAGACATGGCTAAAATCATCTTGCGGAAATTTTCCGCTTGTCTTTCCTCTTGAGACCCGAAAGAAATAAGACTGAGTTTTGTTAATCCGCTGACCAGGAAAGCTACATCTTTACCGAATTCATTTTCTACTTGCGCCGATGTGGTTAAAGTATCTTCAACTGTATCGTGCAATAATCCGCTAATGATCGTCGCGGCATCCATTTTCATGTCAGCCAGAATACCCGCTACTTCCATCGGATGGGTGAGATATGGCTCGCCGGATAATCTTACCTGCCCCTGATGCACCGTAGCAGAGTAGATGTAAGCCTTCTTGATCATCTCCAAGTCTTCCGGAGGCAAGTACGATTGGGTTTTATCGAGAATATCAGTGATGCGTAACATTAAAGTTCCCAGCTAATTTAACTTGCGGCTATTCGCCCGTTTTTAATGATTTAGCGATAAATGTTTTCACTTCCTGAATAACCTTTGGCAGCGGATAAAACTTATTTTCACCGGTTTTTCTGATTTTCAATTCAACATTTCCATCAGCAAGATTTTTCTGTCCGATAGCAATTCTCAGAGGAATTCCGATCAAATCGGCATCCTTGAACTTCACGCCGGCTCTTTCATCCCGGTCATCGAAAATAACCTCAATTCCTTCAGCCAGCATTGAAATATAAAGATTTTCTGCAGCTTCGAAGATATTTTTTTCGTTCACATTCACCGGAGTGATAATTACATGATATGGTGCCAAAGACACAGGCCAGATAATTCCGTCTTTATCGTAGTTTTGTTCAATGCAGGCGGCAACTGTTCTTCCAATTCCAATTCCATAACAGCCCATGATCATAATTTTTTCCTGCCCGTCTTTATCTAAATATACAGCCTTCATCGCCTGACTGTATTTTGTGCCCAGCTTAAAGACATGGCCTACTTCAATTCCCCGAGCAAATTGAATATTGCCGCCACAGCGGGGACAAAAATCACTTTTATTCACTACACGCAAATCAGCGAAGCCTTCAACATTAAAATCCCTTACAATATTGACATTCTTTAGATGATAATCTTCCTTATTGGCGCCGGTGACAAAATTGATCATGTTCATTATAGAATAATCGGCAATTACCCGCGTCTTAATTTTGACGGCTCCGGCAAATCCCCGCGGCGCGCCCGTCGCCTTTTTAATCATCTCATCATCAGCAAGTTCCAGCTCGGCCGCACCAAGATAGTTTTTTACCTTGATTTCATTTACTTCCTGATCGCCGCGGATAAGCACAGCGCAAGGCACGCCATCGGCATTGAAGATCAATGTTTTTACAATATCTTGAGGCCTAACATTCAAAAATGAGCTGACTTCTTCGATTGTCCGCACTTTTGGTGTACGAACATTTTCCAAAGACAACCATTCTTTCTCTGTCGTACTCTTCTTTTTCGGCTGTGCTACTTCAGCTTTTTCCAAGTTGGCCGCATACGCGCATTTTTCGCAAAATACCATGGCATCCTCACCGGATTCGGCCATAACCATAAATTCATGCGAATATTTACCGCCGATACTGCCGGAATCAGCTTCCACCGGACGGAATATCAACCCGCAGCGGCGGAAAATATTATTATAAGCGGTAAACATCTTTTCGTAACTTATTTGGGCGCCTGTTTCATCGGCATCAAAACTGTAGGCGTCCTTCATGCTGAATTCCCGGCACCGCATTACACCAAAGCGCGGACGCACTTCATCACGGAATTTTGTCTGAATTTGATAAAGATTACGGGGTAATTGACGATACGTTTTGACGTCATTACGGACTAAATCAGTGATTACTTCTTCGTGAGTCGGCCCCAGACAGTACTCCCGTTCATGACGGTCGCGAAATCTTAAAAGCTCCTTACCATAATGTATCCACCTACCTGATTCCTGCCAAAGCTCCGCCGGTTGCACCATAGGCAAATGAACCTCCTGCGCTCCGGCCTTATTCATTTCCTCCCGTACAATTTGCTCTACCTTGCGAATAACACGATAGCCCAGAGGCAAATATGAATATATACCGCCGGTTAATTTCCTGATCATCCCGGCCCTAATCATCAGTTGGTGGCTGATAACCTCCGCATCGGAAGGAACTTCCCTTCCCGTGGGCAAGTGCATTTCCGAATAACGCATTAAACCTCCTTTTTTCCCTTAAGCATCGAATTTATCTCTTCCAATAAAACCGGCACAAAGTTTTTTTCGGCGATTTTCTTTGTGGCTTTACCCTTTTTAAAAAGCATGCCGAAGCCATGGCCTCCGGCAATGCCGATATCAGCGTCGGCAGCCTCACCCGGACCATTGACAACACAGCCCATCAAGGCTACTTTCAAATAGTCTTTTCTGCCAATAAGCGCGTTTTCTATCTTTTGAGTCAACGCCAAAAGATCAATTTGACAACGTCCGCAAGTAGGGCAGGAAACAATCTCCGGCCCGACCATTCTAATTTTCAACGCACGCAAAATGCTGTAGGCCAGAGGAATCTCCGTAACAGGATTACCGGTAACGGAAACTCGAATTGTATCGCCAATGCCTTCATAAAGAAGCGTCCCTATACCCAGCGCTGATTTTATCGCGGCATCAACCAATGTTCCAGCTTCCGTCACACCCAAATGCAGCGGATAATCGGTTTTGGCGGCAATTAGGCGGTATGCTTCAATCATAGTCGGTACATCTGATGATTTAAGCGATAATTTAATTAAGTCAAATCCTTCGTCTTCAAAAATTTTAATATTCCTTAAAGCGCTGACGACGAGGGCTTCTGCCGTCGGGCCTCCATATTCCCGCGCTAAATCTTTCTGCAGAGAACCGGCGTTGACACCTATGCGAATAACAGTTCGCCGTTCTTTTGCCGTTTTTACAATCTCGCGTATTTTTTCTTTATCTATATTGCCGGGATTAATTCTTATACCATCCACTCCCTGCTTTATGGCATCAACCGCTAACTGATAATGGAAGTGGATATCGGCAACCAGTGGGAGGTGTATTCTTTTTTTGATTTCAGGGATTGCCTGCACGGCATCATTATCGGGCACGGCAATACGGACAATTTCACAACCGGCTTCATCGAGCGCGTTTATTTGGGCGGAAGTGGCTTCCACATCACGGGTATCCGTATTAGTCATGGATTGCACTACCACAGGTGCGTCTCCGCCTATCGGCACACCTCCAAGATTAATCGTTCTTGCTTTTCTCCTCTTGATTAATGATGAATACTCCACATGCGCCAGCTTTCTAATGTTTTTTATAGATAAATTTATAACACGCGAATTGATCTTCGGCAATGGGTAATTTGATTGGAAAACGGCCAAGGCAATAATATCGTTCAAAATAATAAATGTTTTAACCGACGCACAATGAAATATTAAATTAAAGAATGGTAACGAAAGCTTATTGGCCCTGCCAACAATGCAGATATAATTGATCGGCCGGCAGGTCTATCGCGGAAATCTTTTCCCTCTATCGCTTAGTCTAGCTTAGCAACGGCATTCTTAATACGTTTCATGCCTTCTTCAATATTCGCCAAAGAAGTAGCATAAGATAAACGAATATGGTCGTCACTGCCGAAAGCAGCTCCGGGAACCGCGGCTACATTGGCCTCATCAAGCAAGTAATCAATCAATTCGGCAGAACTGGTTATCTTTTTCCCTTTGTAAGAACGTCCATAAATATTGGACACATTAGGAAAGACATAGAACGCGCCTTCGGGAGAAAAGCATCTTACGCCGGGAATGTCGTTGAGAGCGTCAACAATAACATTTCTTCGTTTTTGGAATTCACGGACCATTTTCTCAACAACACTCTGGTCGCCGGAAATTGCTTCCACCGCCGCTTTTTGCGAAATGGAAGTGGGATTGGAAGTGTTTTGACTTTGAATCTTATTTATTGCCGCCACTATTTCTTCCGGCCCTGCGGCATATCCGATTCTCCAGCCGGTCATAGCGTATGTTTTGGATACACCGTTGACCACAACGGTCTTATCTTTCATTTTACTTTCCACCGAAGCAATATCAGCGAAAGGGAAATTGGCGTAAAATATTTTTTCGTAAATATCATCCGAAATGACCAATATGTCTTTGTCCATCAAAACGGCAGCAATGGCTTTTAACTCTTCGGGTGAATAAGCCGCTCCAGTGGGATTGGAAGGACTATTAATGATTACGGCGCGGGTACGTTTAGTTATGGCGGCTTTTAATTGCTCGGGCTTCATTTTAAAGCCGTCTTTTTCCTTAGTGTTAACGATCACCGGCCGGCCTCCGGCTAAAATGACGATATCCGGATAGGAAACCCAATAGGGAGCTGGAATAATGACTTCGTCGCCTTTATCAAAAAGAGCCTGAGCCAAATTATATAATGTATGCTTCGCGCCGCAGGAAACGACTATTTGCGAACGCTTATATTCCAAACCGCTATCACGTTTCAATTTAGCGACAATAGCGTCTTTCAATTCATCAATGCCTCCTACCGGCGTGTATTTGGTAAAACCGGATTCAATGGCTTTAATTGCCGCATTCTTAATATTAACCGGTGTATCAAAATCCGGTTCACCCGCTCCAAAGCCGATTACATCCCTTCCCTGTGCTCTCAAGGAATTCGTTTTAGCGGTAATGGCTAAAGTTTCCGATGGTTTGATTTTTGCTATCCTTGCCGCTAATCGCACAAACTATCTCCTATTATTATTGTTATGCTTTATGTTGAATTTTTCCAATAGCTTCTGATGAACATTATCCGGCACCAGAGCCTTTACCGATCCTCCCAAACTGACCACTTCCTTGATTATCTTAGAGCTCGTATAAAACCATTTAAAACCGCTCATGAGAAACACCGTTTCTATTTCTCTTGTTTGACGGCGGTTCATTAGAGCCATTTGGAATTCATACTCAAAATCGGAAAGGGCGCGCATCCCGCGTAATATTATGCTGGCTCCGGAACTTTTCAAATAATCGACAAGCAACCCGGAATGGCAATCAACTCTGACACCTTTAATTTCCCTGCACACTTCCCTGATCATATCTATTCTTTCTTCTACCGTGAAAAGAGCGGCTTTATCGGGATTGTAAGCAACGAGAACGATAATTTCATCAAACATTCTAATTCCTCTTTTGATGATATCCACATGGCCGTTGGTAATGGGATCGAATGTGCCGGGATATATTGCAATGCTGTTGGGGAATTTGTCCTGTGTCATTTTCACTCCATTTTAAAAAAAGTTAAGGCGTTTTCGCCATATTTTTTCTGTTTTATCTGATAGATGTTTTCATCCAAGAGTTCACTGCAATTTTCTTTAGTTGAATGCTGAATCACAACTACGCCGCCTTCTCTGAGGACACGATACTTATTCAAGGACGTAAGTGTCCTACCTGCTAAATTCCGGTTATAAGGTGGATCGGCAAATACAACATCAACTTCATATTTTTTCTTAAAAAGATCGCGTAAACCTATTTCTACATCTGCACCAATTACCCGGCACTTTTGTTCTAAAGAACACGTTTGGATATTATTTTTAATAACCTCAATAAGGTTTTCATTTTTTTCTATCAAATAAACTTCTTGAGCTCCGCGGCTGGCAGCCTCCAAACCAACACTGCCTGATCCGGCAAAGAGATCAAGAAATATTTTGCCTTGCAGGGAGCCCAATAAATTAAAAAGAGTTTCACGTAAAAAATCAGAAGTCGGCCTTTCTTTCGATCTGGGGGGAAAAGACAATATCCTTCCCTTAACCTCGCCTCCGATAATACGCATAACTTTTCACAATCACGGGTATGAACCCCAAAGCAAGCTGCGTGGTATTATATCCCTGCTTATACGGGATCAATTCAACTTACCAATTTCCACGTGTGACCTTTAGGTTATACACTTCGTTATGGAAATTGGAGTTTCACGAATAAATTAAACCTGAATTATTTGTTGGGCTCCATATATTGCACTGGCGAATTTTTTTTCTCTTTAGCTTTTCTGCGCGTTTGCTGGCTTACCTTTGCCAGCCACCATATCGGCCCGGAAATAGCGTAACCTAACAGAGCCACAAAAGCCACTATTTCCGGTATTGCTACAAGTACAATTAATAGAATTATTAACGAAAAAAAAGTCATAAACGGTTTCCGCGCTAAGAGCTTCAAGTCCTTGAAGCTATAATACTTGATATTGCTAACCATTAGAATAGAGAGAACCGTAACAAAAAAAAGCATGGAAGGATCATGGAATTTACCTTCAACTCCCGCGTAATCGAAAAAAATGACTGTAGTGGCCACAACAGAAGCGGCGGCAGGAATGGGCAACCCATTAAACACTTTGCTTTCAATTATGCCGATTTGGATATTATAACGAGCTAAACGCAACGCGCCGCAAAGAACAAATAAGAATGCGGCAAGCCAGCCCCATTTGCCGTAAAAAGACATCGCCCAATTATACGCAAGAAAAGACGGGGCCACGCCAAAGGCAATCACGTCGGAAAGTGAATCATATTCCGCTCCAAATTTACTGGTCGTGTTAGTAAAACGGGCAATCCGGCCATCCAATCCGTCAAAAACAACGGCCACCAAAATTACGATGGATGCTGTAACAAAATGTTCCTTTAAAGAAGCGATGATGGAATAAAATCCACAAAATAAACTGGCTGTTGTAAAAAGGTTGGGCAATACATAAATACCTTTTTTAATGCGGCTTTTTTTAAAGGGAGTTTCTTCATTCATGATAAGAAGCCCAAAGGTGTCTGACCTGCTTTAACTTTGTCCCGAAGCTTTACTGAAATGCGGGAATCTTCGGGTAAATAAACATCCACGCGTGAACCAAAACGAATTATGCCAAAACGCTCACCCTTTTTAATTGTCATCCCGACATTTATCCAGCAAACAATCCTGCGGGCGATAAGACCGGCTATTTGCACCACCCAAATCGACCGGCCGTCTTTGGTGTTTATCATAACTTCGTTGCGTTCGTTATCCAGAGAAGCTTTGTCTAAATTGGCGGAAAAAAATTTACCCTCGTGATAATTCATCGCTTCGATTTTTCCGGCATAAGGGGCGCGGTTAACATGGACATTAAAAACATTCATGAAAATACTTATTTTTTTAAATCTCCCGGAAATGTTGCCATTCAGCGCAACATCTTCTATTTTTATTACTTTGCCGTCAGCGGGAGAAATTAAAACTTTTTCTTCTTCCTGATAATATCTATCCGGATTACGGAAAAACCAAATAATAAAAAAAGTGATGAGAGCGAATAAAATTGTCAGCCAGATGATGCCAAAGAAAGCCACAAAAACAGTGATGACGAGAGAAAAGATTATAAAGGGATAACCTTCATGAGCGATTATGCTATCGTGTTTCATAAAGTATATTATCTTTCCTTAAAAAAGGAGCTTTTTTTGATATATCAATTGGGTGCGCTTGTCAATAAATCTTTGAATTTCTTCCTGCGGCATTTCCAGGCAGAAGCCGGCTTTCAGATTAAATGGTTCCACACTCATGGTTGACTCTTACCTGTCCCAACTATATAATAATCGATAAGCTGGTTATTAGCTTCTCGCAGGTTAAAATTTATGTTTAAAATCAGATGGGATTTCGCCTGGGGTATTTTTATTACTCTTGTTTTCCTCACCCTTTTAACAATTCGTCTCGAATTCTTTCAAAAAAGCCCGGAGACTGTCGCCATTGAGCAAATGCCGGCAACACAGAAAACGCAAGACACCTGGATAAATATCTACCAAAACAACAAAAAGATCGGTGTTGCGCACCGGCTTTTCACTGCCGGGGAAAAAGGCTTTAACTTCAGCGAAACCGTATTTATGCAAATCAATACCCTGGGAGTAACGCAAGTGCTCAATATTCTGACAGAAGGCGATCTTAATCCCGATATGACCATCTCTTCATTTAATTTTGATTTGAATTCCAGCTTGTTTCGTTTTCAGGCGCGCGGCTTTGTTGTAAGAAACAAACTGATTTTATTCACCGGCCTGCCCGACGCCCAGGAAAGAAGTGAAATCAAGCTCAAAGATATCCCTTATATGAGCGGAAGCATTTATGAAGCCACGTTCCGGGCTAACTTGGAAAAAGATGCCTCTCGCAGTTTCAGCATTTTTGATCCTTCCACATTGGGAAAGCGTTTTATCAAAGTTACTAGAAATGCAGATGAAGTTATTCCTATAATGGGGAAACGGATTTTAACACAGAAATACTGCGCTGATTTCATGGGCGCGAAAAATTGCGCCTGGCTGGATAAAAACGGAGATGTTTTAAAAGAAACAAGTATTTTAGGCCTCTCCATGGAAAAGGTTAGCTCCAAAAAAGCGCAGGAAGGAATATCATCCGGCTCAACTATTGACCTAACCCAAATTGCGTCTGTTCCTTTTAATGTCAAAATTACTGAACCGGAGAAGCTAAACGAAATTAAAATCAAAATTAGCGGTATCAGCCAAACGTCATTATTCCTTAATGGAGACAGACAAAGTTTGCGCCATGATGTCCTGACAATCACCAAAGAACAACTGCCCGCGCTTCAGACCTTGAGCAATATTCCGCCTGAAAAAATTGCCGTCTTTTTAACACCGTCGCCTCTTATACAATCCAATCATGCGCAAATAAAAGCACAAGTGGGAAAAATTATTAAACCAACCGATACTGCCGCACAAAAAGCAAAGAAAATTGTCAAATGGGTTTATCGCCATGTGGAGAAAAAACCCGTCTTATCGGTACCTAATGCATTGGAAGTCTTGAAAAATAAAGTCGGCGACTGTAATGAGCATGCTGTATTGATGACTGCAATGCTTCGCGCCGCCGGAATTCCGGCGCAAATAGAGGCAGGTTTGGTTTATCAGCGCGGGCGGTTTTATTACCATGCCTGGAACATTATTTATTTAGGCCGATGGATAACCGCCGATGCTGTTTTCAATCAATTCCCCACCGATGTAACTCATATCCGGCTTGTCCGGGGTGAAGGAAGCGAACAACTGGATTTAATGGGTGTAATAGGCAAAATAAAACTGGAGGCATTAAAACAGGAAAAATGATTAAACTAAATGAACTAACCAAGCATTACGGCTCCACCATAGCCGTAAATAAACTTAATTTACATGCCGATGCCGGAGAAATTTATGGTTTTATTGGCCCGAACGGCGCCGGCAAAACCACGACCATTCGCATGATGGGTGGTATTCTCGCGCCTACTTCCGGAAATCTTTTCATTGGCGGAATGGATATAGCCCAAAATCCAATAGCTGTAAAAAAAATGATCGGTTTTGTCCCCGACAGGCCTTTTCTTTATGAAAAGCTTACCGGTATGGAGTTCCTCCGTTTTTCAGCCGATTTATATGAAGTCAATCCCGCCGAATTCTCGCAAAAAGCCGAACAACTGCTACGTCAGTTTGCTCTCTGGGATTGGGCCGATGAAATAATTGAAGCTTACTCCCACGGCATGAAACAAAGGCTTATTATCGCCTCCGCTCTGCTGCATAATCCGAAAATACTGATAATCGATGAACCAATGGTTGGCCTTGATCCTGCCGCCGTGCGCATGGTGAAGGATATTTTTAAAGAACTAGCCCAAAAGCAAACAACTATTTTTATATCCACTCATACCTTAAGCATAGCTGAAGATTTATGCCATCGCATCGGTGTAATTCACAGGGGCACTTTGTTGGCGGAAGGCTCCGTTGATGAATTAAAACATATTGCAAAACTTGGTGAAGCCAGGCTGGAAGAAGTTTTCTTAACTATAATTAAGGAAAACGCCTTTTTATGAATACAATTCTTTCCTTATTAAAACCGCGAGTATTTTCCACAATCAATAACTTGCGCACCGATAATAAAAGAAACCACTGGATGCGTTTTTTTATGTTCGGTGCGGCCGGCATTGTTTTTTGGGCGGGCACTTTCATTATTCTCTACCGGGTTTTGTTTTATTTTCAAAGCGTGCAGGACTTTGGCGATATACTGGCAATGAAACTTCTCTCGATGATCATCATGACTTTTTTTGTACTTTTGCTGTTCAGCAGTATCATTAATTGTCTTTCCCATCTATATTTAAGTCAGGATTTACAGCTTTTACACTCTTTGCCGGCTTCGTCCAAAGATATATTTCTTTCCCGGTGGCTCGTAAGTACATTCGACAGTTCTTGGATGGTCGTTGCTTTCAGTCTTCCCGCATTTTTATCTTACGGCCTCATATATAAAGCAGGTATCATTTTTTATATGATTGTTTTAGTCGCAATAATTTTCATGTGCCTGATCGCTTCGGCTCTGGCCGCCATTTTAGTTTTATTCGGAGCTACGATACTGCCCGCCGGAAGGATCAGGACGATTCTTATAATCCTTGGGTTTATTCTGGTGTTGCTGTTTGTTTTCGTTTTGCGTTTAACAAGACCGGAACAACTGGTCAATCCGGATAGCTTTGCTTCCGTTGTGCTTTATTTGAATTCCATGCAAACGCCCAACTCTCCTTTCCTGCCTACAACCTGGATTACCGATGCCGTTAAAGCCGCTCTCCGAGGTGAAATAAATAGTTCCCTGTTTAATATCGCCCTTACCGGAAGCTGTGCCTTTATGCTTATTTTCATCGGCGATGTTATTGCCCGGGCCGTATACTTTATGGGTTTTTCTAAATCGCAAACAACGCCGCCACGCCTATTTAAGCCTTTAAAATATAAAGGTCTAAGCTGGGAAAGTTTATTGAATTTTCTCCCGCGCGAATCAAAAGCGTTTGCCGTCAAAGAAATTAGAATATTCTTTCGCGATTCGACACAATGGCCGCAATTATTTCTGATGGCCGCATTAATCGCAATTTATCTTTATAATTTTTCCGTTTTGCCCCTGGACAAATCACCGATTAAAACGATTTATCTGCAAAACCTATTTTCTTTCTTAAACATGGGGCTGTCGGCTTTTGTGCTTTCGGCCCTTGCTGCCCGCTTTGTTTTTCCGGCAGTGAGCATGGAAGGGAGTGCCTTCTGGATTGTTCAGGCGGCTCCGGTATCAATAAAAAGATTTCTGTGGATTAAGTTTTTTTTGTACTATGTACCTCTGCTAATTATCGCGGAAATTCTGATAATTGTTTCCAACCTGCTGTTGCAAGTTTCTCTATTCATGATGATTCTATCGGCTGTAACAATGTTTTTTCTTGTTCCCGCGATAGTCGCTTTGGCCGTTGGATTAGGCGCTGTTTATCCTGATTTCAAATCGGAAAATCCGGCACAGGTTGTGACCAGTTTTGGCGGCCTTATGTTAATGATTCTCTGCTTTTTTTTAATTGCGCTGGTCATAACGCTGGAAGCCGGTCCCGTGTATTACGCGATTATGGCTGATATCCACGGAAAGCAGTTTTCTTTACTGCAAATAACATGGCTGATTGTTTCCTTTGGTCTAGCTATTTTTCTTTGTTTCTTATCCGTCTTTTACCCCATGCGTCTTGGCGAAAAAAATCTCCGAATCAGATGAACATTTTTTATTGCAATATTAAGCTGATCGGGCGTTCAAGGCGGCAGCGATTTCAAAGCTTAAAGACGAAAATTGTCTTGATTTTACTTGCCGGATAAGCTAAACAAGCGCGCATTCTAATGAAATTGCTTTTTTTAAGACAGCACTGAGATATTGAAAGGAGCTTTCATGGCAAAG
>Ga0209777_10000518_pt1 | contig 62711 bp, 53 predicted proteins | sample FrelakmetHBP12HB_FD_187147 | JGI IMG/M metagenome (GOLD analysis project Ga0209777, IMG submission 187147) | Freshwater lake sediment microbial communities from the University of Notre Dame, USA, for methane emissions studies -HBP12 HB (SPAdes)... | ecosystem: Environmental > Aquatic >...
GAGGGCTTGTATTCTTTCGCCTCATGGAGCAAGTTGTGACCACCAAACCGATTACAGTAGCTGCCGTAACAAACGGATATGATTGGGGTCATGTAAATAGGAGGAGCTAAGTGACTACCCCCTTATAGCTTATTTGATCCCCTAGCGCATTTATTAATAATTACGCTGCGGCTATCCGCGTTGTGCCTGACAGCTTTTCTGGTTGCCCATGATCTGAAATGGTATAATAATACTATTATGGATATTCATTATTTGCCTCTTTTACCACTTTATGATAAACTTTTTGATTGTCAACAAGGAACACTATTAATAATTTTACGCTCCATGAACGTTTCAAAAAATACTTTTTTTTCAATCAGCAATCATGCTGCTGCAACAATCCTCCTGCTGCTGGAGGTCTGTTTCCTTATCCCTTTTTCCGCGCTTGCAGCCAGGGCAGAAGGGGATGTAGACGGACCCGGTCGTCATGGTGCCGTGAAAAACGCCGCATCGCTTTTCAGTGACCGATACTTTTACGAACTCAAACCTCCGACTGCTTTTACCGCTACAGCACCTGAAGGAAAGTTGACGGTTCAGACAACGCTTCGGCCGGAGTTGCAGCAGCGGCTAATGACCTGCTTTGCGCGTTCTGCCCCCCTGATTGCCGCAGCCGTGGTGCTTGATGCAAAGACCGGCGCCGTGCTTGCCATGGGGAACCAGGCATCAAAGGCCGGTGCGAACCTGCTGCCCGACGGCGCCCGCAACTACTGCGTTTATGGCGGTTTTCCAGCAGCTTCTCTTGCCAAAATCATTACGGCGGCTGTGGCGCTTGAAAAAAAAGGCTTTGACGCCAACCACCTTATACCTGTGTCCGGGCGCTATCACACGCTCTACAGAAGCCAGGTCGGCATTGAGCGCGCACCGTACAAACCGGAGCTTGTGCCCCTTGATAAGGCATTCGCATTGAGCATCAACCCGTATTTCGGTCGAATGTGGCTCGACTCATTCACCGACCGTGACTTTCTCGACATGGGACAGGACATGCTGTTCAACGCGCCTCTGGAATTTGACCTGCCTGTGACGAAAAGTCGAATGATACCCCCGGTCGACGATTTCCAGCGGGCCGAAGTTGCAAGCGGCTATAACACCCGCACGACCCTTTCCCCACTGCATGCAGCAGTGATTGCCGCTCTTGCGGCAAATGGCGGTAAAATGCTGCGCCCCTATATTATCGATAAAATAACGGACGCAAACGGCAAACTTGTCTACGAGCATATGGTCAAGACCCTTTCCCAACCCCTGTCGCCTCGCAGCGTTTTGCAGCTCAACGAGCTTATGCAGGCAACGGTTCAGAACGGCACGGCGCGCAATTCTTTTTCTTCTGTCAGGCAGATTGGCGCTGCAAATGGCTGGATCATGGGTGGCAAGACGGGATCTATCGATCTGCCAGAGCATACGGGCCGCTGCGACTGGTTTGCAGGGTTCGGCCAGACAGGCCAAACAAGCGTCGCCGTAGCATGCATTCTTGTGCACGGTGCGCAACGCACCATGCGTTCCTCGTTTGTTGGAGCTGAGATGATCCGGGCCTGCCTTGATCCTGCAGACAGGTGCAAGCCGCCTACAGTGCAGGCGAAAAAAAAGCCGGTGAGCGCCAAAAAAAAGAGCCCGGCAACGGCTGTTGCTGCACCTAAGTCTTCACAAAATAGCGTGAACAGTCCCGCCGTGCGACAGTCAGCAAAAACATCAAGTAAAAAAAGCAGGCCTCCGCAGCAGAACACCGGCGGATAAAAACGCGCTCGCCGTTATGCGTTATCCCCTGAAAAATTTACTGGAACGCACATGAGAGCGCAACATAAGAAGATGGAACCATACAGTGTGTCATCCGGCAGTGGGCGCGAGTTGCCGGAAGGAGCGAAAGCAGGCGGTTGAGCAGGCCCGGCCTCGATTATTTTTCTCACTATCGTGGCCGATCGTGAGGCGGTGTCTGACTGGCGGAATGCCTGCCGCAGCGAAAGAAAAATACGACGCAGGGGACGGGGCGTCTGGCCAGACGCTTACAGCTTTATATCATTGTATAAGCTGGCAATCGCTTCTTTGATGGTCATATTTTCTTTTTTAGCCTTTTTTTTCACCTCGTAAACATAGCTGTCCACCAAAAAGCGATACCAGAACGACTGCAGAAAATGCCGTATAAGGCCTGCTTTCCCGTCTAAAAACCCCAGTCTCAGGAAATAGCGGTACACGAAAAACAGGCATGGCCGTATGAAAAGCGGCAGGTGAGCATAGACGGTTTCCTTGAACCATCTTTTCTTGCTGTCTTGGGAATACATTTTAATATGGGCCGTATCGCTTTTTCCCAGAAAGCCGTATTTAATGTTGAGCAGGTCTATGGCCTCTTTGATCGCAAAGACAATGTGCTTTTGCGACCAGAACTCAAGCGAATTCAAATTGTCGTCAACGAAATCATGCTCTAAATACATTGCCGTTCCCTCGGTAATTTGTATATGTTCGTCCATCCACCTGTTTTCGCAGAACCCTTTTGTGTGCCGCCAGATTCTGAGCAGCCATATGGGGTAAGACCCGCCGTGCCGTATCCATTTCCCTAAAAAAAGGACCCGGCGCTTCAAATAAATTCCCGTTACGGCGCTATCCATAGCATCTAATTTGCTGATAATTTCATCCCTGAGCTCCGGTAGCACATATTCATCGGCATCCATGCGCAGGACCCATTCGGTGGTAATCGGAGCATGCTGCAGCCCCCAGTTGTATTTTTTTGCATAATTGTTTTCCCAGGCAACCTCCAGCACGTTCGCTCCAAGGGCCTCCGCAATTTGCTTTGTTCTGTCCGTCGAAAAAGAGTCGATGATGAAAATATCCTGCACGAACGGCGCAAGAGATTCAATGCATCTGCCAATATGCTTTTCTTCGTTATAGGTGGGGATGACGGCCGAAATATTTTTTTTCATAACAGGCAACCCTCTTCCAGCGACTTCAGATAATCACCGACCCCTCTGTGCAGATCGTAGGTGTGGGCAAACCCTAGGACGGAGGTAATTTTTTCAGTGCTTCCGCAGGAAAACATGCTTTCGTCCGGCCGTAATGTTCTTGCCGTGAAATCAAGCAGCTCTGCCGGCCTGCCAAGCTGCCGGCAAAGGGCCGACAGCAGGTCTCGCAAGGCGACGGGGCTGCCGCTGCAGCCGTTGTATATTTCAAAGCCCCCCTTGTCAAGGTCGCCCAGCACCGCGCCGTAAAGTCGCAGCAGATCCTGTATATAGATAAAATCTCTTTTTTGCAGGCACGGGGACAAATCCACCTTTTCTCCCTTCTTAAGCTTCGCAACTGCGTATGCAATCAGCTTGTCGGGCTCATCAAATCTGCCGAAGGGATTATACACACGGACCACCCGTGCCGGGAAGGCAAAACGGCGTGAGAGCTGCGACAGGGCGATGGTTTGAGCCAGCTTGGATAATCCGTAGGGCAGGGACGGATAGCAGGAATCAGCTTCGCGGTTCGGCTTTGCGTCATCACCGTATTCGGCGTTCGTCCCCGTACACACGATTCCCCGACATCTAATTTTTTTCAACACCGGTATGAGCGTATAGAGGGGGACAACATTGACCGCAAAGCCTTTCTGAATATCAAAATCAAACGAGCTGTACCGGCTGGCATACCCGGCATGATGAATCCACAGGTCGGGCTTGTGCTTTTCTGCAAAATGCGTAAGCTCGCCGGTTTCGGTGATATCGAGCTTTTCTACCGCGATGCTTTCAGAAGCTAAAAACTCCAGCCGCTCGCGCTTGATGCCCTCGTAGCGGGCCACATCACCCGTTACGGTTCCCAGCACGGCATGTGTATCGTTGAAAAAAGCGGCCAGCTGACAGCCAATGAAACTGGAAACGCCCGTAATGACCACTGTCGCCATGTCACAATGTCCAGTCGTAGGGTATCGCTTCCCAATGCCTGTTTTCGCTCTCGTGGGGATTATGCTCAATGCTTGCAATATTCAGAAGCATGTTCATGCCGGTGCCCACACCGCAAAATGCCATCCAGAGCTTCGGGGGCACGGTCAGCCGCTGATAGTTTTCCTGTGACAGGACAGCTTCAAAAAAACTGCCGGTTTTGTCATCGTAAACGACAAATTTTATTGCGCCGACAGGCACGACAACATTTAACGTCATTGTTTCGTGCTTTTTCCAGCCCTTTATTTCCCCGTGGTTGACGCAGGAAAAGTATGCCTCGCCGAAATCAACGAACCCATCGTCACTTCTTTTAAGAGCGTGGTAAATATCGCCTTTTTCGTGATGAATTTTTCTCAGTGGGGTAAGGCTGACCGCCTCTATTCCCAGGCCCATGGCACACCTTTTTTTACTGCGCAGTCAGCATATTTCTTTATCTGATCTACAGTAAAGCGAAACATATCCCTGTTGCGGGCATGGTAGTATTCATAATACCAGCTGCTGGTAAAATCCATAAGCTCTGCATAGGTCAGCGCGGGGACCCACGTGAGATAATGCAGCGCCTTATCGCAATTCAGCTTCAAAAGACCCGCTTCATGGAAGTGCACCTGCTCCGCGACCCTGTATGCTTCCTGCAGAGAGCCTCCACCCCAGCGCCTGCTTAAATCGGTCAATATATCTTCCACCGTGTGAGCATATTCGGCATTGGGGCCGAAATTAAAGCTTTCGCCGTTTATCGCGGCGCTTGTGCTTAATTGGGCCGCCAGGGTTAAGTAGCCGCTGAGGGGCTCTAAGACATGCTGCCAGGGACGCGTCGATTTCGGGCTTCGTATTTCAACCGGCCGACCCTGGCTCCAGGCCCGCATGCAGTCGGGCACCATCCTGTCGACTGCCCAGTCGCCGCCGCCGATCACATTGCCCGCCCGCGCCGTTGCGCTTTTTATTTTTTCGTTCTTCTTGAAAAAAGAGTGGAAATACGATTTATACGCAAGCTCAGCCATACCCTTGGAGCCGCTGTAGATATCCTTGCCCCCTAAAGCATCACTTTCTTTATAGCCCCAGACCTGCTCGATATTGTCGTAGCATTTGTCACTGGTGATGATAACGGCGACAACGTCTTTGTTCAGCAGGCGAATGGATTCCAGAATGCTGGTTGTGCCGAGCGCATTGGAAAAAATCGTATCCAGCGGATTTTTATACGACAGGCTGACGATCGGCTGAGCGGCCAGGTGAAACACAAAGTCCGGGTTAATCTCGGCAAAAATCCCTGCAACCTTGTCCGGGTCCTTTATATCCTGTCGGTAATCCGTGACCATGTCGCCCAGGCGCAACTCTTCAAACATCGAGGGCTCAGACGGAATATCTCGCGATATGCCGAACACTTTCGCACCCAAGTGCAACAGCCAAACCGTCAGCCAACTTCCCTTGAAGCCGGTATGGCCGGTAACGAGCACTTTTTTATCTTTAAAAACATTGTGAAACATCTGCTGCTACCACACCTTCCATTTGGCTTCGCCGCGCTCCCACATGCTGGTGAGCTGGTCCTTGTCCCGGAGCGTGTCCATGCACTTCCAAAAGCCTTCATGTTTGCATGTGTAGAGCCGGCCGTCTCGAGTCAGGCTTTCCAGCGGTTCCCGTTCCCAGACAACATCGTCGCCGTCACCGATATAGTCAAGCACACTTTTATCGCAGACAAAAAACCCCCCGTTTATCCAGCTACCGTCGCCCCTGGGCTTTTCTAAAAACGAGGTGACTCTTCCGTCGTCGGACACATCCAGAGAGCCGAAGCGCCCTTCAGGCTGCACGGACGTCATGGTAATCGTTGCGTTATGCGCTTTGTGAAAATCAAGAAGCCTGTTTATGTTGATGTCCGAAACGCCGTCACCGTAGGTAAGAAAAAAGCGGTCTCCCAGATGCTCTCGAGCTTTTTTAATTCTGCTTGCGGTTTGGGTATGCAGCCCGGTGTCCAGCAGGGTTACCTGCCAGGGTTCGGTTTGATTGTTGTGGATTTTCAGGGAATTATTTTTGAGATCAACGGTGAGATCGCTTTGGTGTATAAAATAATTCAGGAAATATTCTTTTATTACGTAGCTTTTGTAGCCAAGCAGCAGCACAAAATCGTTAAAGCCGTAAAACGAGTATATTTTCATTATATGCCACAAAATAGGCTTGCCGCCTATTTCAACCATGGGCTTGGGCCTGAAATCCGTCTCCTCGCTCAGCCGGGTTCCCATTCCGCCGGCTAAAATAACGACCTTCATTGTTCCCCTTTTCATCCTGAAATACGAGTTGCGTGAACCTGCAGGATATGCTGCTGCCGAGCTGCTTTGTAATGTACGAAGTATAAAGGGGATTGCACAGATGCGTCAAGGAAAAACTCGGCGCGCTGCTGCGCCCGGGGCCAGTGCGGCAGGCTGCGGGCGAAGACGTCTTCTTTCGTTCACCTGCCGGCCACAGTCTATCGCAGATAAAAAAAGCCCGTGCGCAGGGCACGGGCTTCTGCCAAATCTTTTTTTCTCTGCAGCGTCAGGAAACCAGCTCGGCGCTGCGGGCCACGATACTTACTCCGTCGCTGGAAATCATGAAAAAGCCCGGGCCCATATTTACCTGATGGTCGCGCCTTTCCATATCGCGGTAGCTGAGAACTCCCGTATCAACCGTGCCCAGCAGCGGCGCATGCTCGGGCATGATCCCGACCGGCCCTGCCCCCGATTTAATGACCGTAAAAACCACGTCCGTGTTGAGTACGGTTTTATCAGGCGTTACAACTTCCAGTCTGTAGCTTCTGATCTTTTCCTTCATATCAGCCCTTCGCCTGCAGTTGCCTGCCCTTCTCTACGGCCTCATCAATAGTGCCGACCATGTAGAAAGCCTGCTCGGGCAGATCGTCATGCTTGCCAGCAATGATTTCCTTGAAGCCGCGAATCGTCTCGTTCAGGGGCACGTACTTGCCGGGCGTGCCGGAGAAGGCCTCTGCCACGAAGAACGGCTGCGACAGAAAGCGCTGCATTTTACGGGCGCGCGCCACGGTCAGCTTGTCTTCATCGGAGAGCTCTTCCATACCAAGGATGGCGATAATATCCTGAAGCTCTTTATACTTCTGAAGAATCAGCTGCACCTCGCGGGCCACAGAATAATGTTCTTCGCCGAGCACGAGCGGGTCAAGAATACGCGATGTTGAATCAAGGGGATCCACTGCCGGATAGATGCCAAGCTCTGCCAGTGCGCGGGAAAGAACTGTGGTGGCGTCCAGGTGGCTGAACGTAGTCGCCGGGGCCGGATCGGTCAAGTCGTCAGCGGGCACATACACTGCCTGGATTGAAGTGATCGAACCCTTTTTCGTTGACGTGATGCGCTCCTGCAGATCGCCCATCTCGTTGGCCAGCGTCGGCTGATAACCCACGGCGGAGGGCATGCGCCCTAGAAGCGCCGACACTTCTGCCCCGGCCTGCGTGAAACGAAAAATATTGTCGATGAACAGCAGCACGTCGAGGCCTTTTTCATCGCGGAAATATTCCGCTGCCGTAAGGGCCGACAGCGCCACGCGCAGGCGCGCTCCTGGCGGTTCGTTCATCTGACCGAAAACCATGGCGGTTTTTTTGATAACGCCCGACTCTTTCATTTCAAGCCACAGGTCGTTTCCTTCGCGGGTGCGCTCGCCAACGCCTGCGAACACGGAGATGCCGCCGTATTCAGTGGCGATATTGCGGATAAGCTCCATGATAAGAACTGTCTTGCCGACGCCTGCGCCGCCAAAAAGCCCGACCTTGCCGCCCTTGGAGTACGGCGCCAGCAAATCGATGACCTTCAGGCCCGTCTCAAAAATTTCAATGGACGTCTTCTGTTCTTCCATGGTGGGCGCGGAGCGGTGAATCGGCATATACTTATCGGCCGTAAACGGCCCCATTTCATCAATGACCTCACCGAGCAGGTTGAACACGCGACCGAGCGTGCCTTCGCCCACGGGCATCATAATGGTTGAGCCCGTGTCCACTGCGTCCATGCCGCGCACGAGGCCGTCCGTCGATGACATGGAAACCGTACGCACCATATTGTCGCCCAGATGCTGCGCTATTTCAAGCGTCAGATGAATGCCGGCGGCATCATCATCAATCTTGATGGCATTGCAGATCGGGGGAAGATCTTCCGTCGGGAAACGAATATCCACGACGGGGCCAATTACCTGAACTATTTTCCCGGTCCTCAAGAATCTATACCTCCAAAGAAGTAAATGGTTTGTGGTTAGCCCTGCAGCGCGTTCACACCGCCGATAATATCGATAAGATCCCTGGTGATGGTTGCCTGGCGCGCCTTGTTGTAGGTCAGCGACAACTCGCTGATAACTTCGTCGGCATTGTCGTTGGCGTTGCGCATAGCCACCATGCGCGCGGCGTATTCGCTGGCAAGCGACTCGACGACGGCCTGATAAAGCCGTGTTTCCAGATAGCCCGGGCCCAGCAGGTTCGCGACCGAGTCAAAATCAGGCTCAACGATGAAATCCGTGCACATGCGCAGGTATTTCTTGCGCTCTTCCTGCGTAAGCGGCGGAATCGGGAGATACTGCACCAGCGTCGGGACGAACCTCAGAACGTTAATGAACTTGCTGTACACAAGGTACACCCGGTCATACCGCTCGGCAATAAAGGCCTCCATGAGGTAGGCGCTGATGGAGCGCAGGTCTGTCGACAGCGCCTCGCCCCAGGGAACGGCATAGTATTTTTCCACCGTGTGCCCCAGCCGAACCAGGGCGTCATTGGCCTTGCGGCCGATGGTGAGCAGCGTCACCTCATTGCCGGCCTGCTCCTCGATAAAATTTTTGGCCATATTTATGACGTTCACATTGAACGTGCCGCACAGGCCACGGTCTGAGGAGATAACCACTAACAGCACTTTGCTGGCGGGCCGCTCAAGAAACAGGGGATCAGAGAAGTCATAGGACGACGTGCACAGAGCGCTCATCATGGTATACATCTTGTCCACGTAGGGACGCGAGTGTTCGGCCTGAGTTCGCACCCTATTGAGCTTGACCGCCGCGACCATCTCCATGGCCTTGGTGATCTGCTGGGTCGATTTGATGCCGCGTATACGTCTCTGTATTTCGCGTGGTGACTGAGCCATGGCTTATTTGAACTCTTTCTTGAATGCCTCGCAGGCAGAGCGAAGCCCTTCCGCAACATCGCTGGTCAACTCTTTTTTCGTCCGTAGCGTTTCCATGAGTGGTGCGTAGCTTGAGCGCAGATAGAGCAGAAATTCCTTCTCAAAGGCCTTGACGCGGGACACGGGAATATCATCGATAAGACCCTGGCCTGCTGCAAATATGATGGCGATCTGGTTTTCGGTTGCAAACGGTTCGTACTGCCCCTGCTTGAGAATTTCAATCAGGCGCTGGCCGCGGTTGATCTGGGCCTGCGTCGACTTGTCCAGTTCCGAGCCGAACTTGGTGAAGGCCTCAAGTTCACGGAACTGCGCAAGGTCAAGGCGCAGCGAACCGGCGACCTTCTTCATGGCTTTGCTCTGCGCGTTGCCGCCGACGCGAGACACTGAAAGGCCTGCGTTGATGGCGGGCCGCACGCCCGCGTAGAACAGTTCGCTCTGCAGATAAATCTGGCCGTCGGTGATTGAAATAACATTTGTCGGAATATAGGCCGAAAAGTCGCCTGCCTGCGTCTCAACGATAGGCAGGGCCGTGAGTGATCCGCCGCCCAGCTTATCGGAAAGTTTTGCCGCGCGCTCAAGGAGGCGTGAGTGCAGGTTGAAAATGTCGCCGGGAAACGCCTCGCGTCCCGGTGGGCGGCGCAGCAGCAGCGAAACCTGGCGATAAGCAACCGCGTGCTTCCACAGATCGTCGTAGATGATCAGGGCGTGGCGTCCCGTATCGCGAAACTCTTCGCCCATGGCACAGCCCGCATACGGAGCGATATACTGCAAGGGGGCTGCATCGCTTGCGCTGGCCGAAACAATAATCGTATACTTCATGGCGTCATACTTTTCAAGCGTCTCGACGACACGCAGAACCGTTGACTGCTTCTGCCCGATGGCGACATAGATACAGTAAACCGGGTTACCGGCGTCAAATTCTTTTTTCTGGTTGATAATGGTGTCGATGCAGATGGCGGTCTTACCGGTCTGGCGATCGCCGATGATAAGCTCGCGCTGACCGCGGCCGATGGGTATCATCGAGTCTATCGCCTTGATACCGGTCTGCAGTGGTTCCTTAACCGGCTGGCGGCTGACGACGTTAGGAGCATTTATTTCAACGGGCCTGACCTTGTCGGTTGCAACCGGACCCTTGCCGTCGATGGGCTGGCCAAGAGCATTGACAACGCGCCCGAGCATGGCGTCCCCGACCGGCACCGAAATGATCTGACCCGTGCTGCGCACGATCTGGCCTTCCTTGATCTTTCGGTTTTCGCCCAGAAGAACGGCGCCCACGGAATCCTCCTCCAGGTTGAGCGCGATGCCGTAGATCCCGCCTTCAAACTCCAGAAGCTCTGATGACTTGCACTTCTCGAGGCCGTAGATGCGCGCCACGCAATCGCCGACCGTAAGCACCGTGCCGACGCTTTCCATTTTCAGCTGTTCCTGATAATCCGTAATCTCCTTACGGATAACCGATGTGATTTCTTCTGCCCGTAGTTCCAAAATTCAACTCCTTCACGAAGTAGTTATGCTACCGATTTTATATTGCTCACTTCTTCCTGCAGATGCTTGTGCAGGCGGCCAAGCCGGCCGGTGATGCTGCCGTCCAGAATATAGGTGCCGATCATGATCTGCATGCCGCCAAGCAGGTGCTCGTCGACCTGAATTTCGATGATCACCTGTTTGTGCAACGCCCGCTCAAGCTGCGCTTTCAGCCGATCGACCTGTGCCTGGTTGGGCTGGCTGGCCACCGTGACCCTGGCTCGCATGACGCCGCGCAAATCATCGGCCGCTGCCTTAAACTCGCCGTACACCGAGGCTAGTATGCGCTCGCGCTTCTTTTCAATAACCAGGTCGGTGAAATTTGTAAAAATTTGGGGAACCTTGTCGCCGGTGATTTTATGCAGCAGGCTCTTTTTCCGATCACGCGAGATCGTGGGGTGAAAAAGAAGATTGCGTAAATCTTTATTCTCTGCAATGACCGTGTCTATCGCCTTGAGCGCCTGCTCGACCGCGTCGACCTGGCGCTGCTCCTGGGCAGCCTCAATGAACCCCTTCACGTAGCGCTTGGCAACCCGAAGCTGTGTCACAGAGTTACCTCCCCAATCTTATTTATTACGTCGTCGGTCAGCTTTTCAGCTTCCTTGTCATCCACAGCCTTGGTGATAATCTTGCGGGCGATGTCAACCGACAGATTCACGACATCGCGGCGGATTTCGGTAATAACCCGCTTTTTCTCCTGCTCGATCTCGGCCAGGCCCCTGTCGCGAATCTGGGCTACCTCCTGACGCGTTTTTTCAATAACTTCCTGCCCGGCTTTTTCTGCCCGCTGCGTTGCGCTCTGAATGATTGCCTCGGCCTCCTTGCGGGCCTCCTGCAGTCTTTGCTCGTACTGCAATTTCAGGGAAGCAACCTCGTCGCGTGTCTTCTCATTGGCGTCAAAGGCGCCGCGAATTTCATCGGTGCGACTCTGAATCAGATCCATCACGCGGCCGAACAGAAACTTCTTCAGCAGCAAAAACAGAACCATGAAGCCAACGAACTGCGTGAAAAGCACCTTAAAATTTATCTTTAGCGCAGTTATTAAATCTTCCATATGCTTTTATAAAATACCTAAAGGTTACTGCAATTCCACCGCACCCGGAAACCCGGGCCGGCGCACCAGCATTTGCATTTTTCAAACAGGAACCAGCTGCTTATCAGCCCTTGCCGCCGACTATTTTAAACAACTCTGTTGCCTGATCGAGGTTGGGCAGCTTATTGAGCAGCAGAATACCGATAACCAGCGCGTAAATGGTCAGCGATTCGATAAGCGCTGCACCGATAATCAGAGTGGTGCGCAGGTTTCCAGCTGCCTCGGGCTGGCGGGCGGTGCCCTCCAGAGCGGACGAAACTGCACGACCGATGCCGGCGCCGCCGCCAAGAGCGGCAAGACCAATACCCATACAAATGCCTAAACCGATGAGACCGAAATAAATCATGCTATAACCTCCTTAAACGTTTTGGTTTGTTCTATTTATTTCTCGTTCACTTTATGACTGCTTATTATTAATGATGATCGTCGCCCTGCGCGCCGATTGCTTCGCTGAGATAGATCGTTGACAGCAAAGTAAAAATTGTTGCCTGAATCGTGCTGAACAGCAGCGCCATAAACACCATCACCAGATGCACCGGAACCGGTATGAACCCGAAAAGAAATGGCGTCATGATGACCAGCAGCGCAATGGTCAGATCCTCGCCGGTCAGGTTGCCGAAAAGACGAATCGAGAGGGAAACGGGACGGACGAGCTCCCCGATGAGATGTATCGGCAGCATGAGCGGCGCCATGAACAGCGGATCCACAAAATGCTTAAAATATTTTATGCCCTTGATCCGGATGCCTTCAAAATTGTAGAAAATAAAAACCGGCAGGGCCATGCTGAGCGTTACATTGATTTTATTGGTGGGAGAATGAAGCAGGGGAATGAGCCCCATGAGATTCATGAAGAGTATATACAGAAACAGGGTGCCGAGAAAGCCAAAATAGCGCCGCGTATACGGCCCGAGCATTTCCCCAAGGAAATTATACAGACCCTCCACGACAATTTCTGCAAAAGCCTGGGCGCCCCGCGGCACCTTGTCCATGCGGCGAGTAGCCCACAGAGAAAAACTGACCAGCACAAAGCCGACCAAAATACACATGATAGTCGGAATCCAGTCTTCAAGCGATACGCCGAAAATCGGGTCGTGATAATGTTCAAGAAACTCTTTGGGATGTTCGCCACCGATAAGATGAAAAAAAGAGGGCAACTCAAGCTCCTGATGCTCAGGGCCGGGTTCATTTCTCATCTGGTAGGAGAAAACAAATGAGGCAATTACCACTATCCATACCAGGCCAGTGGTAATTTTGGATCGCAGAGCGCCTTTCATTGAAACATCCTCGAAAAGACTTTATTAAGCTGTCAGTGTTTTTTAAAAAGCCTGTTGAGCGCTGCCGTCAGTATTGCGATCTGCGTAATGCCGATGCCGAGTATGAGCGCCGAAGGCTTTATTTCCAAATATTTAAAGGCAAACCATAAAGCTGCGCCAAGCACAGGAAACTTCAAAACGAAAACATGGAGAGCAATGACCGCCATAATGGGATTAATCGGCTCTTTGCGCTTGTCCTTGACAATGACGCTAACGCACCACCAAGCGACTAAAAAGAAGCTGGTACCGGCAAGTGACCCGACGATTAGCCCGTTGGCTGCCCCCCTGTCGCCCTCAACAAAAGCGACAGCAATCAGGGCTAGAGCGATGAGGATAGATAAAAAAAAACTCTTCTTGGGGTATCTAAGACCACTTTTATCTTTCCGTAGAGGCTTTTCAATTATGACTCACATCACCTTTTTGTTCCGGCTTGTTATCACTTGCAGCCTTGGTTTCCAGTACAAATTTATAAAAAGCGCCCACCATGAACAGCAAAACCAGAACTATCATGAAACACGGTGCGGTATCAAATTTTCTGTCCAGGTAGCTGCCCAGATAATAGCCCATCAGGATGCAGGCACCCATCGTGAGGCCGAAGCTCCCGATGTGGGAAACCGACTTGATGACATTAGAAAGATCTTTTTTAGTGTTAGGCTTCATACCTAATTTTTCTTAGCATACTAAAGAAAAGCACTTGCAAAGTCAAGAAATTTTGTATTGTCAAATTGTCACACCCTGATGGCGGCTTTTTACTTAAAAGCCTGTAAAGACTAATTATTTTATATAAATATGATGCTCCCCGCCTACACAGGCGGGGCATCCCGGCAGATAAGATTGATTTTTTTGAGACGTGCCGCTTGACCCCGCTTATCTCGCATGCTGCGGGACGGGGCTTGCGCGGCACATTCCGGTCAAAAGCTGATCTTGGGCCTGCGGCGGCTGCGCAGGCTTTGCAGCCACATGCCTATAATAAAACCGCACAAAACCGCGGCCGCACCAAAAATAAACCACATTAGTTGTTGCGTGTTTTGCGTGAGATCGTCATTCTCTTTTGTCAGCTGGGCGACAATCTCTTTGTTTGACTCAAGTTCCTGGCGGGCTTTTTGGATCTCTGCCCGCATTTTGGTAAAATCGGCGCAGCCGGTTTTCAGCTCTTCAAAAGCGGCCTCGGTTTCCCTGATTTTCACGGCCTGTTGATCACGCAGGGTTTCAAGCCCGGTCTTTTCTTCTCTCAGCTTTGCTATTTCATCCTGATCGTTTTTGTTGTTGGCTGTCTGCTGATTCATGTCGGCTTGGATAGCGCTCTGCCCGGCCGATTTGGGTGGCGTGGCTGTCAGATAGCGCGTGTGCAGCCAACCCTCCGTGCCGTTTGCCATCCTGACCTGTGCATACTCGCCCTCCGTCACAAGCACCTCGACCGTATCGCCGGTGCGCACAACATCCAGATACTTTGAGCCGGCGGCAAGCCCCTTGCCTGAGCGGACAGATGCCTCGATCCTGTCGGTTATGTACATCTTTTCGGCGCGCGCAAATGCCGGGAGCAAGAGCAGAAAAGCTACCGCGAATAATCGTTTTTTCATTTTGCCTCCTGGTAACATGCAAAAGCATTCAGAATATACAAAAAATCAGGCGTCGGCACAATTTATAAATTCAAAAAACTGTCTGTTCATGCCGGTTTTTTGTCTTATTCTCTCCTGCTTTATTAACAAACTCTTCCACTGTGCCGCACGCACGGGCCTGGTCCGACACCCGCTGGGAAAAGACCGGTTTGTTTCCCGTTAAGTAATTTACCAATATTTTTTTTTATGCTACATCTATGCTTGCCCATAGAATTTTCAACTTTGCCGGTAAACGATCAAAATTTAACAGCCCTGTATTTAAACTGAGCTGTGTCAATGCTTTGTTGTTGTATCGTTTATTCAAACCCTTAAAAGCCCATGCACCATGCCTATTAAAATAGTTTCTCCGCTGAGCGCGATTGATGAGGCCGAGCAGCTCATTAAAGCCGGCGCCGGCGAGTTTTACTGCGGCGTTCTGCCCGCGGACTGGCGCGAAAACTATTCCGTGGCCGCCTCCCTCAACCGCCGCCAGGAGGACACGCCCGTCTATAACACGTCGCCCCATTTCAAAAGCTTTGAGGAACTTGATCAGTGCGCTGCCATCGCGCACCGGCATGGCATACCCGTTGCCCTCACGCTCAATGAGCATTATTACAGCCAGGGTCAGTACCCGTTTCTCGTAAAATATATTGAGCGGGCTCTGTCGGCCGGAGTCGATACCTTTATTGCAGGTGATATCGGCATAATTCAAACCATTCTTGACATGAATCCGCGGGTTAGAATCCACATAAGCACTGCGGGCACTGCATTCAACTCATCGACCGTGCATTTTTACCGCGACCTGGGGGCCTCGCGCGTCATCCTGCCCCGCCATCTCTCCCTTGAGGAAATCAGCGACATTGCCGCCCGCACCACCGGCATCGAGCTTGAAGCCTTCATTCTCAACTCGCGCTGCGCCAATGTTGACGGCTTCTGCACCTTTCAGCACGGGCTTGCGGCCTTTGTGCCCGACGGGCAGGACAAGCGCGATTATGAGAATGCCTGCATGATGCTGTATAAGATAACTGCTTCGGTCAAGGGCCTGCCGGATGAAGAGGCGGAACAGGTTCTGCGTGAGAAGGTTTCCATGGAACGGCAGCATTTCTGGTCCGCCTGCCATATTGATGACCAGCCCTGCGGTGTCTGCTCCCTCTATGAGTTCGAGCAGATGGGCCTTGCAGGCGTAAAAATTGTTGGCCGGGGCAATCTAACCGAGCGCAAACTGCGTGATGTAGGGTTTTTGCGGGAGGCGCTGGACTATCTCTACAGCCAAAAACCCACAAAAAAAGAATTCCGCGGGCTTGTGCAGAATTTATATAAAAAATTGTATAAAAGCCCGTGCCTGATTTTTAAATGCTACTACCCTTCCGTGCTGCTGGACGAAACAGCACAGGAGTCTTGAACGGGCTACCATTAAAAAAAGGGGGTGCGCCATGATAGAAACACTTCTTGAAAAAATCCACTGGCTGGGCCATGACGGCTTCAGGATCGATGCAGCGGTAGTGATCTATATCGACCCGTATCAGATACAATCCACCGTGCCTGCCGATATCATCCTGGTGAGCCACGACCACTTCGACCACTGCTCGCCCGATGATATCAAAAAAATTCAAAAAAAAAGCACGGTCATCATTACCGACAAAGTATCAGCGGGCAAATTAAGTGGCGATATCCGGATCGTGAAGCCCGGCGACAAGCTGACTGCGCAGGGCATCGGGGTTGAGATAGTCCCGGCATATAATATCAACAAGCAGTTCCACCCCAAAGCAGCCGGCATGCTCGGGTTCATTCTTACGGTCGACGGTGTGCGCATCTATCATGCCGGCGATGCGGACTTCATCCCCGAGATGAAAAATATCAAAGCCGACATAGCACTGCTGCCGGTCTCGGGCACATACGTGATGACTGCTGATGAAGCTGTGCAGGCCGCCCTTGCCATAAAACCCAAGGTGGCAATCCCCATGCACTACGGCGCAATTGTGGGCACAGACTCTGATGCCAGACAGTTTGCAGAAAAGCTCAAGGGAAAAATTGAAGTAAAAATTCTGAAGCAGGAATAGATGCTGTGCGCATCGCGCACCGAAGAGGATGAGTTTGACATCGAGAACCGGCTTATTGAGGTGAAGGTGAATGGCGCGAGCAATGTAGGGGCGGGTTTAAAACCCGCCCATGAAATAAAGCGCTCGCAGCGCCATGCAGTTTGAACTAACGACAGGAAATGAATAGGGGATTTTAAAATGTTGGGTCTCGGCCCTCAACCCAACCTACGGCTGTAGCAGCTCATTGACAGGGTGCGCATCGCGCACCGAACAGCTTTTTAAGGTGTATGACGTATTATGAAAAAAAACAGAAAAATATTTTTTTTATTGTTTACCGTATCTATGGTAGTTTCGACCATTTATTTCGTAGTGGCTTACTGGGAATATATAATTTTTGAATTAAATCCGATAGTAGCAGAATTAAGCTACATTAACCCTGTATTTAAAATTAAAAAAATAAATTTAATTACAATATATAAAAACGGCAAAGTTGTTGTCTCTATCCCTGATGGCAATGGAGAAATCAAGAAAATTTATTCAGAAATTGATAACAACAGACTGACTGCAATTACAGATAATTTTACTGCCTCTGGCATAACCAAAGATAATTTTTTTAAAACAAGAATGCTTATAGATGTGCATGAACTTCCAGTTGTTATACGCATTTCTTTTTTTGCAGGTTCTAAAAGGTATTATTTAATGTTGCCTGAAAAAAGTGGTTGGGATCTTTTTAAGAAGGAGGATCATTCACAATTTTTTGAGACGTGGCATCTCTGTTATACGCAATTAGATTCGATCTATTTTGAGGTAACAGGGAAAAGAATTGATTACAATGATCTAAAAAATTTAAAAAAAGGGCCTGAAAAACAATATTTTATCATGTGAAAGGCAGTCCGTAGGTCGTAGGTCGGGTTGAGGGACGAAACCCGACAAAGGTCCGCATTAAAAATATGGAACCAACCTATCTGAAACTATACCACGACGGCACTCTGCAGCAGCGCATCCATGATGCTCTTGCGCTGCTTAAGTCCTGCGAGCTCTGCCCCCGCAGATGCAAGGTAAACCGCATCGAGGGCGACAAGGGCGTGTGCCGCACAGGCCGCCATGCCATGGTGTCAAGCTCCAGCCCGCACTTCGGCGAGGAGGCGGTGCTTACCGGCCGCTTCGGCTCGGGCACCATATTCTTCACCTGGTGCAATCTGCTGTGCTGCTTCTGCCAGAACAGCGACATCAGCCATGAAGGGCAGGGTGAAGAGGTCTCTGCCGAAGTACTTGCCGATATGATGATAGAGCTGCAGAACAAGGGCGTTCACAATATAAATTTTGTAAGCCCCACCCATGTGGTTCCGCAGATTCTCGAAGCGCTGCCCCTTGCCATACAAAAAGGCTTAAATATTCCCTTGGTCTACAACACCGGCGGCTATGACCTTGTGGAGACGCTCAGGTTCTTGGAAGGCGTCATCGATATCTACATGCCCGACTATAAATTCTCGCAGGACATACCCGCGCTCTTTTACTGTAAGGCGCCGGACTATCCTGAAATCATAAAAAGCGCGCTGCGGGAAATGCACCGGCAGGTGGGGGATCTTGAAATGGACAAAAACAACCGGGCCGTGCGGGGACTGCTCGTGCGGCATCTGGTCATGCCCGACGGGCTTGCCGGCACGCGGCAGGCCATGAAGTTCATTGCGGATGAAATCTCGCACCGTACGTATGTGAACATTATGGATCAATATCACCCTTGTGGCGAGGCTGACAAATTCCCGGAGCTCAACCGCCGCATAACCCCCGAAGAATATGAAGAGGCCCTTCAGGCTACCCGCGATGCAGGCCTGACGCGGCTCGATAACCGCCAGCGGCCTATTCTGCTGCACTGGCGGTAAACGCCATCCCCATGACCTATTACTCTTTCAATACCTATCTCAAACAGCGCTTTGGCGAGCGCGTGCAGAAGGTGCCGCTGGACGCGGGCTTTACCTGCCCCAACCGCGACGGCACGAAGGGCTACGGCGGCTGCATCTACTGCGATGCGCAGGGCTCGGGCACCGGCGCTCATGCTGCAATACCTGATCTTGCCGCACAGGCCTACGCGGGCATGGAGCGCCTCTCGCGCCGCTACAAGGTGCGCAAGTTCATCGTTTACTTCCAGTCGTTCTGCAATACCTACGCACCCATCGATAAGCTGAAAGCACTCTATGATGAGGTTGTCAGCCTGCCCGGCGTTGTGGGCCTGTCTGTTGCCACACGGCCCGACTGCCTGAGCCCTGCCGTGCTTGAACTGCTTGCAGGCTATACCGACCGCCTCACTGTGTGGCTGGAACTGGGGCTCCAGACCATTCATGATGCAACGCTTGAGCGCATCAACCGGGGGCATACCTATGATGACTTTCTGCAGGGCTACGCTCTTGCCCGCAACTACCCCCTCAACATCTGCCTGCATATGATAATCGGCCTGCCCGGAGAAGGCAGAAGCGAGGTTTTGAAAACAGCACGGGAAATAGCGCGCCTGAAACCTGAAGGCCTTAAAATTCACTCGCTCTATATCCACCGCGGCACCGAACTTGAGAGACTGTATCAGAGCGGCGGCTTTGAGCCCCTCTCGCAGAAGCAGTTTGTGCAGCAGGCCTGCGACGTGCTTGAGATCATCCCGGCAGGCACGGTCATTCAGCGCCTCACCGGCGACCCCGACCCGCATGAGCTTATTGCTCCGCAGTGGGCTCTGCAGAAAAAAGAAACGCTTGCAATGATTGAGAGTGAATTGAAGAAGCGCGGCAGCAGGCAGGGGAAATTTTTCTCCGTATAAAAAACTTCATGTCGCGCGCAATATTAGGTTTCCGAAAAGCATTTGCTGCCTTATGCATTCTTGACACCCTGCCCGCCCTGGTGTATATTGCCATCCGTAATAAAAAGCCTGCGGCACGTTGTAAAAAAAGGCTGAGCTGAAATTGTACCTGCTGATAACTGAATGAAAAGCCGCTATTAAACGACGTCTGTTTGATAGCGGCTTTTTTTATATCGTGCACAGCTGCACTGAACCTTTTAACTGATTTTTCATTTTTTTTCACAGATTTCAGATGTATCAGCGTCTATTGCTTATAATACGTGCTTGCATATCAAGCTGACGGAAGAAATTCCGTACACCATGTACAAAAACTTTTTAACCGTACAGGAACTACTTTTATGAAAAAAGCATGTGCAGCCCTTTTCCTCACCTTCACACTCCTGACAGGTACTTCACAATTCTGCTTCGGCCAATTTACTGACGCTGGCGGCGGCGACCATGGCGGTGCTGATTGGGCGCCGGACAATTATGCAAGGATCGGCGGAGTTCATACCAACATCGGCACATTCAGTGTGGGCTCAGGCATGACAGTGCGCGTGGAGACCTATAACGGAGGAGCCGGCGGCTCTCTTGAAATACGGGCAAACACCATTACCGTGGCAGGTACTCTTAGTGCCGAGGGCTGCGGCTATCCGAGCGGCAATGGCGGCGCCGGTGGACAGGGCGGATGCGGCGGTGGCAGCGATCAGATAGCAGGAACGTCAGGCTCTGCCGGGCTGGGCGGCTACCCCGGTAGTGGAGGCGGTGGCGGCGCCGTGTGGCCCACAATCTGTGCTTCTGCCGGGGGTCCCGGCAGCAGTGCCGCCAGGGGCGGGTATGCTGTTTCCGGCGGACAGGGCGACACAACAACTGATGAGAGCCTGCTTATGGGTTCCGGCGGTGGCGGCGGTGGCGGCGGCGCCGGCGGAAGACACCAAGGGGGGGGTAATAATTTGCCCACCCTCTGTGCACCAAACCCCAATAATAACTATGCCGGCGGTGGCGGCGGTGGCGGCGGCGCCGGCGGCACAGGCGGGGGCATTATCAAGCTGTATGCTGCAACTACCCTATCTGTTACAGGGCAGATTATAAGCCAGGGTCTGGCAACCGGCGGCGATGGATTACCCGGAGCACAATCATATGCCAGATATGATTGCAATGCACCCGGCGCCGGTGGGTTATGGTCAAACTCAGGCTACATGCAGGGAGGCGCCGGCGGCGATCAGAATTATGGCGGTGGCGGTAATCCGGAATACAACTTCGGCGGCGCTGGCGGCAATGGCGCGGCAGGGTCCGGTGGTGGCGTGCTGCTCAAAGGCTATACGGTCAACCTCTCCGGCACTATAAATAACGCCGGTGGCGATAGCACGGTCAATGGCGGCACATTAAAAATCTTTTATGTAGGCTCCAACTACACGGCCGGAACCTACACCACCGGCAGAACCTATGCCCAGTCGATACCCGGGTATGCATTAACCATAACTAAAACCGGCACCGGCACCGGCACTGTTGCGGGCAATGTCGGCGGCATCAGCTGCGGCAGCACCTGCTCGGCAAACTATCCCTCGGGCACGACCGTGCAGCTGACAGCAACGCCCGACGCCGATTCCAACTTCATCGGCTGGGGCGGGGCCTGTTCGGGCACGGGCTCATGCGCGGTTTCGATGACCGACACGCAGGCGGTGACGGCGCAGTTTGACTGGAAGCCGGGCGCGCTGAGCGTCACGATTTCGCCGCAGGAAGCCAGAGACCTTAGCGCGCAGTGGCGTGTTGACGGGGGGGCGTGGCAGAACACCGGCGCCACGGCTACCGACCTTCTTCCCGGCGCCCACATCATAAGCTTCAAGCCCATTGACGGCTGGGCAGCACCGCAAGACAAAGAGGTGACGATTCTGCCCGACCAGACGACCAATGATACCGGCTTGTATCTGTTCTGCTATGACATGACAGCCCCGGTGCTCACCTGCCCGGCATACGACAACGACACCGTCTATTCCATAAGCTGGACAGAGATAACCGGCGCGGCGCGCTATGAGCTTGAGCGCGACACAAGCTCCACCTTCACCATGAACCAGACCATTGTCGACAACGGGTCTGACACTTTTCACAATGAAGCGGTTCCGGCGCACCAGAAAACCTATTTTTACCGGGTGCGCGCACTCAATGCCTGCGGGGTTGCAGGCCCGTGGTCGGATGTAAAAACCATCTTTGTCGACCCCATCTCGCCGGCGCCCATAACCAGCACCACAACCAGCTGCCCGGCAGCGCAGACGCCGGGCTCCATAATGGCGCCGGGCACCGACGATGACGGCTCGTTCACCGTCAGCTGGGGCGGGGTTGCCGGCGCCACAGGCTACATTCTGAACCGGACCGACAGCACAACCCTTAACGACTACAGAAGCGTGGCCGGCACGAGCTTTGCTGAAAAGGATCTTCCCACCGGCACCTATTCCTACAAAGTCAAATCAGTGACCGTGTGCGGCGAGAACAGCCCCTACGGCGCCACCGCCACGGTGCAGGTTTCAATTCCAACCACCACGACCACGTCGTGCCCGGCCCTTGCCGCGCCCGCGCAGCCCGAGGCACCGGTCTATATTACCATCGACGGCAGCTTCACCGTCAGCTGGAGCGCCGTGGCAGGGGCGGTGGGCTATACGCTGGAGCGCTTTGACGCACACTCATTTATAAATCCCGAGACGGTCTACCACGGCCAGGACACCACCTTTAACGAAAACAGCCGCGGAAGCGGCTGGTGGTACTACCGGGTGCGCGCCGAAGACAGCTGCGGCAACTCCGGCCCGTGGTCTGCTACTGCTGCTGTGTTGGTAAACATACCCAGCCCGGTTGCCAACTTCACTGATGTATGGGAGGAAGACAGCGCTAACAAGGCCTATGCCCCGCTTACGGTCTACTTCTTTGATAAATCAACCGGCCCGATTCAGTCCCGCGCGTGGGATTTCGGCGACGGCGGAAGCAGCATAGCGCTATTTCCGCAGCACACCTATACCGCGCCGGGAGACTATTATCCCAGCCTGACGGTTACCGGCCGAGGCGGCACGAGCACCAAGGTCAGGGCAAAAAAGATACAGGTTCTGCCGGCGAAGATAACGGCGGATTTCACGGCAAGCCCCACCGAGGCCGCGCTGGGCGAAAGCGGCACTGCGGTAACCTTCACCAACATAAACCCGAGTGGGACTGCGCAGTATTCCTGGAATTTCGGCGACGGCTCCGATATCCTCCAGAACAATGACGCCACGGTGCAGCACACTTACAGCCGCGCAGGCCTTTATTCGGTGAGCCTCACGGCAGAGGAGTCCGGCAGCCGCCAGACAAGAACCCAGGCCGACTACATCGCTATCGGGCAAAGCGGCAATGCCGCGGAGCCGGCAGGCAATGACCGGGCCATCATCATCGTGGGCACAAAGGCAAATGACAAGATGCTTGAGTCATCGGCCAACATGGGCAGAAACGCCTACGGTGTGCTGAAAGAGCGGGGCGGCTACAGCGAGGCCACGATCCGCTATCTGCATCCATATCCGTCAAGCTCTATCGTCGATGCTGCTTCGACCCTAGCCAATATAGAATCGGCCCTGACGGACTGGGCTGTCAACAATGCCGACGGCAGCACCACGGGTGATGTGCTGATTTATCTTGTGGACCACGGCGAGACGGGCCGGTTTTTCGTCAACAGCTTAGAGCAGCTGACGGCAGAGCAGCTCGACGCCTGGCTTGACAGTATGGAAGCAAAAATCAGCGGCCGGGTGGTGATTATCTACGAGGCCTGCTACTCGGCAAGCTTTATCGAGGCGCTGAAGGCCAAGAGCGGTGAGAGCAAAAAGCGGGTCATCATCTGCAGCGCAACAGGTCAGGCCTATATAGCCTCGGGGGGCCTGGCGAGCTTCTCGCGCTATTTTTGGAACGTGTATCTGCAGGTGCCCATGTATGCCGCATTCCAGTGGGCCAGAAACAGCATCGCGCTGAGCGCTTCGTGGCAGGAGCCGGCGTTTTTAAGCACTTTTGATTATGATGCGGACGGCTCATTAGCGCCGCTCATGGCCAAGAACTTTCATATAAACCAGCTTCTGCTGGGGCCCGATGCTGCTGAGGATGCGGTGGGCGTGCCCACAATCGGCGCAATTTCTCCCGAGCAGATTCTGGCGGAGGGTGAGAATTCGGCCAACATCTGGGTTGACAATGTGACGACAAACCCGCCCACGCAGGGCAAGATCGTGCGGGTGTGGGCCGAGGTGCTGCGGCCCGAGGACAATACCACCCTGGCCCGGCTCTATCCCGACCTGCCGGCCTTTGACCTGACGGCCCTGGGCAGCGGCACGTATGAAGGAAAAATAACGGGCATTGACCATTACGGCCGCTACGAGGTGAGCGTCTATGCCATGGACAATAACAGCAGCCTGTCGGCTCCCGCGCGCACGGTAATAGTCAGGCCCGGCGGCCCCGACATGTATGAAGACGATGATAATATGACCGATGCCCGGCCAATCGTCATCGACGACCCCATGTCGGCGCGGCACAATTTTCATGATGCCGAAGACGCTGATTTCATGAAATTCCACTGTCTCGAAAATGACAATATAACCTACGAGATAACGGCGGCGCCGGTTGATGACGGCAGCCAGTGCGACCCGGTGCTGCAGATTTATAATAGCAGCGGCGAGCCGCTGGCCGAGGCCAAGGATAGCGCAGGCGATGGGGAAAGAGAAACCATTGGAGCATGGAAGTGCCCCGCAGATGGCCTGTATTATATCAAGGTTTGGGATGCAGACAGCGGCATGGACGCAGGCAGCCTGAAAACAAAAACCGCCTATGACCTTTCAATAGCCCACACAACCCTCGGCGCTACTGCCATACTTTCTGGTTCCGTGCTTGCATTTGACAACCAGGTCGGACTGGAAAATATTTTCGTCAGCATACCCGCTCAGGGTATTTCCACCATGAGCGGCCCGGGCGGGGGTTACCTGCTGCTTGTGCCCACGGGGCAGTATACGGTTTACTATAATCCGTCGGCAGATCTTGCATCGCTGTATCTGCCCCATGTTGAAACCATGGCATTTGCCGACGCTGGGGCCAAAAACGGCGACATCTATTTGCAGCGGGTTTCTACGAGCGGTTCGAAGACAACCACAAGTATCGCTGGTGGCGGCAGAGCAACTACAACGACGACAACGGTGCCGGCAGCAACAACCACCACCATAACGATACCGTCAATAACCGGGCTGTGCCCGGCGCAAAAAACGCTCGGGAAAGATAATCCCAAGCTTGCGCAGCTGCGCGCCTTCCGCGACGGCACCCTTGCGCAAAGCGCTGTGGGGCAGAAGTTGATACAAATGTATTACAACAATGCCGAGAGCATCAATACAGCCCTTGACCGCAGGCCGGCGCTGCGATCAGCGGCCCGCAGAGTGCTTGAAACCCTAGCGCCGATGATGGGTCGGTAGGGGCGCGGTCATCGCGCCCGTTCAGGGTTCAGCGTAGGGCTCGTTTCACGAACCGTGGTTTTTGCGCAGGTCTTTAATAGCGCCGGTAACATGCTTTATTTCAAGTTCATTTCTTATGCCGAAGCGAGTGAGCGAAAAATCATAGCGCACGGGATCATGGGGGGCAATTTTTCTAAAACCGTCCGTAATTTCAAGGGCCGCCTTCAGGTCAGCCTGCTTGCGGCAGGTAAACCCCAGCGACCGGCCGATGGCGTCCATGTGCGTATCAAGGGGGATGACCAGCAGCGACGGAGCAATGCCCTCCCATCCGCCCGGATCAACATCGTCACGGCGCACCATCCACCGCAGCAGCAGATTCAGCCGCTTGCAGGCGCTTCCGCGCACAGGCGACGGCAGCGTGTAGAGATCAAGCCCGCCTGAAGCGGCGCGCAGCTCATCGGTGAACCGCTCAAGGGCCGCAATGATTGTTGCGTCACCCTGTGCAACATGGCCTGCCAGGCACTGCCCGAGGGAGCCATGTTTCCGTCTGATTTTTTTTGCGCCCAACAGCAGCTTTGCAATTTCCCGGCCTGAGGTAAACCGGTGCTTAATGCCTGAAAGGGCCAGCATGATCTCGCTCGGTGTGGCCTGCGCAATGAAGTCGGCGGGGTGCGGCCCCAGCCGCGCAAGCACGGTCTCGAGGCTGCGCAATATCTGCGCAACCCGGCCGTAGGCAAGCGTTGCGCATACCAGGGCTGCAATCTCCCGGTCGCCCGCATCGTGATAGGCATACAGAAACTGCAGCGGATCGGGCGCTACGAACTCGCGGCGGTTGTATGCGGCGTACAGAGATTCGAGATAGGCGTGCAGTTTTTGGGTAATCATGGGGCGTATCACAAAAGACCAGAGTTATAAAAAAGCGGCTTCCGGTGCAGCCAGAGCAAATTAAGCATGAGGTGGGCATATTTCAAAGACAGAATTGCATAATTGATACCACCTCACCCCGGCCCTCTCCCCCATAAATGGCGGAGAGGGTGATGGCGGTATTGCTTTCATCATGATTTTCTTCGGTCATTTCAATTTGAAATTGCTCTAGGCATGACACCCAAAAGCTCATACACCGCGCTGGAAAAGATGTCAACGGGAAAGGCGGCGCATGCCGCTGCGGAGAAAACAAGTGACAGCATGGCGGGTTGCTGATACAAACAAGCCTTGCAGTACGAGCACTCTGACATGGAAGGAAGTACCCTATGGATAGCTGCAGCTGCCCTGAATGCGTCAGCGCCTGCCGCAATGACCCGGGCAGGCTCGTTCCCGACGATGTGTGCAAGCTTGCCCATTTGCTGGGCATATCAGAAGATGCGGTGCTTGCGCAGTACCTGGTAAAAATTCTTTTGTCACCCAAAGATGCGGTCTACGCTCTGGCGCCGGCCAAGCGCAAGGGCAAGCGCTACGTCGCAGAGCCGGGCTCGGTTGCCCCTGATTATTATGCCTCGGAGCGCGGCGTATGCGTCTTTCTTGACGCACAGGGCGCCTGCACCATAAACGGGGCAAAGCCTTTTGAGTGCAGCGCCTATATGGGCTGCAAAAATACGTTTCTCGGCAAGCCGTATAAAAAGAAATATGTGGAGGAATATTTTCTCCTGCGGTGGCGCAAGGCGCAAATACCTGAGCTCAAGAGCTAAAGGGCTCGGAACCAGCCCCGTTTTTTACATGCCCGCATGGGTATAAACAGAAGTACCCGCGACAATCACCCTGCATAATAGATTTCCATTACGCACCTTGCGCAGTCAAAGCGCAGCGTAAACCTGCGGCCCTCATGGTCGACAAGAAACATATCCTCCGGCACATCACCTGCCGCTTTGTTTTTCAAGCAGCAGCCCAGCTCCTGCCTGAGGCAGTATTTCGTGGTCATGATAAGGCGGCCATGCAGGTCAAGGCCCGACTCGGCTGCAGGCTCGATCTGCTCAACACCATGGCGGCGGTAGAAGGCTGCCGCCTTTTGATTGAGAACATTGCCCTGATATGAAAGATGCTTTTCAGGATAGGGTGCGTCGTTTCTCATCGCGCCGCCGCGCATAATGGGCCGCGCCTGCTCGCGGGCCGCGGCAAGCAGTGCGATCACCTCCCGCCGCAGCTCATTGAGCGCCGACACCGGCAGAAAATACATCTGTTGCATATCGATCGTCACCTGAGCGCAGGTAAAATCGGTGTCCCCCAGCTTTGTGAGCTGTTTTTCAATTGTTGCCGCGGCCTGCTGCGGCTTCTCGGCCGGCTGCTTCCGCGCTGCAAGCTTCACCTCGGCGGCGATGCCGTCCTCATCGCAGGCGCTGAGCACAAAGCCTTCAGGGGTATCAGCAAGGCAAAGCCGCACGCTGATATGGCGCTGCGCGGGGCATTTTTTGAGTTGCTGTATGAAGGGGTGGTCGTAGTTTCTGTAGACGGGCATGCCCGCATGAATGCCCGCCATCTTTTCCGGAACAATTATGCGGCCCTGCACCGTGTTTATATGGGTGCCCTGCAGCTGCCCCTGCGCATCGAAAAAGCAGATGCCGTCGCCGTTGTGCAGCTCTCTGTTTGTTTTAATTTCGATATGATCCGGGGCAGCGCGGCTGACAGGGCCAAGCAGTTCGCCCCGGAATGCCGGTGTTTCCATTGACGAGCACCTGCCGCCCGCGCCGGAAAGAAAGTACCGGGTATAGCCCCGATTGAATGTTTTTTCGAGGTCGGGCTCAAATCCGGGCACCGCAGTTCCCGATGAGCTTTTCCGCAAATTATTGCCCTCGAGCAGCCCGTCCAGCAGGCGGCGGTAGCTGGTCACCACATTCATGACATAAGCCATGTCCTTCAGCCGGCCTTCAATTTTAAAAGAGGTTATGCCCGCGGCGATAAGCGATGCCAGATCCTCAGACAGGTTCAAGTCTTTCAGGCACAAAAAATGAGCCGGCTCGCGCACGGGTCTGCCCGCGCTATCGTGCAGGCGATAGCGCCTGCGGCAGGGCTGGGCGCACTGACCGCGGTTACCGCTACGGCCGCCGATGGCATAGCTCATAAAGCACTGGCCGCTGTAGCTCACGCACAGCGCGCCATGCACAAAGCATTCAAGCTCAAGGCTCGTGCTTTTTCGTATAGCGCAAATCTCATGAAGGCTCAGCTCGCGGGCAAGAATGACGCGGGAGAAACCAACCTTTTCAAGGAAGGCAATTTTTTCTGCTGTAGCATTGTGCATCTGCGTGCTGGCAAACAAGGGCAGGGGCGGCAGATCGACCTCAAGAAGGCCCGTGTCCTGAATGATGACGGAGTCAACGCCAGCGTCGCGCAGCTGCCAGATGAGCCGGCGGGCATCCTCAAGCTCGGCATCGGTCAGAATCGTATTGACCGCGGCATACACGCGCGCCCAGTATCGGTGGGCATGAGCGCAGAGTTTTTCAATGTCCGCCAGGGTGTTTCCCGCCGCCTCCCGCGCGCCGAAGCGCGGTGCGCCGATATACACGGCATCGGCGCCGCAGTTAATGGCGGCCCTGCCGATATCACACGAGCCCGCAGGCGCCAGCAGTTCTATCTTCTTTTCCATGGCCAACATTGTACCAGCGTTGCAGGTTTATTAAGAAGAAAAATATGCACTGTTTGATCAGGTGGCAGATAAGCACCGCAGGGTAGCGGGGGCATTGGCTTTCCGCGGCGTTTCAGAGTATTTTTTATTATGGACCAAACAACAGGCGCACAAAAAACCCGACAATGTTTTTTTGTCATGCCGGCGAAAGCCGGTATCCAGGGTTTTAAGAATCAAGTGTTTTTCTGGACCCCGGTTTTCACCGGGGTGACGACTTTTTATAACTTAGTCAATAATACAAATAATAATACCGGCTACAACGTATTAAATAAATGCTCAATCAAGTGTCACAAAAATAGACCGGCGCGCCTTGCCGTCAACCGCCCGGCTGATATGCCCCCGGCCGGTGATGTCTTCGGCAAGCAGTATATCTCCGGATCCAAATCGCCGCGTGGCGCCGCCCCACACTTCTATATCCACTGCGCCTTCAAGCATAATCACAAACTGCCGCCGCGGCGCCGGGTGCCAGTCATAGTCATAGTCGGCCCCAGTTTCACGGAAGATAATCCCGGTTGCATGCAGCGGACTGGAAAGCATGCCGATTGCGCCCTTATCTTCAAGGGGTATGTCGACATCCTCGAAATGCGATTCATTGTCGTCCCCGGTATACAGCCGCGTTATCTTCATCCCGTCACCGTTTCATCACACTGTATATGAGTAAAATTTTTTATCTCCCCGGCCAAAAGCTGTGCTACACGGTCCCCGCGATGAGGGACACAAAAAGGGCGTATGCTATACGCCCCTACGCCGATCTCCGTGCAGGCTGAAAGCGTTGCTACCGGCTTGCGGCTTCGAAGATCAGAAACTCGTCTTCATCATCGTCGTAAAGCGTCAGCTTGCCGTCGGCCATTGAGTAGGACCTGATCTGGCCGAGCAGCGTCAGGTACGCAGCCTCAGCGCGCATCGCCGGTTCCGGGCCTGCCATCTCGGTGGCAGCGATAGGCCCTGCCGAAAAGGCGTCGCCCGGGCCGAATCGGCACGGTCCGCTGTAGCTGTTAACGCCACCGCTGCCCGAGATCCGTCCGCCTGCGAACTTCGCGGTGATCGTGACATCGGCAGGATTGATCGAACTGACCGTCCACCCGACGAGCTTCCACTGCGTTCCCTCCAGCTGGCTGGTGGTGATCTCGCACCCAGCCAGGGCGATGAAGGATACGGCAATGAGGGAAACTGCGGCGAGTCTCTTTGACAGGGGAATCATGATAGCCTCCTTCGGGGGTTGGTTTTCATGTTGGTTTGAACATCGTGAAGCCCAAAATAGAAATATGCTCACCATTAAAATGTTGGATGTCGTTCCTTGGCTCAACATCGGGCTTCAGCGGGACCAAAAGTCACCAGGCTTTTGAGATCAGAGTGTATGCCCTTGTTCGCATTTTTTTGTTCTATAAATTTCTGCAATTTCTTTTATGCTGTATGGTGGGTTCTTACGGTGCATCATTGCGTGACAATTTGGGCATACGGGTCTTAAATCTGAAATTGGATCAATTTTGTATTCTTCACCTATATCTGATAGTTGTTTAAGATGATGTATATGAATATAATTATCAGCAATATCACCGTACAAATCAGATAGTAATATGCCACATGCAGCACATTTATGGCCATAATGAGCAATACATTTTGAACGTGCAGCGGGATTCCTCTCATAAGCATTTACCGAAACACGCTTAACCGCACCTTCAACAAGAGTTATCGACTCTTCAACTTCATTGGGAAATGCTGTTGTTGAAGGGCTCACCCACTCAAGTTTTTCCAATGCAGTAATCACTTCTGGGCGCATTATCCACTGCCAATTATTTTCGGGCTTGGCAAAGGTGACAAGAACAGAAACGCCGTGATCTGAGCCATCAGGTTTCCATCCGAGGGCATCCCCCAAGCGGGTCCCGAGCCGCCCATAATTACCGTTGGAAACAGAATAATGAGGATACCCCAAAGCATTTGCCATTTCAGTGGCAGTGAGCGTATACGATGGAGCTTGGTAGTGGATTTCCAACATTCTCATTTGAAGATCCGAAACATCCATCTTTTTAAATGCAATGACATATTCTGATGGGCTAGGTATTTTTTTCATTTATCCCTCTTGCGAACGAATTTCATATGCTGCCGGCTTAACGAAATTGTTATGCGCTTTAAGTTCCTCAGTTGATAGAGGTGGTCGTGTTTTGTGCAAAATCCTGTGGCAATTAGCGCAAACCGGCCTTAAATCTTTCACGGGATTAATTGAGTATTCCTCCCCTATCTCTGAAATCGGTTTGACATGATGTACCTCAATATATTTTGCGCCGAGTTGGCCATATACTTTTTCGAAATTAAACCCGCAAACGGTGCAACTATAGCCATAATATTCAATACAAGCTTGCCGTGCTGCGGGGTTCCTGTCGTACGTTTTGCAAGTAAGTTTCTTCGCTTTACCTTCTGAATAAAGACGGATTTCATCTTTGGTAGATGGCTGAAAATGAAATTTGCCATCCCCTTGAGTAAATGTAAAAAGCTCACTCGCAATTTCTTCGGAAATTGATAGTCCGCCAGCTTGAGGTGTCCAAGTGTAATTAGGATATTGATCCTGCAAATACGACAGCGAGATTATTGGATTATCGGATAGCGCTTTAAAAAGCAAATCCGTTCTGAGTGCAGACTTGCTTTCTTTGGCTTTATGCTCATCCCAATGCGGCAACAAATATGGTTCTGATGATATGTAACCACAACCAATGATGCCTTTGGGGTCAACGCCAAGGCGCATGAGAAAAAACATATCACCTATTTCGATTCGCTTTGTATTTCCGCAACTCCAATACATATCGTATTGGTCGCCATTATTTACGCGATAGATCGCCTCTTGCTGGTCACTCCACGTCCACCGATCAGGATTCCAAATGTAGAGATACGCTGTCATAGTTATTTACGCATAACTTATTCTTAACCTAGGGTCTGTAATTTCTAGGCTCTAGCCTAAGATGCTTGTTTCGGATTTTGTAAATATGTCAAGCCCACAAAGGCGACCAGCCGGTCGCCCCTACAAATCCAAATTTTAACGATGTTTCTTAACATTTTCCTTGGCGCCAGCCGCGGCAACTGCCGCATACACCTCACGCAGGGGCACATTTTTGGCTTTGGCAATGCGGCGGCATTCTTCGTATTCGGGCGCCGGGCGCATGCCCGAAGCGTCTTCAAGTAGCTTCACCTTGAGCCTGCCGAAGCGCGTGTCTACATGGCCTTCGCGCCGGGCAAGCACCGAGCGCTCAGCGCGGTGAGAGCGCACGCCTGCCGTGGTGGTCTCCGCGAAAAAAATTGCTGTGAGCAGGGCCTGCCGAGCCTCGGTGCAGATCACCGTAACGAGAATGCCGGGCCGATTTTTTTTCATATAGACCGGCGTGAACGCCACATCAAGTGCGCCAGCCTCAAACAGCCGTTCCATGGCATAGCCTGCCCATTCCGGATTCATATCATCAATGTTTGCCTCAAGCACGGTGACTGTTTCGGTGCGGCCGGCCTGGGCGGCATTGCCCAGCATCAGACGCAGCAGGTTGGGCACCTCGCTCAGCTCGCTCGCGCCTGCGCCATAGCCGGTCTTGCCGATGGTCATGGCAGGCAGAGGGCCGAAGCTTTCGCACAAGGCCGCAAGAATGGCCGCGCCCGTGGGCGTGACAAGCTCTGCCTTGATGCCGTTATCATAGACGGGTATGCCCTTTAACAGCAGCACGGTGGCAGGCGCAGGCACCGGCAGCACGCCGTGCTGGCATTTAACAAAGCCCCCGCCCGTGGGCACGGCAGAGGCTGCAAAGCGATCAACGCCCAGATAGTCAAAACCGATCATGCAGCCGACAATGTCCACGATGGAGTCGATTGCGCCCACCTCGTGAAAGTGGACAGCCTCGGCTTTTTTATTATGGACCTTGCCCTCGGCCTCGGCGATGAGCCGGAAAACGGCGATGCTGCGCTCTTTGATACCTGCATTCAGCGGGCTTTTTGCAATTATCTTTTCAATATCTTTAAACGTGCGGTGATGATGTTCGTGATGGCTGATTTTCACCTGCACCTGCCTGCCCGTAATACCTGAGCGCTGCACGCGCCGGGCGCGCAGGCTGTAGCCGGTAACGCCCAGCTTTGCCAGCTCCTGCACAAGATACTTCTGCGGCACGCCAAGATCGATGAGCGCCCCGAGAGTCATATCGCCGCTGATGCCGGCAAAGCAGTCGAAATATACAAGGTTCATGCGTTGCTCCTGCGTGGTTTATTGGCACAAACGATTGGAATATAGCAGATTATGGGCCGGCTGCCAGATAAAAATGGCAGGGGTGCAAACGCCAATACATGTGAATTAAAAAAACGAACTGCAATCTCCAGTAAACGACCTCATTCCTGTCATTCCGGCTTGTCCGGAATCTTTTCCACCGCAGCTTAAGGATTCCGGACAAGCCGGAATAACGCTGGAATTTTATTTTTTTAATTATTACACCTCTAATTCACACGTATTGGGGGGGGCAAACGCCAGCCGCACTTACAGCGAGAAGCGCTCCGTGGTGATGCCGCCTGCCTTGAAGCCGAGTTTTTTTAACATTTTGCAAACTGCTTGCATCATGGCCGGCGGGCCGCAGACAAACACCCGCGCGCTTCGGCTGCAGCCCTCAAGAAGCCCGGCGAGCATGGAAGCATCAAGCCTTCCGAGCATGGCGGCATCGAGCCTGCCTGCCGGGCCTTCATAACCGGGCTCGGCGGTAAGCACATGGTGCACGGTAAGGCCGTCCATCTTCTGCCGCATGGCGTCAAGCTCGGGGCCGCAGAATATGTCCTTGCCGGTCTTGTTGCACCAGATGAGCTTCACAGTGCGCCGAAACTCAACATCCGCCATATACCGAAGCATGCTCAGCATGGGCGTTATGCCGATGCCGCCTGCAATCATGATGATCTCGCGGCCGGGAGCATCGCCCAGGGCGCAGTGGCTGAAAATGCCGTAGGGCCCGTCAAGCACAGCCGTGTCGCCCGGCTGCAGAGAGCCGATGCGGGAGGTGAAATCGCCGCTGCATTTGATGGTAAAGATGATGCGCTCGGGCCGGGTAGGGGTCGATGACAGCGTAAAGTGATGCTCTTCGGCCGGAAGCCCCGCTGAGCCGAAGGTGACAAAAGAAAACTGGCCCGGCAGATAGGTGAATATCTGCCCGCCAGCAGGCTCAAGCTCAACGGCATGCACGTTGCGGCCGATGTGTGAAACCGCGGCAACCGTACACGGTGTGCGCCGCCGCAGCCGCGGCTTTACAGCCTTCACCCATGCAAACAGGCAGGTATATGCGGCAAAAGCCGCCAGAAGCGCGCTGCGCGGCCAGCCCTCTTCAAAATCCCCTTTTACATTGAGGGCGTGGATTGAAAGCAGCACCACGGCAGCGCAGACTCCCGCGCGGTGCAGCAGCCACCAGCGCTCAAAGGGCAGCCTGAGAAAGACGCGCCACAGCGACAGGCACACCGCTGCCCACAGGCCGCACAGCAGCAGTATGCCGAACAGCACCGGCCACAGGGCAAGCCGCAGGGGGCCTATTGCCTCCTGGGCCGGGGCAAAAATAAGCAGGGGGTGAAGAGTTGCAAGCGCGACAATGCCAACGCCCAGCATGCGGTGGGCATTCAGCAGCCTGTTCAGGCCGAACAGGCGGTCAAGAAATTTCAGCCGGCTGCTCAGGGTAAACTGCAGCAGCACAAGGGCAGCGGCGGCAGTGGCGCACATCTTGCCCGCTGTCTCCGCTGCTTCTGCTCCGGCTGAAGCTGCTTCAGGCCCGTGGCCAAACAGCGGTATCATAACGGCTGCGCATACAGCTCCGAAGGCAAGGGCGATGACAAAAGCGCACAGCGCTTGCCGCATACCCGCAGGACGGACGCGTGCCGTTATACAGGCTTGCCCCTGCGCCTTAATCATCCGGGCACCCTCCCTGGGCTGCGGCAGGCGCTGCGGCTTGCACCTGCCTGAGCAGAACATACCCGAGCGGCACTTTCACCGCCAGGATAATGATATCGGCAAGGGTCGATTTGAACAGCACCGTATAGAGCGTCACCGGCTCCTTCCATTCGACAATGGAATAATAGGCCATGCCGATTGTGCCCGCGATCACGGTGACGCAGCAGAGCATGAAGGCAAAGGGGGCCGTGCCGGCCCGGCGGAAAAGAAATGGCAGAACCAGGATATTGATTGCCCCGAATGCCACGGGTATCCAGTTGAACAGGCCGGCCCCGGGCGGGTGAATGCGGACATGCAGCATAAGGCCGCCCACGGAGAGCAGCACGAATGCCCGTAGAAGCATGCTGGTATCTTTTGCTGACATAACTCCTCCCGTATGCTTGGATTAGACAGCGCGCAGGCCGGCATACTCTGCCGGGCTCTGCGTTTCTGCTGAAGGTATCCTGCGTCTAGTAAGAGTATAGACGATTGCATGCTGCCGGCAGCGGCAGCGGGTAAAAAAAAGCCTGCCGGACTTATCATCGGGCAGGCTTTTAGGTTGTGCTTGCTACGTTATCGACTGCTCTTTTAAAAATATCCCGAGTTTTTTATCTATTGTTCGTATATGATTTTTAAACCATTCGAAAAGATCATAGCACAGCGCTTCGGCCACCATCTCGCCCTTTGCAGTGGTATGGGTTTTTAAATCCTGAATGTTTTTGCGGAACTGCTCATGGGCTTCCATATGCTCCTGCCGCTCCGGGTAGTAGCAGGCTTCCATGTATTTTTCTTCAAGGGCAAAGTGGTTCGCAATATAATCATCTAAAAAAACTATTGTGTCGGCTATAAGATTTTCGCCCTTTTTTTCAAGTATGGCATTGTACAGAAAATTTATTTTTTCTATGAGCGTCTGATGCTGATAGTCCATCCAGACAATACCAGCCCCAAGAGCGCCCGACCACTGTATAAGCTTTTTTTCCATATACACCTCTTTCTTCCTGCTGTTATCCTGATTGCTCGCCGCTGGCGGCCATGCTTTTTTTAAAGCATGGCATGATGCAAAAAACAGGTCAATAATAAAATGTGGCCGCTTCAGCGGCTTTTCATATCGAGAATGAACATGTCGTCGATTATTTCGATGGTTTCGCGAAAGCCGCGATCGCGAAAAGCCGTGAGGGCCGTCTGTAAATGCCTGCGGCCGGGGTCGGCGATAATGATGCGGCCGCCGGGCGCGCACAGGGCTGTTGCGCAAGCTGTGAGCACCTCGACCTTGCGCTCTTCATACAGCAGATCGCTCCCAAAGACAAGGCCATAGCTTTCATGCGGCGGCGCCGTCCAGTCAAGCACGCGGTAGCTGACCCCGGCAATGCCGTTGAGATCAAGATTGCGCCGCAGATAGGGCTCATTGTGCGGATGATAATCCGTGGCGACAACAGAGGCGCCCCTGCGCGCGGCAACAAGCGAAGGAAGGCCCAGGCCGCAGCCGAGCTCAAGGGCGTGCATGCCGTCAAGACCCTGCCCGGGCAGGGCAAGATATTTTGCCAGCGCCACGCCCGACTGCCACAGCTCGGCATAGTAGGGGATCATATCGACATCGTCGCTGTACTGCTCGACATAAAAATCAAGCAGCGGGTCCAGGTCGCGCAGCACCTCCAGCTCAAAGCCCATATCGGCTATATCGACCGTGATGCGGTGCGTTGAAAGCTGCATGGTGGAAGGGGTCGCCTGCATACCGTGTACCGGAGGATGAGTGAGGCGTGCAGTATAAATGACGTGGTTGTGCGGTGTCAATGAAAACCGGCCCCTATTTATCTGGACGATTTCCGGGGGCTTTGATATAGTTCCACATAAACAGCAGCTCTTGCACCCGAGGGGATACGGAATATGTATGGTTCGCCCGTACAGTCACAGCCGCGCAGCCTGCGCATACTCATTGTCGAAGACGAAGCCGACATTGTAGACATGCTGTGGGAAGTTCTCACTGGCGAAGGCCATACGGTTATCACGGCAGCGCAAGCAAAAGACGGCCTTGCCTGCTTTGAAACGGGCTCCTTTGACATCGTATTAACCGATCTGAACATGCCGGGCATATCCGGCCTGGAGATGGCTGAGCAGATCAAAAAGCTCAATTCTTCCACTCCCGTCATTCTGCTCACGGGATGGGATGTGAGGCTTAAGCAGGGCGAGCTCAAGGCAAAGGGCATCGACTGCTTTCTCAAAAAACCATTTACCATAGCAGATATTCTGCGGTCGATCGACGACCTGTGCGGCAGGCAAAAAAAAACACGGTAAAAGTACTGTCGCCCGTGACCGCTCTGCGCCGGCATGCGCAGATTAATCCTATGGTTCGTGCTGAGAATAATTTTTTCATCACAATGAGAGCTGTATGAAGGCAACCGTTACTCTCCACCAGATAAAAAAAATTATCTCGGCCCAGCACCATGACCCGTTTGCCGTGCTGGGCATGCATGAAGTGCCCGGCGGCAAAGCCCCGGCGCTTGCGGTGCGCACGTTTCAGCCCGGTGCGCAGGCCGTGCATGTGGTGCCGCTGCAGGAAGGCCCGGCCGCGCAGATGACATGCGTGCGCAAGGAAGGTTTTTTTGAAGCGGTCTTTCAGGGCGCTGCGCATTTTTTTGCTTATGCCCTCGAGCTGCACTATGAGGGCTCCCCGCCGGTCACCATCCGCGACCCGTACAGCTTCACGCCCGTGCTGTCTGACTTCGACCTGCACCTGTTCAACGAGGGCAATCATCTTGACATTTACGAGCGCCTCGGCGCGCACAAAATCGTGCACGGCGGCGTTGAAGGCTTCTGCTTTGCCGTCTGGGCGCCCAATGCCGTGCGCGTGAGCGTTGTCGGCGACTTCAACTGCTGGGACGGAAGGCGGCATCCCATGCGCGTGCGTGGCATGTCGGGGGTGTGGGAGCTTTTCATTCCGGCATTTCCGGAAGGCGGTTTATATAAATACGAGCTGCGGGCTGCCGACGGCTCTATCATCGTCAAGGCCGACCCGTACGGATTTTTCAGCGAGCTGCGCCCCAAAACCGCATCGGTGGCATACTGCCTTGACGCCTACGAATGGGCAGACGGCGACTGGATGCGGCAGCGCGATTCGCAGGACCAGCTGGGCAAGCCCATTTCGATCTATGAGGTGCACCTGGGCTCATGGCGCCGCGTTCCCGAGGAGGACTATCGCTCGCTCACCTACCGTGAAGCAGCCGGCCTGCTCATCGATTATGTGGTGGGCATGGGATACACGCATATCCAGTTTATGCCCCTTGCCGCGCACCCCTATGATCCTTCATGGGGTTATCAGGTGACGGGGTATTACAGCCCCACGCCGCGTTTCGGAAGGCCCGAAGACCTCATGTACCTTATCGACTGCTGCCACCAGAATGGTATCGGCGTGCTGCTTGACTGGGTGCCGGCACACTTCCCCACCGACAGCCATGCCCTTGCAAGTTTTGACGGCACGGCCCTGTACGAGCATGCAGATCCGCGGCAGGGCTTTCACCCCGACTGGAACACGCTTATTTTCAACTACGGCCGCAACGAAGTTCGCAATTTTCTCACGGCAAATGCCTTGTTCTGGCTTGAAAAATATCATATCGACGGCCTGCGCGTGGATGCCGTGGCATCCATGCTCTACCTTGACTATTCGCGCGAGCCGGGAGACTGGATTCCCAACCGCTACGGCGGCCGTGAAAATATCGATGCCGTGCACTTTCTGCAGCGCTTAAACGAAATCGTGTACAGCCGCTATCCCGGCGCGCTGACAATCGCCGAAGAATCGACAGCCTGGCCGGCTGTTTCGCGGCCCACCTATCTCGGCGGCCTGGGGTTTGCGCTCAAGTGGAATATGGGCTGGATGCATGACATGCTGGCCTATATGTCGAAAGACCCTGTCTACCGCAAGCATAATCACAATATGCTCACCTTTGCACTGCTCTATACGTTTCACGAAAATTTCGTTCTGCCCCTGTCCCACGATGAAGTCGTGCACGGCAAGGGCGCCCTCATCGGTAAAATGCCCGGCGACCGGTGGCAGCAGTTTGCCAATCTGCGCCTGCTGCTCGGCTATATGTTCGCGCATCCCGGCAAGAAGCATCTGTTCATGGGCGCAGACATCGGGCAGTGGGCCGAATGGGACCACAACGCAAGTGTTGAGTGGCACCTTTTGCAGTATGAGCCGCACGTCAAGCTGCAGGCTTTTGTGCGCCAGCTCAACCGCCTCTACCGCAGCGAGCCGGCGCTCTACGAGCTTGATTTCGACCACGGGGGGTTTGAGTGGATTGATTTCAGCGACTGGGAGTCAAGCATCGTCGCATTCATGCGCAAGGCGAAAAATCCCGAAGACTGTCTGATCATCGTCTGCAATTTCACGCCCGTGCCCCGCCAGGGCTACCGCGTCGGCGTACCGTGGCAGTGCTGGTACGCAGAAATGCTCAACAGCGACTCAGGGCTTTTCGGCGGCGCCAATCTGGGCAATGGCGGCGGCCTGCAGGCGGAAGCCGTGCCGTGTCACGGACGGCCTTTTTCTCTTGTGCTGACGCTGCCGCCCCTTGCCTGCATAATCCTCAAGCCGCAGCGGTAAGAGTGCAAGAGCGGCTTCAGCTGCGAATAATTATTTTAAACATTTCTTTCCTTTAAGCTCTTGAACCAAAAAATCAAGGTTGAGCGCCTGCAGGAACGGCTCTGTCTGAAGACCGGTGAGCCCGTCCCAACCCCGCAAGCAATAGAACTCGGTAAGCATGGCATCAAATTTATCTCGTTCAAGAACCAGGCCTTTGCGCGACACAAGCTCTCCCTGCCTGCCCGGCAGCATGCACTCGGGGTTGAACAGAAAAAAATAATTGCTCTTGTCCGAGGCCAGAGGCTCGGTAAAATTGAACTCGGGCAAACGGTCATGCTGCCTGCCCCGGCGGCCCTCACGGCAGTGAATCGCCCGCGTCAGGTTGAACACGCGCTCGCCCACCCGGTAGTAGGCCTGCTCGTCAAAATCCACGCCTGTTACGGCTGAGAGAAGCTCACTTTCCAGGGCCGGGTCGCCCACATGATCCGGCGCGCCTTCAGGTGTGACAACGGGATAAAAAAAGTCGCAGGCCACCAGGGTTTCTTTTGCATAGGTCCGGTTTTGTATCATGAAGGCGGCCTTTGCCTTGCCCTCATAGGTTGAAAAATCAACAGCTGCTTCGCCGCCCCAAAACCTGCGAGCAATGGCGCGCAATGTTTCCGTATCCACAGCCGACATGCCTCCGTCGGTAACATGCCAGAGGGTCCACTTGAACAGCGGGAAGCACACCTCGTGAAGCTGCGCCATGGGATTGGTCGGATCGGTGGCGTGAAAAATGGCGGTTGTGATGAAATAGCGGCCGTTATACAGCTCCGCGCTGAATCCCGTATCGCTGAGCGTATTTTCCAGCAGCAGCTCCGTGCCCCGCCCGATACTTCGGGCTGCCCGCATGACGCCTTCGGCAAGCAGATCGCCGAAACCCCTGCGCTGCACCAGCTGCTTCAAAAAGGCTTCAAAAAAAGTTTTGCTGCCGATTTCGTCAAACCGCAGGCCCGTTTCCTCCTCGCGGATAAGGCCCTGCTGTATGCATGCATACAGCCAGTCCAGTATCTTGGTGAGCTCCTGCGTGCACACGCCAGCGCGGTCGCACAGCGATGTAGCCAAAAAGGTCTGGTCACTTGCTTCGCCGCCATGATATTTCTTGTCCCAGTCAGAATAGAAATAGACCGATGCGCAATTTTTGCGGTGCTCGACGGCGCCGGATACATGTTTATAGATTCCCCGTGGGCAGCCTGCCGGACAGCCGCGGCACGGCGCGCGGCGCACAAGCTCTATGCCCTGAATCGGGGGATCCATGAGCTGCCTGCCCTTGATGAGACCGCGTATTCTGAGGTTAATATCTTTGAGCTCCTCGGGCCGGGCCACCGGCACCGTGCCGGGCGCCTGAAACACTATGGCCTTGATCCGCTTTGCGCCCATGAGAGCCCCGAACCCGTGGCCGGCGCATGAGCCGCCCCTGGTCATGATAAGAGCAAAGCGCACCAGGCGCTCGCCTGCTGGGCCGATGCAGAGCGCCTCGGACGCCTCGCCATAGGCTGCCTGAAGCTTTTCAAGCGTTGCCTGCGTATCAAGCCCCCACAGCGAGCCTGCATCATCAATGCGCACCGTGCCGTCTGCAACATACAGGCAGACCGGCTGCGCAGCCCTGCCCGATAGCACCATGCCGTCAAACCCTGCCGATTTGAGGGCCGCGCATGCCGACCCGCCCATGGTTGCATGGCCGTACTGGTCGGGCAGCAGCAGCGGCGATTTGCCGCTCACCACCAGCCGCGAGCAGGCAATTGCCTGAGTCCCGCCGAGGGGACCCGCCATGAGCATGAGCGGGTTTCCCGGGCTCAGAGCGTCGATGTCCGGCTGCACCTCGTCCCAGTAGAGCCGGGCTGCAAATCCCCGCCCGCCCACATAATCGTGCGCCATATCAAGCGATGACGCGATGCTCACCTCGCCCGACGCAAGGCCAACGCGGGCGATTTTTCCGGTCCACCCGCCTGAGGCTGCCATGGTCGATTCCTCTTTCATCACGCGCACAGTCGAAAGCTCCTTTTCATTCACGTATTTTATTGAGTATGCGGGTCGCCTTTGCCAGGGTCTGCACCAGCTGCTGCTGGTCGCGCAGGCTGAGCTTCCCGAGCGTGTTTTCAAGCTCCTGAGCGCGGTTCAGAAAAAAGGTGTGCCGCAGGACCTTGCCTTTGGCGGTCAGCCGCACCAGCACGACGCGGCGGTCCTGCTGGCTGCGGAGCCTGCTGGCAATACCGCGCTTGACAAAGCGGTTAATGATCATGGTCATATTGGGAAGCGGCAGGCGGGCGTTTTTGCTCAGGCTGCCCATAGTGTAGGCGGTGTCAACATCCATAAAGGCAGCCAGCCCCTTGAGCTCAAGCAGCGTGAAATCAATGTTCGCACTGGCCCGGGGCCCGGCCATGGTTTTGCGGAAATACTCGCTGAAAAATTTTCCCATGGTCAGCATCTGCTCTTCGAGCTCGTGGAACTGCTGATAGTTCTTTGGCTGGCTGGTCATAGGTCCATCCGGCTAAAATGTTTATATATATAACTATTATACAAGTAAATTCCGGTGATGTCAAGACACCGTGCAGGGGCATGCGTCGGCACCAAAATGCGTGAGGCTGGCCGGCCGTGCAGCAGGTTTTCACGCAAGCGACCGGGCCGGGGGAATGCACAGCGGGCGGGCAGGAAAGCTCAGGGGAACTATTTTACGGGGGCTGGCCGCGGCTACTGTTCAAGCGTCGCAGTCAGGCCCGCAGCCGAGCTGCTCCAGCGCATGGTCTGCTCGCGGTAAGGGCTTGTCACGCTCAGATCAAGGGCAAGCTGCTGGCCCGGCGATAGCTGCTTCAACCCCAGCAGCTCTGCCGGAAGAAAAAGCTCAAAGGCGATATGGGGTAAGGGTTTGGGGATTTTCTGCAGCATGCCCGCCGCGGCCAGCTGCCTGTCGGGCATGCCGTTTTTGCAGGCATACAGCCGCGGCTCGATCTCGAGCTCATGTTTAAAGCTGCTGCTCGGACGCGGGATCAGGCACACGGCGTATTCGCGCTTGTTGCCCGCGGCGCCGATTGCCACATGCAGCTGAAAGGCCTCAGACAGCGGATACGCTCCGGCATAGGAGAGCAGGTCTTTCTCCACATAACAGCTTGCAAGGCAGAAGAGATAAAGGCCGTCAGGAGCCCAGGCCATATGCACATCGCCGAATGGTTCTCCGGGCTCGTCCACAACAAGCGGGGTTATCCGCGTGGCCTGCTTGTCCCAGTCGGTAAGCGTCTTGTCGGTAACACGTATTGGTGTGCCGGCCCGCCGGATAACGGAAGTTGCCGCTGCAGCTGCCGGCAAAGCCCGTGCATGGATCTCTGCAAGCTGCCCGTTCACCGCGGCCAGCCGCCCGGTCAGCTCTTCATAAGGCTTGTTGTAAATATCAATCAGCCCCATATTGTAGTCCTCGCCGTCACCCCGGCCGCCCGTGGGCTCGTCATACATCTGGAACCAGTGGCTTCCGACCACATTCGGGAACCGGGCGAAATTGCCGACCGCGCAGGCCGCGCCCGCGGCGCGCTCGGCCTGCGTATCGACGGTAAGGAGGTGCCCATTGTTGCGGTTGCCGCTGCGATTTTCCCGCGCGCAGAAAAAAAACTCCGAGATCAGCACCGGCCTTCCCGACAGCTTCTGCAAACCTTCAAAATAATACGGCGCCACCCAGCCGTCCTCAACCGAAATATTATAGTTGGTCGATACCACGTCGACAAAATCGGCCATGGCCCGCACAGCATGCTGATTGTAGTACAGCGGCAGCCTGTCGCCAAGAATAAGCGCGCCGGGATGGGCCCGCCGCAGGCTGTCATGCACAAGCTGGTAATAGCGCCGGGCGCACAGCCCGGTGAAGCGGTTGATAAACTGAATGCCCTGCCCGCCGGGCCTGAGCTGGAGTTGCGCGCCCTCTTTTTTTAAATCATCAAAGCCGGCCATGCCCGGGCCGGGCACAAAATCTTGCAGCAGTTTTTTCCAGTCGCCATTATAGGCTGCATACAGCTCCTGCCAGAGCTTCTGCTTGGTGTGGTTCTGCCACTTGTCCTTGAGATACCACAGAAACAGCGGGGCATTCCACCAACCGGCCTCATTGTCGGTGAAATACCCGAGCAGCCGCGGGTCGCTGCGATAGGGCGCCGTGAGCTGCAGGGCTGCAGCATAGGTGATGGCCTCATTTGCCGGATCAAAGGGGTCAAACCAGTGCAGCCGCGCCGAGCGCCCCAGATCAAGCTCCACGCACAGGGGCAGAGCCATATCAGTTGAATTGTCCGACCACCCGCCGCGCGTATTGAAACCCCAGGCCAGCAGCTGCGCCCCGGCATCCTTGCGCCATGCTGCACGGCTCGGATAATGGCCGGCCCAATAAAAGCTGCGCTCGCGCTTTGCCTTATTGATATCCCAGCTTTCCACGCAGTTCACGCCGCGGGAATAAAAGCGCTTGCCTTCAGGGGTTTGCAGCCACCATATCCCTGCTTCCTGCACAACCGACCAGCCGCCCTTTGCTTGCAGCGCAGAGCCGTGCCCGGGTATGCCTGTATGCCCGCCGCAGGATATGAGCAAACAAACAAAAAAGAGCACGAACCATCGTGCTCTGAAGATTTTAAAAAATGTTTTTTTACGCAAGACCCGTTTCCTTTAAAATATAGCCAAGCTGTTTCTCTGCATCAAAATACTCACGGGCGATATTTTGAGCCGCAGCCCGGTGCCGGCCGGGCTCTGCCTCTATGGCCCTGATGGCCTCTACAATTTCCTGCTGCGTGGTAAATGCAAAAAGGCCCTCGCCAACGGGCAGAAAGCGGCCAAAGCCCGTGTCCTCGGTAATGACGGGGCGGCCTGCCGCCAGATAGCAGGCGCTCCGGTCGGAAAACCAGCCGCTTTTGAGCATGACATTCTGGTCCTTGGCCACGGTGAACTCGGCGCGGGAGTTGCAGATATATTCTTTATAGCGCCACGGGTTTTGCGAAAGCACGCCCGCATCGCGAACTATCCAGCCATGCTGGGCAAACCGCAGCCCGTCGTCGCGGCTCATGCCGGAGAAGGTGAGATCAAAGCTCAGGCCGGGCTCTTGTGCGGGCAAATCAATAAAGGGCTCGTATTTTATACTTTTGCGCCACGAATATAAATGGCCGTCCAGATCAACGTCGCGGCCCTTGGTGTCCCATGACCCCACAGTGGTGTAGGCCGTACCGGCCGATTCCAAGGGTGTCCACTCATTGAGCACCACCGGCGGCAGCAGGGGCTTCCAGTCGATGCCCGAAAGCGGTACCGGCGTCTCTCCCGAAGGCAGGTTATAGCCATAGGTAAAGCAGACATCATGTGCTTTGTAATAGGAGTGCGTCCAGTCGTCGTCCCGGATTTTTACCTGCATGAAAACAGGGTCCGTGTCGATAATGGCCTTGACGCGGCTGCTAAGATACTGCTCCCGCAGAGGCAGAACGCCGGAAATATTGAGGAACAGGTCGGCCTGGGCTATGTAGCGCTCGAGCCGCTCGCGATCCCAGCCGTAGAGCCTGTTTTCAAAACCGCTGTAATAGGCCCACCGGCCTGAAAGGCCAAAATAGGAAAAAAACCGCTCGAGCTGCTCGCGGCCATAGGTGGAGTCGATGTCATACAGGCCGCGCACTGGATCATAGGGATAGGCCCAGTCGCTTGAGTCTTCCAGGAACAGCACCTCATGGCCCATGCGGGAGAATCCCAGCATGTAGTGCAGCATCATCCAGATCTGGCCGCCCAGCGGAAACCCGACGGCATACCCGGCCACGACAATTTTTAGCCTGCGGGCCACTACGGCGCCTTTTTTACCGCCGGGGCCTGTCCCATCATGAGAGCGGCGCCTTCGGAAATCGTCACCATCGGGATTTTTTCCTGCTGCAGCCATGCGCACAGCCGCTCGAGCCGCTCGGCATCCCAGGGCTCCCAGCCCACATTGCGGCCTACGTCGTGCATGCAGAATATCACCCAGCCGTCCTGCTGCACGGCCTTATCCTTTATTTGCCGTATGAGACCGTTTACCGTATCATTGCTGCTGACCACTATGCGCGTAATCCAGGCTGGGTCAAAACTCTCGCGGCGATTAAACGTATCGCTGCCCGTGACGATATATTTATAATATTTTCTCCCCACTGGTTTGAGCTCAGCGGTCCAGCTGTTGTACGGGGTAATATAGGTCTGCACATGAAAACCGTGTTTTTCAAGTGCCTTGCGCGACTCCTCCATCTCGCGCTCATATGAGCAGGACGAGATATCGAGCTTTGCCGGCTCTTTGGCCTTGAAGGGCCGCACATGCAGCTCCTCTATAACGCGGTCGAAATAAAAAGATCCGGCCGTTTTTTCCATCTGATCAAGGGAGTCCGTTTCACGCAGCGGCTTGCCGCTTTCCATAAGGCAGGAAATCTGGGCATATTCATAGTCGGCCTGGTAGGTTTTCTTTTTTTCATCATCCCAGCTCCATCCCCTGATCTGCTCGCTTGAATAAAATTCGGGAATATCAACGGGCCGCTTGTGCGTCAAGCTGTGCGAGGCGATCTCCCAGCCATGTTTCTGCAGGTCAAGGGCCTGGGCCGGGGTCATATAGTCGTCATTGCCCGACATGAGCCGCTGATAAATAAGGCCCACCGTGCCGTGCATGTCGTATTTTTTCAGTACCTGAAACCCGTAGGCATAGGTGCCCGAGAGCCCGTCGTCAAAGGTGAGGCTTACCATGCCCGCGCGGCACGGCGCAGCCGGCGCCAGCAGAAGAAGAAGCACTACGGCTGATATAACAGACAGCTTGTTCATGTTATGATCCGAAAAAGTTTTTTCCGTATGCCGTACATACGGATTATTGCTCTAAGGAACTCTGTGCTGTGATGCGCGCTGTCTGCACCGCTGAGCAGGGCCGGCCGGCTATGGCAGTCGATGCTTCAGGAGAGCTGTCGTGTTGTCGACCAGTTCCCCGTCGGGCGCCGTTGTTTGATAGACGCGGGCGCCGCTTATTTCCACATCATTCATTTCGGCGCCGGTCAGATCGGTATAAACCAGCAGTGTCTGATTCAGCTTTGCTCCGCGCAGGTTTGTGCCTGTAAGCGTTGCATTGCTCAGGCTGGCGCCGGTCAGGTTCGCCCGGGAAAGGTTGCCGGTCATGGTGGCGAAATTAAGATCAGCCCCGACCAGTGACGCGTACTGCAGGGAGGCATTGTCGGCACTGCCGCCAAGGGCTGCATACGGCTCGGCACATTGGCCTTTAACAAGCTTGCCGGAACAGTCGCCGGTGGGGGGGCAGGTCTCTCTGCCAAGAGCAAGCACAAGGCTTGCGGCAGGGATGGTTGTCGGAAGGCCCTGCCCGACTTCGCGCGGAAGCTTTACCTCGGCCTGTACTATTGAAACGCCATAGAGAGATGTAACCTTCAGCGACCTGATCTCTCCGCATACCGGCGTCGAGCTGCCGACCCACATAACAAAATGCTCCCAGTCATCGCCGATAGTTTTTGTCCAGAATGACCCCAGGCAGATGACGCTGGTGGTTCCGTAATCGCCGCTGGCTGTTTTCCAGCGCAAATAGGGGTCGGGTTGGGCTATAAGCATTTTGTAGGTGGGCGCCAGGTAATCACTGCTGTCTTTCAGCTCAAAACTGGCAATCTGGCCGCTCAGCACCTGTACGGCATTGCCGGGCCCGTTGTTGCACTTTTGCGCCAGTATATCGCAGCCCGCGGTTGCCAGGGCCGCAATGGCCAGAAGAGCTGCGCAGTAAAGTCTTATTCTAAGGTATTGTTCTGACTTCATCTATTCTCCTTAAATTTTTTAAATACACTATTGACAGTCTCATAAAAAATCAAAAAACTATCATTACGAACGTAGTGAAGCAATCTCTGCACGTGTTCGTAGAGACAATTCATGAATTGTCTCTACATCAAAGATTGCCACGTCGCTCCGCTCTTCGCAATGACACCGGTGAAATTTTTTACGGGGCCATCAATGTACCTATAATAGCGCCATTTTGCAGAAGCTGCAAGAAGAAGTAGCACCCCCGATTCCGGTGCACGGGCAGACGGAACATTATAGCCGCCAGGCGTCTCGCCTGACGGCTATAGATTCTTACCGTGTAAAATCTGAGGTTTTTTCTCGCAGATATCTATAATAAAAAGAACCAAAAACTGGATTTCACCGGCCCCTTTTTCCCCTTCCGGCAATGCTGCGGCAAACAGGCATTGTACATTTATTTTTCCCTGGCGTAAATTCTTCCCTCATCATTTGTCAGATGGGCTTTATCGGCTGCTATGATAAACACCAGCTTTTCTGTTTTTCCACCGCTGTCCTGAAACGTGAATTCCAGCATGGCATCTGCTACATGAAACAAGCCCGTGCGTCTGGTTTGATCGGTGCCCACCCAGGTAATTTTTTGCCCGCTCTCAAAAATCAGCAGCTCTTTCCCCTTTGCATCCTTGTCATGCGCAGGGGTCCATGAGCCCATCAGCCAGCTCTGATCGGGTTCGGGCACAACCACAACGGTTGTCGTGGCTACGGAGCTGGAGCTAACGGGCTGCTGCCTGACGGGCTGCTTCTTGACTTTTTGAACTGTCTGCTGTGGGGCGGCTTTTTCCGGAGAGGATGTTGCTGCCTTAAAGGCAAAGATGGCAAGCACAAAAATCGAAAGCGCGACTATCGCCGCAAGCGCCAGATACGCTTTTTTTTGCACGCCCTGCGGCTGCTTGATATGCAGGCGCCCCAGCACCGCAAAGATCGCGGTCGATATGGAGCCGATGGCCTCGTTTAAACCCTTTTTTCCGGCAGGCTCCGACTTCGCCACGGCAGCAGAAGCTTCTTTGGGCGCGCCACTGCCCGTGGCAATAGCCTCATCGTGCACGGCAGGGCCTGTGCTCTTCGCAATGCCGCACTGCATGCAGGCCCCATCGCGGTCTTTGAGGGCGCCGCATTTCGGGCAGGCTACTTTTGCAGAAGCCTCCGGCGGCTGATCTGCTGAGGTTTTTTTTTGCTCCGCAGGCGAGCCCTGTGCCTGGTCCGGAATTTCTTCAATCATGCATACAGCGCCTGCAGCTTCAAAAACTCTGCAGTACTGCTCTGCAGCGCCATGATCCTTATTCCGGGCAACAACAACCGGCTTGCCTGAAAAAAGCTGGGCGGTTTTTTCGGGAGACGCTTTAAAACGGGCCTGCACATTTTGAATAACTTCATCACGGCTTCGGCCCGATGCGATCTGTCCACTGAAAATAATATTGAAGCGTTTATCCGACATTAGTGCATCTCCCTGCTGGTGAAGGGCAGCAACCGCCCCCAAAGAGTGTGGCTTGATCCCGCCATTAAAGGGCATATATCAAAAAGAGCTGGTTGGCAACTGTCTTTAATCCGGGCATCCGCCGCGGCGGATGCCCCTACATCCTCAAAATAAAATTCACCAGCCCGCCGACAATAAAAGCCGTGGCTGTTATTGAAGCCACCATCCACAGGGCGGTTTTTATCCCAAGCTCTTTGACGATTGCCATGGTATTGGCAAAGCAGGGCACAAAGCCGGTCATGACGATGACGGCCACGATGGTCTGGATATAATCAAGCTCTCCTGCCTGCGCCAGCTTCAGCACCACCACGGCCCCAGCCTCGAGCCGCAGCAGGCACAAAAGAAATGCATCGACCATGGCAGCAGGCAGGTGCAGGTAGGTGACAATAAACGGCGACATCACCTTCTTGAAGACCGACAGCAGCGCTATCTGGTCGATCACGAACAGCAGAGCAGCCCCGATCATGAACAGCGGCACAGCCTCGATGGCAAACCACTTAAGCCTGTAGTAGGTTTTCTTCAGCAAATTTTTCAGATTCGGCAGCCGCACCGGCGGGATCTCCAGAATAAAGTCCGGCACAAGATCGGTCTTGAGGAGTTTGTTGAGCACTATGCCCGCCGCAAGCTCCATAATGATAAGCACGCCGAAAACCAGCACAAACGCCTTAAAGGGCAGCAACGCAAGTATGGCAAGGGTAACCCCCAGCAGGGGCGCGCAGGGTATGGCAAACGAAATAAGAAAGACAGCGATGATGCGCTCTTTTTTCGATTCCAGGATGCGGGTGGTAAGGGTTGCCATAGTGCGGCACCCGAAACCGAGCACGATCGGGAGCACCGATTTGCCGCTCAGGCCTAGGGGCTTGAAGAGGCGGTTGCTGAACACGCAGAGATTGGCGATATAGCCCGTATCTTCAAGGCAGTTCAAAACAAGAAAAAACATGGCCAGTATGGGCAGCACCGTGCCGATGGCGTTTTCAAGGCCCGTGGTTAAAAGGCCGTAGTTGCCGAAAAGAAAGTCGCGCGCGATCTGCCACGGAATACGGGCGGCGACAACGGCGTTAAAGGGCCCAAAAAGTCTGTCTTCGAAAAAAGGAACAAGGATGTCAATGCCGACGCGGCCCACCAGCAGATAGGTGCAGTACACGACCAGCAGCAGCACGGCCCAGCCCCATACGGGGTGTCGCGAAAGGTCGCCCACCGCCTGGCCGACCCTTCCCATGGGCGTGGGCGTCAGCTGGGCTATATGCCCCTCGGTCTTTTCAGCCCACCGGCTGTGCTCTTCGAACAGGATATTTGCTATGTCTTTTTTTGCCTGGCCCGCGGCCCTGGCCCCAATGGCCCGCGCCTGCGCGAGTATGACGGCGCCGTATTTTGACTTCAGGTGGCGCTCGATCCCCGGGGCCTGCGCAAGCAGCAGCAGCAAAACCCCGTCGGCGGGCATGGCCTCTTCGGGGAAGCAGGCCGAGAGATCGTCAAGGGCCTGCTCGATAAACCGGGGGTAGGCCGCTTTTCCCGTCTCGACAACAGCGGCGCGGGCAATTGCCTTCAGAAGCTCCCGCACGCCATGGCCTTCGGAGGCCACGGTCTCGACCACGGGCACGCCCAGAAGACTTTCAAGCTTTTTTCTGCTGACCTGTATGCCCTTCAGCCGCGACTCATCAACGAAATTCAGGCAGACCACCAGCGGTATCTCGAGATCCATCACCTGAGCGGCAAGCTGCAGCGAGCGCCTGAGATTGTTTGTGTCAAGGCACAGGATAATGATCTCGGGATGCTCATCAAGCAGTATGGCGCGGGTGACGAGGCCGTCTTCCGAGGGCAGGTCAAGGGAGAGGATGCCCGGCGTGTCGATGACTTCATACTCTTTGCCGTCAATGCGAACCGATGCGCGGCTTACCTCCATGGTGGTGTGGGGCACATTGGCAACAAGGGAATAGGCGCGCGTGAGCCCGTTGAACAGCGAGCTTTTGCCCACATTGGGATTGCCGACTATGGCGATGCGGTTAACGTGCAGGCGATCTGGCTGCGGCACGGCTGCTCCGTATGCTGTTTGCGGTTCTGTGTCTGTGTACGAAAGCTTTTTTTACTATAAACAGTTGGTTTCTTTTGTCATCTCGACCGAAGGGAGAGATCTTTGACAGGTGCCAAGATTTCTCGCTGCGCTGCAATGACAGACAGGCTACACTATTTAGAACAATGCTTGAAGTAGCGCGCGATGGGCGCACATATCTAAGGTCAGGGAGCGGCGCGCTGAACGGCGCCGGGGTCGGCATGCCGGAGCCTCAGCTGGTATCCAGAGCCTCGCGGACGGCTGCCGCAATGTCGTGCACATTATAGGGCTTGGAGATAACCTTACTGATGCCTGCTTCCCGGGCCTTGTCCGCATCTGTTTTTTCAGCAAAGCCCGTGCACATGAGCACGGGCATGCCGGGCCGTATGCACCTGATTCTGTCGGCGAAAGCAAAGCCCGTCATGCGGGGCATGATCTTATCGGTGATGACCAGATCAAAATCATGGGGCCTGCTTTCAAACAGCACAAGCGCGTCTTCGGGCACATGGGCTGTTTGAACCCTGTAGCCCAGCGGCTCGAGCATATGCACTGCCATCTGCACCAGCACTTTTTCATCATCAACAATGAGAATCGACTCCGTGCCTCTGGCCAGAAGCTTCAATTCCATCTGCGCCGGGCTTGCCTCGACCTCAACCTCCGGCAGCAGAACGTCAAACCTGGCGCCCCTGCCCGGTTCGCTGTAGGCGACAATCTCCCCGCCATGATTCTGCACGATGCCATGCACCACGGCAAGCCCGAGGCCGGTGCCGTCGCCTCTGCCCTTTGTGGTAAAGTAGGGCTCGAAAATATGCTCCAGCACATCCCGCTCCATGCCATGCCCCGTATCGCTGATGCTCAGGCGAAGATAGGGGCCCGGCTTCAGATCCTGGTGGCGGCATGCGGCCGTGCCGTCGCAGATGGTCCTGCTCAGCCTGATGTCCAGCACGCCCCCAGTGTCCCTCATGGCATGGTCGGCATTGGTGCACAGGTTCATCAGCACCTGGTGCAGCTGGGTCGGATCGGCCATGACGACATCGGTGGCGGAGTCGAAATTTTGGCGTATTTCAATTGTCGCGGGCAGCGATGCGCGGAGAAAACGCAAAGCCTCCTTAATGATGGGCGTGATGCTGACAGGCCGCATTTCCTGTTCGGTCTGGCGGCTGAAGGCAAGTATCTGCGACACGAGATCCCGGGCGCGGCTTCCCGCGCGCAGCACCTGCTCCAGATTGCCGCGCAGGCGCTGCGGATCAATGTTCGGGAGCAGGCTCAGCTCCGTGTACCCGTTGATGGCGGTGAGAATATTGTTGAAATCATGGGCGATGCCGCCCGCGAGCGTTCCGATGGCTTCCATCTTCTGCGACTGCCGCAGTTGCCGCTCCATGCGCATCGTGTCGGTCACGTCGCGCTTCACGGCGATGAAGTTTATGATGGCGCCCGCATCATCGCACAGGGGCGTAATCGTTGAATCCTCTTCCAGCAGGGTTCCGTCCTTGCGCCTGTTGATGAAATGGCCGCGCCACACCTGCCCCCGGCTCAGGTCCGCCCACATGCCGGCATAATAGCCGGGGTCATGCTTACCGCTTTTCAGCATGCGGGGATTTTTTCCCAGCACCTCGGCGATGCTGTAGCCGGTCGTGCGCTCGAATGCCGGGTTCGTATACAGGATATTGGCGTGGCGGTCGGTAATGATAATGCATTCCCAGGCCTGCTCGAGGGCCGTTGCCAGCAGATTCAGCTCCTCCTGCGCCAGCTTTACGGAAGTTATGTCGATTGATGTGCCGAGTATTGTAAGCGGTTTGCCCTTTTCATCGCGCGCCGATACCCTGCCCATGGAGTAGATCCACACCCACTCGCCGGTCTTTCTTTGCATGCGCCCCTCAAATACAAACCGCTCGGTTTTCCCCCGGATATGCTCCCTGACAGCTTTCTGCATAGACCGCCAGGAGCCCTTGTCATACAGCGGTTCAAACAGGCTCCCGTGCCGGTTCAGCTCGTCGATCGTATAGCCCGATGCGCTGAGCGCCGACTCCGACATCCGCACGATTGCCACGCTCCCCGTAGCCAGGTCCAGCTCCCACACCGTTTCCTGGGCAATGTCCAGAGCAATGTTCAGGTATGCCTCATTTTCCCGCAGCTGCTGCTCGTTTTTTTTGATCTGCTGAAAGTTTGCCTGCAGCTGCTGGTTTGCCGCGATGAACTGCATATTGCTCGCATTCAGCTCCTGGTCGCGGGCCTTGAGCAGCTGGTTGGCATGCAGCAGGCGCTCCTCGGCCGTGGTTCGCTCGGCGATCTCGGCGGTAATGGTCTGCTGCTGGAGAAATGATTGCATGATCAGCCGGGCGAATTTGCCGAATTCATTGTTTGACTGCGCCACGCGCGCAAGGGGTCCGGGGTCGGCCTTTTCAAGGCTTTGGGAAAGCCGTCGCAGGGGAATGCTTACCCACAGCCGCAGCGCGGTGTGCAGCAGCACCTGCATGGCGAGAAAAAAAGCTAAAAACTGGAAAATCTTAATGTCGGAAGCACTGGAAAATTCGCGCAGCACAGGCACTTGGCTTGTGATCAGCATATAGCCGAGCGAGCTCTCATCCCAGGATCGCAATACGCGGGAAAAGCTGATGGTCCCGTTATCAAAAACATATGCGGTCGGGGGGATCTCGCTGCCGGCCGTAATGTATTCGATGCGTATGGCGCTCTCCGTCAAACCCGACAGCATGTCAAGATACGCGCTGTCCCAGAGGCGGCCGGCACAAAGAAAGCCCTGCGGCAGGCTTTTGCGGTCACGGTCCTCTGTGGGCTGCAGCGGCGCGCACCGTATTTCAAGAACCCCCTGCGGGGTGGAAACAAAAAAATGATGGAAATATCTCTGACCGAGCAGCTTGTGCACTATGTCCGCCGGCAGGGGAAATGCTGCGAGTTCTGGCGCTGCAGGGGAGCAGAGAGTAAAGCCCTGCGACATGTCAGCCCGCAGCAGCCAGATGGCGCTCAGGTTGAACGACTTAAGCAGCTTTTCAGGCTGGCGCGGAAAAGACCGCCCCTCAGGGTGCTGCAAAAAGCCGATCAGTTCATCGTCGCGGGAGTAATCAAAAACAAAGGTTTCAAAGGGAGCTGCTTCTAGCTTGAGGACGCGATCAATTTCGGTGTTCCTGCTGTCGATGCTGGAGCTGACCAGCAGCTTCAGCTGCTGCTCTTCGGATCGCTGCACATAAAAAAACCAGCAGACAAAAAACAGAACGATAAAAATAAGCAGCAGCGACAGCTTTGTTGTCGTTTTCATCCCTGCACAGCCGCGCTTCTGTACACCATGGTACACAAATACATCTCGTCACCCGATTTGCAATGGCTTCAAAAAAATTGCCCGCTTCTGGATCCTGCGCTGCCCACAATCCTGCTTGTACCTCCGGCTGCATACCGGCCCCCGCACAGTGGTTCCGAAAGAAAACATCTTGATTTATCGGCAACTTTTTTATTTAGTTTACTATAATTATTAATACCTGCAGTTGGCGGTTATGTCAACCATGCTTTGTTTTTTACCAAAAGCTGCCGCACCAGCGCGCCTGTTTTTATTAGAGCATTTTTCTTTTTACCGAAATCCTGCCTTGAAAGCCCCGCTTTGTAAGCGGGGATGAAAAGGCAGGTATCAATTAAATCAATTTTAAGCACCGGGATGCCCCGCCTTGTAGGCGGGGAGCATCACTATAGACAGTTGGTTTATTCTGTCATCTCGACCGAAGGGAGAGATCTTTGACAGGTGCTAAGATTTCTCGCTGCGCTCGAAACGACAAACTGGCTACACTATTTAGAAAAATACTCTACTGTCCGCTGCTGGGTGTGCAATTATTGTAGATGCGCAGCAGGGTTGCCGCGGCGGGCCCGAAAAATGCCCTTTTCTGGCCTTTTGAAAAAGCACTCTAATGGTCCAATTAAAAAGCCGCTTACCGGACACTTCCGGCAGCGGCTTTTTTTCTATTGCAAACAGGCGTTTATTGCCCTGCAATCACCTTCTGTATATCCGGAACAAGCTTCAGGGTTTCTTCTACAATTTTCTCTTTGGTGCGGGGCACTTTTCCCTTGTTCACAAGATCGGTGGCCTGAATCTGAAAATAACCGGTCACGTTGCCGCCCGACTCAGCCAACAGCGCTTTATGCTTTACCTGATATTTCTCCTCGATAAAGGAATCGGCGGTGATAAATATGATAACGTTCTTGCCGTCGAAGCGGTTGTTTTCGATGAATGTTTTCATGGCAAGCCCGAACTTTGCGGCCCAGATGGGGGCGCTCACAATGATGGTCTTATACGCAGCAAAATTGATCTTTTCCGGGTCCGTGTCAGTCTGCAGGCCCAGGTTGATTTTAAGCATGGCGCCGATAGTGCCCAGGGAGCTGTTACGGTTGTTCCGGTCTTTGACCTCCCTGATGTCGGCATTGAGCGCTTTGCCCAGAGCTTCGCACGCGGCCTTTGTGTTGCCCGTGCGGGAATAATAGAGTATCAGGGTTTTACCTGTAGCGGCATCCTGGGCATAGGAAGGTGCGATGCAGGCTGCGGCAAAAAAAAGACTTGCCGAAATCATTACCAGTATTCTCTTCATCAAAATATCCTCCTTTGTAATTTACTTTTCCGGCGGCTGATGTTTTCGCGGCTAAGCCGCTCCTACAAAAATATAATCGTATTTAACCCTCTGTAAAAATCTAAAATCAGAACATGCCTTCCTTCTTTTTCTTCTCTTCCAGCAGCAGCAGCGGCCATTCCTTACCCCGCAGCACGGTTGCGGCAGCATCAAAAATACCGCGTGAGATATGGGGCCGGTACCGTTCTCCCACGGGCGTGCCCGCCACAGTAATTTTTGTTTTGCCCGACTGCAACTCCGTTCGATAGGGCTGGTTGAAGTCCGGGTACGGCACCTGGCTGCCATATTTAAAATGCAGCTTTTCAAAGGTCTCAAGGCGCATGGCAAATATCGTATCCGTGTTCTCGCTCAGGAAATCGACAAGTATAAAGACAATATTGTCGTACCCGTCTTCAAGGCCCATCTCGAGAGCCTCAAAACTTGCAAGCTTCTTTTTGTTTTTATCATCTTTATCGCCGGCAAAATCCGTGTCGGCATAGACCACATGCGCGTTAGCGCCCTCTATTGAAGCCTCGATCTCTTTTTTCAGGTTACTATAAAAAACCTTGGCAAGCACCGGATAGGGATCTCCCGCAAGGTCGGGAAATCCATGGCGCGTCAGCACGATAAGCTTGCGGTTTTTTTGGGGCAGCTTGGACACTTCATCACGGGCCATGGCCACATAGGCCCTGCGGTAGGACTCATATGCGCCGGGGAACGGCGCATAGATAATCTTGGCTCGCTCGGCCACGGCATCCTTGATCTCGGGAAACAGCCCGTTAAATTCCTCAAGGGCTGAATAGACATGGAAAAAGTCAACAACCACAATTGTTTTTACTTTTTCCTTCTCTATGAGTTCATTGACAGCTTCTTCAATTGTTTCCGGGTACATGGCAAGGCCCCAGCGCATGGGAACCCCCGGAAACTCATCCTTCAGCATTTTTTCAAAGTCTGCAAATATCGCCTTGTGCTGCTGCATATAGGAAATTTTTTTGCCCGGCATAATGCCGTAGTAGGTCACCAGTATTTTTATGGAGACCTTTTCCACAAGATCGATATACCCGTTCTTGCGCCCCTTCCATATAAAGTAGCCCGGCGATCCTTTGTCGCGCGGCGGCGCCCACTCGCGGGGCAGATCAACATAGGGCGCCCCTTCTTCATTTGCATCATGGCCGAAGCAGTCGATGAGCTTTTTCGGGGTAAACTCATCGCTTGCATTCATATTATCAGGGTCCATGAGCACAACGCCTTTATCCCTCAGAATGATAAGCTTGAGGGCCGGGGGAAATGCGGCGTTGAATATCTGCTGCAGGTACCGGTCGAAAAACCTGAAATCATATTCCTCGGGCTGCCCCAAGGCTGTAAGCAGCACTCCGGGCTTACCCTCAACGCCCTTTTTGTCCAGCATTTGCAGCAGATAGCGGCGGTAACCCGTATCGTCCTGCTTGTTTGAAAATGCCGCTGAAATCGCCATAAACAGCACGACAGCGATGACGATTTTATAGCGCGTCTTCATGCTCAGGCCCTCCTTTCAGCAGCTAGAATTTTTCGCATATCCTCGGCAATGTCCGGCAGATCAAGCTTCAGTAGGCGCTCGGGCAGCGGTATGGCAGTCTGCAGGTCCCAGCCGCGCACACTGTAGTAGTCATCTTTCATTGTTTCAAGCATCTGCCGGCTCACGACCATGCCCTTGGACGGGCCGTCGGGGATGGGCTCTTCAAGAAAACGTTTGGGAAGCGTATCGGCTGCCCGGCGCATGCCCTCGCGTACATTGAAGGCCCGTATCACATTCCAGATGCGCTCGGCAGTCTCCTCTGCCTGCGCAACAGTCAAATCCATGCCGGTAACGACATTAAATATATCCACCACATTCTGCCCGATTCCGGTAAGGCCCCAGACCGACTCGGCAAGGTGGCAGACTATCATTGAGTCGGTGAGAATGTTGAGATGATTCACCTGCATCACATACTGGCCCTTGCCTTCAATGGTGTCGCGCGGCACCGCGCCCGAGCGCTCGCCCGTTGGCCTGCCGTCGTGATGCGAAGCGCCCCGCGGCCCCGTGGCATACCCAAGGGCAAAGCCCGGCAGCCCGCGCGCCGAATGACCCGGGAAGGTCATACCCTTGTTCTGCATGGCAAAATCTTCAGCCCCTTTGCCGATCTTCTCGGCCGCCCGCTTCACGCTTTCGGCAAGCATGTCGCCGATGCCCTCGCGCATGCCGATTTTATGCACCATGGGCATGATGACCGCTGCATTGCCAAACGTCAGATCAAGGCCGTCCACATCCTCAAGCGACAGCAAACCCTTTTCGCGGGCCTCCATGACAAAGGCAATGGCAACGCCCGTCTCCACGGCATCCATGCCGAGCTCATCGCACTCGCGCTCGGCAGCCGCCACTAGCTCGATAGAGGAATTTTCAAGCATTGAGCCCAGGGCATAGATATTTTCATACTCCGGCCCCTCCACCGTTGAGCCTTTATACTCGCCCTGCTGCACCGTGGTGTACTTGCTGCACCCGATGGGGCAGGCAAAGCATGACTTGTCGCGCACCACGATCTTCTGCCGCATGGTCTCAGCCGAGAGCCCGTCTGCTCCATCAAATGTTTCGCGCTGCCAGTTGCGCGACCCGAAAACGCCCAGAGCGTTATTGGCATTCACCAGCACCGGCGTTCCGAAGCGCGGCAGTATCTGGCCTGTGGACGGATTGCCGCGCATGATTCGCAGAAGCTCGGCGGTCTTTTGCAGGGTCGCCTCCATATTATCGACCTCTATGCCGCCTTTCCCGCGCACGGCGATGCCTTTGAACTTTTTGGACCCCAGCACCGCCCCCAAACCGCCGCGCCCGAGGGCCCGGCCGCCGACGATAACCGAGGCAAAACGCACGAGCCGCTCGCCTGCAGGGCCGATAACGGCGATCTGGGCAGCCTCGTCACCGATGTCGTTTTTCAAAAGCTCATGGGCCCGGTAGGTGCGCTCACCCCACAAATGAGCGGCATCCCGAAGCTCCACGAGTCCATTGGTAATAAACAGGTACACGGGCTTTTCGCTCCTGCCTTCGATAACCACACCGTCAAAACCGGCAAATTTCAGCTCAGCGGCAAAGCTGCCTCCGGCAGATGAATAAAAAAAACCACCCGTCATGGGCGACTTGGTATACGCGCCGATGCGGCTGCCCGTCGGGGCGCTGGTGCCGGCAAGGGGGCCTGCGAGAAATATCACCTTATTGCGGTATGACAGAGGATCAAGGCCCGGTTCAAGCTCATCATAGAGCATGCGCGCGGCAAGGCCGGCCCCGCCTATATATTTCATAAGCTGTCCATTGGGCATCTCCTCAATGGCAGTGCTGCCGTCGGTGAGATTAACCCGGATAATTTTACGGGTATAGCCCCGATAGAATTTTGCGCGGCTCATGCTGCATCTCCTTTCACCTGAGCGGCCTGGCGGGCCGTATTAATCTCGCAAGCCGGGCACCCTGCCGGATAGGCTGCGCAGGGCGTGGGGCATGGCGGCGGTGTTTTCCTGAACGGGTTCAGCCGTGTCACCAACTGCAGCACAGGGCCTGGCCGCTTGGGCTCGAGCCCCTTGCGCACCTCGTCCTTGTCCCAGATGATGACGCGGGCCGGGCATACCTTTATGCATTTGGGATCGCCATTGCAGCCGTCGCAGGTGCCCAGTATCTTCGGCGCCGGCAGTTCGGGTGTTCCTTCCATCTCGATCTGAATATTTGAGCGCGAAGGATCAAACACCCCGAGACGGCCGCCCGAGCAGGCAAGCTCACATAACCTGCAGCCGATGCAGCGCTCCGGGATGACATTGATGCGCTCGATTTTTTTCTTGAAAACGCCATGCGGGCACAGGTCGCGGCACTCATAGCAAAGGTTGCAGTTGGCGGGAACCTCGCCGATAGAGCGAATGGAGAGCTCAGCCTCGCCCTCTGGCACTGATTGAAACTCAAATCCCATAACGCAGCTCTTCTCGGGCTTGCACTCCGGGCAGATGCGGCAGCGCTCGGTCATAAACGGCACGCGATAGAGCGAGGGCTGCCCCAGGGTGACGCGGTAGCCGATGTACCAGCAGAAGTAGCGGCAGTAGATACGGTAGGCAAACAGCATGGAGCCGATGAACATGCCATTGGTGAGCACCTTGGTCCAGACCATGGGTTTCCAGAGAGAGGTCCAGTCCGGTGAGCGCAGCATCTCCGCTGATGAGGCAAGCTGAAATACCCGCTCGAAGGAATAGATCACGATAATGAAAAGGACCATGGTCGCGGGCACGTAGACGCGGTTGATCTGGAATTTAAATTTGTCGGATATCTTAATCAACCCTTTGAAGTTATAGAACCGCCAGATGCTGTCCTGAAACACCCCCACCGGACACATCCAGCCGCAGAACCACCGGCCGATGAAAAAGGGCATAACCAGGGAGCCAAGCAGCATGGCTAAAAACCAGAAAAACAGTTCGGGATTTGACACGGGCCGCGAGGTCATGCCCGAGGCGAACAGCACCAGATACCAGCCGAACATGGTGCTCTGGAAAAAGATGCGCCACTTCTTGCTCGTGACGGTGCGCCGCGCGCGCGCAGTTGCATCAGGCGGCGTTTTAACAAGCCGTAGTGCAATATATAATGTATAGAGCACCACGGGCAGCGACATGAGCAGCCCTGCGCCCCGGAACAGGGGCATGCCCTGGCCGCCGAACTCCCATGCGATACTCTTGTTGGCCATGATTTTCCAAGCCTCCGCATCGAGCGGAAACTGGAAGGGCATGAAATTTGAAAATCCCTGCACTGCCAGATATATCCAGAAATACCCCGCTCCTTTGGTGCGGCCCCAGGAAAAGTCGGAAAACTGCAGGGTCATGCCGCCCAGGGCTATCATGACGCATACCCAGTTGGTCACATAGCCGGTCAGTATTCCCCACACATACAGGCTGAGCCCCAGGCCTGCCATATTGCGCACATGGCGCGTGAAATCATCTTTTGTGGTAAAAGCGCCTATTGCAAGCTTCATATCATTGCCCTCCGAAAAGAAATGGCGCCCTGTTCACGATATAATGAAACTCTGCTGAGGAAATGCCAAACCCCATGCGCAGGTAGATGAGCAGAAACGTGAAGTTGACCATCTGCAGCTTGAACCAGTATTTCTTCGGCACCTTGTTGCGCACATAAAGTTTCCAAGCGCAGAGAAAATACAGCGCAAACCATGTGTACATAAAAACAATAGACCCTATCCACCACCCCTGCGCGCCTGACGGATTATTGGTCTTTACCGTACCGTAGGCGGCAATCATGGGTGCGTTCTCCTCGGTAATTCTTGTGCCTTTTTCAAATCCGCCGTAATCCTGAACAAGGCAGCGGCCGATCATTTCATCAGGGGGCTTCTGCTGCATCCGCAGTGACATGCCGATATTTTCGTTAAAGAAATCGGCCATGAACCCGGTCAAAAGCGCGATCAGTATGAAGGCAAGCGCGCCGATGCGGGCTGCCTTGGCATAGGCCCAGTCCTTCATGACCCACTTGTAAAAAAGCCCCAGCAGCAGCGCCCAGAGTATGCCCACCGCAGCCCCTGACATGACACCCAGAAATCTGCTGGTGTAATAAAAATCATGCGGTGGCAGGTCGCGAAAAAAACCCGTCATTTTGATAAATGCCTCGGGGTACATGAACTGGTCCAAAGCGCGGTACTTGGCATCCGATGTGCCGAAGGTTTTGCCGAAAAAATACCCCGGTATGAGCAGCTCGAGCCAGACGGCGCTTTTTGTCCAGAAATCAAGGCGTTGCATGGTTTTCATGTCGTGCTCCTTTATCTGCGTTAATGTATCTGTGTAGCGTTTCGTCCTATACTGCTCCAGCTCTGCGCCGGATTTTCCCCGGCTGCCAGCCTGCCTGCCGGGCCTCTTTTTCCGATGCCCGGATGACGGCCTTCTGAAACAGCTCGGCGGCATCCCCTATGGCCCGCAGCGCAATGTCGCGCTCGCTGTCATCAAGCTGCTGCACGATGGCCTGCAGTGTTTCAAGCTGTTCGGCCCGGAACATTGCAAACCCCTGCCGGCCTTTTTCCGTAAGGCAAATATCGGAAAAGCGCTTGTCCTGAACGTTTTTCGTGCGCTCCACATACCCCATCACCTCGAGCCGCTTCACCAGGTTGTTGACGCTCTGGATCGACATGTTGAGCTTGCGGCTCACTTCGGATATATGCACCACATCGCTTTCACTGAAGAATGAGAGCACCTGCATCTGGCGCACGGTCAGCACGGGGCTTCTGCCCCGCAGGCTGCGGCCGAAATCCATGCACCGGAACAGCTTTTGGAATTTGCCGAACAGCTCAGCGGTGATCGCGTCGGCCACGTATTTTTTATTTTTTTGCATGCTTGCCATCTCCCCCAAATTAGTACATGTATATTTACTATACATATGTATATCATTAAGCGCGCGCTGTCAAGCCGGTCTACAAAATTATTTTTCATCCTTGCCGTCCGCGCAGGCCAGCCCGGCAACCGGTTTTATCGGTGAGATTGCCAAATTGTAATTATTGTGTCATCTTTCTGTAAGATAGAGGGCCTATAAAAATTGTAGGCTCTGAAAATTTTTCGATTACAAAAGCCGGGCTGCGCAGCATGGCAGCATGGGGAGATGCAAGGGCCTGAGCCCAAACCTTTCTGCAGTGACAGGCTGCGCGCCCCATGCCAAAGCGCCGCAGCACCATCGCCGCGTACCGCCTTGAGCGGCGCATGGTGGATGCGGCAAAAAACCAACCACTCTTTTGCGGGAGAAGAAACCATGCGACCTCAGTTTACCCCCGAACAGCTGGCCCGGCGCAATACAACCATCTGGACGCCCATCGTCCTCTACATCGCTCTGATCCAGTTATTAGCCTATTTCGTCGGCTTCTATCTGGTCATCCGCTTTTTGATCGCCGGCGAAGGGTATCTGGCCGCCACCATCAGCGTCTGGGTAAAGATAGTGCTTATGTGGGCCGTGACCGGTACCGGTATGATCTGGGAAAAAGTCGTGGTCGATCACTGGTTCATGGCCAAGCAGTATTTCTGGGAGGATTTGGGGAACCTCGTGGCTATGATAACCCACAATGCCTACTTTGTCGCACTGCTACTGGATCTGAGCCGGCGCGACATCATGTGTGTCATGCTGTTTGCCTATGTTACCTACCTGTTCAACCTTGTTCAGTGGGTTATCGTCGGGATCAGATCATTGCAGCAGCGCACACAAGCACAGAATGAATAATGGTTTCCTTAAACGCATAGAACCCCTCCTTTAAAAAGTATTAATTTTTATACAATAACAGCAATAAACCCCTGAGCGTTTAAGTGATGCTCCCCGCCTACAAGGCGGGGCATCCCGGTAGATAAGATTGATTTTTTGAGACGTGCCGCTTGATCCCGCTTACAAAGCGGGGCTTGCGCGGCACATTCCGGTCAACAAATACCTTTAGGCATAATAGACGGGGAGCCCTGCAGGGTGGATGGAATTCACCTTGCGAAACAGGTCAGGAATATAACTGACAATTGAAGATGTGATAATCATATATGTCAGTTTAATCGGATGTCCCAATACTGTTTGCAGGGCGCTTCGTTTTTTTATTGTTTGTTTTCAGAAGTGGCCGGTTAAATTTCCCAAAAAACTATTAAGCATTTAAAATAGCATATCAAAACAGAAAAAATGACCTGCATCGATTTCAATTTAAAAGTAGCATGTGGCCAGTATTCCATAGGAGGA
>Ga0209777_10000519_pt1 | contig 62662 bp, 46 predicted proteins | sample FrelakmetHBP12HB_FD_187147 | JGI IMG/M metagenome (GOLD analysis project Ga0209777, IMG submission 187147) | Freshwater lake sediment microbial communities from the University of Notre Dame, USA, for methane emissions studies -HBP12 HB (SPAdes)... | ecosystem: Environmental > Aquatic >...
ATCTCCGACCTTGCCCGCGATCAGCATGTCGGGGTCGTCGAAGTGGCCCGGTCCCACGACCTTCTCATGTCCGCCCTGCCTGAACCCGATGCCCGACAGGCTGGCCCACGTGTCGGTGATGTCACCCGTGGTCCGCCAACTGTTGCCGCCGACCTCTGCACCCCACTCCCACACGCTGCCCATGCCGTACTGGCACAGGCTGTAGATGATGTCACGCGGGACCTTGTCCAGCGAGGCCCGCATGACCTGGTAGGGTTTCATCAACTCGGCGCGATTCGGATCCCGCGGCGCGATCTGCCCGTAGCTGCACCAGTCGTACTTGAGGTAGTCAAAGCCCCAATCGCCGTATTGCCTGGCGTCCTGGTCTTCGTGCTGGTAGCTGGCCACGCATCCGCCGCAGGTCAGCGGGCCCGGCCCGGAGTACAGGCCGATCTTCAGACCCAGGCTGTGCACGTAGTCCACCAATCCCTTCATGTCGGAGAAACGGCCGTTCGGGAGGATCCGGCCCTCGGCGTCCCGCTGCGGGCCTTGGAGCGTGGGATCATTGGTGGCGCTGGGCTTGACCTCCCAGTAGTCGTCGATATTGATGTAGGTCCAGCCGTGGTTGACAAGGCCGCTCTTGACCATGGCGTCTGCTGCGGCCTTGACCTTCTCGGCCGTGACCGCACCGGCGAAGCAGTTCCAACTGTTCCAGCCCAGGGCGGGCGTCAGGCCGATCTGCGGGCCGCACACGATCTTAAACTTGCGATCTGCCGTGCCCAGCGTGTTTTTGGCCCGCAGGGTCACCAGGTACTGGCCCTTTTCCTTGAGTGATCCGTTGATCATGCCGGTCTTGGCATCGAGAAAGAGCCCTGCGGGCAGCCCCTCAGCGGAGAAGGTCATGGGCCTGTCGCCTGTGGCGGCAATGGTAAAGAGGAAGGGATTGTCCGGCCGAACGCCAAAGACCTTGGCCCCGTTGATCCTCGGTTTGGGCGAGGGCTTGGGAGTCAGGACCACCGCCTTCTCAGCAGGCCCGTCAATGGTCTTAGGTTGCACAGCCACGTACTCGATTTGGGCATCTACCCAGTCTGTTCGCACAGGACCGGTCCCCCCCTCCGGCGCGTCGACCATGAGGAGCAGGTTCTTGACACCCTTGAGGGTTACATCCACCTTGCGGGCCGCCTGATCGGCCTTGACCGGGCCGCTGCTGAAGATCTCTCTGCCGTCTCCGAAGACGCGGAACACCACGCTGTCGGGTGCGCCCTTGGACTCGTCGTCGACCCCGACCATGGCCGTGAATCGCTGGGCTTTCTGGCCTAGTTCGATCCAGAGCACACTGCTGCCATAGGTCTTCACGCCGTCTTGATAGGTCTGTCCTGCGACCGAGATCGCCGGCGGCGTGGCACCTCTCCTGCCACGAGGCCCCCTCGCCTGCTGGATCTTACGAAGGTCCAGCTTGGATAGGGATACCGCTTCGGCTTTGGATGGAGCAACCGCCTGAGACTGACCTCCTGGGATCGCCAACCACATAGCGAGCACGGCTCCCAAGACGGCGATCCAGCGATTTGGCAGATGTCTTGCCGATCCGGACATGACCATTCCTTTCCAAGCTGAGCAGATTCTTGGCGAGCCAGGCAGCCACCCTGGTGCCCTGGGCCAGGCCTGACTGGCGTTCTGTCTTGGCGGTCACAACGCCTGATCCCTACCTCGCCGGGGCGATCCGGACCAGGACCACGCCGTGGCGGGGGACCTTGGCCTCAAACTGATCCGCAAGATCGCCGAGGTCCTTCTGTCGCCACAGGTCGCGGACCTTCTGTTTGCCGTTGAGGCCCAGGGCCTGCCACGTCGCCTTGACAGTCGCCTCTAACTCCGAGCGGTTGAATAGCCCCACGGCCTTGGACCCATCCTCCATGTCCTTGGCCCAGACCTCAAGCAGACCGTCTTGTGCTACACGGCCGGCCTGATGGCCGAGCGGGTCCTGGCTGACCTCCAGGACCTCGTCGTTGGTCAGGAGGTTCAGGGCAAAGTCATCCAGGCGGGTCATGTCACAGCCGATCAGCAAGGGCGAGCACAGCAGACACCACAGGCTGATGTGGGTGTACTGTTCGTTGGGCGTCAGATGCGTGGGATGCAGGCTCGGACCCCATCCGACCAGTCCCACCACCAGCATGTCGGGGTCGTTGAAGTGGCCAGGGCCGGCAAACTTCTCATGCCCTGCCTGGGCAAAACCGATGCCGGCCATGCTCGACCAGGTGTCCGTGATGTCGCCCGTGGTCCGCCACGAGTTGCCGCCGACCTGCTCTCCCCATTCCCACACGTTGCCCATGCCGTACTGGCACAGGCTGTAGAGAATGTCACGCGGGACCTTGTCCAGGGCGGCCCGCATGACCTGGTAGGGCTTCTTGTAGCCAGCGAGGGTGTCGCCCCTCTCGATGTCGCCGTAGCTGCACCAGTCATACTTGAGGTAGTCGAAGCCCCACTCGCCATAGCTCTGGGCGTCCTGTTGCTCGTGCTGGTAGCTGGCTACGCACCCGCCGCAGGTCAACGGGCCCGGCCCGGAATACAGGCCGATCTTCAAGCCCAGGCCGTGCACGTAGTCCGCCAGCCCCTTCATGTCCGGGAATCGCGGGTTTGGAACGATGCGGCTCTTGTCGTCCCGCTGTGGTCCTTGGAGCGTCGGGTCATCCGTGGCGCCGGGCTTGACCTCCCAGTAGTCGTCGATGTTGATGTAGGTCCAGCCGTGGTTGATCAGGCCGCTCTTGACCATGGCGTCTGCCGCGGCCTTGACCTTCTCGGCCGTGACCGCGCCGGCAAAGCAGTTCCAACTGTTCCACCCCATGGCAGGCGTCAGACCGATCTGCGGACCGCACACGATCTTGAGCTTGCGCTCCGCTGTGCCCAGGGCATTCTTGGCGCCGAGCGTGACCCGATGTTCCCCCATCTCCTTTAACGAGCCGGTGATCATACCGGTCTTTGAGTCGATGAAGAGCCCTGCAGGCAGCCCCGTCGCGATGAAGGTCATGGGCCGGTCGCCTGTGGCTGCCACCGTATAGAGGAAGGGACTGCCAGGCCTGACCCCAAAGACCTGGGCACTGTTGATCCGCGGCTTGGGCGAGGGCTTGGGTGTCAGGATCACGGCCTCTTCCTTGGGCGCATCGATGGCCTGGGGCTTGGTGCCTTCGTATTCGATCCGGGCATTGGCCCAATCGGCGTGGTCATAGTTGATGCCGTCCTCTCCACCCTCGACCATCAACAACAGCGTCTTGACGCCGGTCAGGGCGACCTCGACCTTGCGGGCCGGCTGATCCGTCCTGATCAGGCCGCTGTTGTACAGGTCCTTGCCGTCCCCCAAGACGCGGAATACCACACTGCCATTATTGCCTTTGACCTCATCATCGACCCCGACCATGGCCGTGAAGCGTTTGGCCTTCAGGGCCAGGTCGATCAAGAGCACGCTGTCGGCGTGGGTTCCCAGGCCCTCTTCAAAGGCCTGACCGCCGATCGTCAGCTTGTTGCCGTTCACGGACTTGTTGGCCTGGGCCGTGCCCCAGCCTTGCTGGATCTTGGTCAGGTCCAGACCGGCCAGAGACAGCACCTCCGCCTGACAGGTTATCGCCAACAACAAGGTCGCTGCGAGGGCCTTCAGAAGGCAGGCCCCGCCCAACGGGTCTCTCAACGACTTGAGCATGTCCGTTCCTTTCAAACGCAAGCAGATAGGCTCCTATGACGCGGGGGCGCAAGGGCACGCACCCCTTTGGGTGTGTATTGTACACGGTCTCTAGACTAGGACAAGATCATCTCGCCTGTCTGCATTGCGGGGCTGGGCGGACCGCCAGCCTTTTTAGAAGGAAGACGGCACCGACGGCCGTGACCCCGGTCAAGTCGGCGGCGAAATCCCACAGGTCGCACACACGGTTGACGAACGGCTGTGTGAGTTCATCAAGTGCGCCGACTATGGCCAAGGCCAAGAGGAGAATCACCGGCAGCAGCCAGGGCCGACGCCGGGCTGCCCCACGGCATGCCTTCTCAGTTGTTTGACTGTCCAGTTGGCCGATCGGCCCGGGGCTCGGCCGTGGTCTCAGCGAAAGCATGAAGCACAACGCAATCACCCCGTATGCCACGACGTGCTCGACCTTGTCCAAAGAGTGCGCCTGCACGCAAATGGGCACATACTCCCCCGGAATGTGCGTTAGCCCAAGCACTGCGGCCGCGCATAACATCGCTGCCACCAGCCACCGTAGGTCGAACATGTCCTTGATGCGATCCATGGGTCCAAGTGTTGCGGAATCGGGGTGATAGGATTTGAACCTACGGCCTCCTGCTCCCAAAACAGGCGCTCTAGCCAAGCTGAGCTACACCCCGTGCAGCAATCTGGCCGTATTCTATACGAAAGACTGCTCCGATGCAACCAGATCACCAACCCATATACTGGAGGGACTCACCTCAATGGAGGTCCTGGAATTCATGCCGCTTTTATCAGACCACGCCGTCCGATTTTCTGGCTGTCTGAGGGACAAACCAGCCCCGTCTACGCCAAAAAGGGCGATAGGGCAGCGGGGCAGTGAATCCGAGCGAGCCGCGGAACGATGATATACATCGCCAGGAGGCCGAACCCGGCGACTGCCAGGCAGGGTACGGCACTTGATCGTTGGCGGCTATTGTAATGTCTGAACCCAGTGGTAAGATAGGTAGGCGAGGAGGTCTGGAAGGTATACATGGATGCTGGGTCCGTGATTCATCGTTGTCTTGAATCGTTTTGGAGAAAGAGTATGAGGACGCTAGCTGTTGCCGTGCTGGTTGCTGCCCTGTGTCTTATGACAGGTTGTGGTTCTGGCGGTGCCGGAAAGAGCTTCATCCGGGCCGGCTATGACTTCTCTGCCGTGGATAAGGTGGCCGTGGTGGATGTGGGGGGAGTCGTGGAGAGCGAGAACGTCAAGGACCAGATCTCGGACTTTTTCTTGGAGCAGCTTCTGAGGAAGGGGTATGGTCCTGTCGGACGCCAACTCGTCAGAAGCCAGCTCGCTGAGGCCAACGCCCAGATCGATGGCCTCAAGGGCGAGGCCTATGCCGTTGAGGCAGGTCGTGTCCTGAAGGTCCCTGCGGTGCTGATTATCACCGTGCCTAACCTCGGCGAAGATACCAGTATCACCGCCAAGATGATCGAGGTCAATGCAGGCAGTGCCTTGTGGGTCGGGAGCGGTGCCACGAGCAAGCGCGGGAGCTTGTGGGGCTCGGATGAAGAGTTTGACAAGGCGTTCAGCGGAGGGATATTCAACGGCCCGCAAGGATCTTATGTCAACAGCGAGGAACAGAAGAAGAGGGAGCAGCAGCGCAAGGCCGAGCGGACTCTGTCGGTCCGTGAATCCAAGGAGGTCGACAAGATCGTCAAGGGCATCTGCGCCAGCCTTCCCTACAGGTCCCCGGAGTTGAAACCCCAAGACCAGTTCAAGATGCCCAAGTTCTTGCGGTTCAAGTAGTCGGGTCGCCGGTCCCTGACCGGCGGGTGCATTGGCGTAGATCATATCCACTGGGGGGCAGGGCGGGTCCGATCGGTTGCCCTGCATCGCCTACACACCAACTTCTCCACGTCTTGCAGAAAAAATCTTCAGCTTGGACCGTTACGATCGCGTACGAGCGGGAACTATAAGGGCAAATGGGCGTGGTCTCGGCCACGGCCTGTGGGTTCGTTAGGGATTGTAGGTTACCTCCGAAGGATGCAGGTTGGTTTGGCCCCTCAGAGGCAGATATGCCTTGAGGGGCCGCGTTTTTTCATATGGGCGTGCAGCCCGGTCGTGGAATCCTGTGCAAATCCAGGCTGCTCTGTTAGAATACACCGGCGTTGGTGCTGACAGGACAGACTGGCCATGGGCGAACTGCTGGAAACGATCAATAGTCCCGGTGATCTCAAGAAGCTCTCCGTCGAGCAGCTCAAGGTCCTGGCTGGCGAGATACGCCGCCTCCTGCTGTCATCGGTCAGCAGGAACGGCGGACACCTGGCCAGCAACCTGGGGGCGGTGGAACTGACCCTGGCCCTGCACTACGTCTTTGACTTCAAGGTCGACAGGCTCCTCTGGGACGTCGGCCACCAGTGCTATACCCATAAGATCGTCACCGGCCGTAGAGACGCCTTCGGATCCCTCCGTCAGGCGGAGGGGGTCAGCGGTTTCCCCAACCCTGCAGAGAGCCCCTACGATGCATTCGCGGTGGGCCACGCGGGGACGGCCATCCCTACCGCCATTGGGATGGCCCTGGCTGATCAGCTCAAGAGGGCGGGCCGGCCTGCTGGGGAACCGCCCTCGCCGGAGCCCCGGGTCGTGGCCTTTGTCGGGGACGCCAGCATCGTCAACGGCAACTCCTTTGAGGGTCTCAACAACCTGGGACTGGTCCACAGGCAACTGCTGATCGTGTTCAACGACAACTCCATGGCCATCGATGCCACGGTGGGGTCCTTGGCCAAGTATTTGTCGCGGATTCGACTCAGCCATCCCTACGAAGACCTCCGGCGGACCACCGCCCACGTCCTGGAGCACGTGCCCGGCATCGGCCGCGGTATGGAAGAGGCCATGGAGCGCCTCAAGAAGCACATCCGAATGGTCGTTCCAGGCAGCCAGATCTTCGAGAGCCTGAACATCCCATACTTCGGCCCGGTGGATGGTCACGACATCGACGCCCTGGTGCAGCTCTTCACCGCCTTGGGCCACCTCGATCGGCCGGTGCTGCTACATGCCTACACCAAGAAGGGCGAGGGGTTCGCCCCTGCGCACCAAGGTCCAAGCAGATTCCATTCGACAGGGCCCTTTGTCATCAACGGGGACGGTGTGGAGCCGTCACCGCAGCCCAGCAGGCAGAGTTTCACCGACGTGTTTGGCCAGCATGTGGCGGAGCTGGCCCAGAACGACGACCGGATCGTGGCCATTACCTCGGCGATGTGCGATGGGACCGGGTTGGTGGAGTTTCGCAGCCGGTTCCCGCAGCGGTTCTATGACGTGGGGATCGCCGAGGGCGCGGCCGTGGACATCGCGGCTGGGCTGGCGAGGGGGGGACTTCGGCCCCTCGTATGCATCTACTCGACCTTTCTGCAGAGGAGTCTCGATCAGATCCTGCAGGAGGTGGCGTTGCAGGACCTGCCGGTGGTCTTCTGCGTGGATAGGGCGGGATTCGTGGGATCGGACGGACCTACCCATCATGGTCTGATGGACATCGGTCTCCTGCGAATGATGCCCAATCTGGTGCTGTGTGCGCCCGCCAATGACCTGGAGATGAGGCTGGCCCTGGAGTTTGCCCTGCGGCACGATCATCCGGTGGTGATTCGGTATCCCAAGGAGGTTATTCCATCGCCGGATGCGGCCTATGAGGCGTGCAAGGCCCCCTTTGAGTTGGGCAGGGCCGTTGCCGTCAGAGGCGTCAAGAACGCCGAGCTCGTCATCGTGTCCTACGGGGCCCTGCTTGAAGAGGCATTGGAGGCCCAGCGGGCGCTACTCAGCCAGGGGCTCGATGTGGGGGTCGTCAACGCGAGATTCGCTGCACCGGTGGACAGGCTCCTCGTGGACCTGCTGAAAGAGGGCAAGAAGATCATCACCCTTGAGGACCACCAAGCGGCCTGCGGGTTTGGCTCAGCGGTCCTGGAACTGGCGGCCGCTGCGAGGGCCGGTAACATCCGGCTGGATGCCATTGCCACCCTGGGCGCGCCACGGGCCTTCATCAGACACGACAGCCGCCAGCATCAGCTCATCCAGGCCCAGCTTAGTGCCGATGAGATAGTCAAGGCGGCCAGACAGATGCTGGCCGTGCCGCTGCACGTGTAGGCAGCAGTTGATACAGATGCCCAGGCGTATTCCCAAGTTGGTGCTCTTCGGCGATTCGCGCAAGCCGTCAGTCCCGCAGGCGATCGTGGAGTTTCGACGGTTCGTCCGGGACAAGGCCCGGATACTGTCCTGCGGCGACGTTGCAGAATGCCGGACCGAGATCCTCCGCCAGTGCGATTATGCCGTGGTCTTTGGCGGCGATGGAAGCCTCATCTCGGCGGCCAGGGTCCTCAGCCCGATGCGGGTCCCGGTGATCGGGGTCAATCTCGGCAAACTCGGCTATCTGGCCGAGTTCAGCGTGCCTGAGTTGAAGCGGCTGTTTGATCGGATTGTGGCGGGCAAGACCTCGATCGAGAGGCGGATGATGCTGGCCTGCCAGGTCTCGTCAGGGTCCGGCAGACGGCCCCGGGCAGCCCGGTTTCGCGGCACGGCCGTCAACGACGTGTTCGTCACCGCAGGCCCGCCCTTTCGCGTGATCGAACTGGAGATCGCGGTGGATGGGCACAGCGTTGCCAGGTGTGTCAGTGACGGTCTGATCGTCTCCACACCCACCGGCTCCACGGCCTACAATCTCTCCGCCGGAGGGCCCATCCTGCCCGGGTCCATGAAGGCACTGGTGGTTACGCCCATCTGTCCGCATTCGCTCAGTTTTAGACCGATCGTCATCGATGCCGCCCGTGTCGTCGAGATCAAGGGCGTTCGCCTCAACGAAGGGACGACCCTGGCGACGGACGGCCAGGTGCGACTGGGCCTCGCGCCCGACAGCGTGGTGCGGATCACCAAGGCTGGCCGTGACTTTCTAGTCGTCAATAACCCCGTGCGGAACGTCTGGGACACCCTGGCCACCAAGCTGGGCTGGGCGGAGATGCCCAAATACGCCAAGCCGTGACCACGGGCCAAGGGATCTTGGAGCCAGCGACCATGTACATGGCAAGGCGATACACGCATGACAGGCAACCACAGGCCCTGCGCGGGCCGGCGATGGTGCTGGTCCTGGTCCTGGCTCTGGGCACTCCGTTCTGCCGGGCCTATGACCTCTCTGGCGGGTATCCGATCGGTCCAGCCACGATTCCACCGAGCAGCTACGGCAATGACCTGGTGCCCAGGTCCAATCCCATCGATACCAGCGGCAATCTGGTGATGACCGGCAACGTGGCAGCCGGCATGCACTTTCGCGGAAACGTGCCCTACAGGGCGGCAACGGACCTGCGGACCCCGTTGGGATCGACCTATCTGGATGCCTTCCTTCGGGATTCTCAGGGGGCATGGGATGCCGGGCCCCGGCTGGGCGGCATGGTTCCGTTTTACTCGTCGACGGCCACGGTCACCCGGATGGCACCCGGGTCGGCCGACCTGCTCACCCCTTCTGGGGGCTGGGCGGGGTTTGTCCTTTCGAATACGATGGCACCAGAGGCCCTGGAAGGGGCCACATCAGGAGGGGCTTCAGCGTATACACCCACACCCTCCTGGCCGTCTGGCATCAAGATGGCCGGGCAGACCCAGCAGACCATTGGGCCGAATCGGGTCGCTGCACCTTGGACCGATCTTCAGGCGATGCCATCCCGGGCTGTGGTACCGTCGGCCACGCCCGAACAGGTCTTGGAAGGACTACCGGACTCGCCCGAGGGTCTAGACGCCAGTCAACCCGTTGACGGGACGACCCTGGACGTCGACGGGCAGCGGGGTCATGGCTTGGCCCAAGGGGGATGGGGGGGCGAAGACCCCTGCAGGATGTCTGAGCTGGGAATCCGCCTTCCCTCCCAGCGCAAGACGGTCTATGGGGCCGGGTCATTGGACGCCTTCTGGCAGGTGCGATACGAGCAGTGCATGGAGAAGGCGAGAACGGATCTGAAGGAGGGCAGGCCTCGCCAGGCCGCGGATGCCTATACCCTCGCCATCATGTACAAGCCGGCAGACACGCTGGCCCTGGCGGGCAAGAGCCAGGCGTTGTTCGTGTGTGGCGAGTTTGTCGGAAGTGCCTTGTTCCTGACGAGGGCCCTGGATGTCTGCCCGGACTACGCCAAGACCTCGATCGACCTGGCCGGGGCGGTCGGAGGAGCGGGGGTCCTCAGGTCTCGAATCGAGGAGGCCAGGAACTACCTGCGCCAGGATGACTGTGCCGAGTTGCGCCTGGTCCTGGCCTATGTGTACTATCGCCTCGGTGACATCGAGACGGCCCGACAGACCATCGAGACGGCCGCGGACAAGGGGCCACCATTGCCGGCCCTTCAGGTGCTGAAACGGGCCATCGGCGGGACCGTCGGAGGCCAGACCCCATAGGAGCCAGCCCTCTGCGAGGCACGGGGACCACCCCCGTGATCTCAGATCTCAGAATAGCCAGCCCGCGGGAACAGGGACCACCCTGCTCCGCTAACGGGTGATACGGGACTCGATGTCCGTCAACACCGACTTGGCCTTGGCGACTTTGTTGCCGGTTGGGCCTTGCCAATGAAGTTCTGCGTCGCGGGTGACGAGGTCTTCTATCTTCCCGTTGGCCACGCTGACCGTGGCGTGGTTCTTGCCGCCCATCTGTTTGCCCACCTCCCCGAGGGTTAGCCGGGTATGCTTTCTGGCCAGATACATGCAGAAGTGCCGGGCCAGGGCCACGGTCCTGTCCTTCTTGGTCGAGTGGATGGCCGCCGGGCTGACGCCGAAATGGGCGGCTACGGCTGACTCGATCTGTGAGACCTGAAGGACCGTGTCATGGCGATCCGTCTGGTCGGACAAGGCCTGCCTGGCCGTCTCCACGCTGATCGGTCCGTTCTGGAGGGTGGCATAGGCCAGGACCTTGAGCAGGGCCCCCTCCAATTCACGGACATTGGCCCGGACGTTCTCTGCGATGTACTGAATGACGCCCTCTGGCACGGCTTGAGGATGCAGCCCCCTGGGGCCGTGAGCTGCCGACATGGACCTGTTCACCTTGAGGACGTATTGCGTGCAGATCCGGCACCGGGTGGCAAGGTCCGGCGGATCGATCCGGACGACCATGCCGGAGACAAACCGATTGACCAGCTTCTCGGACAACTGCTTGATCATCTTGGGCGGGGCGTCCGAGGCCAGCACGACCTGCTTGCCCGCCAGGCTGATCGTGTTGAAGGTGTGGAGGAACTCCTCCTGGGTGGAGGGCTTGTTGGCCAGGAAGTGGATGTCGTCTATGGCCAGCAGGTCCAGTTGCCTGATCCGACGGCGGAAGTCCTCGAGCTTCTTGTTCTTGAGGGCCATGATGAATTGATTGGCAAAATCCTCGGCTGAGAGATACAGCCGTGAAGACCGCGGTCTGGCCTGAGCGATCTCGTGACAGATGCCCTGCAGGAGGTGGGTCTTGCCTACGCCGTAGCCACCATGGATGAACAGCGGATTGAACGGGCTCTGGCCCTCTCGAACCATGGCCTTGGCTGCGTTGAAGGCGAGCTCATTGGACGGCCCGACCACGAAGCTCTCCAGGGTCAGTCTCACCTCTCTTGGCGGGCGACCTCCACCGCCGCTATGAAGGGGCTTCTGATCGTCCAAAGGCCTGGGACTTGCCGACGCATCGGACCTGTTCTTTGACGAGGCCGGTGCGATGGTGAAGCCTATCTTGGGGCGGTAGCCGAGCACCGACTCTGCCACGGTTGTGATCCGATCCAGGTAGTGGCTCTGTATCCAATTGGCCGTGAAGGTGTTGGGAACCGCTATGTTCAGGCAGCCGTCCGCCAGGACCATGTTCGGCGTGCCTCCAAACCAGACTCGATACTTCTCCGGACCGATTCGCTGGGCAAGTGCCTGACCTATGGAAACGACCTGAGTATGGCCCGCGGTGTGCTCATCCGTGATCGTCGTGTGCATCAAGGCTCTCCAGTTCCGTCAGCCAACGTCCATAAAGGCCAAGCCCGACCGACGTCGAGTCTCCCAAAGTCAGGGTCCCAAGAACATCGGTGAATCAGTACTGCCGTTGCCATTATGGTGGGGCCGGAGGGCAGATCAACGTCGTTTTAGGGCATTCGTTTTCCACCGAACCAAGGTTGTTGCTGCTGTTGGGATTGCGCCCGAAAAAAAAAACTTCCACACAGCTTGTACACCGCGCAAAACGATTTTGTGGAAAGTCGGTGGATTGGCCGTGTCTGCCTTTGTTGTTGGATTGCCACTGGTCCTCACTGAGGTTATAATCAACACCGCTTGGTCCGTCGTCATGCTCGTGTCATGATTAGGAGGTAATAGGTATGCGCATCCTGCTGTGGACTCTCAGGTTCCTGTTCTTCGTGATTGTCTTGGGGGCAATCTGGGCCAACTACGAGAACATCGGCAACGTCCCGCTCCAGTTTTGGGCACTGCTGGGTTTTGGCGTCGTGATGGTGATATCGGTCCTGGCGATCGACATCTTGCTGCCAAAGAAGAAGCTGGGCGCCCTGGCCGGCGTGTTCTTTGGTCTGATGGTGGGGCTCCTGGTGAGCCTGGCCCTGGCCCCTGTAGTGGACATGCTCAACGGGTTCTACAGGATCAACCTGACCCCTGAGGCGATCATGGCCATCAAGTCGGTCATCGGCATATGTGCGTGTTATCTGACGACCAGCATCGTCATCCGTACGAAGGACGACGTGCGTTTCGTCATTCCCTACGTGGAGTTTGCCAAGCAGACCAAGGGGTCCAGGCCGCTCGTCCTGGATACCTCGGCCATCGTTGACGGCCGCATCGCCGATCTGTGCGAGAGTCGGCTCTTCGACGCCACGATCTTGGTGCCTCGATTCGTCCTGCACGAGCTTCAACTGATCGCAGACTCGGCGGACAAGCTCAAGCGAAACCGCGGAAGGCGAGGCCTGGATATCCTCAACAAGATGCAGAACAACCCTATTGTTGAGATTGAGATCGACGACACGGTCATACCGGAGGTGGAAGGACTTGTCGGCGTGGACCAGAAGTTGCTGGCCTTCACCAAGATCAAGGACGGCAAGCTGGCCACCACGGACTACAATCTCAGCAAGGTCGCGCAGGTCCGCGCAGTGGACGTGATCAACATCAACGACCTGGCGAACTCGCTCAAGGTGGTGGCCTTGCCTGGGGAGACCATGCAGATCAAGGTCATCAAGCCGGGCGAAGAGGAAGACCAGGGGATTGGATACCTGGACGATGGGACCATGGTGGTCGTTGAGGGGGGGCGCAACAAGATAGGCAGAGAGATCCAGCTCAGCGTGACCAGCTCCCTGCAGACCTCGGCCGGCAAGATGATCTTTGGCAGGTTCGAGAGCTTCGCGCAGGGTAGTACAGAACCGAATGATCGTCGCCGCCCTTGGCGTCGCAACCACGAACCTACGGGCAGCGGCAACAGGGGCTCAAACGGCACCCCGTAAGGACCGTCGCAGTCTGGGCTCAGGACCCTTTACGGGTCCTCAGGCCAGGTAGACCTCGTCCTTGGGTCTGATCGGGGGCACCTGATCCAGTTTGTCCGCCACCTCTTCGCGGGTCACCGCAAAACTCGGTGCCACCTCGATGACGCAGTCCGTCTTGCCCTGCCCCGTGCGAGGGACAGCGACTCCCGCCGCCTCCAGCCAATGGGCCGCCCGCTCGATCATCATCTCTCTGGAGGACTCGGAGCTGTCCACGCCCGTGGCATTCTTGATGGGGGCGAATTCCTCATGACGGATGGTCTCCAAGATCATGGAATGGGTGGCCAGGGGAAGGGCGTCGAATACGAAGCTCTCCAACTTGATGCCGTTGGGCTCTGAGGGGTCGACGGGACTGCCCGACGGGTCCACGTGGCGGATCTTCTTGATGGCCTTGTGCAGCGGCAGGGCAAAGCCGTTGACGTTCAGTCGCTCCACAAACGACCGATTGATCACGTGGATGCCAATACTGCCCAACTCGAAGACCAGAGAGCCATCCGGGTTCCGCTTGTGCGAGAGGTCGTCGGGCAGATCGCTGTACTCAATCACGGTCATCTTTCCGCCAACCAGGCAGAAGTTGCCGAGCTTCTCCAGGGGCTCCGTCTTCCTCAAGGCCTTGGACGACATGTCCGAGTGGTCCATGGCGTGCAATCCTATGAACAAGGGGTCAAAGAGGTTGACCAAGGGGTTGTCCACCTGCCAGTAGCTGACGTATTCAACCCCTCTTTTTTCCATGTCGGCAACCGCGCCGCTGGCAAACAGTGCCCTGAGGCTGCCTCCGTGACCATCAGGGGAGGAGGCGATCAGGCCCTTGTCTGCGAGGAGGATGCGGCCCTCGAAATCGAAGTTGGGCAAGGTCCCTTGCTGAAATATGAAGACCTGATCTCTATCGAGGCCGAAATGCCGATGTGTCTCAAACGTCTCGATCGTCTGTCCATAGTTCAGTGGGCTGGTCATGATGTACCAGGGAAGGGCTGCCCCGTGCCTGCGAGAGGTCGCTGCAACGGTCTCAGCGAAGAGCTGGAACAGGGTCTTCTTCCTGACTGGGGTGGCTGCAAAGTTTCCCTTGGGACCGTCAAAGCCGAGCCTTGTGCCCTGACCTCCGGCCACCACAAAGGCGGCCACCTTACCGGACGCGATGAGGGACCTGCCCAGTTTTCGTGCCTGGTTGTATCGGTCCTCCTGGGCCTTATCCGCAGGCCTGCTGGGGTAGTATGGGGCCGGGCTGAAGTCATGCGGCAGTTCGGAGGATCGCCCCGGTTTGACGTATTGGGCGACCCACCTGTCGATCAGGGGGAGATCCAGGCCCTCGATCTGCTGAAGCAGCGTAGCCTGTTGTCCCGGCGATAGTTGCGGCCAAAACGCCAGGAGATGACCTTGCCCGTGTCTTTGAAGCCGATGCTGGATCGTCTGCAACGTCTTTTCACCTGCCATGAGAGACCTATACCAATTGGAGATCGCGTATTCTAGTCAGTGACTGGAAAAATTCAAGAAAGCTGGGTGTTCTGGCGAAAATTAAGTTGACGCAGACTGGGCGCAGCAATAACATATGGTCAGTGACAGGTAGGTTTCTGGAAGTCATAAGATATTATAAGTCAAAGTTGCCATAATAGCTAACCTGTTCTTCATACCACAAACCTTCCTGCCCGACCGAGTTGTGTTGTTGGTCCTGAAAAGCCGGCCAAGGTATTTGCCGGAGAGATGGGACCGTAGAAGTGGGTGATTAGAAACGTACCGGACCTACAACTGACCGAGTGTGGGCAAGAATTCAAGCAAGGTGTAGATTCGCGCCGAATTAGGAACGTGGGCAACGTCCTGATAGTCGAGAGTCATCTATAGGTCGATGAAGGGTGTTGAGTTGCCTTCCTCGGTTGGGTGCGCGAGTCGAAACGCCAACATGTGAAAGGAGAAGACACAATGAGACGACGAGGTTTTACATTGGTTGAGCTACTGGTCGTGATTGCGATCATAGCTCTGTTGATGGGCATCCTGATGCCGGCCCTGGCCCGCGTGCGGCAGTTGGCCTTCAGGATGACCTGCGGCACGAATCTGTCGGGTCTTGGCAAGGCGATGATGCTGTATGCCAACGACTACCAGGACGAGCTGCCCAAGGCCGGGGGCAGGCAGAATACCTGGGTGACCGGGCTTGGCGCCAACTGGGTGGCAACGACCCGCTTGCTGGCCTACGGCATGGCCTCAACGGAGACGAACGGCAGTGTGACGCTGAGTTCGAATCTGTACCTGTTGATCAGGCACGCCGAGTGCACGCCGAAGATGTTCGTGTGCAAGGGCGAGAGCGATGCCAAGGAGTTTGCGTTGAAGCTCTTCACGAACATCCCCCCGACCATCACGGACATCCAGTCCTGCTTCGACTTTGGTCCTGGCAAGAGCTCCGTGGGTAATGAGACGTACCGGTTCTGCAGCTACTCCTACCACATGCCGTTTGCCTCGTATGCCCTGACGACCAGTTCAGAGGCGGGGATGGCCGTGGCGGCGGACCGGAATCCGTGGCTGCCGACCACCACCACACTGACCAACCAGTTCAATACGTTCCAACCGGACCTGGCGGGCTCGTCAGGTACCTGGAGGGGCACAGCGGACCAGGCCAAGTTTGGCAATTCGCTGGCCCATCAGAGCGACGGGCAGAATGTACTGTTCATCGACAGCCACGTGTCATTTGAGAAGCGGTCGTTCGTTGGCATAGAGAACGACAACATCTACACGAGGTTCCTCGCTGCAACGGATACGAGCCAGCCGGACCAGAAGATGGTGGGCGTTGTACCCATGCCCTTGAGCGTGACGGACCCGGGAAGCAAGAGGGATGCCTACCTGGTCAACGACACGGCAATGGGTGGGAGGTAGTGGACCCCAGGCAGACCCTGTGGCGGTCTTGTGCTGGGAGGGAGCACAAGACCGCCTTCCCTAGGGAGTTGGCCGTACCGGCCTGGGACTTGTGTCAGGCCAGGGATTGTGCTACAGTGCGACGCGGTTTCTGAGGATGTCCGAGTCATCCACTGTAGGAGCAAACGGGCTTGGGTCAAACACTGGTCTACAAGATCCTTCAAGGGCACCTGGTAGAGGGGCAGTTGACGGCCGGCAGCCCCATTGGCATTCACATCGACCAGACCCTCACCCAGGACGCCACAGGCACGACCGTCTTCCTGCTCTACGAGTCCATGGGCGCTGGGCCGGTCAAGACGGATCTATCGGTCAGCTACGTGGACCACAACATGGCCGGCTTTGGCCCGGAGAACCACAACGACCACCTGTACCTCCAGACCGTGGCCGCCAGGACCGGGGTCTGCTACTCTCGGCCGGGCAACGGGATCTGCCACCAAGTCCACCTCGAGCGATTTGGCAGGCCCGGCGCGACCCTTCTGGGCAGTGACTCGCATACACCGACTTGCGGCGGGATCGGGATGCTGGCCCTTGGCGCAGGCGGCATGGACGTGGCCGTGGCCATGGCCGGAGGGCCGTTCTACCTGACCTGCCCGAAGGTGGTGGGTGTCAGACTCTCGGGAAGGCTGAGGCCGTGGGTGGCTGCCAAGGACGTGATCCTTACCTTGTTGGGCATCCTGACCACCAAGGGCAACGTCGGGCAGGTGGTAGAGTTCTTCGGCAGCGGCGTCAAGACCCTGTCGGTCCCGCAGCGAGCGACCATCACCAACATGGGCGCAGAGTTGGGGGTGACCACCAGTGTCTTTCCCAGCGACGAGCAGACGCGACGGTTCCTGGCTGCCCAAGGTCGAGAGGGCCAGTGCAGGCCCCTGGCCGCAGACCCGGATGCCTCCTACGATCGGGTCATTGAGGTCAACCTCTCTGACCTGGAGCCGCTGGCGGCCTGTCCCTCCTCGCCCGATGCGGTCCAGCCTGTCAGCCGGATCGCCGGAATCGAGGTCCGCCAGGTGGCCATCGGGAGTTGCACGAACTCCAGTTTCACGGACCTGATGATGGTGGCCAGGGTCTTGAAGGCCAGACGGGTCCATCCCATGGTGGAACTGGCCATTGCCCCAGGCAGCAGACAGGTCCTGACCATGCTCGCCCGTAACGGTGCCTTGGCGGACCTCGTTGGCGCAGGGGTGCGAATCCTGGAGTCCGGCTGTGGGCCCTGCATTGGCCAGGGATTCTCGCCCGCCGATGGGGTCGTGACCTTGCGGACCTTCAACCGCAACTTTGCGGGCCGCGCCGGCACCCAGGGCGATCAGGTCTACCTGGTCAGTCCCGAGGTGGCCGTGGCTGCAGCCCTGACCGGCAGGATCACCGATCCGCGGGACCTGCCTGGACTACTGGGGATCGACTATCCCAGGGTCGCGATGCCGGGGCGGTTCGTCCTGGATGATGGGCTGATCGAGGGTCCCTTGGAGCCGGATCGTGCCAAGGAGGTCGAGGTCGTGCGGGGGCTGACCATCGTGGTGCCTGAGGCCCCATCGCCGCTGCCCGATCTGTTGAAGGGGCAGGTCCTGCTCAAGTGCGGCGACAAGATCACCACCGACCACATCATGCCTGCCGGGGTCTTTCTGAAGCTGCGGTCCAACGTGCCGGAGTACGCCAAGGTGGTGTTCAACGCCTTCAACGAGCCGGGCAAACCCACGTTCGCCCAGCGGGCCCTGGACCTCAAGAGGCAGGGGCTTGCCGGGATCGTGGTGGCTGGCCAGAGCTACGGGCAGGGCTCGTCCAGAGAACACGCCGCCCTGTGTCCGATGGCCCTGGGTGTCAAGGTGGTGCTGGCCAAGGGAATCGAGCGGATCCATCGTGCGAATCTGATCAACTTCTGCATTGTGCCGATCGTGTTTGCCGATCCTATGGACTACGACCGGATCGAGCCTGGCGACGTGCTGGTCATGGAGGACCTCCGCACGGCCGTGGCCGACAAGGACCAGGTCCGGATCGCCAAGGCGGACGGCTCGTTTGCGTTGGTCGGACGGCTTGAGCTATCCGCCAGGGATCGGGCTATCCTGTTGGCCGATGGCCTCCTGAATTGGACTCGCAGGCAGCGTAAAGAGAGATAGGGCCATCAAGGACGCAGGTGTCCTATGAGTAGAGACAGAAGGCGATGGATGATCCGGGTGGTGACAGGTCTGGCTGCGGTCTGCTGCGGGGCGGCCGTTTCACAGACCGGTCCGCAGGCACTGCCAGACGGGAGTCTGGTCAAAGGAGTTGAGGGCAGGCTCTCCAAAGACGGCGATCGATGGCTGCTGGGACTGGAGACCCAGGTCGGGCAGGGACCGACTGCCCTGAAAGAGGGGACGGCCTTTGAGTTGCTGCCCTCAGGGATCCTGGAGGCCCTCGTGGCCGATGCAGCGGACGGACCCCAGAGGCGGTACCGGTTGTCAGGGCAGGTGGAGACCTACCGCGGCCGTGTCTATCTCTTCCCCACGTCCTTTGTGCCGTTGGCCTCAATCGTGACCGATGCCAACGGCGTCGTTGCATCGCGGCCCCACCAGGACCCAAATCGGCCACCCAGTGCCGCGGTGGCCGGTTCGGCCGATCGCCTGGCGATCCCGGAGCAGATCCAGAAGAGACTGGCTGACTATCAGGCCGCCAGACAGCGATCATGGAGAGGCCGGACGGTCCCTCCTTCGAGATTGCAGGTCCTGCTGGATCAGGTGGGAGTCGTTGTGCAGGATCAGCAGAGGACCTTCTTCGTCACGGATGGACTTGGGCAAAACGCCATGGCCAGGGTGTTTGAGGTCTTGCCCTGTGCGACGCTGGAATCCATGGAACGCCTCCAGTTGCAGGCCCCTGAACCCATGCGATTTCGGGTGGGGGGCCTGCTGACCGAGTACGAGGGGCGGTCGTGTGTGCTGCTTCATCGGGCAGTCCGCGAGTATGCCTACGGGAACCTCGGGCGATAGGGAGTGCGGGCATGCCCAACGGACTCGATGAAATCCTCATTCTCTCCTCCCAGCACGACTTTGATGAGCAGATCAAGGAGCTCCGCAGGGCGATCGTCCGAGCCACCCTCTGGCAGGCTGATGACCCGAGATGCAGCCAACTGGAGGACATCGCGCAGGCGGTTATTCGTGACGGAGATGCAGCCGTCGCAAGGTACACTGAGAAGTTCGACGGCGTCAGACTCCGTCCACAGGAGTTCCGGGTCAGCCATGCCGAATTGGAGAAGGCCTTCAGCCAAGTCGATGCGGGACTCCTCAAGTCGATCCGTCAGGCGATTGACAACGTTCGGAGATACCAGGGCGAGATCTTCGTTGGGAATTGCCCAGGCTTATCGAAACACCCCGGGATAAGGTATACGCCCATTAACAGGGTCGGCATCTGTGTGCCCGGGGCGTCTGCCCCGCTGCCGTCCACCGTCATCATGACGGCCGTGCCGGCCCGGGTGGCGGGTGTGAAGGAGATTGCCATCGTCTCCCCTCCCCGATACGAAGGCAGCGTTCATCCGGTCATCTTGGCCGTGTGCCACGAGTTGGGGATTGATGAGGTCTATCGTATCGGCGGAGCGCAGGCAGTCATCGCCTTGGCCAGCGGCACGGAGACCATCAGGCGAGTCTGGAAGGTAGTCGGCCCAGGAAACCAGTGGGTACAGATGGCCAAGCGGAGGGTCTTCGGGGCCGTTGACATCGACTCGGTAGCAGGACCGAGCGAGGTCTTGATTGTCGCCAATGATCACGCTCATCCGGCCTGGGTGGCGGCCGACATGCTCAGCCAGGCCGAACACGATCCCGGCAGTTCACTTCTATTCACTGACTCCCCAACACTGGCGAGGAACGTACTCCGCGAGATTGAAAGGCAGGTGGGTTCACTTCACCGATCAGAGGCCACCCTGAAGTGTCTTCGAATGTACAGCAAGATCGCCGTATTCGAGGACATGGAGAAGGTGATTCTGGGGGCAAACGACATTGCGCCGGAGCACCTGGAAATCCAATGTGGCAGTGAAAGCCGCCAGATCGCCGGGCGTATCCTGGATGCGGGGGCGATATTCATCGGTGACTATACGCCCGTGGCAGTCGGTGACTACTGGGCCGGACCCAGTCATACTCTCCCAACGGGCTCCACGGCGAAGTTCTACAGCCCGCTCAGCAGCAACGATTTCGTCAAGTCCACCAGTATCATCGAGTACGACAGGGCCATGCTTGCCAAGGCGGCAGGCGACATCATCCGCCTGGCGCAGACCGAGGGCCTGGACGCCCACGCCCGCAGCGTGGAGATCCGGCAGAAGAACGGGCTGTAGCTGCACCCTCGATGACCTTGAGATTCTTGTTGGCATAGAACATGTCGGGCTCATGCTTGGTCGCCCGGACCCTGATCTGGAAGTTTGGCTCCTTCTGGGTCATGCCTCGTTCCCTTCCACTTCTCTCGCCGTAAGCTACCCTACCCAAGCTTCTGCCGGAGGAGCTTCGTCGCCTCGGCTAAGGCCTCCGGGAGCTTGGCGGCGTTCTTGCCACCTGCCTGGGCGAGCTGGGGACGGCCGCCGCCGCCGCCGTCCACGATCGGGGCGATCTGCTTGATGACGTCACCGGCCTTGAGTCCCTTGGCTACCAGATCATCGGTGACGCCCACCAGCAGAGTGACCTTGCCCTCTTCTTCCTCAAAGCCGAAAACGATGGCGGCAGATTGAGCCTTCTTTTTGACCATGTCGATGGCCTCGCGGGCCTGCTCGACCGTGACCGACGTCAGCGGGCCCACCACGATGGTCGTGGCGCCGGTCTTGGGTGCGGCCTCCAACAACTGCCGGGCCTGGCCCAGGGCGTCGGCACCGGTCTTCTTGGAGGCAGACTTCAGTTGCTTAGAGAGGGACTTGTTGTCCTCCAAGAGCTTGTTGATGCGGGCATCGAGTTGATCGGCCGGTACCTTCAAGATGGCCGTCAAGGCGTCCACGACCTTGCTCCGCTCCCGCAGGTGCTGGAGCAGTCCGGGCCCGGTCAGGGCCGTGATCCTGCGAACGCCCGCCGAGATGCTCTCTTCCTTGAGCACGGCAAACCCGCCGATCTGGCCGGTGTTGTCCACGTGGGTGCCCCCGCAGAACTCGCGACTGAAGGCCTCGCTGATCCTGTCCGGGTGGTCCACGCCGATACCGAGCACGCGGACCTCGCTGCCGTATTTCTCGCCGAACAGGGCCATGGCCCCCAGCTTCTTGGCCTGGTCGATGGGCATCACCGCGCAGGTGACGGGCAGGGCCTGTTCGATCTTCTCACGCACCAGGTGCTCGACCTGCTCGATCTGCTCACCGGTCAGGGCCTTGGGACAGGTGAAGTCGAACCGGAGATACTCGGGGCAGACCAGGCTGCCCTGTTGGTGCACGGCCTGTCCAAGGACCTGCTGCAAAGCCCACTGCAGGAGGTGCGTGGCCGTGTGGTTCTTCCGGGTGGCATTGCGTCGGCGGTCCACCACGGCCTTGGCGATGTCACCGACGTGCAGGGTTCCATCGGTGAGCCGGCCCCGGTGGATCACACAGTCGGCGATCCGCTCCGTGGCCTCGACCGTGAATTCAAATTCGCAGCTCTTGATCACACCGACGTCACCCACCTGGCCGCCGACCTCGGCGTAGAAACAGGTGCGATCCAGGATCAGGCCGACCTGGGCCTTCGGATCGGACAGGGCACCGGCCTTCTTGAGGCCCTCTGAGTCGATCCACCCGAGGATCTTGGCCGCGCAGGTGTCGGTCTGGTACTTGGCGGAGTCGTCCGTGACCGGCAGTTCCACGCCCGTGAGGGTGGCCAGGAGCGACGTGGTCTTCTGCCCTGCCCTGGCGCGGGCCCGCTGCTCCGCCATCAGGCGATCAAAGACCGCCTGATCCACCTGCAGACCTCGCTCGCGGGCCAGGAGCTGCGTTAGGTCCAGGGGAAAGCCGTAGGTGTCGTAGAGCTGGAAGGCGTCGTCGCCGGTGATGGTCCGGTTGCCCGTCTGGGCGGCCCGTTCCGCGGCGTCGGCAAAGATCTCCAGGCCCCGGTCCAGGGTCCGGCCGAAGCTTGACTCCTCGGCCTGGAGGACCGTGGCTACGAAGTCCGCCCGCTGGCGGACCTCGGGGAAGGCCTCGCCCATGGCCTCGGCCACAATGGGCACCAGCTTGTACATGAACGGCTCGTGCATATCCAGGACCCGGCCAAACCTGGAGGCCCTGCGAAGGATCCGTCTCAGCACGTAGCCCCTGCCCTCATTGGAGGGAGTGGCGCCATCGGTGATCGCGAAGGTCAACGAGCGAATGTGGTCGGCGATCACACGAAAGGCGTTGTCGGTCCGGTCACCGAGCTTGGCGGTGTATGGGCGGCCGGCCAGATCTGCAACGGCCTGGATGATCGGCGAGAACAGGTCCGTGTCGTAGTTGCTGGTCTTGCCCTGCAGGACCGAGGTGATCCGCTCCAGGCCCGCCCCGGTGTCCACATGGTTGGCGGACAGCGGCACCAGCGAGCCATCCGCCTGCCGGTTGAACTGGATGAAGACCAGGTTCCACAGCTCCATGAACCGGGCGCACCCGGTATTGACCCGGCACACGTGGCCGGGTACGTGCCTCTGGTCGCAGCGGTCCGGACCCAGGTCGATGTGGATCTCCGAACAAGGGCCACAGGGACCGGCTGCTCCCATCTCCCAGAAGTTGTCTTTTCTGCCGAATCGAAGCACCCGTGCAGCCGGGAGCGTCGTCACCTTGGGCCACAACGCCTCAGCCTCCTCGTCAGGCCTGGACCCGTCGCCGGGGTCTCCTGCGAAGACTGTGGCCCAGAGCCGGTTGGGGTCGATGCCGTACACACGGGTCAACAACTGCCAGCCCCACTCGATGGCCTCTGCCTTGAAGTAGTCACCAAAGGACCAGTTGCCCAGCATCTCGAAGAAGGTGTGGTGGTACGTGTCCAGGCCCACCTCCTCCAGGTCGTTGTGCTTGCCGCTGACGCGGATGCACTTCTGGCTGTTCACCGCCCGCCGGTACTCGGGCGTGCGCAGGCCCAGGAAGATGTCCTTGAACTGGTTCATGCCTGCGTTGGTGAACATCAGGGTCTCGTCCCCGACGGGGACCACCGGCGAACTGGGGACAAAGATGTGTCCGTGCCCCTTGAAGAAGTCGATGAACTGGCTGCGGATCTGTTTGGCTGTGTGCGTCATTCTGGGTTCTGTGTCCTGGCTTCTGGCTTCTGGCTTCCGGCTTCTGGCTTCTGGGTCTCTACGAGGCCCTTGGCCACGAGGATCTTGCTTTTGATCTCCGCTGCCAGGTCCTTGTTGTCCTGCAGGTACTTCCTGGCGTTCTCCCGGCCCTGGCCCAGGCGGACGTCTCCATACAGGATCCAGGACCCGCTCTTGGTGAGGACCTCGGTCTCGGTCCCCAGGTCGATCAGGTCCCCTTCGTAGCTGATTCCCGAGTCGAACATGATGTCGAACTCCGCGGACTTGAAGGGCGCTGCCAGCTTGTTCTTGACCACCCGGGCCTTGACGCGGCTGCCGATGGCCTCGTCCTTGGTGTCCTTGATGGTCGAGACCCGCCTGACGTCCACGCGCACGGAGCTGTAGAACTTCAGGGCATTGCCGCCCGTGGTGGTCTCGGGGTTGCCGAACATCACGCCGATCTTCATGCGGATCTGGTTGATGAAGATCAGGCACGTCTTGCTCTTGCTGATCACGCCAGTCAGCTTGCGCAGGGCCTGGCTCATGAGCCTGGCCTGGAGACCCACGTGACTCTGTCCCATTTCACCCTCCAACTCCGCCCGCGGTACCAGGGCCGCGACCGAGTCGATCACGATGATGTCCACCGCATTGGACTTGATCAGCATCTCTGCGATGTCCAGGGCCTGCTCGCCGGTGTCGGGCTGGCTGATCAGGAGGCTGTTGATATCCACGCCGAGCTTGCGTGCCCAGGTGGTGTCCAGGGCGTGCTCGGCGTCGATGAACGCGGCCACGCCGCCCGCCCGCTGGGCGTGGGAGATCACGTGCAGGGCGAGGGTGGTCTTGCCCGAGGATTCGGGACCGAACATCTCGGTCACCCGGCCCCGCGGGATGCCGTTGCCGCCCAGGGCGATGTCCAGCGACAGGGCCCCTGTGCTGATGCCCTCGATGTGCGTATGCTTGGACTCGTCCATCTTCATGATCGAGCCCATGCCGTACTGTTTTTCGATCTGGGCGATCGCCCGCTCCAGGGCCGAATCCTTCTCCGACCTCAACGGCTCCACGGCCTTCTTGGTTGTCTTGGTCGTCTTGACCTCTATCTTTGCCATATCCACATCTCCCAATCCTTCTGGCGGGCCGTACCCGCGGTTTCCTGATTCTGATACCCAACCGGCTTGCCCGGCCGACAAGGTCCCATATGTTCGCCGATTTGGGGCCTTGCTTCAAGAGGAAACTGGGTTCAACTCCGGGGCGCAGGTGCGACTGGATCTTCTGGCAGAGGGCTGGCGTGGCGGGCGTTCCCTTCCACGCGACCGCAGCGGCTACGGCCGCAAACCGCCCGCCACAGAAACGACCTGTGTCAGGTGGTTTGCCCGGGCCTTCGCTCGCTACTGGCGGGGTCCGCTATCGAACGGCCAAGATGCCTTTCCTTGCTCTCCAGGGTCCTTCGAGAGAGCAAGGAAAGGCTCTGTCTCCACTCGCATCAAGGCCATTTTTTTTGGCCCCTCGGAGGCTCTGCCTGCATTCTATTGATCTTCTGGAGGGGGGCATGCTATCCTGTCCGCCAGGCACAAGAGAACCGGACTATGCAGATTTCGGAGCATTGCCTTGCCACCTCAGGAGGAGAAAGGGATGACCGACATGGAGCAGCCTAACAACTGGATTCCGTCGCGTCACCCAGGCCTACGCCTGATCCGCGCCCGCGGCGCACAGTGGGCAGTCGGATCGCTGGTGGGCCTTCTCCTGGTGGTTGTGTGCTGTGGGGGCTGTCCGGACAGGCGCAGAGGCGACGTTGCAGTGGGCCAGTCAACCAAGGCCATCGACGCCACTGCGGCGTCTGTAACGCGGCCAAGCTCAACGCCGGACAATGGGCCGGACGCTCACTCGGCCGGGTCCTCCGACAGGCCGCCGTTTGCCCTGCGACAGACCGATTCCCTGTGGTGGCTCGTGTCCCCGGAGGGCAGGCGGTTCTTCTCCAGGGGCGTGTGCGTGGTGACGCGGGGCCTGTCCAGAGAGGCCTTTGACCCCGAGAATCCGGGATACGCCGCTTGGCAACACTATGCCGACGACCGTGCCTGGGCGGACGCAACGCTACGCCGGCTGCTGGACTGGGGCTTCACCACGATCGGCGGGTGGAGCGACCTGGAACCCCTCCGCCAATCGCCGTATGGTACTCTCTCCGAGACGGCGGTCCTGCACATCGGCTCCACGGCAGGGGCGCCCTGGTGGGATATGTGGGACCAGAAGATCATCGACCGTATGGATGAGGTGGCACGCAACCAGATCCTGGCCCTGCGAGACGCCCCCAGGCTGATTGGGTACTACTCGGACAACGAGTTGGGTTGGTGGAATGCCACGCTGTTTGACATGACCCTCAAACACCCGGCCACCAGTGGCCAGCGTCAACGCCTGGTCCGCCTGCTCCGCGACCACTACGAGGACGACTGGGGCAAGGTGCTGGCGGACTTCGAGCCGGAGGCCGTAGATGGATGGGAGGCCCTTGAACGCCAGGGGACCCTTCGCCTGCGGCCCGGCGGCCAAGGGGTCAAGGTGATGCGGCAGTTCCTTGGCCTGATTGCGGATCGCTACTACCAACTGGTGCATGACATCATCCGCAGATACGATCGGCGGGCGTTGATCCTTGGGGACCGCTACCAGTCCTTCTTCTACCCGGAGGTCGCGCGGGCCGCTGGGCCCTACGTGGACGCAATCTCCACGAACCTCAATGCCAGTTGGAACGACGGCTCCTTTGTCCGGTTCTACCTCGACACACTCCACGCCCTGACGGGCAAGCCGGTGTTTGTCGGTGAGTTCTACGTGGCCGCTGCCGACAACCGCAGCGGCAATCGCAACACCAGCGGGGTGTTTCCCGTGGTGCCCACGCAGGCCGCCCGTGCAGCGGCCCTGCAAACCACGCTCCACGGCCTGGCACGTCTGCCCTATGTGGTGGGTGCGGACTGGTTCCAGTATTTCGACGAGCCGCAGCACGGGAGGGACGACGGTGAGAACTTCAACTTCGGGCTGGTGGACATCCATGACCGGCCCTATGACGAGGTGTGCGCCGTGTTCGCCGGCACAGACATGACAAAGCTTCGGGCCAGGGCCTCTGGACCACTGCCCGACGCCTCGGCGGGCGTACCCCCTGCTCCCGGAGACCCCTTTGCCCACTTTGTGCCCGCGCAGGCCCTCGGGTCTTGGGACCGGCAGCGGGGCTTCGTCAGGCCCTCGTCCGAGTTCCCTGTGGCGGACCTCTACGTCTGTTGGAGTCCCAAGGCACTCTACCTTGGGGTCTATGCGATGGATATCATTGAGGAGGCCTACTACCGAAGCAAGTCCGTGCCCAAAGAGGACCGGATGCTCTGGACCGTACAGATCGATACCCACCCTCCCATCCATGCGAGGATCGGCGCGGGCCGCGATGGGCTGGCCAGTGATCCGGGTGTGCGTCTGGAGAACCTCTCCGGCCTGGGTCTCGATGTGCGGACGATCGCCATTATCGAGATACCTGTCCGCCTGTTGGGCAGACAGCGGCTCAGGGAGGGCGATCGCATCGACCTCCACGCGACCCTGGTCACCCACGGCCGGGCCTACCGCGTGGAGTGGCAGGGGGGCTTCACGTTGCGGGGGCGGCAATAGCCGACCGAGAGGATTCCCGCGCGCGGCATCCAGATCATGGAGGGCAGGACGGCCGCCGAGTCTACGTAGCGATGTCCTATTGTGGGTCACCGCATCCAAGGCTCGATCCCCTGTAGCCATCGACCTGGATCATCTGCGAGTATCCGACGAGGGTGGCACTTGCCGGCTGGGGCATTGCAGCAGGCGCTTGTCTTTGATACCCTTGGCCCACAACCAGGGTTGGATGCCGGACAACGGGCGTGTGGCTCGCGGTCAAGGGTCCTCGGTGTGTGAGATGGCCCGTGGAAAGGGCCCATCCAGGGAGGTTCACATGGGATTGTCTCGTCCGAGCAGACCCGTACGATGGTCGTGCCTCATTGTCCTGTCTTCGATGTGTGCCGGCATGGCTCCCGGCGCAACGGCACCGTGCTCTGTGCAGGTGACGGAGCTGCGATGTGAGTATCTGAAGGACCCATTGGGCATCGATGCGCGGTTGCCGCGTCTCAGTTGGAGGCTTTCCGCTGTGGACCCGGGCCGCCGCGGCCAAAGACAGACTGCCTACCAGGTCCTCGTGGCGAGTGCGAGGGCACTCCTGGACAAGGACCAGGGCGATCTCTGGGATTCGGGCATGGTGGCCTCGGATCAGTCCGTGCACGTCGTGTATGGCGGCAGGCCGCTTGCCTCAGAGGAGGTCTGTGTCTGGAAGGTCCGCGTCACGGACCAGGACGGCGCCAGCTCCGGCTGGAGCTCGCCTGCGCGATGGACGATGGGGCTGCTGGAGAGATCCGACTGGTCTGGCCGATGGATCGGGAGCGACCAGGTCTTCAGCCGGGGGCAGGGCTGGCCGCCGCCGGACAATAACGTACCTGATCCGTGGCTCCGCAAGACGTTCATGCTCGAGGCCAAACCGGAGCGGGCGGTCATCCACGTGGCCTCGGTCGGCTACCATGAGCTGTACGTCAACGGCCAGAAGGTGGGTGACGCCATTCTGGCGCCGAGCGTGACCAATCATCGCAAGCGGGCCCGCTATGTCACGTATGAGATCGCCAGTCAACTCAGGGCCGGCAAGAACGTCATTGGACTGTGGCTGGGTGTCTCCTGGTCGATCTTCCCGCCCTACAGGACCGAGGACAGGCCACAGACGCCCATGGTCCTGGCCCAGGCGGACCTCACGCTGCCGGGTGGCAGGCGAGTGTCGATCGTGACCGACGGTAGTTGGCGTACGCACCCCAGCCCCAACCGGTTGCTGGGCGTATGGGATTTCATGCATTTCGGCGGCGAGTGCTACGATGGCAATCAGGAGGTTCCCGGCTGGTGCAGGCCGGAACTTGACAATTCCGGCTGGAGATCCGCCACGGTCTACTCGCCGGACCTGATCCTCTCTGCAGAGATGATCGAGCCCAACCGGCGGATCAGGGAGATTCGGCCCGTGGCCGTCGAAGAGGTCAGACCCAAGGTGTACCGCGTGGACCTGGGCGTCAACGTGACGGGTTGGCTTGAGGCGGACGTCCGGGGCAGGCCCGGGGACAGGATCGACTTCCGCTTTTCAGAGCGGTCCACTGCGGATATGACGCACGAGCTTCACAGCCAGTACGTCTTCGGCCCGTCCGGAAAAGGGACCTTCCGTAACCGGTTCAACTACTTCACCGGGCGATGGATCATGATCGAGGGGCTCCGAGCCAAGCCCTCCGTGAAGGACATCCGTGCGTGGCTCGTGCGGACCGACTATGCCAGGGCAGCCGGCTTCGAGTGCTCGAACCAACTACTGAACGAGATTTACGACACGACGTTGTGGACCTTCGAGGACCTCAGCCTCGGCGGGTACGTCGTGGACTGTCCGCACCGGGAGCGGATGGGCTACGGCGGCGATGCGCATGCCACCACGCCGTGCGGCCTGAACAACTATGGCCTCGGGGCGTTCTACACGAAGTGGAGCCAGGACTGGCGAGACGTGCAGGGCGGCAGCGCTGCCTGGGGAACGGCCGACAAGGCGGAGGTCCGGGACGCCGCTGAGAGCGGGAATCTGCCGTATACGGCCCCAACCTACTGGGGCGGGGGCGGGCCGGCCTGGAGCGGCTTCTGCGTCACACTGCCGTGGGAGGTCTACGAGCGTTACGGCGACACCCGCATCCTCGAACAGAACCTCCAGACGATCCAACGCTGGCTGGCGTTCCTTGAGACCAGGGCCAAGGACAACCTCCTGCGGCGATGGGGCGGCCAGTGGGACTTCCTGGGCGACTGGCTCTGGCCCGGGGCCGAGGGTGTCAATGGGGACACCCGCGAGACGTTGTTCTTCAACAACTGCTATTGGATCTACAATCTTCAGACCGCCGCGAAGATCGCCGACGTGCTGGGCAAGAAGGACGTCGCGGATCGGTATGGCTCGCGGGCTGAGGAGGTCCGCCGGGCCGTGCACCGCGAGTTCTTCATCCCGGGCCTCAACACCTACGTGGACGGCTCTCAGGGCTGCCTGGCCATCGCGCTGCTCGTCGGCCTTGCGCCGGAAGACGTGCGCCCGGCGATCTGGAGCCGGCTCGAAGAGGAGATCCTGATCCGCCGCAGAGGCCACATCCACGCGGGCATTACGGGCGGGGCGTTCCTGTTCAAGACGCTGCTTGGCTTCGACCGCCAGGACCTGCTGTTTGAGATGGCCAACAAGGATACCTATCCCAGTTGGGGTGCCATGCTCCGCAATGGCGCGACCTCGGTGTGGGAGTCGTGGAACATGGACAACTCCCTGTGCCACAGCTCGTACCTCTATGTTGGGACGTGGTTCATCGAGGGTCTGGCCGGCATCAAGACCGACCCGCATGCCCCGGGTTTCAAGCACTTCATCATCAAGCCCGGCATTGTGGACGACCCCTCCCTCAAATGGGTCAAGGCCCACTACGACAGCCCGTACGGGCGGATCGTCAGCAACTGGAGCATCGACAACGAGGGCACGCTGACCCTGAACGTGACCATCCCCCCCAACACCACGGCCACGCTCCTGCTGCCAACCAGGGCCGAGGCCCGCGTCACCGAAGGCCATCAACCGCTCTCGAAGGCGAAGGGCGTGTCACAGACCGCGACCCGGCCCGGCGAGCAGATCCTCGAACTCCAGGGCGGCACCTATGAGTTCAGATCCACCCTGGCCGTCTTGGGTAAGCTGTAGGATGCTGCTGGTACCGAGTATCGAAAGGAACACATGACAGCAACAAACCAAGGGTCGATTCGACTGTTCCGCTTCTCAGGCATCGACGTCTTCCTGCACTGGTCGTGGTTCCTTGTGGCCCTGTACGAGATCAACCAGCGGGCGGGGCGGTACACGTCACTGACCTGGAACGTGCTGGAATACCTGGTCCTCTTCTGTCTCGTGCTGCTCCACGAGTTCGGCCACTCCCTGGCCTGCCGGCAGGTCGGAGGACACGCCAACCGTATCGTGCTGTGGCCTCTGGGCGGCGTGGCCTTCGTGGATCCCCCGGATCGCCCGGGGGCCACACTCTGGAGCATTGCGGCCGGGCCTCTCGTGAACGTGGTCCTGATCCCCGTGTTGCTGTTGCTTGGAAGGCTGATGGTCCTCTCCGGCGCGGCACGGACCGTACCCGATGCGTTCATCCTGATTGCCGTCATGCTGCAAATCAATGTCGGCCTGTTGGTCTTCAACCTTCTGCCCATATACCCGCTGGACGGCGGGCAGATCCTCCGCTCACTACTGTGGTTCGTGCTTGGCCGTGCTCGGAGTCTGGTCGCAGCCGCGGTCATAGGCATTGCAGGCGTCGGGGTCCTTGTCCTGCTTGCGGTTGTCAAACAATCGGTCTGGATCGGTATCATGGCCGGGTTCATCCTCCTGCATTGCTGGGCAGGATTGCGGTACGGGCTGCACCTTGCACGCCTGGCCAAGGCGCCTCGCCGTGCCGGATTGGCGTGTCCGGCCTGCCACACCGCACCCCCTGCAGGCACATTTTGGACCTGCGCCCGGTGCGGGAAGCGGTTCGACATGTTCGAGACCCAGGCGGTCTGTCCCCACTGTGGCGCCATGTTCGTGATCACCCGGTGCCTGGATTGCGGGAACGGTGGTTCCATCGGGACCTGGAACCCTTCGACACAGGTGACCGCGCCCCAGGAGCAGTGAGGCGGGATGGTCGTGGATCACGAACGTGGGTCAAGGGCACGACGATGACGCGGTCGGGCAGCCCTTTTCGGCCTGCAGGCCGGCCAAGAAGCACAGGGAGCAGGCTGCCGGCCCGAATCCGCCCAGATTCTCCTTGCATCCGAGGCTTAATTTCTGTAAGCTTAGTACTGAGTTGCAGATAAGACCAACCGAGGGATTGGCGGTAGGAGTCCCTGAGTTCCCAGGAGGGGTGGCACATGGAGGGCCGCTATTTACCTGATCACCATGAGGATCATCGCCATAGCCAACCAGAAGGGCGGTTGCGGCAAGACGACCACGGCCGTTAACGTGGCTGCGGCCTTTGCCACGCGGGGACTCCGTACACTCATGGTGGACTTCGATCCCCAAGGCCACGGGACCCTGGGTCTCGGCCATGATCCAGGTGCCCAGCGCAAGACCATGTACGAGGTCTTGATAGACGACCACACCTCCATGGCCGAGGTGATCCTCGATACCCGCATAGACCGATTGGCCCTGGCCCCGAGCAGTATCCTGTTGGGGACCGTGGAGTTGGATCTCGGACAGAGGGCGAGCAGGGAACTGATCCTTTCAGAGAAGCTCCGGCAGGTGGCCGATGGATACGACTATACGATTCTCGATTGTCCTCCCCAATTGGGCCTGCTGATGTTGAATGCCTTGATGGCCAGCCACTATATGGTGGCCACTGTGCAGACGCAGTACTACGCCCTGGAGGGGCTCAAGCGGTTGCTTGAGACTGTGCATATGATGCGTCGGCGGTTTGCCCCGTGCGAGGTCAGGACCCTGGGGCTGCTGCTGACCTTCGTGGAGGACCGCGTGATCCTTTGCCGTCTGATCCAGCAGCAGCTCCGGGACTACTTTGGGACCCTCGTCTTCGACACCGTCATACACAAGAGCACGCGACTGGCCGAGGCCCCCAGTGCCGGTGAATCCATCCTGACGTATGCCCCGAGCAGCAAGGCGGCGATCGAATACAGGGCCCTGGCCGACGAGATGATCGCCCGAATCGAGGGCCCTGAGGGGACCCCATGAACGACCGCGAATACCGACTGCACAAAGACGTCAGCACGATCTTCAAGGGCACTGCCCTGCCCGAAGACATCGCTCGTCGCTGCCCGGTCAGGCCTGCCTCGGCGGTCTGCCCGCCCGATCCACAGGTCACCGGCGCCGACCGGCGCACGGACATCCCGGTTGTCCACGTTGCCGCGCCGACGTGCCCGGTGAAGGATCGACACATTGAGGTCCTCATGGGCAGCGTCGAGTGCACCAGGGACCATATCTGCTACCGCTCGGGCTTTGAGACCCTCTGCAGGGCCAGGCCCCTGTTGGGTGGACGCCTGCTGGAATGCCTGGAACGGGGATTGCCCTGCTGCCACCGGCTGTCGTTCCTCGGCAGGGCCGTGTGCAGGTGCGAGATCCGCCGATACATCGCCCGTAGGCTTGGCCGATAACCCACTGGGCTCGGATCGACCCTTGACAACTGCCATCCCGTGTCTATTATAGTGTACACGTCGTTGGTCCCAGGGGTCATGGAGGACGGGCAAGGATGATGAAGACGACCAGCCGCAATCAGGGATGTGCCCCCCTTAGCCGCCCGATCCTTGTTGATGCACCCAGGGGCAGGCACGGTCCGTGCAGGGGTTGGTCAATGGCCATGGAGAGGTGATCTATGCAGAAGAGAAGCGATGGGCTTCAACGGACTGTCCCTGAGATCTTCGAGGGTGTGGTGGTGCCTGAGGCTGGTCATCTGAATGATCGTGGGCCCCAGGCCATCCTGTCGCTAAGGGGCCAGATCTCCAGGACCCTCGACCGGCTGGTCAGGGCAGGCGAAAACCTGGGCGATGGCCCTGCTGTCCGCGGCTGAGATCTGACCCGAGCACCAGACGTCGCCCGGAGAGGGGTCCTGATCCGTGCCGAGGAAGCGTATGAATGCCGCTGAGCAGACTATTGGCGAGTACCTTATCCGGAGACTGCATGCGCACGGGGTCCGCCACGTCTTCGGCATTCCAGGAGACTACGTCCTTGGCTTCTACAAACAACTGGAACAGAGCCAGTTGCAGATCATCAATACGTGTGATGAGCAGGGGGCTGGGTTCGCCGCCGATGCCTACGCCCGCATACGAGGTCTGGGAGCCGTGTGCATCACCTACGGTGTGGGCGGATTGAAGGTCGCGAATACCACGGCCCAGGCCTATGCCGAGGAATCGCCTGTGGTGGTTATCAGTGGAGCACCGGGCATCCAGGAACAGCAGGGGAATCCCCTGCTCCATCACAAGGTCAAGACCTTTGACACCCAGTCCAGGGTCTTTGAACAACTCACGGTGGCCAAGACCGTGCTGGACAATCCCGAGACCGCCTGTCAGGAGATTGACCGTGTGCTTGGCGCCGCCATCTGCTACCGGCGTCCAGTCTATATCGAGCTTCCTCGCGATAGGGTCTCCAAGAGAGTCGTGCCTCTACAGGACACGGTCAGTCCGCCGGACGTGGACAGAGGGCCCTTTCAGGAGGCACTCCGTGAAGCAGAGGAGACGATCAATGCGGCCCGGCAACCGGTCATCCTTACCGGTGTGGAACTGCTGCGATACGGGCTGACTCGTTCACTGCTTCAGTGGGTTGAGAAGACGAACATCCCAGTGGCTTCCACCATCCTGAGCAAATCCGCCATGGGCGAGGGGCATCCCCTGTATCTCGGGGTGTATGAAGGAGGTATGAGCCACGAGAGGGTACGCAACTACGTCGAGACCAGTGATTGCGTGATTCTCCTGGGGGTATTCCTGACCGACATCAATCTTGGAGTATTCACCGCCCATCTCGACCAGGGGAGATCCATCTACTCCACCAGCGAGAAGACCTCCATCCACCACCACACCTATCATGGAGTCTATCTAACCGGTTTTCTCCAAGGACTCCTGAAGGCCAACATCCGGCAGCGGCAGGCCCCTGAGGTCCCTCCGTCGGCGGCTCCGCGGGCCTTTCGATCCCTGCCCAACAAGCGGATTACCGTTGAACGGGTGTTTCAGCAATTGGAGGCCGTGCTGAATGACAGCACCTTCGTCATCGCGGACACGGGGGATGCGTTGTTTGCCGCAACGGACATCTGCATTCCCAGGGCAACGGAGTTCATGTCTTCGGCCTACTATGCCTCGCTGGGATTCGCGGTTCCGGCCAGCATTGGCGTTCAATTGGCGCTTCCCCAGGTCCGTCCGCTTGTCGTTGTGGGCGATGGGGCATTTCAGATGACCGGGATGGAATTGGCAACGGCCACCCGCTATCACCTGAATCCGATTGTCATTGTCCTCAATAACTACGGATATGGAACGGAACGTCCGATGCTGGACGGGGGATTCAACGACATCTATCCCTGGCAGTACAGCCGCATACCCCAGGTCCTCAATGCGGGCAGGGGTTTTGACATCCACACCGAGGAAGAGCTTGAAAAGGCATTGAAAGAGGCCTATGACTACAAAGAGGGCTTTTGTCTGCTGGAGGTTCACCTCGATCCGCACGACATCTCCCCCGCCCTGCAGCGACTGACAAGTGCCCTGGGAAAACGGGTCAGGCCTTGAGCTCGTACCGCCCCAAGGGTATGTAGAGAGGTCCTTCTGGCTGGAGTTGGCTTTCATAGACCACGAGGGATTCCACGCCCGTGGTTCCCAGTCCGATGTCCTGATGGGGCTTGTAGGCCTGCACCAGGGCAGATCCTGCCTTGGGGTTCTTGATTCGACACAGGGTCAGGTGGGCAGAGAACCCACGACCTTCCCTGGGCCAGCCCGCAGACTCCAGTTGATCCTCCAGATCCTTCTGCAGGGCCAATAGTTCCTCAGTGCCCTTTCCCGTCCCAACCCAAAGGACCCGGGCACTGGAGCCGCCAAAGTGCCCCAGGCCCTCGATGTCCAGGTCAAACCGTCCGTGCCGCTGGCATACCTGTTCGGTGGTCCGGCATACGTCCATCAAGTCGGCGTCCGGGACGTCCCCAAGGAACTTCAACGTCAGGTGCATGGCGGGGTCGCGGACCCACATGACGTCGCCTCTCCGCACATCGATCCGGGTGGCGATCCGTTTCTGCAGATCGGTCATCGCGGCCTTGATGGCCGGGTCCATGTCCAGAGCTATGAAGCATCGCATGATATAGTCGTTGGTTGATGGTCGTTCGTTGTTGGATGGAGGCTGTAGGATGGGCTTTAGCCCATGCTGCTCCCGTCAGAATCGTGTCAGTTGCGTAGGATGGGCTTTAGCCCATGCTGTTCCTGTCAAAAGCGTGTCAGCCGCCGCAGGGTCTTCAGCCGTTCGTCAATAGCTGCTCGGCTTGCGCTGGTCAGTCCCTCCAAGGAGAAGTCCGCGATCGTGAACGAGGCTACTACGGTGCCGTACGCCACGGCCGTCCGGAGCGTGCGGAAATCAGTCCTTCCCGTGGCCGCTAGGTGTCCCATGAAACCGCCCGCGAAGCTGTCGCCCGCCCCGGTGGGGTCGATCACCTGCGTGGCCGGATAGGCCGGCAACAGGGACAGCCCGCCTTTGCGGCTGCACAGCAGGGACCCGGATGCCCCCTTCTTGATCAGGGCCACCTGGACCCCCATGTCCAGGATCTTGTAGGCAGCAACGACGAGGTTGGATTCTCCGGCCAACAGCCTGGCTTCGTCCTCGTTGATGATCAGGCAGTCGATCCGCTCCAGCAGGGCGTGAAGGTCCTGGAGGTTGTCCTTGATCCAGTGGTCCATGGTGTCTGCTGCTACGAACTTGGGTCTCTTGACCTGGGAGAGCAGTTCCTGCTGGAGTTGGGGGTGGGTATTGGCCAGGAACACGAACCGGCTGTCCGTAAATGCAGTCGGGACCTTGGGCGGGGCCTCGGCCAGGACGTTCAACTCCAGACGGTCCGTGGTGCGGTCGTCCATGTTCTCTCTGTAAGTGCCGGACCAGCGGAAGGTCTTGCTCTGGGGCCTGACCTCCAGGCCGGTCAGGTCCACACCGCGGCCTTCAAAGACCTCGGCCAAGTCAAAGGGGCAGTCCGCCCCGATCACCCCGACGAACCGCACTGGGCCAAAGAAGCTGGCCGCCATGCTGAAATACACGGACGAGCCGCCCACGCAGTCCTCGCTGACGCCGTGGGGCGTCGTGATGGTATCGATCCCGATCGAGCCTGTGACCAACAAGGACATCTACGCGGACCCTCCAAACCGCTTCAAGGCCAGAGCGATCCTGGCCAGCGTATTGTCTTTGCCAAGCAGGTTGATCGAGTCGAAGATGGAAGGGCTGACCGTCGCGCCGCACAAGGCCACGCGCAAGGGCTGTGCGACCTTGCCCAGGCCGACCTGTCTCTCCTCCGCCAGTCCGCGAAGCAGGGTCTCCAGCGTCTGTTCGGTGAAGGGCTCCAGGCAGGCCAGCCGATCGCGGATGATCGGCAGCACGGCCAGGCCGCCGTCCTTGACCAGGACCTTCTGCACGGCCTTTTCGTCGTATTGGATCTGGTCATTGGGCACAAAGGCAAACTTGCATTTGGCCTCGATCTCGGCCAGGGTCCTGGCCCCGGCACAGATCTCGATCAGACGGCCGAGCTTCTCATCGTCTGCCGCCAGGATCGGAGAGTGGACCTCCTTCAGGTAGTCCCTGAAACGCCGGACCAATCGCTCTTTGGGGACCATGCGGAGGTGCTCGGTGTTGAAGGCCGCCAGTTTGGCCCGATCGAACAGGCTGTTGGACTTGGTCAGACGCGCGATGTCGAAGCTCTCGATCAGTTCCTCCACTCGCATGACCTCGCGGTTGTCGCCTGGGTTCCAGCCCAGAAGGGACAGGAAGTTCACCATCGTCTCCGGCAGATACCCGCTTCGGAAGAAGTCGACCACGTTGATCTCAGGAAGACGCACGCCCAGGTGCCTGGCCATGGCATCGACGCTGGGCATGTCGGGCGTGGTTTCGCCGGCCAGGAACGACTGCACCTGGTCTGGTGTGATATCGCCTACATCGGCGAGGACCTTGAGGTCCAGATCGGGTCTGGCCTGCAGGGCCTTGCGCAGGGTCTGAGGCCGCTCCCGCTTGGAGAGCTTGCCCCCGCCCTCGCTGACCGTCACGGACATGTGGGCGTACTGGGGCAGCGAGTCCAGGCCGAACAATGCCTCCCACAGGAGTTGCTGGCCGGGCGTGTTGTTGAGGTGCTCCTGGCCGCGAAGTACGCAGGTCACCTTCATCAGGAAGTCATCGACCACACAGGCGAAGTTGTACGTGGGAAACCCGTCGCTCTTGAGGATCACGAAGTCGCCGATCTCCTGCGGCGCAAAGGCAATCCGGCCGCGGATCAGGTCGTGGACCACGATGGGCCTGTCCTGCGGGACTGCAAACCGGATGGCCACGGCCCGGCCCTCGGCCTTGGCCCGCTCAACCTCGGCCGCTGAGGGCAGCCGCTCGGGCCTGCGATACGTGAAGCCGCCGACCTGCTCTTCGGCCTCCTCTCGCATGGCCTGAAGTTCCTCGACGCTCTCAAAGCAGTAGTAGGCCTTACCCTGGTCCAGCAACTGCCGGATGTAGCGGTCATAGATCTCGGTCCGCTGGGACTGGAGGTAGGGACCGTTGGGTCCTCCAACCTCGGGGCCTTCGTCCCAGTCGATCCCCAACCATCGCAGGTCCTGCATGACCTGGGCGGTGGCGGTAGGGGTGTTGCGCCTCTGGTCCGTATCTTCGATCCGCAGGATGAAGGTCCCCCGGTTCTTACGGGCCCAGAGCCAGTTGAACAGCGCAGTCCTCGCGCCACCCACGTGCAGATAGCCCGTCGGCGAGGGGGCGAATCGCGTTACGACCTTGTCCGGCATAGCGTGCAACTCCTCGTAAGCACCAAGGAGCACAAAACTTAAGGGGCGACACCTCGCTTGTCAAGGACGATCTTGTCGGCTGTGATGGGAGTATTCCTTTGACCGCAGCGGAGCGGCCCCTATAATGGTCTGGCGTGCTAGGGGTGGTCCGCCGTAGGGCGGATCTGAGAAAGACCCTTTGAACCTGATCAGCGTAGGCACCGAAAGGTGGCCGGACCTGCGTAGGAAAGCGGTATCGCGTGACCCGGTAAGAACCAGATCGCCTGTCGCTTCCCAAAGGAAGCGTTTTTTGTTTTCGGAGGCGTACGATGCCCACCCAACTACAGGCCGCCAGGCAAGGCGTGATCACGGATCAAGCGCGTGTCGTGGCGGCGGCTGAGTCCGCAGACCCGGAGCAGGTCCGCCAACACGTGGCCGCCGGCCGGTTGGTCATCCCGGCCAACCGGATCCACCTGAAAGGTAACCTCCAACCTGCCGGCATCGGCCGACTGCTCCGCACCAAGGTCAACGCCAACGTTGGGACCAGCAGCGAGCGGGCCAGGCTCGAGACCGAGCTGGAGAAGACACGAACGGCGCTGGAGGTGGGCGCGGATGCGATCATGGACCTGAGCACGGGCGGCGATCTGGACGCCATCAGAGAGAAACTCCTGGCCGTCTGCCCCGTGCCGTTTGGGACGGTGCCCATCTACCAGGTGATCCAGGGCAGGGACGTGGAGGAGGTCACGATCGACCTGATCCTGGAGGTCATCGAGCGTCAGGCCAGACAGGGCGTGGACTTCTTCACGATCCACGCCGGAGTCCTGCGGGAATACCTGCCGTTGATCGAAAAGCGGGTGGCCGGGATCGTCAGCCGTGGCGGGGCCCTGCTGGCCAAGTGGATGCTCCACCATCACCAGCAGAATCCCCTGTACGAGCGGTTTGACGACATCTGCGACATCATGGCCGAATACGACGTCTGTTTCTCTCTGGGTGACGGCCTGCGGCCCGGAGCCATTGCCGATGCCAGCGATGAGGCGCAGTTCGCGGAGCTCAGGACGCTGGGCGAGTTGGTGGAGCGGGCCTTGGACAAGGGCTGCCAGGTGATGGTGGAGGGGCCCGGACACGTGCCGTTCAACCAGATCCAGCACAACATGGAGATCCAGCAGCAGATCTGCCATGGGGCCCCATTCTACGTGCTGGGACCTGTGGTCACGGACGTGGCTCCCGGATATGACCACATCACCTCAGCCATCGGAGGCACGGCCGCGGTGTACCATGGCGCGTCGTTTCTGTGCTATGTCACGCCCAGGGAGCACTTGGGCCTGCCCAACGTCGAGGACGTACGCACCGGCGTGGTGGCCGCCAGGATCGCGGCGCACGCGGGCGACGTGGCAAGAGGGCTGCCGGGTGCAGTGGACAGTGACCTGCGGGTCAGCATGGCCCGGAGGGATTTCGACTGGCAGACGCACCTGGGCAGCGCCTTGGATCCGGCCACGGCCACGCGGATGTACAAGGAGGCCTGCCACGACAGTCTCGGCCTGGGGGATCGTGACGCGGACTACTGTACCATGTGCGGGGAGCACTGGTGCAGCCTGCGGATCAACAAGGAGCTCCGGCAGGCGGTCAAATCGTAGACCGGACCCGTCGGCATCGCATCGCAAGGAGGCCCGATGATCTGCTCCCACACGACATGGGGCTGTCTCTCCAACGAGCCCAAGAGGTGCACGCTGGACTCATGGCTGATATTCGCCGTGGGCATGCTGGTGTTCACGTTGGGGCCCAGTCCGGAATTCATAGGCTTCCAAACCCGCTTTGCCCTGTTCGCCCAGGAGATGCTCCGCAACGGCCCGACGTGGTTCCCCACCACGTACGGCGGGCCCTATCCGGACTACCCCGGGACATCCACGTTTGTCATTTATCTCCTGTCACTGCCCTTTGGGAAGGTGACACCGTATTCCGCGATAGGGCCCACTGCCCTCACGTCGGCCCTGATACTCGTCTTCACCTACCGAATCGGCGCGATACGCTCTCGGCGGTGGGGGCTCCTGGCCGTCTTGTTCAGCGTCTGTACGGTCGAGTTCTTGGCCGAGTCCCGCACTATTGCACTGGACCAGTATACGAGCCTCGCCGCCACGGTCTGTTTCTACCTTGCGTATTCGGCCGACGCCCTTGGCCGGAGGAGACGTCTGTGGCTGGTTCCCCTCCTGTGGATCATGGGATTCTCCTTTCGCGGCCCCATCGGTCTGGTTGTCCCTGCGGCTGTGCTGATCAGCTACTATCTCTGGACCAGGCGGCCTGCGTACGTGATGCTTGCGGGGATGCTGGCCGGCACCCTGCTGGTCCTCTGTATGGCGGGCCTGCTGCTCGCGGCCAAGGCCCAGGGGGGGGCGGCCTTCAGGGCGGAAGTCGTCTCCGCCCAGGTGACCGGACGCATGCATGACCGGACCGGGGGCTATGCGTATTACTGGCTCACGGGCCTCACGTCCTACGCCCTGAGCTATCCCTTGGCGCTCCTCGTGGTGGTCTGCCGTTTCAAGGATATCCTGCGAAGGCGGAGCGAGGACTACCTCTTGCTCGGCAGCCTGGCCTGCTGGGCACTCATCGTGCTGGCAGGTATGTCCATTCCGGAATGCAAGAAGTCCCGCTATGTCCTGCCCATTGTCCCGGGCCTCTCCTTGACGGCCGCCTATCTCTTCATTGAGGCCTCGCCCCAGGCCCTCCTGCTGGGGACCCGAAGGTGGCTTCTTCGCATCTGTTCTCTGCTGGCGCCCCTTGCGGCTGTGGGAGTCGCGGCCGGCCTTGTGGTTGCGAGGTCGTTCGAACCCCGCTTGCAGGCTCACTGGCTGCCCACCCTTGCCGTGCTGTTCCTCCTGACGGCGACCGTCCGGGTACTGACGCGAAGGCCGATGGATGATCTCCGGCGAGACCTGGCCCTCTTGGCTGTGGGGGCGGCCACGGTGGCTGTTGTCAGTATTGGCGTGGCCAGTCCCGCCTACTTCAGTCTGGAACAGACCAGGCCTTTTGTGCAGGAGGTGGAGGCCCTGCAGGCGGAGAGGCCTGGGGATATCGTCTTTTTCAGGGTCGGCCCGGACGGGGAAGACATCAAGTTCATGGTCAATCTCTCGCGGCCGGCCAGACCGCAGTTTGTGACCGATCTCGATGCGATTGAAGGCCCACAGGATACGCACTACATCATCACCAAGAAAGAGGTGCTTGACTCCCCGCCGGCACGTGCAGACAAGCGGATCAGGGTGCGGCTGCTCGGCAGAATAGGGCACAAAGACTTCGTGGTCTTCACCCTGAGGGGGCCCCAGGACGGATGAGCAGAGTCACTCCGTCACGGGACACCCCTCAGTTTGAGAGGGCGCCAGATTGACGGGAGGCAGAGCGTGGTGTAGGATACCTCGATCGTTACGCAGGGCCGTCCTGGCTGGCTGTGTGCCGGGGATAGAGGTGTCTGCTCCGAGGCATATCAGGATCGCAGGGACTGATCCAGCATGCAGACCGGAGGCCTTCGCCGCGACCCAGGGTTGTCTATGCCGAATGCACGCGACGCGTGTCGCATTCTCATCGTCAAGACCTCCTCCATGGGGGATATCATCCATTGCCTGCCTGCAGTGGACGATATCCTTGCCCATGTGCCGGGGGCGGAGATCCATTGGTTGGTCGAAGAGGCCTTTGGCGACATTCCTCGCATGAATCCCGGCATCGCCAAGGTTATTCCCCTTGCATGGCGCCGCTGGCGAAGGACGGTTCTTCTCTCTACAACCCGATCTCAGATGGCCGCCTTTGTCCTGCAATTGCGGAGATCCCGCTATGATTTCATCATCGATGCTCAGGGGCTCATCAAGAGTGGCGTGATGGCCCGGTTTGCGTCGGGAGTCCGTCACGGGTTGGAATGGGAGTGGCCTGCCAGGATTCTCCACCACCACTGCCATCCTTTCCCAAAGCACGCGCATGCGGTCAGACGCAATCGTGACCTGTTTGCCCAGGTCCTTGGCTACACGTATGGGGATCGCATCAGCTATGGCCTGGTTGTCCCAGCCCAATCTCCCTCCTGGGTGCCGGACCCGCCGTATGGGGTGTGTCTCCACGCCACGGCGAGACACGAGAAGCAGTGGTCGGAGGAGGGGTGGATCGATGTGGCCGGCTGGTTGGTGAGGCGTGGGCTTAGGCCGATCCTGCCGTGGGGAGACCGCAGGGAAGGCGATCGGGCGAGGCGGCTTGCGGCGATCGTTCCAGAGGCCTTTGTTCCTCCGTCCATGACTCTGCTGGAGGCGGCGGCTGTGCTCGCGCGTGCCCGTGTGGTCGTCGGCGTGGATACCGGCCTGCTTCATCTAGGTGCCGCCACCGGGGTCCCGACCCTGGGCCTTTTCTGTGCCTCCGATCCCGAGAGAAACGGTATCGTCGCCTCCACACCGTTCAGGAACCTCGGTGGTCCGGGAGAGCCTCCGACCGTGGACCAGGTCGAACATGCGTTGGCCGGCCTGCTGGACCTGCGTCAGGGCCATGAGACGTCCAGCGACGATGCCACCTCGACCTGTGTGAACCCCGATCCTAGGAGATGGTCGTGACAGAACGGAACGGAACGGAACGGAACAGGCTTTGCTCCAGCCTCTTGTGCCGGGTCATGGGTTTCGGCTATGACCTTCAGTTGGGTGTCTTCCCCAAGGTGGTCAGGATAGAAACGACCAATGCGTGCAACGCGGAGTGCGTTATCTGTCCGCACCGCAAGATGACGCGACCCGTCAGACGCCTGGACGAGGCGCTTTATCGGGCCATCATCGATGAATGCAGCTCCTTCGCGTGCAAAGAGGTGCATCTCCACAATTTTGGCGAGCCTCTGCTGGACACGAGGCTGGAGATGTTCATTGGGTATGCGAAGTCAAAAGGGATTCCCCGTGTCAAAATCTTCTCGAACGGCTCCTTGTTGTCAGAGGAGAGGGCAAAGGGCCTCATCGAGGCCGGCCTCGATGAGATCAAGATCAGCTTCGATGGGGCTTCGAAGGAAGAGTTCGAGGCAATCCGTCTTCCGCTGAAGTTCGATGAGATCGTGGAGAACATCTTCCGCCTTGTGGATCTTAGGAACAGGCAGAAATCGATGCTCAAGGTGCGCGTAGCCTGCTGCAGTACGTCCAACCAGTCCGAAACGATGGCCCTGCTCGGCTCAAGGGTCGACAGTTTCAGTTTCGGAAAGATCCACAATTGGGGAACCGAGGGCTACGAGACCAGAGCCGTTGGGGTCAGAAAGCCGTGCTCGCGTGTGTGGAGGACTCTGACTATACTGGCCAGCGGCGATGTGTCACTCTGCTGTCTGGACTACGATGGTCAGGTGAATCTTGGGCGAGTGGACGCCTCGAACCGCATTGCCGCGATTTGGCGGAGTTCGGCCTACAAGAGGATCCGCCAGCTCCATAAGCGGGCAAGGCAGGATGAGGTTCCTTTGTGTGCCCACTGTTCCAAAGCGTTCCTGTAGTCCCCGCCGCGGCGTAGGGGACTGGGCGACGGTGCGCAAATCCCTCCGGATCTGCCCAGAATGGATGGCCCTACAGTCTCATGCAGGACAAACCGTACGGGGATGGGGGGCCGTTTGCGGCGCGGCAAAGACGCGACCGGCGGCTCCTGTCCGGGTTCGCGTGCCGCAGACCTTACGTCTTCATGGAGTCCAGTTCGATGACGGCAATCGGGACGAAGATGAAGACGGGCAGCCAGGCCCAGAACTCCGGCATCACGCGGTTGAACAAGATCGGTTCCGGAGAGAGCATCTTGCAGACGAAGGTGGTCAGGCTGCACGCGGCGGTCAGGCCGAAGCTGACCAGCACCGCGGACTTCATGGCCTTGGGGTCTCGGCAGACGAGCACCGGCAGGCTGACCAGGAGCATGACGAAGTTGATGATGGGTTCGGTGATCCGAAAGTGCTTTTCGCCGTACAGCAGCCCAACGTCTTTGGGGATCAGGGCGCTCAGGGCCGTCAACTGACGCCAGGTGAGCAGGGACTTGGCCTGGTCGGCCATGACCATGACCGGGATGTTCTTGGGCAGCAGATCCGGCGCCTGATAGGAGGCCACAGGGACCACTCCCTGGGTGGATCCGCCCTCGATCAGACGGCCCTGGGTCAGGTCCCACTGGCCGCTGTGCGGGTTGTAGGTTGCCTTGTCGGCCAGGATGCAGCCGGTGACCTTCCAGATCCCAGGACGGTCGATCTGCTGGCGAAGCAGGATCGTCAGATCGTAGAAGGAGGCGGTCTTGACCTCGAATCTCGGTGAGCAGAGCAGGGACCCCTTGCTGTCCGGGATGAACCAGGCGTCATACGACTCCTCGCCGGGCAGGTCCTCATGGCATCGAACCAGCTTGTCGCTCAGGGCCGGGATGATCAGTTCCTGATCGGCCACCAGTAGTCCGGCCAGGACCAAGGCCAAGACCAGGATGGGGGCCACTACCCGCTGGAGGCTTACACCGGAGGCCATGATGGCCGTCAGCTCGTTGGTACGAACCATCTTGCCCAGGGAGAACGCGGCGGCGACCACTGTGATGATGCCGGCGGAGTCACGAAAGTACAGGGTGATGCTCAGGCTGTAGTAGGTCACGATGTTTCGCGCCACGGCCAGGGCCCCCAGGTCGATGTGCTTGGCAAACTCGTCGAGGTTGACAAACAGATCGATGACGATCCACAGGCCGATCAACACGCAGAAGGCAATGGCGTATCCGATCAGGAAGTTCTTCGCGATGTATCGATCCAGGATCTTCATGGTCTAATGTCTCGCCAACCGCCGGTAGATCCAGAAGGCCAGGAGCCACAGGATGCCCAGTCCCGCCCACATGATCGCCGGGCCTACGATCCCCTGGCTGACGGGATTCTTGGTAAGCTGTTTGCCGCTGACGATTGCGACAACCAGGATGATGGCCGGGATGCAACTGATGGCGAAGGCACTGAGGAGGTGGCCGCCACGCTTGATGATCCCCAGGCCGATCCCGATCAGGATCATGGGGATGCAGCCGATCCCAAATACCAGGCGGGAATGGATCTCGGCCTTGATCCGCGAGATCGTGTCCCCGATTTGGAGCTGAAGACCGGTGATGGCCTGGAGGAGTTGGGGACTGGGGCCTCCAGACAGGGATGCCATCAGGCCCGGGCTGGTCAGGGTCTCCAGCAAGGGAGGAGCTGTTGCCTTGGCCGCGATCGGCTGGGGCACGATCAGGCCCGCCACCGTATAGCGAACCATCAGGGTACCGCCCATGTCGACCGAATGGGCGTCGAACACATCCAGGGACAGCCCGGGCGTCCAGGTATCCCCCTCCACGTTGAGCCTGGCCTTGGCGCACTGCCACCGTCGGGAGGGCCTTCCAGCAGATCGGTTGATCTCTTCGATCTCCACCGGTCCGGTCAGTTGGATCGTCCTGCGGGAACCCAGAAGGACTCCAGCAGCAGCCACCTGGACGGTCTGTGCAGGCCCGGCCAGTTCGTAGCGGCGTCCGGCTGCCAGGGTGCGGTGGATATCGTCTGCCAAGAACTCCGTCATGGCCTGGGCGCTGACCTGTCGGGCCTTCTTCTCGATCGGACCGAACGCCAGCAGATTGGTCTGTATCCGTTTCATGTCGTCGATGCATTTGAAGCTGATGCTATCGGCCAGGGGAGACTCAAAGGGCAGGGCAAACGACCCCGTCTGGAGTTGGAGCCAACTGTAGCTGCCCAGACCCATCTGGATCGTGTTGTGGGCGGTGATGCGAACCTCATTGAGGCCGTCGGCGCTATTGAAGGAGACCCTGGCCGCCTCGGTGGCGATGATCTGATCGATCTTGGTGTCACCGGCCTTGAGTACGATCACACCGTAGAGGCTGTCCGTCCGGGGGTCGGCATAATCTGCGTAGATCGCGTAGCGGTTCTCACGGGGACGGTAGAAGCTGCTCCGCAGGAGATGATGGAATACGATTTGCCTGAGGTTGGCGTTGATGGACTGATCGGCCAATCGCACGAAGTAGGGCGTGACGTGGAAGCTCAGGAGCAGGTTGGCGATGGCCACCAAGACCGCCAGGAGGAATCCGGGGTAGATCAGGGTCAGAGGGCTGATCCCGCTGGCCTTGCAGGCATCGATCTCATTGTCCGTAGCCAGGCGCCCATAGGTCAGGGCGGCGGAGAACAGCGCGGCGATCGGCAGGACCATCATCAGGGTGACGGGCAGGAGATAGACCAGGAGATCTGCCACCTGGCCAGGCCCGATGCCGTAGTCCTGAATTGGCCGCAGCACGCTGCCCAGGCTCAGGATGAGCGTCAGGGCCAAGCTCGCCAGGAAGAACACCTTGCACAGTTCCCGAAAGACGTACCGATGCAGGATGGTGATCATGGCCTATCCTCGATTGCACCCACGGGGACCGGCCTCCGTGGCATTGCTGTTGGTTGACAGTGTAGTGGCCCATCGCCTATCGCACAAGGACCTCTACGCTGCGCAGGAGCTGGTTCTCATCCAGGAGGCCTGAAGCGAATGCGTCAAGGTGGCATTTCTGGATTCTCACCGTGGCTGCCCGTTCGCGACCTCCGCCGGCGGGCATGGCCTCGGATTGGGCCGGGTCCACGGCGGTCTGGTCTGCGGCCAGGTGGATCACTACCCAGGATTCAGGCGCGAGATGGCGGATGTTGGAGGCGTGCCTGAGGCATCTGACAACCTTGGCCTGGAACCCTGGATCGAGGACCGGGGATGTTGAGAGTCCAGTGCCCGGGTCCGCTGGCGCCAGATCGGCCAGGACCTGGCGCCTGGCCCGGTCCCAGATCGGATCCCTGGGTCCATTGGGGTCGGGACTGGGCGTCGCCTTGGCCTGGTCCACCAGCGGCAGGGAAGACCCCAGCCATACGGAGAGGACCACCCCGTAGTCTCGGATGTAAATGGCTTGCACCGATGGAGTTGGCAGGTATGACACCTTGCTGACCGGATCGAACACCCCTTCTCCAGGCGATGATGGCCCCTCAAGGGTCTGTTGTAGGAGGCAAGACATCACGCGGAGGTCTTCTTCTATCTCCGTCAGCTCGCGCTGCCCAGGCCGGTCCCAGAGTGGGATAAGTACTGCGGGAGCAATGCCTAGCCCGCGAGCGGTTGCCAACGGGCGAGGCAGGGGCACGGATCTGCGGACCGGCTGATCGGCCGGATAGGCCTCATTGGCGTCCGTAGTCTTGTCCCGCCCGTGCCTGACCACGTAGTTCTCGTGGATACACTCCCCCGTTACCTCCTCATAGCTGCGACCGGATGGCTCGAAGGCATGACTCTTCTTGCTTGGTTCTACCCTTCCGCTCCAGCCGTATTCGACCAGGGCCCTGTAACAGCCGTCCGGCCCGGTGGTGGGGTCACCGGGCAGGCCCTTCATGGTCACCCCCTCCAGGCCGGCGCTGCCAGAGATCTGGAAGACGAGCTTGGCGGGCGTGAAATCCTGATTATCAGTATTGGCAGTGACCTCTCTGTATAGCCGGGTGTCAGGAACGAACCGATGTCCCCTTGAGACAGGGGTAACCTCGCCGCTCCAGTTAGGTTCCACAGCAACTAGGTATGCCCCATTGGCATCTGAGACTGGGTCGCCAGGCAACCCCTTTAGCGTGGCCCCAGAAAGACCCACATTGCCGCTTATGACAACCTTCGTGTTTGGTCTTTGTGACTGGGCTGGTCTGGTCTTGGCATGTCCTGAAGACGGTGTTCCTACAACTGGGCCAGTGCAGCCGCTGACAAAATAGGAAAGGGAAAACATGACAATGGTGTTTATCTGGCGAATGGCTTTCATGTCTTGCTCCACGTACAGCGAGTCCAGGTCCCCGTTTTCGGCTGTACGCCAACGGAGAGCCGCTAATAGATCGGCCGGACCACGCTTTTTGCTTTTGGCGGCAGGTCTAAAATCCGCGGAAATTGCCAAAAAGTTGTTGTCAGTGTGGGCGTTGACGATTAACATGACGCCTTGAGCTTTGTTGCCTTAAGCGGCCCAGGCGAACAACGAACGACGAGGTGGCTGGATGTTGGGACTAGGATGAATCGTGCAGCCGAGTAGAGACAGGGCGGATGTGCGATGCAGCAGTTGGGCGCCTGCGGCAGCGCGGAAGGTTGTGTTTCTGCTTCAGGATCGTGACGACGATCCAGGTGCATTGTCGGGTTGCCTTCAGGGCGTGGGTTTCCGGATGCGAACACCTTGGAGGTCTGGGATGTAGGGCGAAGGTGGTTTGACAGCCTGGGTTCAGTGGTATGAACGCGAAGTGGAAACTCGAAAGGTTTCCACTTTTTTTTGGCGACAAGGGCCGACGTGGGGTCGGCGTCATGGAACCTGGAACGGCGGATCAGGAAGTAGGGTACTATGAGCCAGGAACTGTTGAGAATTGTCGATAACATCGCCAGGGACAAGAACATCGATAAGGAATCGATCTTCAAGGATCTGGAAGAGGCGATGGTGTCCGCCGTGCGCAAGCAATTCGCCGATCATGACAGCGAGATCCTCGTTCAGATCGATCGCCGGACTGGCCAGGTCCAGGCCTCTCGAGGGGGCCAGCCCATCGACATCAAGCAGCTCGGCCGCATCCCGGCCCAGACCGCCAAGCAGGTGATGATCCAGAAGATCCGGGCCGATGAGAGAGACAGCATCTATACGGAGTTTGTCCAGCGAAGAGGCCAGATCATCAGTGGCACGGCCGTTCGCTACGAGGGTGGCGCCCTGGTGGTCACCCTGGGCCATTCCGTTGAGGGCTTCATGCCCAAGGGCGAACAGATCATGGGCCAGACGCATCGCCCCGCCGAGCGGGTCCGATGCCTGATCCTGGACGTCAAGGAGGTCTCCAATCAGGTCAAGATCATCCTGTCACGTACCCACCCGGACTTCATCCGGGGCCTGTTTGAGTCCGAGGTGCCCGAGATCGGTGAGGGGGTCATCGAGATCAAGACCCTGGCCCGCGAGGCCGGATATCGCACCAAGGTCGCGGTGGCCTCGTTGGACGACAAGGTCGATCCCGTTGGGGCCTGCGTCGGCGTGCGTGGCAGCCGGATACGCAACATCGTCGACGAGTTGGGCGGCGAGAAGATCGACATCGTCAGGTGGAATGAGTCATCCCAGAGCCTGGTCCAGAACGCCCTGATGCCCGCCAAGGTCAGTGAGATCGCCCTGTGTTTTGAGCTGGGCAAGGCTACGGTGGTGGTGACCGAGGATCAGTTGAGCCTGGCCATCGGCAAGCACGGCCAGAACGTCCGGCTTGCCGCCCGCCTGAGCGGTTGGGACATCGACATCCTGACGCCGGAGGAGTACAACAACAGCGTAGAGCTGTTGGTCAATACGGTCAAGAAGATCGAGGGGGCCGACGACGTGACGGTAGACAAGCTGATCGCCCTTGGGGTCGTATCGGTTCTGGACCTGGAAGACGTGGGGACGGAGCCCTTGGTCGAAGAATTGAAGCTTCCCCTCCCGCTTGCAGAGAGACTGGTAGCGGCAGCCTCCGAAGAGGTGAAGAAGCTTGATGAGACTGCCAGGCAGAAGCAGGCGGAAAGGGAGCTGGCTCACCAAGCCAAGGTCAGCCAGCCCCCCACAGAACTCTAGGTAGGGGAGTATTCGGTGGCAACCACACGCGTGTACATTCTGGCTCAGGAACTGGGGGTCAAGAGTTCGGCCATCATCAAGAAGTGCCAGGACGAGGGGCTCGACCATGTCAAGAATCACATGGCCGTGCTCTCCGCCGGTCTGGCGGCCACAATCCGGGAGTGGTTTACCGAAGGCGAGAATGTCACGACGGTGGAGACGGCGGAGAAGGTCGATCTGGAGCGGGCCCGGGTGAAGCCCAAGCGTAAGAAGGTGGAGACCTCCCCGGAGGAACAGCCACCCCAGACCGAGGGGGGGACCGCCGTGGAGGGTGGCCCCGAGATCGCATTGCCGGCAGAACCCGCCGAGCCGGCCCCTGTCGAGGTGGCGGCCGAGGCCCCGCCGACGGCGGCCGAACCCGTGCTTTCTGAGCCCGAGGCCCCGGCCGTGGCGGCTGAGGCCCCTGAGCTGCCTACGGAGGTCGTGGTCGAACCGCCTCCCAAGCCCAAGCCCGAACCCATCCTGCCTGCCGGTCCCATGATGGGAAAACCAACGCCCGCCAAGCTCCAGGGTCCGCGGGTCGTGCGGATCGAGGCGCCGGAACCCCTTCATGCACCCAGATCTCGTTTCAAGCCGCGATACGACAGCCCCGTCACGCAGCCGCTGATGGCCGGCGGAGCGGGGGACAAGACCGAGCGGGTCGGTGGAAAGGGAAAGAAGACGGTCGCCAAGAAGGGCAAGGAGAAGGGCCGCCCAGGCGATACGGCCGATGACGCCTCTCGCACGCCCAAGGTCACACTCAAATGGCGCCAACGAGACATTGAGGAGCGTCAGGCCAGACTGGATGCGGCCAGCGGCGAGGGCCTGCGACTTAGACCGTCCCGCAAGATCGCCACCAAGGCCTCTGCTCTGACCACGCAGGCCAAGCCCAAGACGGCCGCCATCTTTGAGCCGATCCTGGTCAAGGACCTGGGCGCTGCCCTGGGCGTCAAGATCAGCGACATCATCGGCAGACTGATGCAGCAGGGGGTGATGGCCACGGCCAATCAGGCCATCGCCAGAGACGTGGCCGAGATGGTGGCCCTGGAGTTCGACACCGAACTGGTCGTCGAACAGCGCAAGAGCCTGGAGGATCAGATCCGCGAGGAATTCGAGAATCACCCGCGTACGCATCTGCGACGCCGTTCGGTGGTGGTCACCGTGCTGGGGCACGTTGACCACGGCAAGACCAGCCTGCTCGACCGCATCCGCTCCACGCAGGTGGCAGCCGGCGAGGCGGGCGGGATCACTCAGCACATAGGCGCCTCCCAGGTGGCCTTTGGTGAGAAAACGGTCACCTTCCTGGACACGCCCGGCCACGAGGCCTTTACAGCGATGCGGGCCCGCGGGGCGAACATGACCGACGTGGTGATCCTGGTGGTGGCTGCCGACGACGGCGTGATGCCGCAGACCGTGGAGGCCATTGCCCACGCCAAGGCTGCGGCCGTACCGATCATCGTGGCCCTCAACAAGATCGATCTGCCCGGTTGGGACATCAATCGTGTCTACGCGCAGTTGGCCGAACAGGGCCTGGCTCCGGTCGAGTGGGGGGGGCAGGCAGAGGTGGTCAAGACCAGCGCCCAGACCGGCCAGGGCATCCAGGATCTGTTGGAACACATCGACTACGTGGCCGAACTGCTCAATCTCCAGACCGACGATACGATCCCGGCCACCGGTTGGGTGGTGGAGGCCAAGATGTCGGCCCAGCAGGGTCCGGTGGCAACCGTGCTGGTTAAGGAAGGGTCACTCGACAAGGGTGACATCGTCCTGGCCGGCGCCGCCTACGGTCGCGTCAAGAGCCTCCGGGACAGCTTCGGCCGGACCATCAAGTCCGCCACCGGGGGAATGCCCGTGGAAATCCTGGGCCTGGACGACGTGCCGCAGGCGGGCGATCGGTTCTATTGCCTGGATGACATCAACCGCGCCAAGGCCGCGGCCGAAGAGGCCCAGACCCTCTCTCGCGAGAGCGCCCTGGCCCAGCGGACCCAGGTGACCTTGGACAACCTCTTCACACACATTGAGGCGGGCCAGGTCAAGGAGCTGAAGCTGATCGTCAAGGCCGACGTGCAAGGCTCGGTGGAGGTCCTCAAGAAGCATCTGACGGACCTCAGCACCGAGGAGGTCAAGGTTGTGATCCTCCACGCCGCGCCCGGTGGGATCACCGAGGGTGACGTCCTGTTGGCCGAGGCCTCCAACGCCATCGTGATCGGCTTCAACGTGGTCGCGGACGAGCGGGCCGCCCGATTGGCTGAGTCCAAGGGCGTGGACGTCAAATACTACAACATCATCTACCGCATCTCGGAAGACCTCAAGAAGGCCATGGCCGGTCTGCTGGAACCGGAGGAAAAGGAGAACACCCTGGGTCGAGCTACGGTTCGGGCCACCTTCAAGGTCTCTCAGGTGGGCACCGTGGCGGGGAGCTACGTGACTCAGGGCACGGCCACCCGGCACGCGAAGGTCCGGCTGATCCGTGACAACGTCGTCGTACGCGACGGCGCGGCCATCGAGTCGCTCAAGCACTTCAAGGACGACGCCCGCGAGGTCCGGATGGGGCTCGAGTGCGGTGTCAAGCTGGCCGGATTCGACGACGTGAAGGTCAACGACGTCCTGGAGTTCTACGAGATCGTCAAGATCGCCAGGACCCTGGAGTAGCCGGAAAGGCGGTCGACCGATCGGACGTGGGCAATCACCATGGCAACCAGACGACAGGAGAAAGTGGGGCGTCAGATCCAGCGGACGGTCAGTGACGTGATTACCCATCACCTGGCCGATCCCCGGATCGAGGGCCTGGTCAGCGTCACGCACGTCGACGTGGCGCCAGATCTTCGCGCGGCCGACGTGTATCTCAGCGTCCTGGCCAAGGACGCGGCCACGGAGAATCTCACGTTTGTCGCCATCGAGCACGCACGGAGTTGTATCCAGTCCTGGTTGGCCGATGAGATTCGGAGCCGGTTCTGCCCGGTGTTGCGCCTGCATCGGGACGACCAGTTCAAGAAGACGATCGAGATCATCAATCTGATCGACCGGTTGGCCGGGGAAGGGCAACCCTCCGTCGTCGAGACGCCGGAGGGCCAGATCCCCGCCAGTGGGCCGGACGACGGCCGGACGCAGAGGCGTGCGCCCGGCGCCAACGAGGCACTCGATGAAAGACAGTAAGCTCTATGCTGACAAGATCAAGAAGTTGGCCCGCTCCCTCAAGCGGTCCGGTGCCAGGGTTCAACCCGTCACCCACGAAGACCCCCTAGAAGCCCTGGTGTACGGGTTGCTTTCCGAGGTCGTCACGGAATCCCAGGCCCAGGCGGCGCACAGGCGCCTGGCCCGGCACTTCGTGGACCTGAACGACCTGCGAGTGGCCAGACCCGACGAGATTGCGGACCTGTTCGGCGAGGATTCTCCGGCCGTGCGGGACGCGGCTGCGCGGCTGACGCGGGTCTTGATGGCGGTGTTCAACAGATTCCACGTGCTGACCCTGACGGGAATCAGGAAGATGGGCAAACGCCCCGCCAAGCAGGTCATCGAATCACTGGACGGCGTCAGCCCCTATGCGGTCGACTACTGCATGTTGACCTCGCTCCAGGGCCACGCGGTTCCGCTGAACGCCCGGATGATCGAGTATCTCAAGGCCGAAGGTCTGATCCACGGCGAGTCGGGGCCTGAGGAGATCGAGGGCTTTCTGACCAAACTGGTCCCGGCCAAGGAGGGGTACGAGTTCTACACGCTGCTCAGGGCCCAGAGCGAATCCTGGCGTCCCTCTGAACGGAGGACCGCAGGGGCGTCCTCCTCCGACGCAGCGGCCAGGAAAGGCCCCAAGAAGAGGTAAGACGAACCCCGACCGTGAGTGGTTACGATGTCCGAACCTATCCTCAAATTGGGTATTCCCGCCGGGAGCCTCCAGAAGGCCACCTTCGAGCTGTTCAACAGGGCGGGATTTCGATTGACCGAGTCGTCCCGCAGCTATTGGCCGTCGATCGACGATCCTCAGATCAAGCCGGTGTGCCTGCGGGCACAGGAGATGGCCCGCTACGTCGGTGACGGCGTGTTGGACGCGGGGATCACCGGCCATGACTGGATCATGGAGAACGCCTGCGACGTGGTCGAGATCTGTGAGCTGGCCTACAGCAAGGCTACACGCAACCCGGCTCGCTGGGTCCTGGCCGTTCCCGAGGAGTCCAAGGTCCTGAACCCTCAGGATCTAGCAGGGGGGCTGGTGGCCACGGAATTGGTGAATGTCACGAAGAAGTACTTTGCCGACAAGGGCGTCGAGGTCCGGGTGGAATTCAGTTGGGGGGCCACCGAGGTCAAGGCCCACCTGGTCGATGCGATCGTGGAACTGACCGAGACGGGCAGTTCGCTCCGTGCCAATAACCTCCGGGTCGTCGACACGGTCATCACGTCCACGACGCGGTTCATCGCCCATAAGCAGTCCCTGGAAGACCCCTTCAAACGGGAGAAGATCGAGAACATCGCGATCCTGTTGACGGCAGCGATCGAGGCCCGCAGCAAGGTGGGTCTGAAGATGAACGTCAAAAAGGTCGACTTGGACGCCGTGTTGCGGGTGTTGCCTGCGGAGAAGAGCCCGACCATCTCGAGTCTGGCCGACGCCACCTACGTGGCGATCGAGGTGATTGTAGAAGAGCAGGTGGAGCGGGCCTTGATACCGGCTCTCAAGCGAGCGGGGGCCTCCGGCATCATTACGTATCCACTCAACAAGGTTATCCACTAGCGGCTGGTTAGCAGCCAAGGAGAAGTAGGATGGGCAAGTCATCGCTCAAGGTCATCGCGGGAATCCTGATCATAGCCTCGTTCTGTCCGTCGTGTACCCACAAGCAGCCTCCGGCCAAGCCCAAGGCAGAGTCGAACCCGTCGGCATCACCCCAGGTCGCGGCCCTGCCTCCTGCACGGGAGGCCAATGTCCCTCCGCCCTCCGCTCGCCCTGCGTCTGCTCCGCAGCCGGCCCCAGCGGATCCCAACGTAGTGGCCCTGATCGGAGACTATGTGATCACTGGGGATGACTTCAAGAAGGACTACTTGCAGCACCTGCGCCCCAATCCCTACAGTGGCAATCCCATCAGGCCGACCCCGGAACTGGCGGCCGTGCTGATGCGGATGCTCGGTGACAAGGCCGTGATCCTGGAGGCCCGCCAACAGGGGATGAACAAGAAGGCGGAGATTCAGGTCGCGGTCAAGCGAATGAGGCAGCAACGGTTGGCGTCCAAGGTCTTGGCGGCTGTGGTCGAGCCCCAGATCTCGGTGAGCGACCAGGACGTCAACAGCGTCATGGCCGCAAACCCCAAGTTCACCCAGGCCCAGGCCCGGGCTCAGGCCCGCAACCTGAAGGGCAGAGAGGCGTTTACCAGCTTCTACTCCCAGTTGGTGCAGAATCGCCACCTCCGGAAGGTCGCTGAGGACTTCCCCAGGACCGCAGCGATCCACAAGCGGTTGCTGGCCAAGCCCAAGAAAGGCAACACATACTGGATCCTCAATGATGAGGTCCGAGACGACATCGACCCCAACGACAAGGCCCTGGTCCTGGCCACCTATGACGGTGGGACCTTCACCGTGAAGGAGTGGTTCGAGGCCCTCTGTGACATTGCCCCGCCCGGCAGGCCCAAGGACCTTGATACCCCCGAAGGGGTGGAGCGGTTCTTGGACCGTTCATTGCCAAGGCCGTTGCTGGTAGCCGAGGCTGAGGCCCGGGGTATGGATAAGGACCCGGAGTTGGTCAAGGCACTGCGAAAGATGGAGGATGACATGGTCTTCGGCTATGCCCAACAGGAGAAGGTGAAGGGGCTGGCTGAGCCGAATGATCAGGACATTCGAGCCTACTATGAGCAGGCCAAGGATGTCTATGGCAAGAGGGACATCCTCAAGCTGGACGTGATCTGGTGTGAGGATCGTGCGGCTGCTGCCAAGGCCAGGGCGGATCTCGATCAGGGCAAGGACTTCAAGGCCGTGCAGCAGCAGTACACCGTGAACACGAAGGCCACGCAAGACAAGAAGGTGCCAGAGCCCTTCGATGTCTCCTCCGGCGATGAAGGCCCGTTCTGGCAGGACCTGTCCAAGTCGGAGCCCAATCAGGTGGCCGGGCCGATCCTGGGCTTTCGCGAGGGGGGCCTGAGCTGGCGGGTTGTCAAGGTGATCGAGAAAAGGCCCGGCAAGGCCGCCGAGTTTGAGCGTGCCAAGGACATGATCAAGAGCGACTTGACCGAGCAGCGGCAACAGGCATTGCTCGACAAGGTCAGAGCCGACCTCCTGCAGAAGTTTCCCCATCAGGCCTTTGTGGACCGCCTGCGGGCCTTTGATCCCCGGAACGTACCGTAGGGGCCATGGCTCGCGGGACGAGTCTCTCGAGAAGGAGGTCAGACGCCGCCTGCCAAGCTGGCAGGGAGAAGGGGTATGGCAGGGGCGTTCTACAAGGAAGGTCATTCATAAGGCTTTTGTCCTTAGTCGGTTACACGGGCAAGGTCCTGTCCTGGATGTGGTGGCACAACATTTGCTCGGTTCTACCCATATGGTTTGTGCCCACTGTCATCTTGGTGAAGTGAACGTCTTGGCCAGTCAGAGCAACTGGCAGTGGCCCAAGGCCGTGCAGGACATATTCCAGCCTGCAGGGGTAAACTTCATTGTGGCCAGCCGCGTGGATGAGTTCGTCAACGTGCTCCGCCACAAACGCATCCACGTCACCATCATCGACGCGGACGCGGACCTGGGCAGGCTGTCGACCGTCCGCATCATCCGCATGGATCACCCTCGCCTGCCGTGTCTGCTCTTGACCAGCGACGTGAGGCAGGACCTATTGGACCGGGCACTGCAATTGGACGTCTTTAGCGTGATCGCCAAACCGGTGGACCTGGGCCTTCTGCGAAGACAACTGAATCGGTTGTTCGTGAAGGCCTATGACAGTCCGCTGTTTGCCGGCGACCCTGAGATCGGAGCCTGAACAAGCAGGGCTTGAGCAAGAGAGGTTTCTGGAAAGGAGTAGGCAGATATGAAGATTCGACCGTTGGCAGACAAGGTACTCGTCGAGCGTATTGAGGCTGAGTCGAAGACCGCAGGGGGCATTGTGTTGCCGGACACCGCCAAGGAGAAACCCCAGCGAGGCAAGATCAGCGGCGTCGGTGAGGGGAAGGTCCTGGATGACGGCACTCGCCGCCAGATGCAGGTCAAGAAGGGCGACCTGGTCCTGTTCACCAGCTACGCCGGAAGTGAGATCAAGGTCGACGGCAAGGAATACCTGATCATGGACGAGTCCGACATCATGGCCGTTATCGAGAAGTAACCCGGTCTGGCTTCAGACCTTTCGAGAAGGAGACAGCAGTCATGGCAGCGAAGATGATCGTATTCGGTTCGGAGGCCCGCGAGTGCATCCTCAAGGGCGTCCAAAAGCTCGCGAGGGCCGTCAAGATTACCCTGGGCCCCTGCGGCCGCAACGTGGTGATCGAGAAGTCCTTTGGATCACCGACGGTGACCAAGGACGGTGTCACCGTGGCCAAGGAGATCGAGTTGGAGGACCCCTATGAGAACATGGGGGCACAGATGGTCAAGGAGGTCGCCTCCAAGACCTCGACCGTGGCGGGCGACGGCACGACTACGGCCACGATCCTCGCGGAGAGTATCTTCACCGAGGGCCTCAAGAACATCACCGCTGGCGCCAATCCCATGCAGGTCAAGCAGGGTATCGACAAGGCCGTGGACGCCATCATCAACGAGCTCAAGAAGCTCAGCACCTCCGTGGAGTCCGGCAAGCAGATCGAACAGGTGGCCACCTGCTCGGCCAACCAGGACGCCGAGATCGGCAAGAAGCTGGCGGAGGCCATGGACAAGGTCGGCAAGGACGGCGTGATCACGGTCGAGGAGGGCCAGTCCCTGGAGACCGTGGTGGAGTTGGTCGAGGGCATGCAATTCGACAAGGGGTACATCAGCCCGCACTTCATCAACAACCAGGAGACCATGACCGTGGTGCTGGACAAGCCCTACATCCTGGTCCACGAGAAGAAGATCGGCTCCATCAAGACCATGGTCCCCCTGTTGGAGAAGGTGGCCAAGCAGGGCAAACCCCTGCTGCTCATCGCCGAGGACGTGGAGGGCGAGGCCCTGGCGACCCTGGTGGTCAACAAGCTCCGGGGCGTGCTGCAGGTCTGCGCGGTCAAGGCCCCCGGGTTTGGCGATCGGCGCAAGGCCATGCTGGGTGACATCGCCATCCTGACCGGCGCAGAGCCGATCTTCGAGGATCTGGGCATCGAACTGGAGAACGTGGAGCTCAACCAACTCGGCCGCGCCAAGCAGGTCCGGGTCGACAAGGACACCACGACGATCATCGAAGGCGGGGGCAAGACCGAGGCCGTCAAGGGTCGGATCGACCAGATCAAGAAGGAGATCGACAACACCACCAGCGACTACGACATCGAGAAGCTCCAGGAGCGCCTGGCCAAGCTGGCCGGCGGCGTGGCCCAGATCAAGGTCGGTGCCGCCACCGAGGCTGAGATGAAGGAGAAGAAGGCCCGCGTGGAGGACGCCCTGCACGCCTGCCGGGCCGCCGTGGAAGAGGGGATTCTGCCCGGTGGTGGCGTGGCGATGCTGCGGTGCCTGCCTGCCCTCGACAAGATCAAGACCGTGGGCGATCAGGGCATCGGCGTGGACATCATCCGCCGGGCGGTCGTGGCTCCGATCAAGCAGATCGCGGAGAACGCCGGGTTGGATGGGTCGATCGTGGCGCAGAAGGTGATGGAGAGCGGCGAGAAGTTCTTCGGGTACGACGCCCTGCGAAAGCAGTACGGCAACATGGTCGACTTCGGCGTGATCGTGCCGACCAAGGTCGAGCGCACGGCCCTGCAGAATGGGGCGTCGATCGCGTCGCTGATGCTGACCACCGACGCCATCGTCACTGAGATCCCCAAGAAGGAAGAGGAGGCCGCTCCTCACGGCCATCCGGGCGGCGGCATGTACTAACCTGATATGGAGAAGGCGGGCTTCTTGCGAAGCCCGCCTTCCTTTTTGGTGAATGGTTAAATGGCGAATAGTTAAATGGAGGATTGGCTGAATAAGGAGGACATGCGACTCCCATTTGACCTTTTGACCATTTAACCTTCTAACCATCTAACCTTTTAACCTCTCCCACATGGTCTTTCGCTTTTACAGTCAAGCCCTCTCGCAGACATCCAAAGCTATGGCCGTCGGGATCTTCATGTTGGGTCTGATGTTGATGGGCCTGGGCGTCCTGATCGCGGCGTTTCCCAAGGTCTTCGCCTACTTGGTCGCGGGCCTGTTCGTGGCAGCCGGCCTTGGGTGTGCAGGCGCGGCGATCCGTATCATTCTGGCGTACCGAAGGATCGCCAAGACGGTCGCGGGGCAGGACGACATGCGAAGCCCCAATGTCCAGGTGCGGCCTCCAGAGATGTTCTAGCGTTAAGGAACCCCGTCAGGCCGTCTTCAGTTCGACCGTGGCCCCATGTGCGTCAATCCGTATAGTGGCATATCGCCCCATTTTGAAAGGGCCGGGATTGAGAAGCGTCGTTGCACCGACGTGGTCCACGTTCATGGGCTACTACCGTAATGGATACCCCTTCAAGAACAAAGAAAAAAGGCACGCCCCCCCCGTAACGAATCGTGTTGCTCTGCGTCTAATTAGGGTAGAATCGATATCTTTCAGATCGGCCAAGGGGATCGGATTTAGGAAAGGTCAGCAAGTGAAGAGTTCTCGCAAGATACTGATCTGGGTTGCAGTGGCCGGCCTGGTGGTCGGCGTGGCGGGCGTGGTCGTCATGAGGGTCAGGAAGGCCGCCGCCAAGCCCACTGTGGTGCGCATTGAGCAACCGCAGGCAGGAGAGTTGATCGAGTTCGTCAGCGCCCCGGGCCAGATCGACCCCAAGACCAACGTCCAGATCTCGGCCAAGGTCTCCGCCCGGATCAACGAGATGCCGTTCAAGGAAGGCCAAAGGGTCACCAGGGGAGACCCCTGTGCGGTGCCGCCGATCCCGGCCTCCCTGTTGGTCCGTCTCGACTCCAAGGACCTCGAGACCCGTCTGCGCTACGCCCAGTCCAGGCGAGCGGCCGAGGCCTCCCAGATCGAGGTCGAGAGGGCCAGGCTCGCCAGCCAGAAGGAAAGCCTCAAGGGCCGTTCGGCCACGCTGCAGCAGGTCGTGCGAGACCTCAAGCGTCAGGAGGAACTGCTCCAGTCCAAGGACATCAGTCAATCCACGTACGACCAGGCGAAACTCAAGTATGACGAGACCACCTCACAATACGAGTCGGAACAGCACTCCCTCAACGCCTCGGAGCGGAACCTGGAGGTCATGCAGCACAACCTCGAGGGGGCCGAGGCGGACATCGCCCAGGCCGAGGAGGCCCTCAGTCACACGACGATTGTCTCTCCCATCGATGGGATCGTCACCCGGATCAATGCGGCCGTCGGCGAGATGGTCATGACCGGGACCATGAACAACCCCGGCACCGTGATCCTGGAGGTGGCAGACCTGTCCAAGATGCTGGTCCTGGCACAGGCGGCCGAGGCGGACGTTGGAAAACTGAAGGTCGGGCAGAAGGCCAAGGTCCAGATCCAGGCCTATCCGCGCAAGGAATGGATCGGGGAGGTGGTGGAGATCGCGTTGACGAAGAACGACCTGCCCCGCAGGGTCACCTCCCTGACGGGCACGGACTACTTCCGAGCTGAGATCCTGCTGGACTACGATCCCAACGGGCCCAAGCTCTACTCGGGCCTCCGAGCCCAGGTGGAGATCGAGACGGTCAAGCATCAGAACGTCCTGATCGTGCCGAGCCAGGCGGTATTGCCCCGGTCCGTGGACGATCTGCCGCCCACGATCCGCAGTGCCAAGGAGGTGGAAAAGGACAAGACCTTTACGCCCGCGGTGTACCGGGTCGTGGATGGCAAGGCCGTGGTCACGCCGGTCAAGATCGGATCGAGCAACCTGACCCACACGATCATCGAATCCGGCCTGACCGAGCAGGACAAGGTGATCGTAGGGCCGTATCGCGCCCTGGACGGCCTCAAGAACGACCAGGTCGTGCAGGACGAGCGGGAGGTCGAGAAGGACAAGAAGAAGGGCCTTCATGCCGCCGATCCGAACAGGCAGGACCCCAAGTCCAAGAAGAGCAAGTCGTGAGCAGCACAAACAACGTCATCATCCATTTGCAGGAAGTGGCCCGCGTGTACATCGTAGGGGTGGAATCCATCCGTGCGCTCAACGGGGTCAGCCTGGAGCTCCGCCGCAACGAGTACGTGGCCATCATGGGCCAGTCCGGCTCGGGGAAAAGCACGATGATGAACGTCCTGGGCTGCCTGGACCGCGCCACCGCGGGCAAGTACTTCCTGGACGGCCAGGACACCACGACCATGACCGACGCGGAGCTGGCGCGGGCCCGCAACGAGCGGATCGGCTTCGTGTTCCAGTCGTATGAGCTGCTGGGACAGATGAACGCCGTACGGAACGTGGAGCTTCCGCTGATCTACTCCCGCAACGGCTGGGTCTCCAGACGCAAGCTGGCCCTCGAGGCCCTGGCCCGCGTGGGACTGGCGGACCGGGTCAAGCACAAGCCCAATCAACTGTCCGGCGGTGAGAAGCAGCGGGTGGCCATTGCCCGAGCCTTGATCAACAAGCCCAGCATCCTGCTGGCCGACGAGCCGACCGGCAACCTCGATACCCACACCAGCGAGGGGATCATGGCCCTGTTCGATCGCCTCCACGCCGAGGGCCAGACCATCATCATGGTCACCCACGAAGACGACATCGCCCGGCACGCCAAGCGGATCATCCGCATGAGGGACGGGCGGATCATGAGCGATCTGCCGGTCGAGCGTGATCGGCTGACCGGCACCCATGCGGGCCAGGGGGACAAGCCATGAGGACTCTAGTGACATCCATTCTGGCCTTTCTGCGGTTTCTATACCAGAGTGTGTACCTGGCCCTGGGCCAGGTCTGGGCCAACAAGATGCGGTCCTTCCTGACCATGCTGGGGATCATTATCGCCGTGGCGTCGGTGACCGCGGTGATCGCGGCCCTGTCGGGTCTCAAGGCCAAGATCCTCTCGCAGGTCCAGTCCTTTGGTACCAACTCGATCTTCATGTGGCCGACACGGCCTACGACCGGTCCCATGCAAAACGCCCCGTGGTGGGAGATCCGCTTCCGGCCGGAGCAGTTCGACAGTCTGCTGACGCACTGCCCATCAGTGTCGCGGTTTGGACGGGAGACCGGGCTCGGCCAGTACACGGTCAGCCTCCGCGACAAGAGCGTGGAACGGGTGCAGGTCACGGGAGTCGAGCCCGCCGTACACCTCGTCGAGGGCCGGACCGTGAGCCTGGGCCGGCTGATCTCGGAGATGGATGAACTGCAGGCCCGGCAGGTCTGCCTGATCGATCCGAAACTGCGGGACAAGCTCCTCCTCGACAAGGACTGCATCGGCCAATCCATCCTCATCGGTTACCACCAGTTCATCATCGTGGGTTTACTGGACCCCCGGCCCCGCTCGCTGTTTGGGGGTGGAGAGGGTGAGAACATCGAGGTCTTCATCCCATTTCAGACGAGCTTCAAGTTGAATCGCGATCCCTGGATCTCGGCCATTGCGGAGAGCCGCTCCGCCGAGATGAGCGAGGACGCGTTGGCGGAGCTGCGATTCTTCTTCCGCCGTGCCCGCCACATCAGTCCGGGCGAACCGGATACCTTTGAGGTGCGGTCCCTGGAGAACGAACTCAAGACCTTCAACAAGATCGCCTTGGTGGTGACCGCCGTGGCAGGCGGAATCGTGGGGGTCTCGCTGCTGGTCGGAGGCGTTGGGATAATGAACATCATGTTGGTCTCCGTGTCCGAACGAACGCGGGAGATCGGCCTTCGCAAGGCCGTCGGCGCACGGCGCACGGCCATCCTGACCCAGTTTCTCATCGAGGCCGTGGTGCTGTGTTTTCTCGGAGGGCTCCTGGGAATCGGCATAGGCCAGCTCCTGACCTCGGCGATTGCCAACATCCCCAAGGCGGAGCTGGACATGGCCTACGTGCCGTGGCAGGCCGTGGCCCTGGCCTTTGTGTTCTCCGGCACGGTAGGTATCTTCTTTGGCATGTTCCCGGCCATCAAGGCCGCCCGGCTCGATCCGATTGAGGCCTTACGACATGAGTAGTCAGAACACAGAACACAGAACACAGAAGCCAGAAGACAGAAGACAGATTGGGCGGCGGTCATGGGCCGTGTCGTGCGGCCTGGCGATGCTCCTCCTGGCTGGCTGCGAGGTGTTCGGAGGCGCAAAGAACCCCGCCACCAAGGCCGTCCCGAAGGAGACCTTCCAGCAGATCAAGCCGCTCCACTTGGAGAAGGCCCAGGAGAAGGGGACCGATCCCAACGCCCACCCCCAGCCCCTGGCTCCTGCCCCGGAGAC
>Ga0209777_10000520_pt1 | contig 62521 bp, 65 predicted proteins | sample FrelakmetHBP12HB_FD_187147 | JGI IMG/M metagenome (GOLD analysis project Ga0209777, IMG submission 187147) | Freshwater lake sediment microbial communities from the University of Notre Dame, USA, for methane emissions studies -HBP12 HB (SPAdes)... | ecosystem: Environmental > Aquatic >...
ATGGCATGTGCCAGCTTGCCGAACAGCCAGTATGTATAGGCATTGAACGGAGGATGATCTGACAAGGTGGAATCGTAGAAATTGTATAGCCCCTTTTCGGCAGCGGTGTTGTACCAAAACTTAAAGGACCCTTCATCGTAACCCTGATAGTGGAACAGGAGCAATCGGATAAGAAGGGATACCGCCAAAGTGAGGATAACCAGAACAACCTGGCCGCGCGGCGTAGAGGCGTAGCTCCGTAATTTCTGCAAGAGGTTAGTTTGCATACAGCCTTACCGCGTCACATCCCTTCATCGCAATAAAGAGCAGCTACATTGTCTCACAAATACCATGAGCGAATCAACTCCTACAGAATCACCTGATATATAACCACGCCCTGATTTTCGTAAACCAGCGTATATCTTTCCGAATCGTTGGCGAATTTCAGCAAACTCTCTGCCGGGTATCTTTCCTTTTCCAGCTTCCCAACATATATATATTCGATATTATACTTCCTAAGCAAAACAAGGGACTGATCGCTATCCGGAGATTTGTAAATATTATCTACATCAATATCTCGCCCTGCTACTTTATCCCAGTTGCCCCGAAACTCCACCTCATGAGTCATCCAGCCGATAACTGTAGGCAAACCGGTCATCGTCGAGACGTAGGATGAAAATTGATATGTCCCTCCGGGCGCTTCCAGTATGACTGGCTGCCCCTTTATATGTCCATTGATCCATTGAATAGCCTCGTATTCGCCCGGGGCTATAATCTTTACGTAAGCTACCCCATCCAAGGTCCCTCTGTTGATGTTAAAATAACCAAGTTTGCCACTCGCCCAACCTACCGTCGACCCTACGGGCTGAATTAGGCAGGATAAAACAAGGACAAGTAGAACAGCAAGCCAAACACCCTTAAACTTCCCTTTGGTATTCTTCAACACCCAAAATACCCCGTACGCGGACGCTATACCCAGAAAAATCCATGCCGTCAAATAGAACCTCAGGACCGTGTCGAATCTCTCGTAAGGAGGAGGCATCATATCACGTATAAAAAAGACTTCACAGAATAACACAATCAACGCTCCCATTAGCACAATGAGCAGCATAAATTCGTTCTCTTTTCTTTCACGGGCTTTGAATATGCAGTATAACGGGACCAGAATAAGAGGTATCAGAATCAACAGAAGTTGGAAATTCAACAAGAAAGAGACCGAGGCAATGACAATGGCCAGAACTGTCATTAAAATGAGTGTTTCCCCCTTGAACAACCTACCTCTAAATGAAACGTAGAAGAATGAAAATACCACAAACAAAAACAGGGCAAAAAGCTCAACCAAATCGGCCAGATCAGTTCTGGTATGTACTATGCCAAGTCCATGAGCCCCACCCCAATCTCTTGTAACAGAGTAAGGCACGTATAGTACGAGGCTCACCAATATAACACCTAAGATACCCTTTTTGTTGAGATTCAGTTTGAAAAATATGAAAGCGAGTAGTGTGAATGCGGCGTATATGGGATACTCCCACATATTTATAAACATGAAGAAGCCCAAGCTAATGCCTAATATGACTACAGTTAGTGGTAAATCCGATCTTGAACTCTTGACATCGTCATCGCCCCTCTTGAGCAGCGACAACATGAGCATGACGTACATAAGCTGGAAGGGGATGCCCATCGTCTGTGCATGCAAATCTCCCTCGAGAAAAGCATAATAAGGATAGGCGTTACCAGTATGAGGTATAACTCCATCGGCTCCGAAGTGGAGAATCCAGTCCAAAAAGCCATGCGCCGTTGTTGCGCTGTGGCCCAGCAGGTCATGGTGGAAGACAAAGGCAAAGAGCTGAAATACACCCGAGATGAACCCTGCAAGACAAACGAAGACGACAGCGACAAGGCCATAGATTTTTCTTTTCGTGATATTGTACCCGATCCCGTATGAGGCAGATGCAATAAGGCCGAAGAACATCGCCACTGCCAGGTTATAAGATATGGAGGAGGGAACCTTGGATATCAGGGTCAGTACGGCTGTAAGGAGATGGCCGCCATAGTAATAAGGGATGCTTGTGCCAGCAAGCCAGGGATCGGCAGGAGGGAAATAGTCGCTACGCAAAATCGACTGGAGAAACGCAAAGTCCATAAAATCTTCGCTATATGCATAGAAGATATCCGGCTTGTATCGTAAGTAGACCAAAAGCAGCGCAAAGGCGACTGTGAACAGCGCCTCGCTAATAAGCATTGATTTCAAAGGCATATTTTTAAGGTTAAGACGCTTTCTGCCCAAGAAGAATGAGAGCGCCAGCAGAAGGAGCAATGCGATAGAGATGTTGAGGTACCCGAATTTGAGTATGTGCAAGCTGGCGAACAGCCAGGAGAAGTATGTCAGGAGCAGGAGTCCCAGGATCTTGGAGATGGAGTAGCCTTTATCCAGCAGCCTGCCGCATACCCTGGACACCAGAGGGAATGTTATCAGGCCAATGAGTAGCAGGATGAGCCACCAGATTATGGCATATGCTATCTGAATCATCTAGCATACATGTCCTAGTCGATTTTCGCTATTATTGTATCACAATATCATTCTGTGACCCAATTAACGCTGCCCTGCTTAGTTAACGTAATAGTGGGCAATCTGAACGTAAGATGCAAGGGTATGGTGTATTGTATCCACTGCAATACAGTGTAGAGATGAAGAAATGAAATGAGGAGCAAACCCATTTAAGCGGCTATAGCTAAGAGCTCAGTCCGATATTTTGCTAAACGACTAGTCAGGGAAAAGGCAATCATGAATGTTAAAGCAATTGTGCCCTATTTCTACGAGAACCCGGAGACTAATTACTTTGCTGCTCACCATTGAGCGGATAACCCGGTTACGGCTGGCTCCTGGATAAGCGTGCATGAGGAGAAGCGGGGAGTGTGGCTAAAGGGGAAGGATTGGCTCTTACGAGGTTCAGGAGCTCGCAGGGGGCTCTGGGACGGGGATTTTTGGCGCTGACGGCTTGGATGCTACGGGCTGCAAGCGGGGCTCGGCTATGGGATGGCTTGACGACCAGGCCCAAAGGTCATATATTATCGGCACCAGGCGCGATGAGGGGTAAATATCGCCTCATCGGGAGTTGAAATGGGAAATCCCGGCTAAAATAGCTCCGTTTTCGGGGACAGGTCAGAAGGAAGGCTTGAAGGTTCCGATTTTAAGCCGCGATTAATTTATGTGCAATATGCTTATCCTGCCGGTTGAGGAATAGAAGGGCTTAAGGAGAAGCAACAATGTCAGAAAAGAAACTAATCAGCATTGTAACTCCATGCTATAACGAAGAGGAAAATGTTGAGGACTTGCATATTCAAATCACTCAGATAATGTCGGAATTATCTGGATACGAATTCGAGCACATATATATTGATAATGCCTCAACCGACCGAACCGTCCCGATTCTGCGCCGCCTGGCAGCAGCGGACAAACGAGTTAAAGTAATAATCAATGCACGTAACTTCGGACACATTCGCTCTCCTTTTTATGGGCTTATGCAAGCACATGGCGATGCAGTGATTGGCATGGCTTCCGATTTGCAGGATCCACCTCAACTCATTAAAGAATTCATCAAGAAGTGGGAAGAGGGCTATAAGGTCGTCATGGGTATCAAATCCCGCAGTAAGGAAACATGGTTTATTTTTGCGCTGCGCACCATATATTACCGAATATTAGGCAAGTTGTCGGATATCCGATTGGTAGAAAATTTCACGGGGTTTGGCTTATACGACCGGCAGATCGTTGAAGTCCTGCGCAGAATCGATGATCCTTATCCCTATTTCCGCGGCTTGATTGCCGATATCGGTTTTGAGGCTGCAAAAATAAAATTCATACAGCCGAAACGCAAACGAGGAATCACCAAAAACAATTTTTACACCCTGTTCGACATGGCAATGCTGGGGTTAGCCAATAATACAAAAGTCCCCCTCAGACTGGCGATCATGTTTGGATTTCTTGTGGCTTCGATCAGCTTTGCGGTGGGGTTATTTTATCTCCTCTACAAGTTATTTAACTGGCAAAGCTTTGAGGTTGGTTTAGCCCCCTTGGTGGTGGGACTATCCTTCCTGGGGGGTGTCCAACTCATCTTCCTTGGGATTATAGGGGAATATGTCGGTGCCATCTACACCCAGGTTTTACACCGGCCGCTGGTAATCGAGAAGGAAAGGATCAATTTTGATTAGGCGAATCATCGCCGTTATTCGGAGACTTTGGGCAAACCAATTTCTACGTTTCTTGATGGTGGGGGCGGTCAACACCGCCTTCGGCTATTCCGTTTTTGCTGTGTTTATCTTGCTGCATCTCCACTATATGGTCGCAGCATTGCTTTCCACAACTTGCGGCGTATTGTTCAACTTCAAAACAACGGGCGTTCTGGTATTCAAGAACAAAGATAACCGTTTGATTTTCCGGTTCTTCGGGGTTTATGCCATCACATATCTACTCACCATAGGTCTTCTAAAGGTTTTCAATTTCTATAATGTGAGCAATCTAATTGGCGGAGCCATCATAGCCTTACCTATAGCTTTTATTTCGTTTTCACTGAGTAAAAAGCTCGTTTTTCATACCCTAAGCAAGAAGCAAATCGATTAGGGTAGCTGGGTAACCCAGGGCGATCAAAAAGCAAAATCGCACATGTAACGAAATTTTCTCTCCGTGATAGAGATTTGTAGCCGAATTTCCCATATCAAAGTGTGCCGATAAGCGCAACCTATGCTAGAATAGCTTCAAAAGCCCCTATGTTCAGCTTTGCGGCAAGGGGCTTGGTGGAGGAACCCAATGGGTGAACAAACCGAGGATGCGCTCTAAAACACCATTTTTACTGAGATTTATTTTGAGCAATATGAAAGCAAGTACTGTCAATACAGCATAGACGGGGTAGTCCCACGTATTGATGATGGAGAAAAAGCCTAAGCTAACACCTAATATAAATACGGCTAACAACGAATCTAATCTTCCACTCTTCTCATCCTGAGCACCTTTCTTGAGCAGCGAGAACATAAGCATGAAGTACATAAGCTGAAAGGGGAGAGTCATCGTATGAGCATCCAAATCTCCCTGAAGAAAACCAGCATAAGGGTACAGGTTTCCAGTATGAGGTATAACTCCAGCGCTTACATCGAAATGGAGAAGCCAGTCTAAAAAGCTATGCGCTCCTGTGGCGCTGTGGCCCGCCAGGTCATGTTGGAGGACAAAGGCAAAGAGTTGAAATACACCTGAGCTAAACCCCGCAAAACAAACGAAAACAACAGCAACAAAACCGTAGAGTTTTCGTTTTGTGACATTATACCCGACCCCGTATGAGGCACAGGCTACAAGACCAAAGAACATCGCTACTGCCAGGTTATAAGATATGAAGGACGGCACCTTCAATATCATGGTCAATATGGCAGTAATGAGCTGGCCGCCATAGTAATAAGGGAGGCTTGTGCCAGCAAGCCAGGGATCGGCAGGAGGAAAATAATCACTGCGCAAAATCGATTGGAGAAACGCAAAGTCCATGAAATCTTCTGTATATGCATAGAAGATTTCCGGCTTGTACCGCAAGTAGACCAAAAACAGCGCAAAGGCGACTGTGAAGAGGGCCTCGCTGATCAGTATCTTTCTCAACGGCAGATTCTTCAGGCTCAAATTCCTTCTGCCCAGATATAAGGAGAGCGCCAGCAGAAGTAACAACGAGACAGAGATGTTGATGTAACCGAATTTGAGCAGGTGTATGCTGGCGAGCAGCCAGGAGAAGTATGTTAAGAGCAGTAGACCCAGGATTTTGGAGATGGAGTAGCCCTTATCCAGCAGCCTGCCGCACACCCTGGATGCCAGGGGGAATGCTATCAGGCCGATGACCAGCAGTATAAGCCACCAGATTATGGCATATGCAACCTACATCATCTAATGCAGCCCCTGTACTAAAGATATGTCTTAACCAAAGGCTACAAATATACAAAAAAAGAGAACCTTGAAGCGGCGCAGTTCTAATATAGTCTCGGGTTACCCAATCCATATCGTCAGAAACCCATCAGTGTACCCCAGAGATTTATACCACAGCTTAAGGCAATGATAGCTATCGCGAAACAATTCAGGCGGTAGCGCATCCCCGACGCCACCAGGAGAACCATAAATGGGAGAACGTCCAAGCTGTAGCGATACCCGAATTGGGCCCAGCCTTCTACGGCAAAGGTTAGTGTGGGTATTGAAGTGAGCAGAAGCCCGCCAAGGGCTGCCAACGCCAGCCTCTCATTCAACCTAGCTCTAAACATATAGAGCAGAGCAGGTGTGGTAAAAAACAGCCCCAAACCCATCCACGATGGCTTGAAAAATGGGAATTGTTCGATACGTACAGGAACATAAAATAGAATGGCGTTGATATGACGAGGTATGTAACTTATATCAAGGCTCCCCTTAGAAAACCAGGGCAATGAAGAGACTTGAGAATTATAATAACCCATATCCGAGATGGTCCCAAAGCGGCCGTAGTTATAGGCCAGATAGAGCGCCCCCATTACGGCCAGGGCGAACCCTAACATAGCTAGGCGGCTTAGAGTAGTTCTCCATTGCTGGTTAGAGCCCTTAGTTACGGTATAAGCAAAGAAGGGGAAAGTTAAGAACACAGGCAAACGCGAGAGCCCGGCAAGGCCAACCAAAATGCCGATGAGCCAGGGGCGGTTCTTTCCTGTAGTCTCCACCAGGGCAGCCATGAGAAAGAAGACAGCAGATACATGTGCCAACATCCAGATGCTGCCCTCGGTGGCGCTCCACCAGAAGTTCGTGCCGAAGGCCACCAGTACGGTCATGGCTACCCGAAACCGGAAATCCCAGCCTAATTGAGTGGCAGCTACCCAGAAGAAACCTACGGCTACAGCCCCCACCAACATCGAAATGATGACTTGATTTGTGCTCAGCCCCCAGATGGCAACCCAGGGGATAAGGAATAGGGTAGGAGCAGGTGGATTGATGACAAATCCCTTTTCTCCATACCTGGCTAGCTCTAACCACGAAGGCGCATTCACCAAATAGAGACGGCCATGGAGAAAGGCATCGGCCAAGCGGACATACTGGTCAAAGTTAGTCGAACCCTTGCTTGTAACAAAGTAGATGACGAAGACCAGAGCAGCTATGCAGGCAGCTTGAAACCATTTGTTAGGAAGTGCCTTTTGCCTGAATACGGTTGCAGTTTGGGTCAAGGCTAGTCCTCACGGGAAAATAGCGCTTCTACAAACTCTTGAGGATCGAACGGGGTAAGGTCTTCCAACTCCTGGCCAGTGCCGATGTAAAGTATGGGTATCTTGAGCTCATCGCAGATGGCGAGGACAATCCCGCCCTTGGCTGTGCTATCCAGCTTCGCCAACAGGATGCCGGTGACCTTTACCGCCTCAGTGAAATATCGAGCCTGGGTCAACCCGTTCTGGCCTGTGGTAGCATCCAGTACAAGCAGCACTTGGGGCTCCATATTAGCTTTATCCACCACCCGCCTGATTTTCTTGAGCTCCTCCATGAGGTTGAACTTCGTATGGAGACGACCTGCGGTATCAACCATAACAATATCGGCATTCTTCTTCGCTGACTCTAAGGCATCGAAGACCACTGCAGCAGGGTCACCGCCGGGCTGATGAGCGATTACCGGAACCTTTATACGTTCCCCCCAGACCTTAAGCTGGTCGATAGCTGCCGCCCTGAAAGTATCGCCAGCCACCAGGAGCACCCGTTTCCCCTGCTCTTTAACGCTATAAGCCAGTTTGGCGATGCTGGTAGTCTTGCCCACCCCATTGACCCCAACTACTAGAACTACGCCTATTTTCCCATCCGTTGGTGGCAAAAGCTCTCCGCCCCCCGCCATCAACATGGAAACCATCTCCTCTTTCAGAGCAGTCCTTACCACGGAAGTTTCTTTGATTTTCTCTCTCTTCACCCTCTGCTTAAGCCGTTCAATGAGCTTGCCAGTCGTGTTCACACCCACATCAGCAGAGATGAGAAGCTCCTCAAGTTCGTCCCAAAGCTCGTCGCTCAATATGGGCCGGTCGAAAAGATTCACAACCTTGCCCCACCAAGCCTCGCGGGTACGTTTTACCCCTTTTCCCGTCCTCTTGAAAAGGCCAAACATGTCTGTTAGCCTCCCGTTAAACCCTCCAACGCCTGCCGGGCTGCATCCATCTCTGCAGCCCGCTTGCTCCGCCCACAGCCTTGGCCCAGTATAGTGTCTCCTGCCAGTACCTCCACAGTGAAAACCTTGGCGTGGTCTGGACCCATCTCCTCGATAGTACGATAAATAGGCGTTATCTTCCGCTCCGATTGGATAATCTGCTGCAGTCTCGATTTATAATCGGCGGCGAACTTATCCTCAACGACCCCGTCAAGCTCGCTGCCCAGCAACTTCAGGATGGAGCCTTTCGCTACATCAAGTCCCTGGTCGAGGAAGACAGCTCCGATAACCGCCTCCAGGGTACAACTTAGATTCCTGGAGCGAGAGCGACCTCCGCTATCCTCCTCGCCTCGCCCTAAGTACAGATAGTCCCCCAGTTGTAACGATAAAGCGATACGGCTCAAGGTCTCTCCACGCACCAATGCTGACCTGAGCTTCGTCAATTCCCCTTCCGAGAAATCGGGAAACTGTGAATAGAGCTCACTCGCTACAACAAAGCCCAGCACTGCATCTCCCAGGAATTCAAGCCTCTCATTGGAGACTAAGTGTAAGACAGAATTTTCGTTTAGATAAGAGCGATGAACGAGGGCTTGCTGGAGTAGAGCCTCATCTTTAAAGTTAACGTCGAGGATAGCTTGAAGCGCACCGAGATCTGACAAAATCACAAACCTAATACGAATTTGAGGCTATGATAAGCTCCTATACCCTGGCTTGTCAAGGAAATCACCTCAGCTAGGGCAGAAATTCTTTACAGATCTGCTCTCATATTAGCTTTTCCTCCCAATCTTGGGCGCCTTCCTGGCCTATTATTGACATCATGTTAATTAGTTAGTATAATACAAATGATTAGTATTATACAAAAGTACTGCGCTGGCCTTACTAAAATAGTGTAAGATTATATACTGTCCGTTTAGCCAGAAACTGAACAGGAGGCTTTAGATGAAGCAGGGGCCAAAACAGGAAGAGCTTATAGAACGTATCCTTCAGCTCGGAGAAAAGGCATTCCGCGAACTCATTCCTATACTGCCTACAGAATGGCTCCAGTTGGATCTGACTATGTCACAGCTTAAAGTTGTCCTGCTTCTCTTCATGACCGGCTCAGTGCGCATGAGCGACATTGCTTCCGCACTGGGGGTGAGCCTGGCTACAGCAACCGGAGTGGTAGACCGGCTGGTGGAACGAGACATCGTGCTGAGAGAAAGCCAGCCCGAGGACAGACGAGTGGTTCTGTGTCGCCTGTCAGAAAAAGGGCAGAAGATGATAGGCGGGCTATGGCAGTTAGCTCGTGACCGCGCCAAGGAACTTCTGGAGGTGGCAGCTCCTTCACAACTGCAATTGATTACTGAAGCACTTGAGGCACTCTTAAAGGCGGGCGAGGTAACGAGAGGAGACTCGCAAAACCAGCGAGGCTGAACACCATGGGGAAACCACAGAACATTACGACAATTAAAAAAGAGCGACATACTCTCCACCCTATCGGTCAGAGAGTGACTAATCAAGAGGGTGCTGACGAGCTATACTTATCTGCTCCTACAATCACACCGACAGCGCTGATTTCAGGGACTGTCTACAAGGACGAAGACAGCGATGGAAGGTATGATGCCAGGGTTGATATCCCCATACCGAGGGCAATTGTGAGTGTGTGGCTAAGAGATGAACCCATAGCGGTAACCCACGCCGATGAAAAAGGGGAATATACCCTATCTGTTCCTGCCGGAAGGTATTATGTCCTTAAGATTTCCCTCCCTTCAAAAGAAGAGTGCTATGATCCAGACCTTAAGAAGTGGGGCATCTGGAGCACTGTAGAAGGAAACAGAGAAAGTGTCCCGTGTCCTTCTAGTAATCAAAACATCAGCGTTGATTATCGGATGCTCAACTATGGGCCCAAAGATTTCCGGTGGCAGCTGTGGCATAAAGGCCCCATATTCCCAAAACGAAATGTCGTTTTAGTACATGGCTTCAGATTCCTAGGGTCTACCAAAAGAGGCAGATGCGATGAGCAGTTCGCAAAGCTTGATGACCTGCTGCAAACAAAAGAAGACCAGTACAATGTGTGGCAATTTGAATATGCGGATGGCTCTCGAGGTACCCCCGATACGGTGGCAGTATATGCCTCAAGACTAGGAGAAGCTGCAGATAGGATCAGGAAACTTACAGAGAACGACACCTGCGCTGTCATTGCCTACTCTATGGGAGGCCTTGTAGCTCGGCAGTATATCGCTACCTATGGCAAATCAAGGATAGATAAATTTCTAACGCTCGCTACCCCGCACATGGGCACGCTGCGATTTGAGCCCTTCAATCTTAAATGGGCTGACAAACTTGTTCCCAGAGCAGGCGCGGAGTTGAGACCGGATAGTAGATTGCTTTGGGATTTGAACACCGATGTTAGTTCTTCCTCTTTACCTGAGTTTGCCGCAATTGGCGGATATTCTTGGGGTCGTACAGACGGCGTAATAGAGATGGGCTCAACCAGCCTGGTCAGGTCTAATCTCGATGGCTCGCTCGCAGATAAGCTTCACTTTGTCGGCGTGAAAAGGTCGCATCTCAACATCAATCGTATCGGGAATAAAAAGGATGAAGTTTTCCAGCTTATCCGTAGCTTCCTACATGGGGGTGTAGCAGGCATCAGCAGCTTGAGGCCAGCCGAAGAACCCAAAGACTATAATGCTCATTTCTTTCTCACATTTGCGCTTAAAAAGAACCCGGGGTGGCAGAGGATGATTTATCCCTCAGTAGTCGTGAGAAATACGGGACACCGTTATCCGGGCTTTAAGGTCCTCTCTCAAGGAGCCCGAACAAAGGACGGTGCATATATCTTCACCGTTCAAATGCAGTCCGACGATGATGGTGAAGCTCGAGTCTACTATGCACGAGGAAAATACGCGACAGTCCGGGTCCGTAGAGGGCAGTCAACCATAGTTTCTGAACCTATAGGAGAAGTCACAGTGCTGCCAAGGGCAACCACCCTGACACCATCTTTGGCCAAGGCCACCGGAAATTTCGACACATTTATATAGGGAACGGCGAAGAGAATAAAGATAATAGGGCAAAAAATCGGTTTAAAGCGTGTACTGGAGGGACATAAATGCGTGTGTTAGTAACAGGTGGAGCGGGTCGTTTGGGAATAAACGTATGCAAAGAATTCTTGAATGACGGATTCCAGGTGCGAGTGTTCGACCTGGATACGCCCCGCAACCGAGAGAGCATCAAGGCACTTGAAGATAAGGCCGAAATTTCATGGGGAGACATCACAAAACCAGACTCAGTGAGGAAGGCGCTGGAGAAAGTAGATGCCGTAGTACATATGGCTGGCATCCTACCTCCTCTAGCTGACGAAAAACCCGAACTATGCGCCAGGGTCAATGTTGGCGGGACTAAGACACTGGTTGACCTGATAAAGGAGAAGGGCGGACACATCCCCTTCATTTTCACTTCATCGGTAACAGTATTCGGCCCCTCTCCCGATGCTACCGAACCCATCTCTGTGGATAAGGCTATCCCCCATCCCAAAGGCGCTTATCCGGAGACCAAGCTCAAGGCCGAGAATGCTATCAAAGAGTCGGGGATCGACTACCTGATACTGCGTCTGACTGCGATCATGTACTTCGATTTCGAAGTGAGCGACCTCAAACGCATATTCTGTATGCCTCTGGACACCCGTGTCGAGTTCTGCCATCCCGATGACCTGGCTGTGGCAATACTCAATGCCGTCAAATATTTCGATGCCGTAAAGGGAAACACACTGGTCATTAGCGGAGGGCCGGACCAACGGATGTCATACCGGGATATGGTAGGCAATATTATAGGCGTTATGGGATTGCCCCTACCACCGGCCGAGAAATTCACTAAGGAGCCCTATTGCCTAGACTGGTACGACACTACCAAATCACAAGAGCTTCTGAAATATCAGCGAAAGACGTTCGCCGATTATCTCAGGGACTATGCCCAGGGTTTGACCAGGCGGTACTCTACCCTGTTCCTGCCATTTATGCGCTACTTAGTTTCGCCGGTGTTGGGGAAGGTTGTCGTCCAGTTCATGTAGCCGACGCTGTACAGGCAAATTATCGTAGGGGGCGGGTTTGAAACCCGCCCCTTCTTGAGACAGATACCCTGACCTTTATCAAGGCCTCCAACCTGTTACCAGACAAATGGCAGCACTTAACCAGTCACCAAATCCCAAGTGCGCTCGAGCGTTATTTACTACCCCTCAGTTCATTTGTTAGCCTGCTGAGTTTCCGATCGGTCTCTCGGCACAACTTGCCAGACATTCTGTAGTATTGTTTTCCTTCCGCCTTAGATTGAGGTATCTGGGTAACAGTCTGTCCTTCTCTCATCTTAAGAAGAAGCTCGGCCATCAATTCTCCCGATAACCTCTCACATTTTCCCACTAAGCTACCCATATTATCATTTTCTTCTATATTCACAGTCCTTTGCATTAATATCGGTCCGGTATCAACCCCCTTATCTACAAAATGCACGGTAACACCTATTCCATCTCCATTATAAATTGCCCATCTTAGGGGTTGTACTCCGCGATACTTTGGTAGTAAGCCCGGGTGCGCATTAAGAGTCCCGATTTTGGGGATGTTGATGATCTTTTCCCTGATTATCCTCGAACACCCGAGCACTATAACATCTGGCCCTATACTTCTCAAGCGTGTTTCACATTGCTTCCCATTGAAATTATCTACTGTATAAACTCGGTTAGAAAAAGAACGATAGAAATCATGAGTCAGCCAGTCATCGCCTTTTTCTGGTAAGAATAAGCTGAATAATCTTCTGAATACAAGCTGTAAGATTTCCCCATAAGTAATACTTCTAATAGCAGTTCTTACTCTCTCAAGCGGCTTAGGGCTCTCAATAAATATGGCTTCAAGTGAGATGTCCCTGGCTTTAAGCTGTCTGAGTATCTCTGCCCCACGAGAGCACTTGTAACTTAGAAACACCACTTTCAATTCCATAGACCGAAGAAGCTTATTGCTTCACTCCCATCTCCTTCCTCTCTTTACTCTCCCTTCTCCTGATAAGGTATATGTAGTAGATTTCTTTCAAGCTGTATTGTTTTATCTCATGCAAACGCAGGAATGCACGTGTAAGCTTGAGTTGCAGGCCGGAACAAAGTCCTTTCTTGCCTATTACAAAATTTATATATCTCCTGGACGACTCAGTCCAGTGAAACTTATACGGCTCATCACCTCTGAGGAAATCAAACTCTCGAAGTCCTTTCTCGATCGCATATTTTATTAGGAACATCTGGTGTAAATGACCCACACTGTATTCCGCATACTTGATGTCCCGGGCCGAGGTAGCGTAATAGAACTTATGATTATAAATGAAGGTATATTCTGCTGATACGACCTCACCATCTAGAACTAAACAAGAGAAATGCAACCACCCCTTTTCGAGAAATCGGGTTGCTATATCTCGGTAAAACCCCTCCATTTTAGGATCAGAGAACACTCCCTTGACATTCACAGATTGCCAGCGTCTCTCATGGAGGTCAATAAATCGGCTCAACATGTTATCGAGATTATCCTTGGTACAATCCCGAAACTCAATTCTGTACGCCTTTTCCAGAGAGCGTAATTTCCGACGGAGTGCATGTCTCCGGTTCGGTCTTAACGAGCTAAAGTATTCGTCCCATGTTGCGGGTAATGTAATATATGGCGCTAAAGTCTTCAACTTTTCTTGCATAACCAGGTTGTTTGTGGATAGAGAAATGCGCCTTCGTAGCAAATCGAGGAACATACAGTCTTCAGGCACAAGGGTTAGCTTTAATACAAGCTTGCTTTTGGCCAATTCCTCTTCCAGATAAGCAAGAAATGCTGATACAACTTCCTCCCTGTTGCCTGAACTTACCAGCCCTATGTGATTGCAGTTTAGCGAGCCTATAGTCTCCAGGGCATGAATTTTAAGCGGACCTATTCGATATTCGGTTCTCATAAGTGGAAAGGCCCCGATTACCTGATGCTCTTTTTCAATTATCAATACATTCAGTTTCTTGCTTTCTCCGAAGTGCTTCCACCAGGTCAATAACCACTCATGAGTAAGATATATAGGGTTATTATCCCCACTATTTCGTAAAAGGCCATCCCAGACCTCTGATAGCGATTCAAACTCTTCTGATTCTGATATTATCCTTATCTTTGTGTTGGTCATTTCACAAAACTACTAAGGCAGATTTTCCTCAGCAAACGACATGGATAAGACAAACAGCAGGTTGGATTAATCATGAGGAGCAGCCTGCGTAAGCGGTTTCTCTTTCCAGAACCGCCACCGCAGTAGCTTCAGGTACTTGGCTTCAGCATACATCCTGGGGCCGAACCTTGCATGCACCTTCTGAGAGGCCATGTTGCCCTTGGCTACTGAGTTTCTGGATACCCTTATCCCGTTCTCCCTCATATACTTGAGTCTCTTGGAGTAGCCGTACGCCATGAGTCCTTTCCCCCTGTATTCCGGAACCGTGATCGTGCCCCCGGAGCAGGCTTCGCCGCTTGCGAAATCCACCTTGTAGGGCAGGGGGTCGAACGTGTTCTTGGCCTCCTCGTTCGTGGCTACGAAGCCTATATTAACAATCTGTCCGTTGACGAAGAAGCAGAAGGCTATCGCCCCTTTGTCCAGACTTCTCCTGGCCGAAACAAAACGTCTGCGGAAGTCAGAACCGATGGCCGCTGCCAACTCATCGGCTTCCTGGTTGCTACTGACTATTTTTAATGTGCAATCCTTGATTTTAGGTAGGAAGTCAGCCTCATTTCTTTCCCTAAGCGTATGTTCGTAGAGATAGTAGTCTCCGTACTCGAAAAACCAAACTTTCACAAATGCAAAACCACGCTTGAGCAGCGTCTTTAATCCCTCGGTCTGCTGTATATCCTTAGCCCTTCTCAAAATAGCACTGATTTCACTTATCATATCCCTACCCTTTCCTCATGTCCTGAAGTCCCGCCTTCTCCCAGAACCCAAAGCTTCTCCTTCCAGGACTTCCACCATAATATTTTCAGGTAGCGCCCCTCGCCATAGACCCTGCCACCTGCTTTAGGCAACCCCTTAAGAGAAGCCAGGTTACTCTTCGCGACCCGAGTTCGCCCTATAGTCTTCTCTATACTTGCGAGGAATTTCCTCTCTTCCGAGTAGTTATACCTCGAAAGAAGCAGTCTCCTATATTTGGGATTTGTTTCAGACCATCCCAGATACGCCTCACTGTTGGAAAAATCTATTTTATAAGGTATTTCAGTCAGAATATTCATTGTCTTTTGGGTTGCAGCAGCCCAATGGATACAGGCAAGCTCCTTACCTACAAATACACACGACATTATCGCCCCATTGTTCAATTTTTCCTCAGCCCCGATGATATGAATACCAAAGTCGCAACCCTGAGCCACCAGCTCTTTGAGCCGCTGACTTGTAGGGATTATCTCAAACGCGAAATCCTGTATTTTAGGCGTAGACTCGAATTTCATTGGCTCGTTCAGCGGCACCTCATACATGTAGTACCTTTCATGGATGAATACGCACCTTCTCAAAAAACGAACCCCTTTTAAAAAGAAGGCAAACAGGCCTTCTTTCTGTAATATATATCTCCCGCGTTTGTATTTCTGTCGCAAATATGAGCTCATTTATGGCAAAACCTTGGTTACATTTGATATGACAAGTCTTCTTTTCCCGATTCTGGTTGGCGGAATCTGGTCAACTAACTCAATAACAATGTCCATATCTTCCCCAAGCTCCGATTTGAACTGTCTTACGATTTTCTGAACAACCTCATTCATATGCTCTTGATGGTATCCTTTCGCAAGGACAATCTTAACCACCACCTCCTCGTAACTATCCTGCAAAATCCGGAATTGTTCAATACCCAGATTAGCAAAAAAGGCCCAGTTCACAGCTACCCCGGGGATACAACTCCCACTCCGGGTAAATAGGAAATCGGTGACCCTGCCATTTATTGCATCCAGCAGAGGCAGGCCCCTGCCACAAGGGCAAGCCTTATCAGAACTTACCCCCACATCTCCTATATCGTACCTGATAAATGGCATGCCATAATTGTGTAGACTGGTAACTACTATCCTCCCCTCTCCTCCTACAGGGACAAGCTTATCTGCATCATCTACTATTTCTACAATCACGTTCTCCGCTGAAATATGGTATCCCGAATGCTCCGGGCATTCAGATGCAATCCCGTCTATCTCATTTGCTGAATAATAGCTATAAGTCTCACATCCGAATACCTTCGAAAAGAGCTCTCTCTGGTAATCGTATAGCTCTTCACCGGTCGCGATAATCGCCCTCGGCCTGATTGCGGGTTTGCCCTCTTTTTCGATATAACAAGCCATCAAATATATGGCGGTGGGATATCCTTTTATGAATCCCCCCTCAAAACCTTCCAGCCTCTTCGCAAAATGCGGCAGCTTCTTCTCAGACATCGTTAGGGCATCGAAAAGTTTAACCCTCTGCAAAAAGTGTCTCGTGGTACGAGCGATGCCATCAGCTATGGACAAGCGGGGGGGCCTTCCCGTGAACAATGCCTGCTTCTCTCCCACCTCATAACCTGCCCATTTATACGCTCTCAGTCCTGCAGCAGTATCCCAACCGTGGTAGTCATCCCTCGTCTTATAAAACCTGAAAGGCTCACCGGTCGAACCGCCAGTATAGCAAGCCATCAATTCCTTCCTGGGAAACCCACTCGCAATCAAATCGCTGAAGCTACCCCTGATAAGCTGCTTGGTCAATATCGGCAGCTTAGTTAAGTCCCCTGAACCTACTACATCCTCCGGCTTTAAGGTACGCTGATCAAATACCCTGCGGTAATAAGGCACATTATCATAGGCATATCTTATTAACTTGCTCAGTCTTTCATCCTGTAACGCCAGAATCTTTCCCCGAGGCCACCACTGAGTCCTTTCAAGCTCCTCCAGGCGCTTCATAGTCTTCCCGCCTCTATGAAAATCCAACGCAGGGGTGAACACATGATCTACAAGGAACTCATACATAGTCATCTTCATCGAACGGCCTTCGCCACTTTCATTAGCACTGGTTTGCTTGTCGTTTCACAGCTTTCACTGCAATATAGCGCCCGGTAAGATACCTGGTCCTCTTTACCTCCAGTCTATCGAGCAAAGCCAGCCCTCTCCTGATAGCATTATCCAGCTTGCCCCTGCTAAGCTTGCGCAGGGAACGCTCCAGTAATCTTATCAATCCGTCAGGATGGGGATAGTGGAAAATGGCGGTGCTTTCTGCCACATCGAAGCCGATTTTTTCGAGATTGTGTGTCAACTTCTTCAGGGAAAGTGTTCTGCCAATAAAGTACGGAGTAAGGCCAAGTTGCATCCATAGACGGACAACAAAGTATGGAGGATAGGTGAAATTGCTTTTATTGTCCATAGTCAGGATGAGTGTGCCGCCGACTCGAAGAACACGCCCAAGTTCTTTCAAGGCAGCAATAATGTCAGCCTCGCTGGATAAGTGGTCTAGTGTGGACTCGGAGATGATGAGGTCAATAGAGTTGTCTTGAAGGGGAAGCTGCCTGACATCGCAGCAAAGGTATTTCCCAGCATCCGAGCCGTAGAATGCGGCACTTTTCTTTGCCAGGGCAACTATCTCGTTGGAGACATCTATCCCCACTATCTTGCCGTTAGCTTGGGCAATGTCAAATAGAAATTGCTGCAAACGAAAGGCTTCAGCAAAGAGGTCTGTCTTGAGAATCCTACGTGCGCCAGGTATATCAGCCCATCTTGATATTAAACCAAGGTGAACCTTCTTCCAGTGCTCAGCAAGCAACTCATTGGAGTAGCCTTTTTGGACCCATTCTCTAGCGACATGGTCCCAATGCTCAGCCCTGTTTCCTAATTTACTCAAAGTTCACCTGCAAATTAAAATGCTATTGCCGGGAAAAATAAATCTTTGTTAAATTTGTTCACAAACATCTAACAAAATCACATTCATCTCATGAGACCGATAAATCTATAAACAATTAAGCGCAGCCTCGTTGCAATGTCACGTCTTAGAAGAACACTGCCCCTGAGAAGGACGCAGCGGATAAAGCGGGAGGTGGTTATACTTCTGAATAAGCCCAACGGCTGAGGATTGATGTGACGGACTTCGTTTTCATTCATATAGTGAGCAATGCTAAGAAAAATACCCTTTCTTATTCTGCGACCCAATCTGATTAAGTCCAGTTCCAAAGTGCAGCCGTCATCTATTACATCGCCGTCCCTAAACTCGATGCACCTGAAAGCGACTTTTTCTAAAACATCCCTGGTAAGCATGGCACAACCTATGCCCATGCCAATAGCGTTCCTCAATTCTCGCAGTGGGGCGCCGCTGAAAAGCACATCACAGCCCTTTATCTCCCTCTCCATTATCTTCAAGACCGCGGGATCGTAAATCATATCCGCATCTACGGACAAAAGGTATTTAGCTTCAGTGTGCAATAACATATACTGGGTATAGCTTCTCTCCCACACGCTATATTCCAAACCTTGCTCCGAGCGTAGCTAGGCTTTGCAGTCTCATAGGGGATAACCCTGCCTTTGACACCACCTAGTTTGATAAACCGCGCTAATTCCTCGACGTAATCGGGTTCATTAGTAGCGAGAAGCAGTTCAGATGAGGGGTATTCTTGTTGAATCTCCTTTTGATTAGCTAGAAACTTATCTATGATATAAGAGCCCTGGCGGTAAATTACGGTGCCTATTACAACATCAACTCTATTATCCATATCAATAGTACTCATGCCATCATTTCTTCTCAGTGTGCATCCTCAGCAATTGGCTGTTATCCATCCTTATTACTCTATTGGATAGCGCACTTACCCTGCGAAACACCCTCTCCAACCTTTCCCAATCATTATTTTCATCAACTTCCCAGGAATGCCCCCAGAGATGCCAAATGCCGCCATTTTCCGCTACAAAGTTGAGCGTCTCGATTGCTATGCGGTCCCAGGACTTGAAAAACAGGTTTTTCTTCAGCACAAAGTTGAACAATTTAGTGTCTCGGGAGGCTAAGGAATGCAGCATATAGTGAGTAAACCACCAATTTCTAGCGTTAACCATGGTGCCTTCCTGAAACGGGTCTCTTATGGTTCTAGTAAGCAACATCACCGTCCTAGCACCTATAAACCCTGCATCCCCGGCCACTCTGATTAATCCATTGTTGAAGTTCCCATAGGGATAGGAGAGGGAAATGACTTCCTTGCCCGTTATCTCTTGCAGCCCTTTCTTACCATCGTTTAACTCCCTTTCGGCCTCCTTGGGAGAGATTTTGGTTAGCCTGATATGATGATAACTATGTCCACCGACGTCAAATCTCTCAGCAATTTCCCGAATTTGCTGCGGATTCATGCAGCCTCTTTTTACATAGGATATGGGGATGTAGAAAGTAGCCGGGATATCATATTTCTTCAGCAGTTCGGCCAGCTTCAAATCCAGAGGGTGGCCGTCGTCCCAGCTTGTGGTAACTACAGCTTTATCCATGCGATGATATTATAAACTTTTCTTCGTGTTGACAACACTCCTCGTGTTTGCTAACCTATTCAAAGTAATGGGTCTTCTACCAAAGGTAACCCAAGACAATCTTCAAGGGCTAGTCCAAAGCCAAGCGGACTTTATTATCAGCCAGCAGCTTCCCTCCGGAGCCATCCCCTGGTATCGAGGTGCCATCACAGACCCCTGGGATCATGTGGAATGCGCCATAGCACTGAGTCTCGCCGGCAGGTCCGTGGAGGCTGTGAAAGCCTATAGGTGGTCACACGATACGCAGAACCCAGACGGCAGTTGGTACTCCAGCTACCCGCAGGTAAAGCAGGATGACCAGACCAGGGACGCTAACTTCGCCTCCTATATAGCGACAGGGATATGGTTTCACTACCTGGCTACCAATGACCTTGGCTTTCTGCGACAGATGTGGCCAATGGTGGAGAAGGCGATAGACTTCGCCCTAAGCTTGCAGCAGCCCACCGGTGAGGTCTTCTGGGCCGTAAGCCCCACGGGCAAAGCATGGCCGGGAGCCATACTCACTTCATCAAGTTGTATCTGGCACAGCATCAAGAATGGCGTAAACATTGCGAAAACACTGAGAATAAAAAGGCCAGACTGGAAGGAAGCAGGCAATAAGCTCTTTAAAGCGATGAGGGAGCATCCCGAGCTGTTCGACAAGATGAGCGAGAACAAACGACGCTACGCCATGAACTGGTTTTACCCTGTCCTAACCGGGGTGCTCAAGGGCAAAGAGGCAAAGGAACGTATAAATAGAGAATGGAACGATTTTATCATCGATAACTGGGGATGCAGAGTCGCCGTCGATGAGGATACCACCGCAGTAGCTGAGACCTCCGAGTTGATTATAGCTTTAGCACTCATAGGTGAGCACGAGAAGGCAAGGATGCTGCTGGGTTGGACTCTAAAGCTTCGAGATGATAAGCCCGGCTTCTGCCGGGGGATGAAGTTCCCCGAAAAGCTAGCATGTCCCCCGGATGAAGAGAGGGCGACCTGGACATCGGCAGCATTGATATTGGCTATTGCAGCCTTGTCTAAAGTTTGAGGTAAATTCAGTGACTGGTTCTAAAAAAGTCTCCAAAAAAATCACACCGGCAAGTGCTGGTAATGACTTTGTGGGCTACGAAGTCCTCATAGACTTTATGGAAAAGCGGGGGTTACAGAAGCTGGAAGGGGACATCATCGAAATCGGTGCCTTCATGGGCGGCGGCACCGCCAAGCTGGCTAAATTTGCCGTAAAATATGGCAAGAAGGTGTATGCCATTGATATTTTCGACCCCAGGTGTGATAAAACTCCAGACAAAAACGGGGTCAAAATGTGCGACATCTACGAGGCGTTTCTCCAGGGACGCTCTCAGTTGGAGGTATATCAACAAGCTACGAATGGTTTCGACAACATAGTAACCATCAATAAGAACTCAAAGAGGGTTAGATTTCCCAGAGGGCAGAAGTTTGTCTTCGGCTTCATCGATGGCAACCACCAGCCCGACTATGTGATAAATGACTTCAATCTCATCTGGCATCGCCTTGTCCCGGGAGGCAGCGTCGGTTTTCACGACTACAATTTCGATTTGCCGGAGGTTACCGAGGCTATTGATGGTTTAATATATAAGCATAGAGACGAGATAAACGAAGTCCACGAGGTAAAACAAAGCCACATCGTGATATTGACCAAGAAGAAGGGACTCCCCGGAAAGTAAGTAAATGCTTGAAGTTCTTCAGGTTGAAACTACGAACTATTGCAACGCCCGCTGCATCTTCTGTGTCTATGGCCAGATCAAAAAGCACGGCACTATGTCAGATAAGCTTTATACCAAGATTCTGAGGGATGCCACCAAGCTCAACCCGCCTCCCAAAACCTTCATCCCCATGCTCACCGGCGAGCCTTTCCTCGACCTGCAGATGGTCGATCGCATAAAAGAGGCGCGGACAGCGTTGCCTAAAACCGAGATCCACCTTTATACTAACGGCAGCAAGCTGACGGAGGATATAATCAGAAAGCTTGCAGAAGTACACAAATTCCATCTCAACATCTCGGCAAACGGGGCCTCGGTGGAGACCAGGAAGAGACTGACAGGGCTCGGCGACTACGAATACGTCGCCGGAATGATAGATTACATGGATTCGCTTCACATATCCCACAGCGTGTCGCTGGTGCAGCATACCTCCATCACCAAGGAGGAAGAGAAAGCTTTCAACCGCAGATGGAGTAAGGCGACATCGAACGCATCCTGTCGTACGCCCTATGTTTTCCAGCACCTGAATTTCGCCGGGCTAACCTATGAGAAGGACAAAATCCGCTTCACCCACTGCATCCACGCTACCAGCCACATGACTGTGCTCTGGGACGGCCGGGTGAACCTGTGCTGTATGGACCCGCTAGGCAGGAAGATATTCGGCGACTTGAACCACCAAACTGTCGCTGAGGTGTGGCTATCCGAAGAGCGTCAGCGTTATGCCACCATGCACCAAGAAGGCAAGGGAGCGAAATGTGAGGTGTGCCGAGACTGCAACATCGTCTGCTTTTGAGCAAGGGCGAGCAGCTCTAGAAAACCAGGGAAGCTTCAAAGAACCAAAAATGGGTCAAAGGGCAGAGCCTCTGGGTTAAAGATTTTAAGAAAGGCATAACTTAGAAACAGCAGCGAAATTATACCAGGTAAGATTATGCCCTGCGCAGCGAAAACCCAGGGTTTGCGTGAGGAGACCACAGGCACATGCATCCTCGGCGGTTTAAGCGACCTCCAAACTACCACCGTGAAGACTATTAGCACTGCGACGGCGAAGACTGCGAAATACCGGGTGCCCGTTGGATAGAAGTCGTTCCTGAATATGAAGTACGATACAACTGCGCTAAACAAAGAGCCGACAACCATAGCTTTCAGCAATCCACCTTGACCGAAAAAGACAGCAGAGGTCCTCAGCTTAGCCTTGGCATCGAATTCGTAATCGCTAACAACAGTAGCCATATATCCGGTGGCGGTGACTAGGAACCAGAAAAGCATCATTAAAAGGGTGGGGCGCACCCCTAAGCCAAGTATATAGCCTGACGAAGGCGCCAATATACCTAGCAGCGAAATGCAGAGAATATCTCCAACCGGCTTTGCCTTCAATCTAATCCTTGGGTGTGAATACAGAATACCACCAGCAAGGCAGGCGAGGACCACGAACAAGCCAAACAGGTTGCTCACCAAGAAACCAAGTGCGATTGTTACCAGCAATGTCACTATACAAAATACCTTACATTCTTGCTCTGTAACCTCCCCGGTTACCATCGGCTGCTGACGGAGGTTGAAGTCTTTTTGTACACCGTCATGATACCTGTCTGTGTCCCTATCAGCATAGAAGTTCAGAGCGAAGGCGAACCCAGCGAATAAAAGTAAGGCTGCGAAACCGATCAATGCTCTGGGCCAGCTTGTATCCTTACTCGCACCCACTGCGAAAGGGATTACAAATGTGAGTGAAAATGCTGGCCAAGCCGTGATTCGTGCGAGTTTCAGATACTTTACCACTGAAGCCTTCCTCTATCACCTCTCCGAGACAGTATCCGACGCTTCTTCAGGTGGAAGGGGAAACAGGCGTCCTCGCACTGGCATGAAGGTCTTGCGATGGAGAGGGCAGGGGCCCAGGCGCTGCAAAGCCTCCAGGTGCTCAGGGGTGCCGTACCCTTTGTGTTGAGCCAAGCCATAGCCGGGGAATTGGCTGTCCAGCTCCACCATGAGGTGGTCTCTGGTGACCTTGGCGACTATAGACGCCGCAGCTATAGAAACACATATACTATCGCCGTCGACCACACCTTTTTGCGGAATGCGGACGCCAGGCAGGCGCAGATAATCGATAAGAAGGTAATCAGGGCGCGTTGAGAGTTGCTCGATGGCATGGCGCATCGCCAGCCTGGTTGCAGGAGCTATGCCCCGTTCATCAATGACCTCATGGGAAACCACCCCTACCCCGAAAGCTATCTCACTCTCCATCATACTGTCGAAAATAGACTCACGCTGTGATGGCGTAAGCTGCTTGCTGTCCCGAACCAGGCTTAACCATGAAGGTCGTTCATCGAAAGGCAAGATAACTGCTGCAGCCACCACCGGGCCAGCAAGCGGCCCTCGGCCGACCTCGTCAATGCCGGCGATAAGCCGATAGCCCTGTGCTATCAGCCTCTCCTCTTCGACAAATGTCGGTATCTGGCTCACCATGTCCTTACTTTCCACGAATTCGGAACATACTAGCACCACATTGAACTCTTTGTCAAATGATTTTTGTGAAATCGTCGCCAAACCTATTGACACTTACGCCATTGTGTGCTAGTCTCGTTCGCAAGAACGATGAAAGGAGTGTCACATGCAAGCCTACTGTATGAAGTGCCGAACCAAGGTGGAGATCAAGAACGCGAAGTCGATCAAAATGAAGAACGGCAAGCCCGCAACGCAGGGTGTGTGCCCCAAGTGCGGCACCAAGGTGTTCAGAATCGGGAAAGGCTAACCAATAGGTTCTTAATAGCTGGCTGAGCTGAAATTAGCTACGGCGTTTTCGGCTTTGCCCTCAGAGCGCTTTGAGGAGTAGGGTTTTTGTCTCCTCAAAGCGCTTTTGATAAGAGGCGTCCAACCGCTGACGGATTTCAAGCCACTCAGGGCTGGTCTCAATAGCAGGCTCAACAGCAGAGCCAAAGATGCCCCTCAGTTTCAATCCTTTTCGCTTGGCCAACTCAAGCGTATCTCGCTTTTCTTCCCAGGCCTGTTCGATCGCCTTTTGGTGTTCATTAAAGAGATTCCTGATACTTGCCACAGCACCTGAGTCCCCAGAGTAATGCTGAATGGCGGCCAGTACATTCTCTGCCCCCTCGTAATTTCCTGTGTCAAGCGTATTAAGCAAAAACGAGAGGAGATAACGAATGATTATCTGCCGGTTTTCCTCATATCTCCTCAGCTCTATCTCAACATCACGAATAGGCAAGCCATCCAGGTAACGTTTCCCCAGAGCCTCTCCGATTTCTCGAAACTCCTCCTCCCTCGACCTCTGTCTTTCCTGAGCAGACATATCCCCGAGCTTCTGGGCTCTCTCCATCGCTATATCGAATGCACTTTTTAATTCTTTATCATCGCCAGACATATCAACTCCACACCTCTCTTTATCAGTCATTGCGAGGAGTCCGCCTCTGGCGGACGACGAAGCAATCTCGTAGGCTCAATGTTAAAAGTAGCGATGAGATTGCTTCGCTTCGCTCACAATGACACCGGAATAAGTGAACTCACAAATAGGGGAAAATGCTCCTCCTGATGATTTCAAAGTTGCGTTTTATCTGTTCCTTACCTTTTATGATTCCCGGGCTGCCATACTGATGGCCGGTGAGCAAGTACTCGATGTCCAGCTTTGCTATTCGTTCGATGCTAGCTTTAAGCGCCTCGGCGCTGCCACCGGGGATGTCCACCCGGCCTGTGCTCCCCTCGAATACCAAGTCACCTCCCATGAAGACCTTCTCTTTAGGCCAATAGATACCTATATGGCCGTCGGAGTGGCCGGGGATAAGAATTATTTGGGCAACCAGGTCCTTGCCTAAACGCAGCTCGCCCTCTGAGAGATATAAATCAGGGTGAATCTCAGGCATCTCGAAGCCCATCGACTTGAGAGCTTTGGACATTTCGCCACTAGCCAGCTTGAGGAATTCATTCTCCTCTTTGCCGATGGCGACCTTCGCTCCACTCAATTTCCTGATTTCCTCAGAGGCCCCGTAATGGTCCGGATGCGCATGTGTATTGATAATCAAGCCGACATCCTCAATCTTGAGTCCATCTTTTTTCATCTCGGCGATCAACCTGTCCAAGCAATTTTGCCTGGTTTCGGTAACTATCTGTCCGGGGTCCACCAGGACATGTTTCTTCCCGGGCAGAGCATTTGCCACAACATAAGAGTTGCAGTTATTCCCGTATCTCGTCATCTCTTGCATAGTGACGCCGGGCCAAAGGTACGCATAGAAATCGCCTACCAGTTTCAATTCAATCCTCCATCAGCAAAGTCAACTGCTAAGGAGATTATAACATCACAGGCGGGATATTGGCACGCATACACCAGGGCACCTCTCCAAATGTCATTCTGACCCTGAACATAGTGAAGGGGAAGAATCTCGTCCCCCGTGCCCGTAGGGGCACAGTGCACTGTGCCCTATCTTCTCTCCCCTTGCGGGAGAGATAAGAGTGAGGGGAATAAGTCCCCCCTTTTCTAAAGGGGGATTAAGGGGGATTAGCGCCCTTTGTGCCTTGTGTCATTCTGAGCGTAGCGAAGAATCTCGTCCCCTGTGCCCTAGCCTCGTATGTCATTCCCGCGCACGCAGGAATCCACGCGCCCCTGTCCCCATGTCCTTCTCGGAGGTGCAGGAGATCTCTCCTGCCGGGGGCATTGGGGCCTGCCCTGAGCCTGTCGAATGGGGTGTCCCCCAAATATAATAAAATCCCCCAAGACTGGGGGATATAGGGGGTTCATTATTATCATGGCAAGGATTCCAGATAAGCACGGAGGTCCAACGCGAAATTGTCTCGTTGCCAGCGGCGGATGTCAGAGGAAGTGAGCTCGACGTCAATAGTATGAGGTGTCTTTGCAAGTCGTCCCAGGCTAGCCATAGGCCAGAGTAGCGAGGGGTCCAGGGAAAGAGTGGTGCCCAGTGATACTCGCCATTCTTTGAGCTGCGTCAGACGCTGCATCTGTTTATGGCTGAGTCGTTCGCCCGTCACGTGAGGCGGTCTGTCGATCGGCGGCGCGGCCAGGCCGTCGTGTATCGCTTGCTCGAGACCGCGCCTGTACCGTTGCAACCCGGATTGCCCGAGACCGGGGATATCCGAAAGTGTCGCCGTAGGACTCATAGCGAGCGAAACGAGTACCGCGTCGGGTACTACAAAGAAGAGGGGCCGATGCTGGCGCCGGGCCTCCTCTTCTCGAAACATAAACAGACTGCGGAGAATCGCAAGGCCGCGTCCATCCAGGTCCTTAACTCCTTTGGCCGAGAGGTATGCGGTCTCCGGGCTGGGCGCCGCATATTGCACCTCTTCGAGTCGAGAGCACTCCTCGGCGACCCATTCTGTTCGCCCCAGGGCATGGAGTCGTTGGTCCAGAGCCTTTCGTAGGGCAAAGAGATGGCGGACATCAGAGGCGGCGTAGTCGAGAGCCTTGGCGGAGAGGGGGCGTCGCCCCCAGTCAGCTCGCTGAAGCCGCTTGCTCTTAGGTATAGTTACGCCCAGCATATCTTCGATGAGAGTTGCCAGCCCGAACCGGATCAAACCGGCAAAGTGGGCAGCGATGCTGGTATCGTACAGGTTGCGGATACGAAATCCGCAATGCATGTCCAGGCTGCGTATGTCCTGGTCCGCGGCATGAACGACTTTGATGATAGAAGTATCTGCCAGGACTTCTTTGAGAGAAGCAAGATCCTTCAGAACGATCGTGTCGATGACGTAGACTTTGTGGGAGGTGGCAATCTGAATCAGGCAGAGCTGCTCGGGATAATAGCAGAAGCTATTGGACTCGGTATCGAGGGCGATGATTCGGGAGTCGAGCATCGCCTTGACAGCAGCGTCAAGTTGGGCGGATTGGCTGACGATTTCGACGGGAAGCGGTAGCGGGACGGCCATGAGTCTAGTATAGCGTCTCATAGCTATCCTTACAACGAGCGATCTTAGTTCAGAATTGAATCACGGCCGTTGCCTCGCGCTTACCGCCCCTCACACCGTTTGCCCTGAGACCATGCCCTTCCTCACGTGTCATTACGAGGAGTCCGCTTACGCAGACGGCTGCGCTGCCCTGCACAACTATATATTATTTTGGGACATAATAGAATCTTGGTTCTTGTACTGTCAAGGTGAGGATGTCGCGAAAAAGCTATCAGCGGTCAGAGGGGGCAACGCTGCCACATATTGCTCCTGCATCCTCATCTGTTAGCAATTTGTTAGCAAAAGTCTCCGTTCATTCACGACATCAGACCTCCGCCGCCCTCGTCTTTCATGATTCGGGCGCTCTCCCAACCGGTCTGTCCCAAAATGCTTATTGATTTAGGCGGATTTAACTTGATAAACTTATCTGATTTGCTTTCACATATAATGCTAAAAGGGCATTCCTTTATACCTTTTATGATTGCCTTCTCGCCAGAAACAAATTCATTCTTCTCAATGAAAATGTATCCGTCTTTATCAGTGCACGGTAGGACTTTATTCACGACAGAAGCCGTATGTTTCTTACATACTTGACATGTTCTATTTCTAGCAGAGTGCCACTTGAAATGATGTTTACCTGTTTCACACTCAAATAGGCATAACGATTCCTTACAGAATTCCTTTCCAATTATTCTATAAACAAAATAATCCATTAAACAAGGACTCTCAATACAAGTCTTCGGATATTTTACTTTCCACCTCTCCCAGACCCTTCGCCAAGCGAGAGCATTCATTTCGTCAATTAATCCATATTGGTAACAGAAGATATCTAGTAGACTTGATACTAAAGGTATTTCAGTCTTAAGAATGCCAGTTCTCATAGCCACTTTTACGGTATTTATATCACTTGCAACGTCAATCTTGTCAAAATTCTTAGGATTCTTCCATACACCCAACACGACCATGTCTCTTATGAACATATCAGTCTTTTTATTACCAAACCCAGAGCCACGCTTTGATAATAGAAATTCTCTCACAGCTAGCACATCATTTTTAAAATGCCTAAACAAATCATACGCTTCAATCCTTTTTTCAATTAGAATTTGAGAAGCAACAGTAGCAAATTTGATTCTTTTATCACTTTGAGATAATGAAGTGATATCAATGTTCTTCAAGAATCCTATTGGATCTTCATTTATTCTATCTTTGTCAAATATTGTTGGATCATCCTCATGTTTTTGGAACAGCTCTTCAAAATCGCGTGAGCCTCGAAAATCTTGATTTGCTGTAAAATATCTGATAGCACATATTTCTCTTGGTTTCAACGAATACGTATTGTAAAGTTCATTGAAAACACCTTGCCCATATTTCACGGAGATCGAATTTAATATGTCGGCTATTTTACTACACCTCTTCGAATCTATGGTTGGATTCAATATATCCCCATGATATTTTTCCCAGAATTTGTGAAATTCAGAAAAGTAATTAAATGTCGAACCTAAAGCCTCCGTTGTCCCAATACCATCGTAATATGTATACAAATACTCATTGATTTTAGATATTATTTCCCGCAACTCCGCTATGGATAAATCCTTATCCATCCTTAGCCCTATTGTTGAAAGCAAATTATCGAAGAATGAGTCAAATGACGTACCCACTTATAACTCTCCTTTGGGGTAATTTGTAATAATTAATTCCTTTACCTCTCCTCTTTTTGCTCCAATACAATTTATCATTCGCGATGCTGATATTCTTACTATATTGAACTCATGATAAATGTCTTCAAAAAAACTGTCTTTGGGGTTTTCATTCTTAGGGTCTGAATTAGATAATAATAGATATGTGCCTATACTGGACATCTCTTTATAGAATTCTGCCAAACGTTTCTGATCCGTGTCATTGAACCCATCTTTTGAATATGATGTAAAACTCGACGTCTTATTTATTGGGCGGTAAGGCGGGTCTAGATAAACAAGAGTATTAGTATCAATGAATTTTTTCGAGATAGAGAAATCACCTTGCAAAATATCAGTATTTTTCAAAGCCTTACTGCATTCTAAAATGTTTTCTGCGTTACAAATGGTAGGATTCTTATAATTCCCATAAGGTACATTAAATTCACCCTTGCTATTTTGACGAAATAAACCATTGAAGCATGTTCTATTAAGAAATATTAACTGCGCTACCCTTTCTATCCACCGATTGTTGTCGTTTGAGTAATCAAATGCTTTACCTGAGTGATTATAGTTATTCCTAATTTCGTAGTAATAAATTTCCCTCTTACCGGCTTCCAAAATGTAATACTCCTCCTGGTAACTACTTAGTAACCTTATTAATGATTCCGGATCATTCTTTACAGTACTATATGCAATGAACAACTCCGGGTTAACATCTATTATTAACGACTTGCTTATCTCGTAGAAAGACTGCAAATAAAAAAAGAAAGCACCTCCGCCGACAAAAGGCTCTACATAGTTACAAATCCTCCGACTGCTTCTAAACTCCATCGGCAAAAAACTTTCAAGTTCATCGATAATTTGCCTTTTACCACCTGCCCACTTCAAAAATGGTTTCGCCTTATTATTATCGGATTTAGTGTTTTTCATCAATATTTGCCCTTGACATCGTTCTCCAAAGTCCATCTTAGTTTTCAATAATCCTAATGTCAACTTTAATCAAACCCATACTCTAAACGGCGTTTCCGCACTCCTGTTAGTAACGTAGGGGGTCGGGGCAGGTGTCCAGCCAAGCTGGCCCACCGTCCATCCCCTACCACTAATAAAAGCCTTTGAAAGGTTATATAATGGTGAGGAACCGGATGATGTCTTGGAAGCAACTAACTTACGGACTCCGATAGATTATAACGCAGAATCATTATTAAAAGCATACGAATGGATTTGGGGGCAGGTCAGCAGGAGGATGTAAATTATCCTACTGGTAAGGGCAGGGCGATGTCTTGGGAAGGATGGGGCTGGGATAAAGAGCAAAAGAAATTGGTGAAGACGGGAACAGGATTGAAGGATTTGTTAGATAGACTTATATTATAAAAGAGAAAGGTGAAGGATAATAACTTCGAGAATCTTATGAAATATAATACAGTAGGCGATAACGAAAACGCTTTCACCCACATGCTAATGGAGAGTTCCGAGTATTCTCCAAACCGGTGCTACTTTAGAAATGACGAACGTGGCGTCTGGCTTTATCACGCCAATTGTATTGAGTTCATGGACATCCTGATTAGGAAGTATCCTGAAGGTCGGTTTGACATGATCTTTGCAGATCCCCCCTATTTTCTATCAAACGGTGGCATAACCTGTCATGCAGGTAAAATGGTTAAGGTTGACAAAGGACAGTGGGATAAGTCTAAAGGTCCCGAGTTGAACCATGAATTTAATACCTCTTGGCTTTCACGTTGCCAAGCCTTGTTGAAACCCAGCGGAACTCTCTGGGTTTCAGGAACTCATCATGTCATTCATTCCGTTGGTTATGCTATGCAACAATTGGGGATGAAAATTCTAAACGACATCACATGGGAAAAACCAAACCCGCCCCCGAATCTTTCTTGTCGTTATTTTACGCATGCCACAGAAACCATTATATGGGCAGCAAAAAATGACAAATCTAAGCATTGCTTCAACTACCATGCTATGCGTGAGCTGAATGCAGGAAAACAAATGAAATCGGTTTGGACATTTACTGCATCTAATGGAGAGGAAAAAGATTTTGGGAAACATCCAACACAAAAGCCTGTAGCGCTCCTGGAGCGAATCATTTTGTCAAGCACCAATGAAGGGGATTTGATTTTGGATCCTTTTGCTGGAAGTTCGACCACCGGTGTTGCGGCAATAAAACTAAAAAGGCGATTTGTTGGATGCGAATTGGAGCCGGAATACTTGGTATTGTCCGCTAAACGGCTTGAAAGAGCACTCTGCGAAAAAGCACTTGTATGAAGACTCTTAGGAGGCACGCCGCATGAAAACGGGCGGTATCGGTGGAGGAAGTACTTTGACTGGTTTAAATTTTGAGAGTAGGGTGGACTTTCAACAACTTATTGGGGCTATACCCGGCTACAGCGTTAGAAAAGACCATGATAAAGCAGGGATGGGAGTATTTTTTGAGGACAGGCCGGTTGCAAGATGCTTCAGAAAACATGATTTCTATAAATTTTTAACCGAGTCGAAAGTTGACTGGCAAAATATGCTTTCAAGAAAGCTTTTGCCTGATGATGCTCTGCTTGTTATCGTTCGTGAAACTTTGTTCATCATAGAAGTAAAATATCAGCAAGTTGGTGGTTCGGTGGACGAGAAACTACAGACCTGCGATTTCAAGCGGAAACAATACTTGAAATTAGTGGCACCATTGGGATTGAAAGTTGAGTATGTCTATGTGTTGAATAATTGGTTCAAAAAACCAGAATACAAGGATGTATTGGATTACATACATAGCGTAAACTGTCATTATAAATTCAATGAACTGCCGCTTTCGTGGTTGGGTTTGCCTACAGGAAAGGTCTAACAAGGCACTGCACCGGACTGGCAATTCTGCTTCGCTCCATTGTTGCCATTGAGTTTGTTCATAAAGCTTCCCCGCGCCATTTTCCCCTTGACAATATCAGAACTAATGTTCTATTATTACCCCAAAACCATATTGTGGTGCGGGTTCCGCCAGGTGGGCGGAAGCGCTGGGGAGTCGGGACATCCCCTCACTACTTCCATCTGTCAGTGCCGGTGGTGCGATGGGCCTGCCCTGAGCGAAGCCGAAGGGGCCAACACAGTCGCATCCGTATCTAATACGATGTGCCGTTGCCCCCTGAGGTGAATGTGCAAATCCGCTTTAGCGGATCATTTGTGCTTAAGGCACAAGAAGTTCATTCCGCCGAAACTGACTAAAGGCCTCGGTACATGAGGCAAAAACAGAAGAATGTGTAAACGAACCCGGGCTGGGGTTATACTTGTTTTCAGGGCAAAAGTTACGTTCAGCCGAAGCTAAGCCCAAACCCCCGTCAGCGAGCCAAAATTGAATATAAAATCCCGGCAGTCAATTCTCGGGCCGTGCTATGCCCTTCGACAGTCCTTCGACAAGCTCAGGGCGAACGGATGGGTCGCCCCTACACAACCATAACCCATGTTGACAAGAAGGTGCTGTCATGCTAGCATAGCAAATGAAAATCGTTTTCATTTATAGATTGAAATGACATTTACTCAGAACAAGATAGCATCCCTACTGAGGCAGCGAGGCTATAAAATCACACCGCAGCGGCGGGCTGTGCTGAATATAATCGCCCTCAGCCATGACCACCTCACCCCCGCTGCCATATACGAAAAGGTCCATCAAGAACATCCCGGCATCGGGTTAGTCACTATATACCGTACGCTTGATATACTAGCCGAACTCGGGCTTATCTGTGAGGTACATGCGGGGGGCAACTGCCGAAGCTATTTAATGAGAAGGCCGTCGGAACACCACCACCACCTGATTTGCTCTGACTGCGGCGCAGTAGTTGACTTCACAGATTGCGACCTTAGCAATTTGGAGCAAAGGTTAGCCCGTGAGACCCGCTTTGAAATCGAAGGGCATCTTCTCGAATTCATGGGCCACTGCCGCAACTGCCGGGAAGGAATCAACAATGGCGCCAAATAGGCTTGCCAGATCGGTTTCAATTGTTTCAACAGTGGTGCTCGTTATGGTGCTGGCAGCCTCGGCTATATCCTGCGGACAAGCAAAGCAGTCAAGCGACAAGATAGGCGTGGCCGTCACCATACTGCCGCAGGCTGAATTCGTAGAGAGCATAGGCGGGGACAGGATAAACGTCACCGTAATGGTGCCGCCGGGCGCAGACCCTCATACAACTGAGTTGACACCGAGCAAGATGACCGAAGTGGCTGAAGCCAAGATGTATGCCAAGGTAGGCTCCGGTATCGAATTCGAGCTGTCCTATATGGACAAAATCGAAGCCGTTAACAAGAACATGCTGGTTGTAGATTGCAGCAAAGGCATCGAACTGGTAACCAGCGTAGACCCGAACGAGCCTGGCATGGACCCACACATCTGGGTGTCTCCGCTGAATGCAAAAATCATGGTACAGAACATCTGCGATAGCCTGGTGCAGGTCGATCCCGCCAACAAAGACTACTATGAACAGAATAGGGACGCTTATCTCCAGAAACTGGATGCCCTGGATCAAGAGATAAGGAGCAGCCTGGCAAATATAAAAAACAGGGCGTTCATAGTACTTCACCCTGCCTGGGGCTACTTCGCCAAGGATTATGACCTGGAGCAGATACCGATAGAGATCAGCGGCAAAGAGCCCAGCGCCCAGGATATTACCCGCATCATAGATGAAGCGAAGCAGCGCAACATTAAGATTATCTTCGCCTCTCCTCAATTCAATCCACAGATGGCTGAGGTTATAGCCAACGAGATAGGCGGCAAGGTTGTACTAATTGACGACTTAGCCAGGGACTACATTGAGAACCTGCACAAGGTTTTAGACGAGATGGTTCAGGCGATGGAGTAATTATGGCTGATAAAGAAGTGGTGAGGCTGGAAGATGTATGGGTACAGTACAACGGTGTCCCCATACTGGAGGGGATCAACCTGGCAATAGAGCAGGATGATTTTCTCGGCATCATAGGGCCTAACGGGGGCGGTAAGACCACGCTGCTCAAGATAATCCTGGGGCTGATTTCACCAAGCCGCGGGAAGGTCTCTGTTCTAGGGAAACCGCCTGAGAAAAGCCGGAGCAAGATCGGCTATGTACCCCAGCATAATCTGTTCGACCGCGACTTCCCCATAAGTGTCGGGGACGTGGTGCTGATGGGACGGTACGGCAAATCCGGTCTTTTCAGAAGATACAGCAGCGAGGACAGGAGGGCAACGCAAGACGCTCTGCAAACTGTGGGTATGCTCGATTACAAGGAGAGGCAGATGGGGAAATTGTCAGGGGGTGAACTGCAGAGGATTTTCATAGCCAGGGCGCTGGTAGCTGAGCCCAAGCTGCTGCTCCTCGATGAGCCCACAGCCAGCGTAGACCCTGCGATGCAGACCGAGTTTTACGAGCTCTTGGAAAAACTCAAGAAGCGGATGGCGATAGTCCTGGTATCACACGATATCAGCGCCGTCTCCATATATGTTGACAAACTCGCCTGTCTCAACCGCCAGTTGCACTATCATGGCTCGAAGGAAATCACACCTGAGATACTGGAAGCCACCTACAAATGCCCCGTGCAAATGATAGCCCACGGCTTAGTACCTCACCGAGTGCTGAAGGAGCACTAGATAATGCTGGATGCACTGCAATATGAGTTTATGAGAAACGCCCTGATAGCCGGGGTGCTCGCTGCAGTGGCTTGCGGGATCATCGGAACCTATGTAGTAGTAAAGAAAATGGTCTCCGTCAGCGGTGCGATATCCCACAGCTCCTTCGGCGGCATCGGGCTGGGATACTTCGTGGGGATAAACCCCGTCTTGGGAGCATTGTTCTTCACCATCGCCTCCGCCCTGGGCATGGGGTTGGTCATCAAAAGAACCAGACTGCCCGAAGATACTGCCATCGGAATACTGTGGGCAATGGGGATGGCAATAGGGATAATCTTCATCGGCTTAACGCCGGGCTATGCCCCTGACCTGTTCAGCTATTTATTCGGCAACATACTGGCTGTGCCTTTCTCCGACCTGATCCTGATGCTAGCCCTGGATGCTGTCATAGTGATAATAGTTATAGCGCTCTACAAGGAGTTGCTGACTGTTTCCTTCGACGAAGAGTTCGGCACAGTGACCGGCGTGCCAGTCGAGGCATTATACCTACTGCTGCTTTGTATGATTGCGCTGACGGTTGTGGTGTTGATAAGGGTGGTCGGCATTATCCTGGTCATCGCCCTGCTCACAATCCCTGCGGCGCTGGCAAGGCAGTTCACACATGATATCAAAAAGATGATACCACTCTCCATCATCTTCGGCGCACTTTTCTCCTTCGGCGGCCTATGGCTATCCTATGAACTAGACCTCGCCTCCGGAGCCACAATCATCCTGCTCAGCGGCACTGTGTTATTAGTCACCCTCGGGCTTTCCAGGCTGCGCAGCCGGGCTAGGATACACGAGACCCCGCCAAATAGCGCTGGCTAGTAAAACAGCAATTGGAAGCTCGCCTCACGGCAGTATTCCCAATCCCCTTGTAGGAGAATGACAGAAGTACTCCGCCAGAAGTATATTATGAAAAGTACATATGTAGGATTGTTATCTTCCTCTCATTCAAGTAACAATATATATAGGGGAAGCCTGCGGTGGAAGGGAGGATAACATGGAGAATTTAGCCAAGGCTATTATTGATAGCGTTCAACTGTTCGGGCAACTGGCTGAGCATTGGGCAAACGGCCAGGCTAACATTGTGACTAACACTCCGATACCAGTAGGAGATACCGTATCCTCTATATTTAGTAATTTGGTAAGCTTTCTTGCCCAACTCACTTCTGAGATTATTGGTTTGATTTAATAGAGAGTGGTAATCCTTTTCGATATCCTTCTTCCCCCTCTTGGAAGACATATTATAGGGGCAGGTTTCAAACCTGCCCCTATAATATTTATCGAGACTGCTGAAGAAGAAAGTTGCTAAACGCTCTTTCACTATTGCCCTTGATTTTTAGCCAATGAAATATCTCACCTCAGACGATTGTCAAACTATCCACCATCAAATCCTCCGTCAAAGGAGCCATTCCCAGGACGAGCCGCTGAACTACTGTTAGCAAACCAACTCGAGGGCCTACTTTACAAACGGAGAGGCAGCCTGGTCGAAGGGATTAGTCCTCATAACCAGAGAGAAGAGATAAGGGTAGTTGTCCTTGAGATATTTCACGTAATCCAACCACTGTTGTGCCAGCAGGGTATACGCCCTTTTTACATCGACAGCCAGATGCTCATAGTCAGCATCCGTCAACTGCGTCACCTTTTCTCTCCTCTCCAATTCCTCGCTGAAGTGAAAACCCGACCGCAGAAGCTCAGTGAACGATTCGTGTTCCAGCAAAGCCGGGTTCTCCAACAGCCGGAGCAAAAAGTCCCTTTTGCTCACAAGAAAACGCTTTAGCCCCTCCATATCTATCTTGCGAATCTCAACTTTATAGTCGTAATTCCTGAGGCGTTTACTGACAGTCACGAATTCCTCGTCAGACCAGTTGTTGGTAACAATAAGATGTTTCCTGATGGCGGCCAGCTCAGGATCGAAATCGGAAAAATAGGTTAACAGCAGTGTCCCCACTTCACTGAAGAAGCTTCCTATGACCATATTCATCTTTTCGAGCCGGGTCCGCTTCTCTCTTTGATTCAGCAGCCCATTTATAATGATGCTAACCAGCAAGACCTCAACAGGGAGGAAGGCGATATCGCCCAGAAGATAAATGTAGATATGGTGAGCATCCTTGAAAATTGCGTAGTGAATTGAATAAAGAATTGCCGATGACAGGATTAAGGCCAACCCCAAGAGAATCTGCCACCTGTAACGTTTCATTCGGATAACGCCCCTTCCATTGATTGAAGCTAGTTTCTTTTTACCTCTGCTCCTATCCTTTTCTGCACTCTCTTCCATGTATCCGTGATAAGAAAACTCTCCTCCATATTCTCAATCATCCTGTAAAACTTGTTCATGGGCACTGAAAATGTAAGCGCGTTACCGGGAACAAAAGGACGTGCTGAGGGATCGAACATCCCGATAACTGCTCTGGGATGTGATGATTGTTTTTCTATATAAGGATACTGGACGATCGAGGAACATCCAGAGCCGAAGGGAGCAAACACCCCATTAGGCTCAGCTTCATCGAAATTCGCCAGGGTGAAAAGTCCTGCGAGGACATCAGGTTGAGCAAAGAAGATGACAACCTCTGGGTCATCCGACTTTTCGAGCATGTCCCATCTTTTGAACACTACGAAACGAGCAGGGGCTTTAAACGAGGGGGCAAGTCTCATTGCTTCTTTAACAAGCTCCGGGGACTTTTTATAGCGCTCTCCCCGAAGTTTGCCGGGGATCCCGCAGGAGAGGAAATATTCAAAGTCATCCATAATTGCAGCCGCAAAGCCGAGATACCTTCGTCCGCCGAAGCAGCCGATTGATTCTGCATCAAAGCCGAAGGACTTCCCCTCCCTCACCTTCGATACCGCTCCGATTACGCATCTGGGCACCGAACCAGGTTTAGCCAGCTCGGCATGTCCTTCCTCATCGGTGTAATAAAAGGTGACAGGGAATTCCGCATCGTTAAAATACTTCCTCCAGAGCAGGCTGAATTTCTCTATGACTTTCATATCCATCAGACTAATCCTCCCCGGGCAATGATGCAGTTTATCGAAAAACCTTATATACTACTGACTCGATGGTGTCAAGAAGCGTCCATATTATGTGTCATTGCGAGGAGGCCTTCCTTTTAGGAAGGACGACGAAGCAATCTCCAGGTTACTAAGGGGACGATGTTGAGATTGCTTCGTCCGCCAGAGGCGGCCTCGCAATGACAATGAGGAGGTTTATCCTATGAAAAAGAAGAGAAGGATCGCTATTCTTACCGGTGGAGGAGATTGTCCGGGCATAAATGCGGTGATACGCGCAGTCACCAAGAAGGCAATCCTGCAATACGACATGGAAGTTATCGGCATCGAAGACGGCTACCACGGTGTAATACATAATCGATGCAGGAAACTTGAATATAATGATGTCTCAGGAATACTTACACTGGGTGGCACCATACTTGGCACCTCAAAAACAGCTAATCCCTACAGATATGCTATTAAAAAAGGCAATAAACTGGAATTCAAAGATATGTCTAAAACCGCTATTGAGAATATAAATAGACTCGACATTGAATGCCTGGTATGTATCGGAGGAGATGGGACATTAGGTATAGCATATAAACTATTTAGAGATGGAATACCTGTTATGGGACTGCCCAAGACTATAGATAACGACCTGAGAGGCACCGATATCACATTCGGCTTCGATTCCGCCGTGTATATTGCGACAGAGGGCATAGACAGGATACATACAACTGCGCAATCGCATCACAGGGTCATGATAATCGAGGTCATGGGGCATAATGCCGGCTGGATTGCGCTACACTCAGGTACAGCAGGAGGAGGAGACATCATCCTTATCCCGGAGATTCCTTACGACGTGGACATTATAGCCGAGAAGGTGAAAGAGAGAAACAGAAAAGGCAAGAGATTCAGCATAGTGGTAGTCGCGGAAGGGGCGAAGCCGAAAGGCGGGGATATAGTAATACAAAGGATTGTCAAGGAGAGCTCGGACCCGATTCGTCTCGGCGGCATTGGTTTCGTCCTGGGAGCCCAGATTGAAAAAATGACAGGAATCGAGACCCGTACCGTAGTGATGGGACATCTGCAAAGAGGAGGCTCCCCAACACCTTTCGATAGAGTGCTGGCGACAAGACTGGGCACCAAGGCAGTCGACATGATAGAGAACAAAGAATTCGGCTACATGGTAGGAGTTAAAGGCGAATCACTGGTCAAAGTCCCTCTGGAGGACGTAGCCAAGGGGCCCAGAACGGTCCCCCTGGGCGATCCATTAATAGAGGCAGCCCGGAGCGTGGACACATGTTTCGGGGATTAGGCTTTTGGAGAATAATATAATGTGTTGATATCCCGGGTCTATGGCGGGGCGACCCGACGGGTCGCCCCTACAGAATCATCTCAGCGTTGCCCATTTGGCCAGCCTTACCCTCGAAGAAGCTGATAGTGGCTCCAGGGGTCAAGGCGGCTTGCGCCACCTCGGCCATAGTGGTAATGCCATCTCTAACCTTTAGAATGCCATCGTGTTTTAATGTTGCCATTCCTTCTTTGATCGCTTGCGCTGGGTCGCATCCTCCATGGCAAGAAGAATCAAGGGTGATTCATCGTGACTCCAATATACTCGCCGGGCGTTCAGAACCATTGCACGTCGCCCTATAGATGGAAAGTCGTGAGTTATCTCGAACCCTTCAACGGTAGTATGCTTGGGTAAAATATGTTCCAGTAAATCTCGAAGTTCAGGGATGTCCCACTGTCGGTTGCCCAGGTCGTAGATGAACTGCCCCACGGTCTCCTCAGGTGTGACTTTGAAGGTCTGGTAGAAATAGCGATTGGCCGAGATTACCCGCAGGCCAGCATTCAATATCAAAAAGGACAGGGGCACCGTGGCTATAATGTTCTCAGCATATTCAAGGGCAGCCCGGATGTCTCGCTCGCCCCGTTTTCGCTCGTTGCTCTCCAGCTTAAGTTGTCCTCTTAGTACCCTTATTGTCGCTGCACTCTCTTCTACCAACTTCCCGAGATGGCGGCACTGTTTTTCCAGCTCATTGCGCTCTGCTTGCTCGCGCTCGGCGACGTCACGAGAGACCGTGGCGAGTTCAGCTAAATCTTTACCCGGTGCTGGTACTCGTGCGCTGGACGGCTTCGTGTCACCTATCTCTTTTGTGGTCATAGCTTTACTCCAGAATTTGGCGACTGCCAAGGCAGCATCTTCTATGCTCCCATGCCTGAGTATACTCTGGGAGTGGTATGGCTAAACAATCCTCTTTCGGGTAATCTTTTGAAAAAAGATTACGCCAAGTGGTGAGGCTACATTGGCGTGGGGATTACCCCAAAAGGGTTACTTCTTTGTGCTTTCATAACAGAAAAGGCGACCCGCCTAAAGCGGGTCGCCCCTATCGAAATGTCCCAATATTACGTATCACTCAGAGGTGCCTGAGAAGAAGTTAATTGCTGCGCCAGGCCCCAATGCGGCTTGCACTACCTCGGCCATAGTGGTAATGCCATCTCTAACCTTTAGAATGCCATCGTGTTTTAATGTTGCCATTCCTTCTTTGATGCTCTGTGCCCTGATATCAGCGGCATTGATGTCGGCGACTAACATACGCCCGATTCCCTCACTAATGACCAGGAGCTCGAAAATACCTGTTCGTCCCTGGTAGCCAGTACCGCTACAGAGATTGCATCCTTCCCCTCTATAGAGGACGGGCGGCTGCTGGCCCAGCACTTCTGCGTAGACTCTTTTCTCCTCCGCAGAAGGCTGATAGGTAGTACGGCAGTGAGGACAGATGCGGCGAACCATCCGCTGGGCGGCGATGCCTACGAGGGTCGAAGCGATGAGATAAGGCTCGATACCGAGGTCAATCAGCCGGAAGAACACCCCAACAGCATCATTAGCGTGAATTGAACAAAGAACCAGGTGCCCGGTGAGTGCGGCCTGAACTGCTATTGCTGCTGTATCTTTATCCCGTATCTCACCTATCAGAATGATATCAGGGTCATGCCGCATGAGCGCCCGCAGACCATTGGCGAAGGTAATATCTGCCTTCAGGTTAACCTGGGTTTGGTTGATGTCTGCAAAGTGGTACTCGATTGGGTCCTCAATAGTCATGATATTGCGCTCTTTTCGATCGAGTGAGCTAATAGATGCATAGAGTGTGGTTGTCTTGCCTGAGCCGGTGGGCCCACCTGACAGTATCATGCCGTAGGGACTCTTCAACATCGCTTGATACTTCTTGAGGGCATCAGGCGATAAACCGATATTACTTAAGGAGAGAAGAGGGAGAGACTTATCCAGAATCCGTAGCGTCGCTCTCTCTCCATTTGCTGCTGAAATAGTGGCTACCCGAATATCAACGTCCCTAACCCCTACCTTGATTGAGATTTGCCCGTCCTGCGGACGTCTTTGATCAGCAATGTTCATTCCAGCCATGATTTTCACCCTGGATGTCAGGGGAGCGCTGACACTCAACGGGAGGGAAAACACATCACGCAGGATGCCATCAATTCTAAAGCGGATCCGTAGCCGATCCTTCTGTGGTTCAATATGTACATCTGAGGCCTTGAGCCTTACTGCTTGTGTGAGGAGAAGATCCAGGATCTGGACGATAGGGGCGCTACCACCTAGCTCCGGTGTAACTTGAGCCTCTTTAGGTAAGTTTGGTAGGAACTCAGCTATTTGTTTCTCTATCTCAGCACCAGGCTTATAGTTAAGGTCGATCGCTCGCTGAATATCGGAAGAGATGCCAAGCGCTGCCTTCACCGACATCTTCGACGAGGACATAATTCTCTCGATGACACTGATGTCCTCAGGGTCAGCCATAACTACTACCAGCGAATTATCAATCACATCAAGCGGAATAAGGGTATGCTCTCTGGCTATCTCTTGAGGAATCAACTTCAGGGCATCAGGCTGAATCATATGCCTTTTCAGGTCGATCAGAGGCATATTCAGTTGGACGCTGATCGCCGCTGCCAATTGTTCGGGTTTAAGCAATCTCAGATTTACCAGGATTTCACCGAGTTTGCCTCCTTGCCTTCGCTGCAACTCCAGGGCATTCTGCAACTGTTCGGAGGTGATCATGCCCTCCTCAACCAGCACCTCGCCGAGACTCTTGCGTTTTATATTTTCGGTAGCTCCTATTGATTTGTTTCTGTCCATATTTTCCCCTCGCTCTTATGAATGACCGCCCTCATCTGACTTTGGTAATTCACGCGGGCTTATGTCCTTCGGATTAGGAAGATGGTTATCCTGGGCTGGCGATTTTTTTAGCTAGCAGTGCTTTTACATGGCTTACTATATCCGAAGGATCCGCTGGCTTGGGCAGATAATCATCTGCCCCGACCTTTAAGCCGGTGGTTTTGTCCACCTCTCGAGCCTTTGCTGAAAGCATCATAATAAGTAATTTGGCGGTTCCAGGGTCTGCTCGCAGCCGATGGCAGATTTCGAAACCGTCTATCCCGGGTAACATGACATCCAGAACCACGAGGTCTGGCTTATCATTCTGGGCTTTCCTGAGCCCTTGCAATCCATTTGTTGCAGTAAGGACCTCGTAGCCTTCTGCCTCTAAGGTATAGCTTACGAGCCTTAAAGCAGCGGGGTCATCCTCAACAACCAGAATCCTGTTACTCATGAGAAGCACCTCCATCTTGGCTTACTGAGCCTAAAGGTAAAGTAAAACTGAACGTACTGCCTACTCCGGGCTCGCTCTCCACCCATATACGCCCTCCGTGGGCCTCAATAATCTGCCTTGATATGTAAAGGCCGAGTCCTGACCCTCCGATGCTGGACGAGGCTTCCACTCGGTAGAACCTTTGGAAAAGACGTGGCATAGCCTCCTTAGGTATGCCAATGCCGTGGTCGGTGATTTGAACCAGAAGATCGTGCTCATTGACCTCTGCGCTCACCATGACCTCGCCATCATCGTTACTGAACTTGACAGCGTTTCCGAGCAAATTGAACATTACTTGCTCCAGCCGTTCCTTATCCGCATCTACTTCGGGGAGTGTTGCCGGAATATCTTCCTTGATTGTCATACCCCTCCCACCGGCCACACCACGAAGGGTTTCTACGGTTTCGTGGATGGTACCCACTGCCGACATGCGCTGCTTGTGGATACTGAATCTGCCTGATTCGAGGCGCGACGCATCGAGTAAGTTGCTGACCAATTTGTCGAGACGATTACTCTGATTCTCAATGATGGTCAGGAACTCCCTTTGGATGTTGGGGTCGGGCACCTTGCCATCCAGTATGAGCTTGCCGAAACCCTTGATTGAATGAAGGGGGGTACGTAGCTCATGTGAGATATCGGAGATGAACTCGGATTTCATGCGGTCAAGCTCGCGTATCGCTTCCTCCGCCTTCTTCCGCTCGGTGATATCGCGGAAGATGCCTCTAGTCGAGACTGGTTTACCGTCCTCTAATTTTGCATTCACATTACCTTCGACAAAGATTTCACGACCGTTCTTACAGACGAATACGGTTTCAATTTTCTCAAGCGATTCACCGCGAGCTACCTTTCCCAAGCATTCCGTGCAGTGGGCTACCTGATCCTTTCTAATGATATCCAGCAGATTCAGTTTGCCAACCTCTTCTTTTGAGTAACCCAACACTTCCAACCACTTCCTGTTGACATAGAGAAATCGTCCTTCCATGTCGATGCTCTGCATCAAATCATTAGCGTTTTCGAACAGGTCCCTGAATCTCTCCTCACTTTCGCGCAGAGCCTCCTCCGCTTTCCTCCGCTCTCTTACATCGCGTGTGATTCCCAAAATGCCGATAGGCTGACCAACTAAGCCACGCAGGAAAGCTGCTTTCATCTCGACCGGGATCGTTGAGCCATCCTTACAATTTACCTCAACCTCAAATATACGAGACCTGAACAAATCCCCTGGCCCCCTCTCCTCCAGGGCCAGTTCTTCTGCGAAACCTTTCACAACGACCTCGACAGAGGCCGGAGTCATGAGCTTATCCACAGTCTGGGCCAGTGCATCCGCAACACTGTAGCCTGTCAAGTGTGTGTGGGAGGGGCTGATGTACGTCAAACGTAGATTTAGATCAGAGGTCCAGATGACATCTTTCACATTCTCGGCAAGCAGACGATAGCGGGCCTCGCTCTCGTGTAGAGCCTCCTCCATCCGCCTGCGTTCTGTGATGTCGCGCGCCACAGCCACAATACCCTTAGGTTCTCCTTTTTCCCCTCTTATTAGTGACACACTGGTTTCAATAAGGGCCTTTCTCCTATCCTTTGTCATAATATGATACTCAATGTTCTGGAGCGATCCCGTTTCCACTATCCTCGCCACATTCTCCAGTGCTTTCGCCTGGTCTTCGGGGACAATAATGTCAAAGGGATTCTTTCCTACCAAATTCGCCTTATCATCCAGTCCGTACATTTTTAAACCCGCTTCGTTTATATCTACAATTATTCCATTCAAATCTGTGATGGCGATGCTTTCTGAAGTCATCCTGACCGCATCGGAAAGGAGCCGCAATTCCTCCTCCATCCGCTTGCGCTCGGTAATATCGCGAGAAATAGCCATATACCCTGTCGGTTCTCCTTTTCCATCTTTCATCGCTGAGATACTGGCCTCAACAAGAAACTTGCTGCCATCTTTTCTCATGTCATGATACTCTATAGTTGTGCGACCCCCTGCTGCCAGTGCTTTTATCACCTGCTCAGCTGCCATCTCTCGGTCCTCAGGGGCGATTACCTCCAGGACTTCTCTACCAACAAGATCTGCTCTGGTCTCCATTCCATGCATTTTCAGCGTTGCCTCGTTTGCTTCTGTAATTCTTCCCTCAAGGTCGCTGATAACAATGCTATCCTTAGACATCCTGACTGCATCGGAAAGGCGGAGCAATTTCTCCTCCATCCGCTTGCGCTCGGTGATATCTCTTAAATTGACAACTACACCTTTCACAGCTGGATTGTCGAGAAGGTTGCTGCCTGTGGCTTCAATAGAACGCCATGAGCCATCTTTATGCTGAGCACGCACCTCAGCATGTATAGTGCCACCTCGATTCTGCAAGAATTCAGCGAAGAGTTCGGCTATCCTTGTAACATCGTCCGGATTAATGCGCTCGAATAGGTTGCTGCCGACTTTATCTTCCGGCTTAAACCCCAATAAACGTTCATAAGATGGGCTTTCATAGCGGATAGTTCCATCCTCATTAATAATCGTTACGGCATCAAGAGAGTTCTCCGTAAGAGCCCGAAAATATTCTTCGCTGCGTCGCAATTCCTCTCTCGCTTTTTTGCGTTCGGTAGTGTCCCTGAAGATACCCATCATATAAGATTTACTCGACACAGTTATCAATGACGAATTAACATCAGCATAGAAGATGCTGCCATCCTTTCTCTTAACCGGGATATCCTCAGCTAGCGTGACCTCCCCCGCCACTTGCTTCTCAAACTGCTGCGTAACGTAAGGCAAATCCTTCTCCGGATGGATATCCACGATTCCTAGATTCTTAATCTCCTCCAGACTATAGCCCGACATCTGGGAAAACATTTTGTTGCAGGTATAGAACTTCTTGCTCTCCAGATCAGCCAGAACTATCCCGTCTACTGCATTATCAAAAATAGCCTTAAACCTTTGTTCGGACTCCTTGAGCGCCTCCTCCCCTTGCCTGCGCTCGGTGATGTCGCGAACCGTTGCCTGCAGAACCTGTTTTCCGCCTAGCTTGAAAGCCGATAGCAACACCTCGGCCGGGAAGTCTTGCCCGTTTCTTGTGCGGTGGATCCACTCGAATCGGGAGGAACCCTTTTCGAACGCTTCTGCTATTCTGAGGTCAGCCGCTGCCCTGGAATCTGTGCCATCCGGTTGACTTGGGGGAGAGATGTCTGCCGGATGCAGCATAGTGAACTTAGATTTTTGGTTGCAGCCGAACATCTTCAAAGTTGCTGTGTTACAGTCAATAAAACCGTTCTCGTCCAGCGTCATTACGGCGTCGGTTGAGCTTTCGAACAATGTGCGGTACTTGCTCTCGCTCTCGCGAAATGCATCCTCGGCCTGTCTGCGCTCGGTGATATCACGGGCGGCTCCAATGATTTCAGCGAGGTCTGTACCCGGCTCTTGTGAGCCCGATGCTTTGATACGTTTTATGTCTCTATTTTTGTTCTTTGACATGGCCGAACCTCTGGCTGGATAACAGGCTCTCGAAGTTGAAATTCGCTCATTCTGTTATGAGTATACTCTGGGCGGGGTATGGCTAAACAATCCTCTTTCGGGTAAATTTCAGAAAGGATCAAATGGATGCCGTAAGTGGGGGTAGCACGAATGGGTTACCCTGACTGGGTTACCTCAACCCAGTCCACTGGCAAGAAAAGCCTCCACCTTTTGAGGATAGCCTTCTCGGCCGTTTTTACTTATATTAAGCACTGGGTACTGTGTCCTGCTCCACTCTTATGTATGCTCGTAAGCATACTCGACTCATTACCCTCCAGACTTCTAATATCGAGTGATAGAAAAACATAACTCTTGAGACAAAAGTCACATACAATCGATACGAGCGAGAGTAAACTGTGCATCGATGAAGGATTGAAGGAAGCTGGGCGAGGCCAGAAGGGGGGTGGAGCATATGGGGAATACAATTGAGAGCAGGAGAAAAGGTGGTGGAGCCGAAATGTGGAGATTCAAGGGTTGTCCTAAATGCGGAGGTGACCTTTTCGTAGATTACGATATGGTTGGCTGGTACGAGGAGTGCCTCCAGTGCGGCTACCTCCATGACCTGAAGACTATACTCGAGGTTAGGGAAGAGAAGCCTGAGAAGCTTGCGAAGGCTGAGAAATCCGAGAGGAAGCCGGAGCTTGCCCTAGCCGGGCATCACAGGAAGGCCCTGCACAACAACTGAGTTGCTAAAGCTGGCAAGCCAGCTTTAGCGGGTGGAGGTTGGGTGGTTGATGAGGCCAGCCGCGGCAGCTTGCCGTGGCTGGCCTCAATTTATTGTTCCTCGACGTGCCCGCCGGGGGTGAGATACTGGGGAGGGGTCTTGAAGGGCTTCACCTGCTCGGCCACCTCCTCGTTCATGATATAGCCGCTGGCGTGCATCAGGGTATCGTAGAGCCTGTCGTCAAGCCACTCCTGGTTCATGGAGCAGAGACAAGGGTAGTGGTGCAGGATGAGCCCTGCCTTGGTATCAGCCTCATCTGCATGAAGGCCAACCATGCCCTTCGCAGCGTGGGCTACCCCGCCGCAGGCTGAGTTTCGCAATACTTCGACGTGCTCTATCAGCCTGGTTTCGGGGTTGACCTTAATCCTTAGCTTGGGCCTGCCGAGGTGCTGGGCGAATTTAGATATAAGCTCATCCTTATAGGGCTGAGCGGCACGGCGAAAGCCATAGGAGTTCTCAGTGAGGCTGCAAAAGGGCTTGGGGAATACGGCAGTAACGCCCATCTCTGCCAGTTCGGTCTTGAGCTGGTTCGCCAGGCCCGGGGGCAGCCAGGCACTGTTGTCTACAGGTGCGATAACTGAGCGCGCTCCGGAGCGTTTCACGTACTCAGAGATAAGCTGAGCAGCGCCAGGTGATTCTCCGGCAGCGAGCACGATGTCGACCTGGGGCACATCTGCCGGCATGAATTCCTCGGGCTCTTCGATGAGGGCAGGCAGCCTTGGGGGAAGGGCAATCTCCTCGATTGTCCAACCGGACGGCGCGTGCTCGCGCAGGTTGCGCGCTATCCTCTCGCCGTATGGCCCCTGAGTAAGAACAAGTATCCGCATTTTCAATTTTATTATATATGTTTCTCTCTCCGAAGTCTTGCCTTTTTAATGTCATTGTGAGGGGAGCGAAGAATCTCGTAGGGGCAATTCATGAATTGCCCCTACCTGTTGTGATATACTTTCGATGAATCATAACTGTGAAGGTGGCCGCTGTGGACAATAAAAGCCTGGAGATGCTGGAGTTCCCCAAAGTCGAGGAGATTCTAGCCGGGTACACATCTTTTTCTGCAAGCCGACAACTGGCTCTGAGTCTGCAGCCATCGACAAATCCCGCTCTGATCTCTCAACTACTGAAGCAATCTGCTGAAGCGCGACATCTCCTTACCCTGGAGGCGGACTTCTCTATCAGAGGAGCCCTCGATGTTCGAGAGGCCGTGCAACTGGCAGCCAGGGGCAAGGTTCTTGAACCTCAAACTCTTGTCGAGATTCAAATAACGCTGGCTGCAGCGCGCTATGTGCACAACGCTCTCAAAAAGGTATCCAGGGAACTCCTCTTGCTATGGGATATCGCAGACCATATCGTGGAACTGCCCTCTCTGGAGAGTGAAATCGGCAGGTGCATCACCCCTACAGGCGAGATAATGGACTCCGCCTCAGCGAAGCTGGGAGAGCTGAGACACCAGTTGAAAGAGACCCGACAGCAACTTCTCGACCGCCTGGAAGCGATAATGAGGTCTCCCAGGGGCAAGAGGTTTATCCAGGCATCCTTCATCGCGGAGCGGGAGGGCCGCTACGTCATCCCTATAAAATCGGAGTCCCGCAAGGAAATCAAAGGCATCATCCATGATATCTCCAACACCGGCGCTACGGCGTACGTCGAGCCCTGGACGACTGTGGAGATGGGCAACGAGCTGCGGGAGCTCACTATCGAAGAGAAACACGAGGTAGAGAGGATTCTCATGGCTCTCAGCGCTGAGGTAGGAGCACATGAGGCAGGGATAGCGCAGGACGTGGAGCTTCTCGCTGAGTTAGACCTGATACTGGCAAAGGCGAAATACGCAGGCAAAGTGAAGGCCACCGAGCCCGTGATTGCTACGGACGGCGTGCTCAGGCTGGTTAACGCCAGGCACCCATTGCTCAAAGGTAAAGCGGTGCCTCTATCGGTGGAGATAGGGCAGGACTACTCGATACTGGTCATTACCGGGCCGAATACCGGAGGGAAGACTGTAGCCCTTAAAACAATCGGGCTGCTGACCCTGATGGCTCAGGCGGGGATGCCCATTCCCGCCTCCGGGGAAAGTTGCATCCCCATATTCGACGGCGTCTTCTCCGATATTGGCGACGAGCAGAGCATCGAGCAGACCCTTTCCACCTTCAGCTCGCACATAGGCAATATCGTGCGCATCATCGGGGCGTCCACGGAGAAGAGCCTGGTGCTCCTGGATGAGCTGGGCACCAGCACTGACCCCAATGAAGGGGCTGCCCTGGCGCGGGCTATCCTGCTGCACTTTCTTTCGAGAAAAACAATGGCTGTGGCTACCACGCACTATGGCGAACTCAAGATTTTCGCACATACCACCCCAGGCCTGAGGAACGCCTCGCTGGACTTCAACCCGGTCACGCTGGCGCCGACATATCATCTCACCATGGGCATACCCGGGGGCAGCAACGCCCTGGCTATAGCCTCGCAGTTAGGCCTGCCCCCTGCGATAATCTCCGTCGCCAGAGAGATGATAGCGAAGGGCACGCAGGATATGGAAAGACTGCTCGCCGATTTGATGAGCGAGAAGCAGAACGTAGAGACGCTGCGCCTCGGCCTGGAGAAAGAGAAAAATGAGGCGGAGAAGCTAAAAAGCAAGCTGGAGCATGAATTTCAGGAACTAGAAGAGCATGAGCAGAGCATGCGTCGCGAGACAAAGGAGAGGCTTGCCGAGCAAGCAGACGAGCTGCAAAGACAGATTCGAGACACGGCATCGGAGCTGAAGAAGGCGAAGTCACAGGAAAGCATCGAGCAGGCTAAGAAGGCGCTGGCAGCAGTGCGCGAGCAACTCAAGAGCGAGAAGTGGAAAGCCGAGCCTGCCCGCGAAGAAGCGCCCGGAGAGGCGGTTGAGGAGGGCAAAATCGCCGTAGGAGCTAGAGTGTGGTTGGGGGATATAAGTACATGGGGAGATGTACTTTCACTGCCGGACAGCGATGGGCAATTCGATGTCCAGGTGGGGCAGACTAGGCTCAGGTTGAATATCGATAACGTGGAAAAGGTAATGCCGTCTACAGGCAAGGTACTGCCGGTATCACATGCGGTGAAAAAAGACCTGAGCCCCAAAACGAGGTCATACGAGCTCGACCTCAGGGGGAAGCGTGCTGAGGAGGTAGGTCCTGAGTTGGACAGCTATCTCAACGATGTTTCTGTGTCCAATTTCAGCCAGGTTCGCATCATCCACGGCTTCGGCACCGGCGTGGTACGCCAGATTGTACGAGACATTCTTGCCTCTCATCCACTGGTCAAGTCCTTCCGCCCCGGGGGGAAGGGGGAGGGCGGGGATGGGGTCACGGTGGTGGAGTTGTAGGCAGGGTCAAAATTTATGATATCCCCTATGTTTAAGAGGCAGACATCTCCATAGTTAGAGGAGGCAATATTATGAGGAAGAGTGAGTTAGAAATGTTCATGGATGTTATTCTTCGAGCTCTAAAGGATGAACACAAGACCTTGGATAAACTAAGAGGAAAACATGAGCACACTTACCACTCTGTCGATGGTGGAATCTTTGATCTACGCGAGAATGCTTTGGTCTATGTCGTATATAAGCAACTATTAGGGAGCCGATTTTTCAAAACATTCTCAATAAACTGGGAAGACAATTATACCGAGAATAAACACTGCAAGAATCTTCATGCTGATATTTGTGTAACAAAACACAAAAGTAGGAAATCCAAAGACCTATGGGACTATTTCGAGTTTGGCAGATACAAACCAAATAAAGTGCAGACAGACTATAAAAAATTGAAGGGTCTTAAAAGCGACAATGCAACTGTCATAGGTGGCAAATACCTTGTTTTGTATGGCCATCATCGTGCAGATCGAAAACAATTCTCCTTGAAAATCAAATTAAAAGGACTGCAAGAAAGTATGAGATTGCTTGGATTACACCACGTCACTACTAGATCCATTCGGGATAAATATCCGATTTTCGATAACGATAGCAATATCATCGGGTGTAGACCACATATTTTTGAAATTGCTTTGTACAAAGTGGAGTAATGACAACCATGAATCACTATCCGGCGGGTTGAATTTTTCAGACGTAGAAGCTGAAGGCTTTACGCCCGTACACCGATAAGACCATGACACGCAGTCCTGACAAGCACGAACGCCGTTCCATAAGATTAAGGGATTACGACTATTCACAGGCTGGGGCGTATTTTGTGACGATATGCACCTATGGAAAGGAAAGTATATTTGGCAACGTCGTCGATGGAGAAATGCAACTAAATGAATGTGGTCGCGTGGTTGAAGAGGAATGGGTGAAAACAGCAGAAATCCGAAAGAATGTTGAATTGGATGTTGCTGTAGTCATGCCCAATCATTTTCACGGAATTCTAGCGATTGTCGATGATTGTAGGGGCACAGCGCGCTGTGCCCCTACGGTAGGAAACAGGCGATTTGCCAAGATGACATCAGCTTCGCTACCAGCTATTATTCGTTCCTTCAAATCCGCTGCAACTAAGCGAATCAATAAATTGCGCGATACACCTAATACGCCCCTCTGGCAGCGCAACTATTACGAACACGTAATACGAAACGAAGACGACTTGGATGAAATAAGAGAATATATTGTGAACAATCCCTTGAAATGGCATTTGGATAGCGAAAATCCCAACAATGTGGGCGAGGGCACCTCGCCCCTACGGTAAAATTGGAATGCATTTATGTTAACATCAAACCATCGCCGCTTTACCAGACAAAAGATGCTTCACCTGCTCAATGAGCTGGAGGCTGCTGAGAGTCCGGCTACATCGCTTTACATACCCCACGGTTCACCCGCGCCTGAGGTCGAGAAAACGCTCAAGGCTCCGTTGGGGCTGGGTGCAGCAGAAGTTCTGCCCGACATCGCTGAGGCTGTCGGCCGTTCCAAGACGGGCACTGTTATTCTCTGGGGCGAGCAGGGGAAATACCTGGTGCTGCCGCCGTTTCCCATAAAAGAAAAGCTATTCGCCAGCGGCTACGATGTTGAGCCTCTTCGTGCGCTCCTGCAACAAGACCTCACGGTTGCCCTGATACTGCTGCGTCTGGGTGCTTATGCTGTCGGCGTATTCCAAGGAGAGAAGCTGGTATCCAGTAAGGTGGGAACAGGGCTGGTGCACTCACGCCACAAAAAAGGCGGCTCCTCGGCTCACCGCTTCGAGCGACACCGCGAGAAGCAGATAGAGTACTTTTTCACCAGGGTTTGCCACCATGTGCAAGAGCGTTTGGAGCCTTATCTTCAGCAACTCGACTACGTAATCTACGGGGGCGAACGACATACACTGCTCTCTTTTCGCAAGCAATGCCATTTTTTACAACAGTTAGACGGGCGAACTCTAGGAACATTACTGAACGTGCGCGAACCCAAGCAGGCAGCGCTGGAGGCAGCGATAACCCAGGTATGGTCAAGCGAGGTGATTCAGTGGGAAGGCAATGAGCCTTCAGCCGTCAGCGCTCAGCATTCAGCGTAGGGGCGGTTCGCGAACCGCCCCTACGGGTGAGACAAAAGTCACATACATCAATAATGACAACTTCTAGAATTTGATTCAATTGAGGTTTGTACGCTGTGCCCAACCGATTGATCAACGAGACCAGCCCATATCTTTTGCAACATGCTCACAATCCCGTGGACTGGTATCCCTGGGGAGAGGAAGCCTTCAGCCGCGCTGCGCGAGAGGATAAGCCCATCCTGCTCAGCATAGGCTACTCCGCCTGCCACTGGTGCCATGTCATGGAGCGGGAGGGCTTCGAAAACAATGATATCGCCCGCATCATGAACGAGAACTTCGTCAACATCAAAGTGGACCGCGAGGAGAGGCCCGACCTCGACGCAATCTATATGGATGCGGTGCAGGCGCTAACGGGCAGCGGGGGCTGGCCGCTTACAGTTTTCCTGACCCCGCAGATGAAGCCTTTCTATGGCGGGACATATTTCCCTCCCGAAGATCAAGGTGGTTTGCCTGGCTTCCCTCAAGTGCTGCAAACAGCGGCTCAGGCATACAAAACCCGCAAAGGCGAGGTCGAGTCCGCCGCAGCCCAGATAATCGTCTATCTGAATCGGTCGGTCGGGAAAAGTAGAGAGATTGAGCCCCTAACTGGGAAAATGCCCCGAATCGCCTATACCGCAATTAGAGCCGCATTCGATGCCCAGAACGGCGGCTTCGGCTCAGCGCCCAAGTTCCCCCAACCCATGCTCCTCGAATTCCTGCTGCGACAGTGTTGCCGCACGGGTGACCCTCTCTGCATTCTGATGGTGGAGCATACCCTGAGCAGGATGGCAAAGAGCGGCATCTACGACCAGATAGGAGGTGGATTCCATCGCTACAGCGTAGACACCCGCTGGCTGGTGCCCCACTTCGAGAAGATGCTCTACGATAATGCCCTGCTGAGCCGTATCTATCTTCACGCATATCAGGCGACGGACAAGCAAATCTACCGCCGCATCGTGGAGGAGACGCTGGACTATGTGCTGCGGGAGATAACCGACAAGGAGGGTGGCTTCTATTCCTCACAGGATGCGGACAGCGAGGGCGTCGAGGGGAAATTCTATGTCTGGACGCCCGACGAGATAATAGAGGCTCTGGGCAGAAGCGATGGAGAACTTGCTACAAGGTATTTCGGCATAACCAGGGAAGGCAACTTCGAGGATAGTAACATTCTGAGCCAGGTGATCGAGACCAAGACGCTTGCATCTGAGCTTGGGATTACACCGGAGGAGCTCGAAGCAAAGATTGCCAGAGCCAAATCACGTTTACTGGAGAAGCGAGTGCAGCGTGTGCTGCCGCACCGGGACGAGAAGATTCTGGCGGACTGGAATGGCTTGATGCTCGCCAGTATGGCTGAGGCAGCATCAGTGCTGGAGCGGGATGATTACCTGAAGGCGGCCATCGCCAATGCCAGCTTCCTGGCAGAAGCACTGTATGATGGCGAAACCTTGAAGCATTCTTATAAAGATGGGCAGGCAAAGGTAAATGGCTTTCTCTTAGACTACGCCCTGCTCTGTGAAGGACTGCTTTCACTGTACCGGGCCTCCTTTCAGGGACAATGGCTTAACATCGCTAAAAATTTAGCGGACGCCATGCTGGATAGGTTCTGGGACAAAGATAAGGGATATTTCTACGACACTGCTCAAGGAGAGGAGACAGTCTTGGTTCGCCCCAGAAATATTTACGACAACGCACTGCCTTCAGGCTCGTCAGCAGCAGCATTCGTCCTCATTCAACTGGCGAGATTGACCGACAACAAGGAATACGAGGAAGTGGCTGCTTCTGCAATTCGCTCGGTGCACAACTCGATGCTCAGGTATCCCCCTGGCTTCGGGCACTGGTTCTGCGCCCTGGATTTATATCTTTCGAACCCGTTAGAGATAGCAGTGATCGGCCATCCCGAAGATTCGGCAACCAAATCCCTGGTAAGGGTGATAAACGAACGTTACCTACCCAACAAGGTGCTGGCAGTCAAAAATCCGGATGAACCGGCTCAAATGGATATACCCCTGCTTCGAGATAGAACAATGATTGAGAATAAGCCCACTGTATATGTATGTGAAAACCATGTCTGCAAGATGCCGGTCACCAAGCCAGATGCACTGGCGGCTCTACTTGATTAGATGTGTTATGATACACCACGGACTGTTCACAAGAGGCAGAAACCATAAAAGATAATGTTGGCGCTGATATCAAAAAGATACTGACCAGCTACCGCACTGTCGCCATCGTGGGAGCTTCGCCGAATCCCGAGCGTCCCAGCTACAGGGTAGCCGACTTTTTAAAGAAAGAGGGCTTCCGCGTAATACCGGTAACGCCCAATGCTGACAAAGTCGTGGGGGAGAAAGCCTATCCTGATTTAGCTTCTATCCCCGTGCCTGTCGAGGTTGTAGACATCTTCCGCCGCCCTGAAGACGTGCTGCCTATAGTAGAAGAGGCAATTGCCATAGGAGCCAAAGCTGTGTGGATGCAGGAAGGCATTGTCAATGAAGAGGCTGCTGCCAAGGCGAGAAAGGCAGGTCTCACAGTTGTGATGGACCACTGCATAAGGAAAGAGGTGCTTCGCAAGCTGGGCCGCGAAAAAGAAATCTAATGTAACGTCGTGACTCCTGTCACGACGTAAGGTTCGTCGCCCGCCTCTGGCGGGCGACGCTACAACTTTTTAAACGGAGGTGAAGGGATGGCAAAGACAGCAGACAATCTCAAGGAGGCTTTCGCCGGAGAGAGCCAGGCAAGTACCAGATACCTGGCATTTGCGCGCAAGGCAGACCAGGAAGGGCAGCCTCAGGTAGCCAGGCTGTTCCGCGCTGCAGCGCTGGCGGAGACATTTCATGCACGAAACCACCTCGATGTCATGGAAGGGATTAAGTCCACCCAGGACAACCTGAAAGAAGCCGTATCCGGCGAGAACATGGAACACGTAAAGATGTACCCTGAGTTCATCGAGCTAGCGAACAAGGAGCAGAAACCTAAAGCAGTGCGCACCTTCGACTTCGCACGCAAGGTGGAGATAATGCACGAATCGCTCTACAAAGCAGCGCTCGATGCCATCAAGGGTGGTGGTAAGCCCAAGGCCACGGAATACTTCGTCTGTCAGATATGTGGGGCCACCATCGAGGGCAGCGCTCCTGATAGATGCCCTGTATGCGGCGCGCCCAAGACACAGTTCGTCAAGGTAGATTAAGGCGTAGGGACGTTCAATTGAACGCCCCTACTTAAGTTGCGCTTTTAGTAGTCCAGCAAATCATTAAATCAGAATGAGGAGGAAAACGATGCCCGAGAATATCATCGGTTTGCTCAACAAGGATCTTGAAGGGGAACATGCAGCCATCATCCAGTATCTGACGCACGCCTACGCTATGGGCGAGGGCGAGCTGGCTTGCGAGATCGAGGCCATAGCCCGGGAGGAGATGCGCCACCTCGATTGGCTCGCCGAGACCATCGTCAATCTCAATGGAACCCCCAGCTTCAAGAGAGGGGAGATGCGCAAACTCGGCAAAGCGATTGCCAGCTGGATGACCGACGATGTGCATGCCGAGGAAGATGCCATCGCCATGTATAAAGAGCACATCAAGGCTGCCAGCGACCCCAAGACTAAACGGCTTCTGAAACGTATCCTTTCTGATGAAATGGCACACCGGGGCAAATTTGTGCACTTCGTGGATAAAGTCCAAAAGAAAAAGATGCAGGACTTGAGAGGCACCAAAAAAGACAGGGTCGCTGAGATTCTCAACTGGGGGATTGAGCACGAGTACACCGTCATCATCCAGTACCTCCTGCACTCATATATGGCACCCAACGAGGACATGAAACAAGAGATGCAAGACCAGGCTATAAACGAGATGCAGCACCTGGGATGGCTGGCAGAGGAGATGGTGAGCGGTAAAGGCACTCCACGAATCGAGCACACCCAGGTCGATAAATCCAAAAAGATGTCAGATATGCTTAAGGCGGATATAAAGATCGAAAAGGAAGTAGCCGCCGAATATGACCGCGCCGCCAAGGAAATTAAAGCCCCGGACCTGAAGAAGCTCATCACCCGCATCAGGGATCATGAGATATACCATGCCGAGGTATTCGGTGACCTGTTGAAAGAAACTAAGGGTAAGAAGAAAGGCAAGTAAGCTTTTTATATAGAGGAGGTAGAGATGGGCAAATTTGTGGAAGTGGCTAAAAAAGGCGAGTTGGCAGAAGGAGCGATGAAAGAGGTCAGTGTCGAAGGGCGTAAGATACTCCTGGCCAGAGTTGGGGACAAGTATTATGCTGTTGATAACATCTGTCCCCACATGGGGGCAGCGCTCTCCTCGGGGAAGCTCGGGGGAACTATTGTAACCTGTCCTCGTCATGGCTCACAGTTCGACCTCAGCGATGGCCATGTCGTTCGCTGGACCAATTTCCCGGGTCCTGTATCAGCAGTGGCTAAGTTGGTCAAAAAACCACGCCCATTGAAAACATACGCTGTGAAGCTGGAAGGGGACAAAATTCTGGTAGAAGTCTAGTTATTAGGTAAATAGGTGGCAACACAATGTGTCGCCCCAAGGTGTGTGTAGTTTGCTCGGGCTAGCGAGTCCAAGAAAGGCCAAAGAATGAGCAGCATCGCACAGACTTCGATGATTGAACATGGGAGAAGAAGGTGGTGGGTTCTTCTCATCACCTGTGTGCCTCTTTTCATGATGATGCTCGATGTCACTATCGTGAACATCGCGCTACCAAGTATAATGAGCTCTTTTAATACCGGCATATCTGCTGTGGAATGGGTGCTCAACGCTTATGTTCTCGCCTTCGCGGTACTGCTGATAACGCTGGGGAAGCTGGGAGACATCTACGGTCGTAAGCTGCTCTTCCTGAGCGGCCTCGGGCTTTTCACCATCGCATCCCTGGCCTGCGGCCTGGCTCCGAATATCACCGTGCTCATAGTGGCACGGGTGTTCCAGGCTGTGGGAGGAGCAGCGATGATGCCTGCCACCCTTTCCATTCTCAATGTGGCCTTCGGGGAAAGGGGCAGAGGCATGGCACTGGGGATTTGGGGAGCGGTAGCCGGTGTTGCCAGCGCCCTGGGGCCCATCATCGGAGGAGCTCTGGTGGACGCCACCTCCTGGCGCTGGATTTTCTTGATTAACCTGCCTGTGGGTGTTCTTGCCTTCATAGCCGCGATATTCATAATCAGGGAGTCCAGAGACTCCACAGCCGAGCGCCGTATTGATATCCCTGGCGTGCTCGCTATCTCGGCCGCCCTTTTCTGTCTCACCTACGCCCTGGTGGAGGGACAAAAATATGGCTGGTCTTCCGGCCTCATTGTGGGCCTTTTTGTAGCAAGTTTCGTAGGGTTTATCATCTTCATAGTCATAGAACGGTGGCGCTCTGCTCCTCTCATCCGTCTGGACCTCTTCCGTAACCGCACCTTCAGCGCCGGGAACAGTGTAGGACTGATTTTGATGTTCGGGCTCCTGAGCATCCTTTTCCTTCTCGTCCTCTTTATGCAGCTTGTCCTCGGCTTCAGCGCCATCAAAACAGGCCTGGTTCTCCTTCCCATGCCCATAGTCCTGATGATTGTTGCACCACTATCGGGGAGGCTTTCCGACAGGATAGGCAGCCGCTGGCTGCTATTCTTTGGCATGCTTTTTACCGCCCTAGGCATCTACTTGATGTCCAACCTTAGCCCAACCGAGGAATGGCATAATCTGGTAGCACCGCTCTCTGTCTGCGGGCTGGGAATGGGGCTGGTAATGGCGCCGACGACTGCTGCTGTGATGGCAAGTGCACCTATGGAGCGCTCGGGACAGGCAGCAGGGATACTGGCGACAATGCGCCAGGTGGGGTCAGTGCTGGGCATATCCGTCATTGGAGCTATTCTTCAGAGCCAGCTTGTGAGTAACCTTCGGGCAGCTCTCCTACCGATACCGCAGATTCCTGCAGCTCTTCGTGAGCAACTATTAAAGGAACTCTCATCCGGTCGTGTAGGCTGGAGCGGGGGCATCCCCGATATACCCGGCATACCCGCGTCCCTTATGGTTAAGCTGCAGGACCTGTTCAAGCAAGAATTTGCCCACAGCCTCAACACTGCAATGATAGTATCTGTATTCATCTGCGTTGCCGGGGCTTTGGTGGCTTTATTAGTGCGCAGCCACGTATCCAATCAGAAAATGAAAGCGGCTGTCCCGTAGAGGAGTAGGGGCACAGCGCGCTGTGCCCCTACATAGCTGTAACCCTCGACATTGTTTAGGATTTGGAAACTAGCATTTAGAATTTATTCTTCCGATAGGTTCGGATGAACATCTCGATGGAGCGATCGTAGGTCCTCTCCACATCATCGGGGAAATAGCAGGCTGGAAGCTCACCCGACTGCCGATGGTATCTCACGCACTCGCAGCAAAGGCCCTTCCTGGCGCAAGGCTTGTAGGTACAGTTGCACTTCGCCTTGTTTTGCTCGACTTTACACTCTTTCATATCCGCTCCACTTTCGCTGCTAGGTTTACTAGTCTGTGTCAGGATGATGATGGGGTAGGAAACGCAGAGCGAGGGGCACTATACCTGCGGCCACCGCCCCTACTATGTAGAGTCCACTCCCTATCGCCACGCCTACAGCGGCCACCGCCCAGATGGTAGCTGCAGTGGTTAACCCCGCAACCCCCCTCTCCTGGCGAAGAATTGTGCCCGCCCCCAGAAAACCGACCCCCACCACCACGCCAGCAGCTATTCTCGATGGGTCGGCGTTTCCAGCGAAACCCCAGATTGAGATAACAGTGAACAGAGTTGCCCCCATGCAAACAAGGAGATGGGTACGTATGCCTGCGGGTTTCTTGGCACGCGCCCTCTCGTAGCCTATTACCGCGCCCAGGAATGCAGCTATCACAAGGCGAATTACCATCTCCCACTGGTTATTAGAAACAAGCTGCCATGATTCCATAGCCTATCTCCTCTCTTCAACAGTGAATCAGAATTCAGGTATTGAAATTCTGTCATGGGCTGCTACACTTGTCAACAGGGTCAGCAAATGTAGGGGCGACCCTTGGGTCGCCCGCCGAGGTTCAGGACTTCTCCTGCCGGAGGAAGACAATGGCACTCGCAATCTTGTACAGAGATGAATTAAAAGAATATGATTTCGGGCCGGGACACCCTTTTCGAGGAGAGCGCTATCTTGAGTTTTATCGATTCTTGCGGGAACACCTGCCCGAGGACGATAATTACCGCATAATCAAAGCAGACTGGGCCAGCGACGAAGATTTACTCCTGATTTGCCAGAAGGAGTATATCGAAGTCACCAAAGAGTATTACCGGGCTGCCCACCTTGGCTTGAACTACTCCGGCTCCATTTATCGATTCCACAGCGGAGATAATATTCCCAGCAGCAAACCGGGGAAGCTGGAAGAGGCCGCCAGATTGGTCATCGGGCAAGCTAAGAAAGCCTGCGACCTGGTTCAGGAAGGTAAATTCAAGAAGGCGGTCTGCCTCGGCGGCGGATTGCACCATGCTAAACCTGACTACGGGGAGGGGTTCTGCCTTTATAACGATGTCGCCTTTTGCGCCAAGTATTTATTACAGAGATACGAACTGCAGAGGGTACTGATCCTGGATACCGATGCCCATGCCGGGAACGGTACCTCCGAATATTTCTACAATGAACCCAGGGTACTGCTGATTGACCTGCACCAGGACCCAAGGACACTCTATCCTGGCACTGGCTTCGCCTACGAAATCGGCTCCGGCGAGGGAAAGGGGTTTACCGTCAATATTCCCATGCCTCCCTATGCGGGATACGATTCCTATAAACTGGCCTTCGAGGAGCTGGTCCAGCCCATAGTGGGTGAATTCAAGCCGCAGCTAATCATCAGGAACGGCGGCTCAGACCCCCATTTCAGCGATGGCCTAACCAGTCTGGGAATATCTGTGGAAGGCTTTAGAATGATAACGTCAAAGGTCAGGGAGATGTCTGAGGTTTGCCAGGGCAAAGCCATTGACTTGATTGCGTCCGGCTACAATAAAACGGTGTTGCCCTACTCATGGCTAGCCCTGATTTGCGGCCTGGCAGGCATAGAAATACCGATAAAGGAACCGGAGGGAATCACCCCGAGATTCCAGGGAGACTCTTCGCTGGCAGAGACCAAACATGTCACAGCAGAAGTCAAAAGCTATCTCAGGGACTACTGGAAGTGTCTGGGGTAGGAGCTTACCGAAAGCGAGCATAGATAATGAGCAAAAACCTTATTCTAATAGGATTGATTTTGGCATTAGCTCTGATAGCTAGCTGTACCCAGACCACAGCATCAGGCAATGAATCCAGCGCGAATAATAGTGGGAATGAAAGTCTCAGCAAGGTCTGTTTTGGAGCTAAATGCTTTCATGTTGAGTTGGCTGTAACCTCCGAGGAGAGATCCCGTGGCTTAATGTTCAGAGAGCATCTGGACCCGGACAAAGGGATGCTTTTCATCTATGAATATGCGGGGGTGCATTATTTCTGGATGAAGAATACCCTAATCCCCTTAGATATGATCTGGATTAACGGCAACAGAGAGGTAATTTCTATAAGCAAGGATGTCCAGCCCTGCCAGACATCTCAGTGCCCCCTGATGAGCCCCGAGCAAAAAGTGCAATACGTCCTGGAATTAAATGGAGGCACTTCAGATAAAATCGGATTGGCCATAGGAGATAAAATAACATTCGATAAATCTATAGAAGACATCGTCGAATGACGTTCCGCTTAATGGCACTGCCCTCCTCCGCTATCTGCAAGTAACGCAAAGGCTAACTTAGTTAAGCGCACATACAAATATGCGACTTCTCTTGCTATTAGTACTATCTTATCATCCGTACTACTCAAAAATGACCATAAGAACTATGGTGTAACGGCAGAGCTTGTGCTAATGTTTAATTGAAGAGAGAAGGATAACAAACACTTGGCCAGAGGAGCAGCTAATGGATTTGCAGGTGGATATTTATCAGTGCGGGAGCAACCACATCCATGTGGTCTTGCAAGGCCAGGCCGAAGGTATAGCTGCCTTTGGTGATTTCGAGATATTCGTCAAGTTCATTCAAGCCTGCCAGGAGTTTATCAACGGACAAACTCAGGTACCCCAAGCTTTCTTGGACGCCTTCAAGCAGGAGGGCAATAAGTAAGAGATTCCCCCAAAGATAAGTATAGGGGCACAGCACCGCTGTGCCCCTACTTTATATCCGCCGCAATTGGAATCTACGAGATGTAGCCACCCTCAATCAGAAGTTCGGCCACCAGGACAGCCCCCCGGGCAGCACCCATCTTGGTATTGTGCGACACCAGCAGGTACTTTATCCCGTTATCCAGAGCAGGGTCTTTCCTTATTCTGCCCACTACCGTAGCCATGCCGTTGTCGGTGTCGCGGTCCAGGCGCGGCTGCGGTCTAAAGGGGTCGGGGTGTACCACTATCATCTGCTTCGGTGCCGAAGGAAGCGACAAGCCCTTTAAGCCGTCGTACTCCCTCATCACGCGGGCGACGTCTTCAGGCTCGCATTTCTTCTCTGTGGATACGAAGACAGACTCCGTATGGCCTTCCCTGACATTGACTCTGGTGCAGGTGCAGCTAACGGCGAACTTAGCCGGCTGGATAGCGTTGCCGGAGAAAGCGCCCAGTATCTTCTGGGTCTCCTTCTGCACCTTCTCCTCCTCGCCCACAATGTAGGGAATCACGTTATCCAGGATGTCCAGCCCGATCACGCCGGGGCTGCGTCCTGCCCCTGACAGCGACTGCAGCGAGGTCATGAGCACCATGCGAATGCCAAAGGCATCGTATATCGGCTTGAGCGTTATCGCCATGCCGATGGTGGTGCAGTTAGGATTAGGCGTAATGAAGCCCTTCCAGCCGCGCGCTTTTTGCTGCTGCTTCAGCAGCGCCGCATGTTCCGAGTTTATGCCTGGAATCAGTATGGGCACATCCTTCTCATAGCGGAAGGCCGAAGCTGTGCTGATCACAGGCTTGGTGGCGGCGAACTTGGGCTCCAGAATCTGCGCCTGGTCGGATTCTATAGCAGAAAATACGACGTCTACGCCCGAGATGTCCATTTCGCTCGCATTCTGCACTGGGATATCCATGGCCTCCGGCGCGGGCGGCTCATCGCAGTACCACCTGAAAGCGCCTGTCTTGGGGTCTGTGAGCGCCTCTTTATAACTGCGACCCGCCGACCTCTCCGAGGCGGCGAGCGTGGTTGCCTTTATCCAAGGATGGTCATGCAGGGCAACGATGAACTGCTGCCCCACTATGCCCGTTGCGCCAACTATGGCTGCTCTCAACATTCCTTGCTTCTTGACTCTGGCCACCTTAGTATCCTTTCTGGGTTCTCCAAGATATAATGTCCCATATTATACAGTAACAAGGGTCGGTGCGCCAGGCGACGCATTGACTCATAATAAAAGTTACCGAAAGTAAGGTAGTTGCGTCAAAATTAGTGTTACCGAAGGAGGTGGAGGTGACACGACGCAGTATTTTGGAATATACACAGGCATTACAAAGTCGATATTTTGGGTCATCAAAAGAAGAGAAGGGCAAAATATTGGATGAATTTACACAGGTTACAGGCTTGCACCGCAAAGCAGCTATCAGGTTATTGAATCGGA
>Ga0209777_10000521_pt1 | contig 62427 bp, 58 predicted proteins | sample FrelakmetHBP12HB_FD_187147 | JGI IMG/M metagenome (GOLD analysis project Ga0209777, IMG submission 187147) | Freshwater lake sediment microbial communities from the University of Notre Dame, USA, for methane emissions studies -HBP12 HB (SPAdes)... | ecosystem: Environmental > Aquatic >...
CGGATATCTGGACGGTTCTCCCCACGCCCGTGAAAAAGCCGGACTCCCGCCGAACACCGGTCCTTACCGAGTCATAACCCCGGAAGCTGTCTTCGGCTTCGATGAAGAAACTCGATATATGAAATTACTGGCGCACTCGGAATGGGTAACGGTAAAAGATGTGCTGGATAAAATGGATTTCGAACCGATGGTCGCTCCCAAACTGGAGATACTCGAAAGTCCCACTGAAGAGGAATTACAGGTATTGCGTATCAACGTCGATCCCTACGGCACCACCATCGGTGAAGGTAAGTGGATTAACTTATAATTTCCCGAATAAATAATATAAAGGAGCATACGATGCCGCTGCCAGAGACAATGTTCAAGGAAGTCTTCCGTCCTGAAAACGTGCACATGGGGAAAATGAAGGTCGACACTGCCAAGTGTAACGGTTGCGGTCTGTGCATCCAGAATTGCTTATTCCGCACCTGGGAAATGGGTGAAGATAAAAAAGTACATTACAACGAGAGTAGGGCTTGTTTCAGTTGTTACAATTGTATGGTCGCCTGTCCGGTGGACGCTATCTCCATCGTGGAACCGTATAATGTGCCTGCGGGCTTCTGGAAAACCCAACCGCATGCTCTACCTGCCGTCAAACCACTGGAGCCGCGCAACGCCGCTAACCAACCGGACGAGTGGACCGCGGTAGAGAAAGAGATCTTCAACCGCCGCAGCGTGCGTAATTTCTCCGATAAACCGGTGCCGGAGCCGCTCATCCGCCGCGTCATTGAAGCCGGACGTTTTGCCCCTACCAGCGGTAATTGCCAACCTTTCAAGTTTGTGGTCGTTACCGATAAGGCGGTCATAAAGGAACTCAACGACGTCTCCTGGTGGGTCATCAACGATATGTACCAGAGTTACAAGGACGAGGTCAAAGTCAAGGCACTCGCCGACGCTATGGCAGCCAACATCAATCCCGCCGCAGCTTCTGGAGCCTGGGACCCACGGATTATCGTCGGTGGCGTGGGCACAAATGTTGTACCCAAGATAGCACCGGTGTTGTTAAACGCCCCGGCCGTCATTTTGATCGCCGGTGATGTACGTTCAATCGGTGGGCCAGCGATACAGGTGGGTATCTGCGGGGAAAATATGGTGCTGGCGGCCAACTCTTTGGGTATCAAAGCTACATGGGTGGGTTTCGTGGCTTATGGCGCCGGTGCTTCTCAATTGAGAACTAAACTCGGTTTGGAAGATCCGTTCTGGGTAACATCATCTGTCGTCCTGGGGTATCCTAAATTCCGCCAGGAAGGGATCGTCGCCCGTGAATACCGCCCCATCAACTGGGTACGCGAAGGCGGACCGGGACTGGAAATCGAAGAAAAGCCACGAATTCCGGAAGTGAAAATCAAACGTGCGGTAACTAAAAAATAATCTACAGGCAGGAAAATCATTGATCAAACATGTATTCGTTGGTTTTTTAAACGGCACCCACGAAACTGATGCCCTTCGCTGGTACCTGCGTTTCCACAGTAAAGAGGTTGTCCGCGGGACCGGTCCTTGGATCCGGCGATATGAGACATTCAAAGCTTTGCCACCGCCACCGGAAGCCAAGAAATGGGGAGCGGTCGCTGGTTTCGTCACCGAGCTTTGGTATTATCGAGTTGAAGATTACCTGGAAGCTATGCCGGATTATAAACCGTACACCCCTCCACCCGGAGATTGGCCGGCTGTATTAGGTCCGGTCACGATGGTAACCGCCACACCCACCGAGGATTTCTTACGGAAAGAACCGGCGCCTGAAGAGAAACATATCCTCCGCTGGTACCGTGTTTTTAAATATCCCGAGGGGGTGTCCTTACAGGACGGAGAAAAATGGTACCTCGAGACCCACTCTCAGGAAACCAAGATACAACCCGGATTGCTGAGGTATATCAGCTTCCGAGGGTTGGATAAACCGCCATTCCGAACCACTTGGAATCGCATCGACGAACTCTGGTACGAGGATTTCGGTGCCTGGCATAAAGCCAATATCGAATTTGCGCCGAAGTATACTGCTCCCGCCTGGCGGAAAACAGAGCCGTTCGTAGACATGGTTAGTTCTTTCATTAAGTACAAACCGGACTACGATTTCCTGAAAGATAACCCTATGATTCCTTAGGCATATTGGTTTTAGAAATAGTAAAGAGCCCCGCCAGTATTGGCGGGGGCTCTTTTGCATCTTTTTGCTATTGCTTGTTGTGGCTTTTACTGCCTGATCAGGGTCGATGCTCCCGAGACTTCTACTCTGCCAAGTGTAGGGTTGCCGCTGTAAATTAAGCGAGACGCCCCACTCACTTCCAAGTCAAGTCGACCGCTCACATCAACCGTTGCGCTGCTCGCACCGGTGACACTTAACGACGTTTCGATGATTTTAAAAGTGACTAAGGTGGCATGACTGGCACCGGAAACATCCAATTTGACATCAGCACCCGAACCGGCCAATTCCAGGGTACTCGCACCGGATACTTCAAAATCACCGTCGACAGTTTCCAGGTTACCTGTGAGGCGGCTAGCGCCGGAAACGGTAATATATGTAGAACCGGTTGTTTTCAAACCATCGATTTCCAACCGGCTTGCCCCCGATACATTAAGATCAAGTAGAGTCGCATTAGCAAATCCGGTCACCGTGCCGTGGCTGGCGCCGGATATTGTAACTGCTACCAGGTCCGGCAAGGAGATTTTAACATGCTGAGTTGTATGTAAAAAACTACTCATCGGATCCATCTTAATCGTCAATGTATTGCCGGAGTGGCTAATATTCAAGTAATCAAATAGGTTATCGTTCAGAGTGACCTCGACCTGATAATTGTCCGATTGCACTATTTCAGCCGTAAATGCGTGGCTGATTTCGATGCGAGTAAATCCCGAGTAATCGAAGTCTTTAGTCTCTATAACGTTACTGCCGATAATCCGGGGGAACTCTTTGCAGCCGGTTAAAGCCGCTATCGTAGCAACTATTATCAGTAGGGCTGTAATTATCCACAAACGCCTTTTCATTTTACTATCTCCCCTTTATCGTATTTCTTAGTCGGGTTTTACAGCTTGTACAACTGTTTTTGATTCCGGTTCAAATTCGTCCTTGGAAATTGCGGTAAATATTGTTGCCATCAAACCGAATATCCATACAGGGAAGAATGCTGCAATCGAACCAGCTAAAGCAAGTCCCCAAATCTTTCTCTGAACGGCAAAAATACCTCCTACAATGGATGTAACGCCACACAGGAAGAGCGGGATACCAATTACCCAGAGAATTGGGATAACATTGCCCGCTTCCCATTGCCAGTCACCCGCCCAGTGCCGCCCCGCCCCTATTGCCGTTATGGCTATTAAAATACCAAAGCTACCCATCAACCCGATCGCTCCACCTAGAATAGAAAGAATGCCGGCTACCTGTGGTTTCCATGTTGCTTTCATTTATGCTCATCTCCTAATTATTTATCATCGCCATTTGGCTGATATTCACATCATACGTTCGTGGAATAATCGAGACATCGCCCATTAAGATTAAATTGGGCTCCCCCATTTGGGGGGTATTTTTTGCGTTTTACTTCATCCGGCAGACGGATATTACCATGGTTTCCACACCGCGGGGGATGACATATTTGCCCAAATCAATTAAGATATGAACCGTGAAACAAATCAAAACAGTCATAAACTGGTTCATCCGTCATCCGATCAGCACTGATATTCTGGTGACTTTTGCCTTTGCAGTATTAGCATTGCTTAATCTCTATGTTAACTGGGGAGCAGATTCTGGCATCCCGGTAATTTGGGCGGTTGTTTTAACACTGCTTATTGTATTTCCCTTGTTATTCCGGCGATTTTACCCTTTACCGGTACTGGGATTAATAACTATTGGAATCCTGATTTACCGCTATTTTAATATTCCGGAGAGTTCCTTTACTTTTTATGCTCTCCTGTTGGCATATTTCGGCGCCGGGGCATATGGTAAACGCAACTACCGTGATTTGGTACGGGTCGTCGCCGGTTTAGTTGTTATCGGAATGTTGGCGTACTCGGTATTTTTTGTAGAAACCGGCTCAAGCGCTCCGGCGCGGACAATTCTCTACCAGATTTCAGTCGTCCTGCTCAATGTGTTTCTCCTTGCCGCCGCCTGGTGGATCGGCGAAATTTTCCGTACCTTGCGGGAACGTGAACTCCAATTACAAGAAAGAACCGTACAATTGGAAAAAGAAAGGGATGAGAATGCCCGCCGTGCCGTATTGGATGAGAGAGTCAGGATCGCCCGGGAATTGCATGATGTTGTGGCGCATCATGTAAGTGTTATGGGAATTCAAGCCGGGGCTGCCCGCCGTGTCTTAAAACTACAACCGGAAAAGGCGAATGACCTGCTCTCCCAGATCGAATCGTCCAGCCGTCAGGCTGTTGGTGAGTTACAGCGGTTGCTCGGATTTCTACGCCAGCAAAACCAGGCGGACGATATTGCGCCGCAACCGGGACTCAAACAAATCGATGGACTTTTGGAACAAATACGCGCTGCCGGTTTGCCGGTCGATTTGAAGATTGAAGGCAGTGTTATACCTTTACCGGCGGGTATAGATTTAGCTATTTACCGAATCATTCAGGAAGCATTGACCAATACCTTGAAACATGCCGGTCCGGCGACTGCTAAAGTCAGTATCCAATATGAAGAGCATAACATCACTGTAGAAATTGAGGATAATGGCCACTCGACTGCACCGGGTCCCGAAAATGAAAATAAGGGGAGAGGCTTAATCGGTATGAGAGAACGCGTCAGTCTCCATGGTGGGGAGTTTCGAGCTGGAAGGTTACCCCAGGGTGGATTTCTGGTGAGAGCGACATTGCCATTGACAGGATGGACTAAATGAGCATAAAAGTAGTATTGGTTGACGATCAGGCTATGGTTCGAGCGGGTATACACATGATCCTCGAAGCTGAACCGGATATCAAAGTCGTGGGGGAAGCCATCGACGGAGCAAAAGCCATTGAAGCCGCAGCCTCTTTGAAACCGGATGTGGTTTTAATGGACATTCAGATGCCGGTAATGAATGGATTGGACGCTACCCGCCGTATCATACAAACCCCGAGGAATAAATCACGCGTGCTGATACTAACCACTTTCGAACGCGACGATTATGTTTTTGAAGCTCTAAGGGCAGGAGCCAGCGGTTTCATCTTGAAGAACGCGCCGCCTGAAGATTTGATCGAGGCTGTGCGCGTTATCGCCGAGGGCAATGCTTTACTGGCACCATCCGTGACCAAACGTATTATCAAGGAATTTACGCAACGTCCGGTGCGGCAGAACATGAAGGACAAATTGAAAAATATGACCGATCGAGAAATCGAGGTGCTGCGCCTGATTGCCAAAGGTAAGACCAACGCTGAAATAGCCGCGGATTTATTTGTCGGGGAAGCGACGGTGAAGACCCACATTTCCAATTTACTGACCAAACTGGACTTACGGGACCGTGTCCAGGCAGTGGTCTATGCCTATGAAAGCGGTTTGATTCAACCGGGAGTCGATGATTAACGGGGTGTTCTGAGAATCGAGCGGCGGTAATTTTAGTTCGATAAAATATTTTTATGGTATACTTTTTTAGTGGATGCCAGCGTAGCTCAGTGGTAGAGCAACGGTTTCGTAAACCGTCGGTCAAGAGTTCGACTCTCTTCGCTGGCTCCAGTTTTTGAGGCTATTTTATTACTTCTTATTAGTTTATTGGTTACTTGGTTTATATTTCGCTTAACAATTCGCTTAACTTTTTTCACAGAAATACATTCCTTTAAACCATATTTGGAAGACCGAAATTTGATTATTTAATGAAACCGCTGCTCTACCACTGAGCTACGCTGGCATACAGGTCCTTCATTCTTTATTTTACTAGTTGTTAACTTCACCTATACGTTATTCATTTTACTCTAAAATGGGCTCCAAACACGCTAGGATGGCCATAGGGGCGTGCATCGTTACCGAGTAATGGTTTTGTACCCAGGCGAAGTTCTGGAAACTACCTGAACACGTGGCGAACGCTTGTGTACAAGAGCATGATGTTGACGTTAAAGCTTTTTATTATTATAATGCCCGTTAACATGAGACCACGATGGAATGTTTTGGAAAGAAGAAAGTGTGGAAAAACTTAAAAAAGTTTTAAAAATTTCCTTGCGGAGATCAATGGGAATGATGTTCATAAATATTGGTTTCATGAGCCAAATCAGTATGTAAATTTGTAGTATTTTTTGTAATATATTATTTTATAGTTGTAGTTTACAGAAAAAAAGGGTAAATGGTGAAAGAATTATTGTTGTGGATCGAATTGTCGGGAGTGGGTCTTTTATTTGGGTTGTTCCCTTCATGGTGGCTATGTACAGCAATTTTCGTTGAAAACGTAGAATATGGAGGAAAAACATCACCTAAATGGATTACATTATTAGCAAACAATAATCCCGGACTCGGCCTATTTCATTTTTTGTTAGTCAAAAAAACATGGTACCAAAAAATTCTTTGGATAATGTCTGGGCTGGTGATAGGAGTGTTTTTGTGGGGGTACTTCACCTTTGGTCATGAAACATATATTGGACATGGAATTGCTCGGATGGTAGTCTTTTTTATGAGTTTCCCAATTTTTTTATTATTGGTTTGGCTAGTTCCCGCAATCATATTAAATAGATATTACCATAAACAAGACGATCATCAATGAATTATCCGGACTATAAAGATCCTGCCTTAGTTCTTTAAAACCTGAACCAAAAAGCCAAAAGATCACAGATTGTTATAACTTAGTAAATATCGTTTGATGATGGAATCGAAGTAAATAGGGATACCGTGTATAAGTTGTTATCCGGTCCAAGTGAAGATCAACCGTTAGGTATACGCGCAACTCCTATCGAAGTCGTTTCCGGGGGTTTACCACTTTGGCTGAGTTTACGAGAACAAGGTTTGAGTGGACTATCGTTAGAAGGTCATCCGATTAATTTACAAGCTCAAGATAATGGAGCCGCACAAATAATTAGAGCCTTGTTGAAACTGGATGTCCGACTAAAGGGACAGTAAATTCTGATTCTCTTTTAACCACTTATGGTATTTTTTATAATTAGTTACAAATTCATTTAGCTTCGACCAGAATTCTTTGGAATGATTTCTCACTTTTATATGGACTAATTCGTGCATAACAACAGAATCAATTACTTCCAGAGGTGCCATTATTAATCGATAAGTAAAATTCATCTTCCCCTTAGCCCCACAGCAAGAACCCCACCTGGTTTTAGCTTGGTTTATGCTTATTTTCTGATAAAGTATTCCTGTTCGAGCAGATGCCAATTCTACTCTTTCCTTAAATGTTTGTTTAGCGGCTTGTTTATACCAACTTTTAAAAAGTTCCTTAGCGTCTTTTAATCGATTTATTCCTATAAGAAACTGTTGTCCATCAAAACTTAGTGGAGCATTGCTGGATTCTATTATTGACAGTTTATAAAGTTGACCTAGATAGAGAAAATCTTCTCCCGCTTTGTATTTTTTCGGTACGGCTGGCTTACAGTGTTCTCTGATGTACTTCTGTCGACGATAAATCCAATCTAAATGGCCAGCAACGGCTTCCTGAATAAAAGTATCCGAGCAATGCAAAGGAGCTCTTACTATCAGGGTAGCATCGGAAGCAACTTCTAGATATAGTGTCTTTCTTTTGGAGCGAATTATCTTACCAACTTGTGTAGTTTTCATTAATAAACTTGATTACACTTCAGGATCGGCTATTCAAATACCTATATATATTATAATAGTTATTCACCTGCACTTAAGAATAATTTTTCAGCAAAAAATGTTCTCACGAGTAACTTCACCTATAGCACTGAAAACAAATATATAACCGTATAACCGCCTTTAAAACAGCGGGGTAAGTACTAAAAAAATATCCTCCAGGAAAAACCGTATTTATTGGTAATTTATTGCTAATTATTAAACTCGATTACAACCATAAGAATAATATAAAATAAGCCGAAATTATTGTTTTAATTAATATTCTTACGAGCCTAAAAATTACAACGACTATTATTAATACTTTTTTCTGTTAATTTATTCTTCTTAGAAAAATTGACCGAAGGTCATCTATCTCAAACCTAGGTTTGAGATAGAATCTTATTATATTATTAATTACTCTCTAGAATATAGAAGTTTACTAAATATAAATTTAATACTCTTTACCTTAGTACTTACTTATTAGTAAACCGTTATAGCTATTTATATAAAACGGTATAACGGTATAACACTTATCCTTCCTCAATCCAAAACTTCTTAGTTTTTCCTTTACCACCCTCTTCTTTGATTTTACCTTCTTTTACCAGTTCTTTAAGTGCGTTATCTTTAGTATTAGTGCCAATATCCAGAACAGCAAGGTGTACATCTTCCCTATCTATCTTTATATTTGGTTCCTTAGATAATAAATCCTGTATCTTGTTTTTTGCTTCTTCGAGCTTGCTTTGCTCGGGTTCGGTTGTATTTTCAGTAAATCCTTCGAATTTAATGACTGTAGTGTCGTTATCTACTTTTTCTATTAATATATTAAAGGGGGGAACCTCCATTTCATAACGTGATTTATCATGAATTATATTTCTTATCCCTTTGGCTTTTTTTCTAACAAATACATAAGAATCTACGACATTCCGAATATCTGAACTTCCTCTAAGCATTTGACTAGGTGCATTAGAACCCTTACCCAATTTGCGGGTATGGTGGGCAAATAAAACAGCCGTTCCATATGGTGCAGTAATTTCCCTGACCTTTTTGAATACATTCTGCATTTGTTGTGCACTAATCTCATCTGCTCCATGTACCCTTATAAGGCTGTCTATTATTAATAGATCAGGATGGTAATCTTCTAAGTAACTTTTTAGTGACTCTTGTCCTTCACTCTCGTCAACATGGACGTTTGTGAGATTCATAGTGTAAATATTTTTCAAAGCATCAGCAGGGATACCATGACCTGTTGATTCCATGCCTTTCAAAAGCTTTTTTAATCTATCGAAAGCAAGCACCAAGGGTGCTTCTTCGTCAACAATCAGTACCTTACCTTTTCTAGTAGGAAAATGGCCTAAAAATGGTTGCCCTGAAGCTATTGACAGAGATAACAACAAGCAAATCCAAGATTTCCCAGCAGAACCATCACCCCCTAATACACTAATACTCTTAAGCGGAAACAATGGCTCTACAAGCCATTCGACAGGAGGAGGTGGATTAGCCATAACATCTGCATATGATCTGGGTTTAGATTCTTTCCTTTTAAATCTTGCTAATTCCTCAGTAGTAAAAAAGTCTCTTAGTTTTACCATAGCTTCAAACCCACGTTTTATTCCACTTCGGTTCTTGGCTATATCATACAGTTATAAAAATAACATTTCCAGTGAGGTGAACAACACTCGATTTTTAAGATAAAGGTGGCTTGTAAAACTTTAAGCTGTCCTGAAAATTGACCGATCTAGTATATCTTTGTACCATCTCCAGAGATTCCCATCTACCCAAATCTTTAATCGTCATTGTATCTACTCCAGCCTTACGAAGCAGACAAGCAAATGTACGTCTAAAGGTGTGTGCATTACAGGGTAGACCAGTAACCTTTTCGAGTCTTCTAAGCATAGATACTATTCCCCATTGATTTAATCCCCAGATATTACCATTTGGATGATATTCGGTAAGCCATTGGGTTAAATATCGTGCTGATAGCTCTCCAAATGGTGCTAGGGCTTCCTTGTTACCCTTACCCAGTACTTTGATAGTCTTATTCTGCCAGTCTATGTCTATGGGCTTTATATTTGTTAATTCGGCTAGTCTTAAGCCGCTTTCGGTGAAAAGGGTAATGATAGCCTTATCTCTGATGTTATCAACCTTATCAATTAAGATATTTACTTGTTCTTGAGTTAGACTAGGCATAATCAATTTTCCCAATCTAGGTGCTTTCAAATATTTTGTAGGATTAGATAAATTGAAATATTCCTCTCTCCATCGAAAGAATGTTTTAATGACTTGATAGTAAAGATGCCTATTACCTGGGTTTACAAATTGAAGTAGGAATTTTTCAATAATAGGTTGTTTTGCTTTATCGGGATCAATGTCATTAAGAAACCGTCCAAGTTTCATTTTATAGAATCGCATTGTGGTAGGTGTAATTTCTTTAGCTAACCGTGACTGAATAAACAGATTGTAGTAATTGGAAATATGTGGTGATGGATTATAATAACTTTCTAAACAATCAAGTAACTTTTGTGAAGGTGGTCTTTTCCCATTTTTAACTTGGGATATATATGACTTACTGAATTCGCTTAACTCCGCAAGCTCAGAAACAGTTAGTTTGTTAAGCGATTTGAGTGTAACCTGCGGTTTCGTAAACCGTCGGTCAAGAGTTCGACTCTCTTCGCTGGCTCCAGTTATGAATGAAGTTTGACGTTTTACGCCTGAAAAGGCTATAATCAAATTCGTTGACTTAATTTTCGCCAATCTTACAAACGGGTCGTTAGCTCAGTTGGTAGAGCATCTGACTTTTAATCAGGTGGTCCCGGGTTCGAATCCCGGACGACCCACCACACTCAAAGTGACAATTCTTGGTTAAAGATTTTGCGACGAATCAGGGTGTCACTACACAAGGTCTACCGACACCCTGATTTTACTCCCCGAAAAATAAGAAATCAACATACATACTCGGTTACAATTATGTTCTACAACTTTAATTTTGAGAACTCGTGCTAGATTGCAGCGTCATCTGTGAGAGCCAATTCTTTATTCTCCAAAATAGTCAATGACATAACCTTAGCGAGTTGGATATAATGCCACAAAAAAGGTCCGCAGAATTTCACTCCTGAGCCCTCAGTGTAACATCATTGGCGAATAAAGGAACCTTTATATCAAACGCTTCTCTTCGTGCTCCAAAATGGTTGCGTCTTGCGTGAATATAAAATTAGTGCTTGTGTTAATATCGGCATAACCAAAAGGATTCCTTTTCGGAGCCCAATCCCTTTGAGTTTATCATTTGTAACCAGTTGAGGCATCTAACAAAATCTCTCGGGATATGCATATTATCAATTATGCATATCCCAACGATTAAAAGCGAAATTTGTGACTCAGTTTTTTGCTATGGACCTGGCACTACGCCAAAAGCAGGTCCTCCGATATCCGCATTGTTGTTATACCCGCGACTTTCCCAATAACCGCGGAAATCGGTATTATCTGAAAGCTCGATTCTGGTTATCCACTTTGCCCATTTGTAGCCGTATTTACTCTCAGCAACTACCTGGAAAGGGAAACCCCGATCTTCTGGTAGAGTAATGTCGTTTAATTTTAAACCTATTATTATATTTCTATCATGAATGTAACTCAAATCAAGTGAAGAATAACCGGTTGGAACATCAGCAGTATAAAAAATAGCAATTTTGGCCGATGATTGCACTTTAGCTGTAGCAAATAGCACTTCCAGAGCCGGCCCCGTCCATTTAGCGGTGAAGTTCCAACCTTCAACACAATTTAACGGCATTAGTTTGGAAACCTGGGGAAGTGTTTGTAAATCGTTGTAACTCAAATGTAATGGATTACCCACCAGCCCATCGATAGTCAAAACATAAGTGTTTTTGTCGATTATTTGTGTACCTGCAAGTGCATTGTTCCGCTGCTGACTAATGGGTGTTAACTTCGAACCTAAAAACTCTGTTGCTTCGGTTTCGCCATTGAAAGTTGAAGATGATGTCACCGGCGTCGTGGTGTTGGAAGGCGTTGTAGAAGAGACAGACGTACCGGAACGAGATTTACAGGCAAACAAAGATACTAAGACCGTCATTACAAGAACTGCGTTTGTTATTGATTTTAATTTCATCATATTTATACCAACCCCTTTGACCTCCCGATATCAAGTGGTCTATTTTGACAGGAGTCAGTTATGGCCGACATGTCTTGGACATTATCGTCTATTCAGCTATAGAGTTGTCGGCGATATTAATGGGCTAATGATTTTCTGGTAAATGTTAATGGCTTCGGATTCGTCAATTGTATTTTTAATAATCGTCCTGCTATCAGGAAAAATAAAGACCTCGTGGTCATTCACTTCAAAACTTAAATAATAATCATTTAAACATACATTATGAAAATCCCGCAAATGTTGTGATATTTTTTTTAAATCAACATTACCTTTACTGGTGTCCAATATCTGGACAGCTCGGCGTTGACTGCATAGCGAAGTAGTCTTGATATCAAAATGCTTTTCAAGTAACTCATATCGTCCATTACAAGCGGGACAATCTGCCCGTCGTTCTATTTTAAGATGTTCGTATGTATTCCTCCAGATATCAATGTTGATTAGATCCTTATTCACATCGGTAGTATTTAACAGTATTTTTATAGCTTCTGTAGCCTGCATTGCCGCGATGACTGCCGGCATGCTATTAACGATACCGGTAGATTCACAGGTTGGACTGTTAACTTGAGTGTTGGTATCACTGTGGACACACCTAAAACAAGGGGTTTTCTCCGGAATGATGTTCATTGTCATTCCAATAGTTCCGATCGCCCCACCATATACCCATGGCACCCGGTATTTTAGTGAGTAGTCATTTATCAATAGCCTGCTGTCCATGTTATCGAGGCCGTCTAAAATTATATGAGCGCCTTCACACAATTTTTCGATGTTGTAACTATTAACATCAGCGACGACACCTTTAACGGTAATGGTACTGTTCACTTTCCTTAAATAGCGTTCAGCGGCTATAGCCTTGGGTAATCCGTTCTTGATATCATCTTCAGTAAATAGCACCTGTCTTTGAAGGTTATGATACTCAATAAAATCTCTATCGACAATTGTTATTTTGCCGACCCCTGCTCGTGCAAGCAAATTAGCAATAGTGCAACCCAGCGCACCGCAACCAATAACCACAACGTAACTCGCTAGTAGTTTCGCCTGTCCCTCATCACCTATTTCAGGGAGGATAGTTTGCCTGGAATATCTGTCTCTTAAGTTTCGGTCAATCATTTCTTTTGATGCTAGCTATGTCCTTAAATCTAAACCGAGAGTTAACCGATTATAGCACGTGAAAGCTAATTTTCCGGTAGTCCCAAGTCTTTTAGGGTCTCAGGTAGAGGTTTTCCCGTTTCCGGATCCCAACCCATTAATTTGTAGTATCGGGACAGTGCGTCTTTCCATACGGGTATGATAGTCTTTCCCTGGTTAACACCATCCGATGGAGCTGACCCATACTTCGCCGAGGGAAACTCCATCTCCGGAGTCAAGCCATGCTTTACGTTAAAAAGTCGAGCCAAATTAATGATGCGACGGGAGATTTGGGCCATTTCTTCAGCCGTTAAGTTCCAACCAGTAGCGGCGTTAACCAATTCTGACCATTCTTTATCGGATGAGCCAGTGCCATTAAACCGACAGACGACGAGCGAGTCCGCAATAGTATTTCTACCCCTTGCCTTTGCCAACACAGCGGATGCACCCTCTGCGCTGAACAAATTTAGTTCTGATGGCAGTCCCACCTGAGTGGCGCTGGATATAACCTGAACTGCATCCATGTCTCTACCTCGGTCTGAGGTTGCCGTATCTAAAATCATCGGCCAGCTGGCACGGTGGTCATGCATGCGGGGAGTATTACCCTTGCCTGTGTACACAGCTAGTTTTTGGGCGTCGCCTCCAAAATGTACAGCGGCTTGTCTGACTCCATTCGCGAAAATATCACCCACCCCTTCGCGATGCGCTACCTTGCGTAGTAATTGTAAAGAGGCATCGACGTTTCCCCAATTCATTTCCAAACCATCGAGCATGGCAGCGTTGAAAATCCCAGTTTCGTAACATTCCATGATCCACGCGACTAACCATGCGGATTCGTTCCCATCTATTCCTAATCGATCGGCTTCGTTACTAAGAACAGCCGCGCCTCTCCAATCCTCATTACCAATTAGTGGTCCAAAACCGGTCCACAACTCATAATCTGGTTCTTCTCCCTCGTAACCTGCGTAGGGTCCTTCAGTAATCTTGAGATAATGACAGTGGTCGAATCGGCATGCCCAACACGCAGACCGCTGAAGTTGAAAATATGGTAAAGCCCGGATGGTTTCCTCGCTGAATTTATCGCCGCCTGCCCAAAGATTTGTAGTTTGGTTTTTGATGGGTAAACGGCTAACTTTCATCCTAGCCGCAGCGGCACTATCTGGCCCCATAGTACCCCATTTGTGTACGGAAGCTCCGGGGCTATTAATGGCTTTCTCGTATAGGTTTTTTGCCAATTTGGAGTAGGTTTGCCCATCACTCAGTATAACTTTGTTTTTCCCTCTTGCAACCGCAATAGCTTTCAGATTCTTCGAACCCAGAACTGCGCCAATCCCCCCGTGCGCGGCAACATGTCCCTTGTCGCCCACCAGACAAGCGAACTTGACGAGGTTTTCTCCCGCAGGACCGATGCTAAACACACTTGAGTTGTGTTCAGGTTTATCAATTTCCTTCTTGATTAATCGTTCGGTTTCCCAGGTATCTTTTCCAGCGTATAAGGAAGCGTCACGTAATTCGGCACGGTTATCTAGAACATATAGGTATGTAGGTTTGTTAGCTCTCCCTTGAATAACGATAACGTCAAATCCACAGAATTTTAAAAATGCACCCAGAAATCCACTGGCTTCGGTATAAACTAGACCTTGGGACAATGCTCCCCTAGTCACAACGGAAAAGCAACCTGAGCCGCCAACCGCCGTTCCATTCAAAGGGCCGGTAGCAATGATGAAACGATTTTCAAGATCGGACCAGGAAGTGTTGGGCGGTGTTTCATCATAGAGTAATTTGATACCGAGGCCAGCGCCTCCCAGGAAATTTCGTAAATCTGCACTACTCAATTTCTCGTATGAAATCTTGTCAGAGGTTAAATCAACGCGGAGCAGATTCCCCGTATATCCGTTAATTGGAGTTTCGTTAATCTCCTTCGTCATTCGAGCCCCCTTCGAGTTGTGTTGTATTTTAATATGAACACTACGGCGCAACTTAAATTTTCGATTCGATAATCACTCGGGCATCCACGACGACCGCGCCATCATTATACGCGAAAATTGGGTTAAGATCGAACTCTTTAATCTCCGGGTGGATCTTTACAAAATCAGAAAGACTTACCAACCATTTCTCCAAGTACTCGGTGTTTACGACGTCCCGGCCACGATAACCATTCAGCAAAGGGTATCCCTTGATGTTTCGAATCATGGTCCGAGCGTCAAATGTGGTCAACGGCACGATGCGAAATGAAACATCTTTCAATAACTCGACCAGTACACCACCCAATCCAAACATCAACACAGGCCCGAACTGGCGGTCGGTGAACATGCCAATGATGACTTCGGTACCAGGTTTAGCCATCTTCTGAACCGATATACCAAGTATGTTAGCTTTAGGGAAACGGCCACGCGCGGCTGCATGAATACTATTCCAGGCAGCAACCACCTCTTCCTCATTTTTTATGTTCAGCACCACTCCTCCCCCATCGCTCTTGTGAACAATATCTGGTGAAATTACCTTCATTACGACTGGAAAACCAATGTTTTTACTCAATGCTATAGCTTCTTGCTGTGTCAGAGCTAGCTTAGTCTCAACCACGCTCAATCCGGCTTGGGCAATAACTTGCTTGGATTCAATTTCAGTTAATAATGTGCGATTTTCCTCTTTCGCTCGATTAACAATTCCCTTTATTAAATCATTATTCATAATTCGCCTCAATAAATCGATAATAATTGACTAGCTTGGCGACCGCCTTAGTTGCAGCTTGGATGGTTGGGAAACATGCGATACCGCCACGTAGTAGATGCTCACCCGCCAAGCCTATATCCTTGAATACATCGGCATTTTGACCCTGAACAAATGCGACTACCATGGGTTTAGGCATTGTCTTGTTTACTTCAAGAAACGCGTTTACGAGCCCATCTACCCAATTAGTAATGCCAAACTCGACAACGTACATCTCAGGGTAGAGGAAGGTGAGGACGAAGTCGATTTGCGGGTCTGATGCAACTACCCGTAAACCCTCGGCGTAAGTCTTAGATACGCCTTCTCGACCAAAACCTATTTCGGCGGGATTGGTGATCGTTGAACCTGAGTCAGCGGCAGTAAGTGTAGCAAGGATCTTTTGAATTTCCTGGGTAAATCGAGGGACTTTCAAACCATTCCTCTCACACATATCAGACGTGATAACCCCCAATCCTCCACCACGGCCCACAAGCCCGACCTTGTTACCCGTTAACTTTGGTATCTTCAACGAGGCAACCAGCTGTTCGATTGCCTCATCAAAATCTTCTACTTGAATAGCGCCGGTCTGCTCGAAAAAGGCCCTCCAGACCTGTTGATTACCTGCCAGGGAAGCTGTATGAGAAGCAGCCGCTCCTGCACCACTTTCGGTCAGACCTGCGGCTAACACTATTACTGGTTTTACTTTAGTTGCTCGCCGAATAGCTTCAAAAAAGCGCGATCCATCTTTTAACCCTTCGACATATAGAAGGATGACTTTCGTCTCGTTATCGGTTGCGGAGTATTCGACAAAATCTTCGACCCCCAGATCCAATGCATTACCATAGCTAACTACTTTACTAAATCGTAATCCCCTTGCATTCGCCCTTGAGACAAGCTGGCGACCTCCGGTCCCTGTCTGAGTAAAAAAGGCAATCTCCCCCGCTTCTTTAGAACTGTCCATCGAAAACGTTAACCCGCCGGAAGGACAATACACACCAATACAATTTGGACCGATGAGGCGCGTATTGCTGCCCGTTATAGCTTTTTTTACCTGGTCTTGAAGTTTTTTCCCTTCTTCAGTACCGGTTTCAGCAAAGCCGGCAGAGTAAACATGGACTACCTTAACCCCTTTCTCAACGCAATCCTGCACAACTCCCGGCACCATTTCACGAGGTAAATTAACAATTGCATAGTCAACCTCGTCGGGTATCGCCTTAATCGATGGGTATGCCTTTAGCCCCATAATCTCGGAAGCCCCTGGATTGATCGGATATAGCTTGCCTTTATAACCGAAATGAACCAGGCGTCCTACCCACCCGCTAGAGCTTTCTTTCTTGGTGTCTCTAGAGGCTCCGAAGACAGCCACCGATTTTGGATGAAACACCACTTCCATGACTTGTTGGTTACTGGGAGAAACAGGTGTTTTCGTTACCATGTTATTTATTAACCTCCGATTGTGAATTTACCATCGCCATCGGGTAATTGATTGTATTCTTTTATAATTCCCATTTGTATCTGCCCTTATTTTAAGGGATGAAATCATAATAATTTAAATACATACTTTTTCTTGACCGTGCCAGAAGACGAATTATCTGGCTCACATCTTTGACGTCCTCGAGATGTGAACAAAGACCGATTGCTTTTTCGATATTGGGGTTTTTTAACGGTTCGGCTGAATGAGAGACACAATCCTTGAACTTTTCCACCAGATCATCGAAGCTCATGGGATTTTCCGGATGTCCCTTAGGATGAACAACAATCTTCGAGCGTAAGTTAGTTCCATCTTTCAGAAGTATTTCAACAGGTATTGGGGGTGTCGCTACCTCTCTCGTCGAAAGACTGGGATCATACTTGGGAGTCACTTTCTGCGAGACGTTGAGGACTGCTTCATCTTTCAATGCTGGAAGGGTGAAGTTACTAATGAGCACTTTTCCGTAAGTCAAGGCGACCGCGACTGCGTAAGGAATACTAAACTGGGCAAATACCACATCTTGAGGGCGACGTCTCAAGTCGAGAGGATGACAAAGAGGGTGTGGTTCAGCGTTCACATTAACTACCACGGTTTCGATGTCATCAGTTTTTATTTGGTAGTCCCGTTTGAGCTGAAGGGCTGCATCAATATATGGGTGTATAAGGCGGCAACATGGATAGGGTTTAAAACTGAGATTGGATATTTCAAATTCTTCTCCCAATCCCCTTAGAAGAACCGAACGGTCGTATTCACCCCGCTGATAAAGATTAAATAGCCCGAAACGTCCCTCCATGCTATTCTGAGCCCCGGTCAAGCCTTTTTGGCTAAGCAAAGCAGACATTATTCCACCCTTAGCCGCGAAGCCAACTTGTAACCTTTTAGTGAGAGCACTTTCGTCGTCAATGTTGACCTGAACATTCCCTGATGCTTGGGCATAAGCAATGCCAAAGGCATTAACGACTTTACCTTCGTCTAGAGCTAATATCTTGCTTGCAGTTGCTGCAGCTCCAAAATATCCATATAGAGGGGTAAACAAAAAGCCACCTTCATGAATTGACCTTTTTGTAGCCAATCCCATCCGGCAAATTAAATCGGCACCGAGAGCCACGGCTGTAATAAATTCCTTGCCGGTAACACCACCCTCTCTCTCAGCAATTGCGAATGCCGTCGAGACAACCGCAGGTCCAACATGAAGCACGGCTTTATCATGGGTATCATCGTAGTCCAGAGCGTGGGCCATTGTACCATTTATGAAAGCGCCCATATAACATGGCATGCGATCTCCGTAAGAGACTATGGTGCATTCAGGCTTGCCACCCCACTCCCTGCCCAAATCTACTACTTCTTTAGCCGCGGCAGCTGTACTTCCACCAATACATGTCCCCAGAGTGTCAAGAATATCCTTTTTAGTAGCCTCTATTACTTCGGATGAGAGATTCTCAAACTGGGTGTCGACTACATTTTTTGCCAAAGTAAAAGCAGCATCTAGCTCTTTTGGCATTGTGCTCCTCTCAATCTTTCCTTCATTTTCAGCTATTTATTTAAAAAGTGTTGTTAGTTCGGGATTAACGTTAACTTAGTAACGAATGTGCCACTTCTCCTGTTTGACTATTTTTATTCACTTTTCTTGAGAGCAGGCGCACAGTCGCCAAACCTTCAGCAGTATGCTCACCTCTTTGGTTTTCGCACCAGACGTTTATCTCAACTAAGGGTTGGTCCTGATGCTCGTATAAGCGTACTATTTTCCCTCTACACCACTGGGTATCACCAAAAAGGTTGGGCAATATGAGTCTGACATTAATACTTTGAAGGAATCCGTCATCACCAATCCAGTTTGTGAGCATATGCTCCAACCAGCAAATACGCTGCGAGCCAACATCATAAGCTCGGGGTATACCTACTTCTTGAGCTGCATGGTCATACAAATTAACCATTGAAACCGGTTCCATACTATTGGTGCCGGTATCAAAATAAAAGAACGCTGGATGCCTACGGAAGTATTTAACTTTGTAATAGGTACTTAATGCGTTGCCGGTGGCCGCCAGATATACTTCCATATCCTCTCTGGCTAATGGACCCTTAGCCAGAGGCCACACTTCATCGCCAACTTTCAAATCATCCCAATATAAAAGTTTTCTCCCGCGTGGAGCCCTTTTGACTGCTATGTCTTCGATATTCTTGATTTGTTCTTGTGTATAAACAGGATTGGGAATGGAAGCATATTTGTTGGAATTGCGTGCCGCTTCGCGCTCAACTCGTATGCTCCACCCCTTTGCGATAGCGAGCAATTCGTCGTACTCATCCCTATAGATTACCTCGACAGACTGAATAACGGAGCGGCCTGAATAACTACTCTTTTTTTCACTCACATCGATGAGTTTGGCAGTAGCGCGTATTTTAGTATTGAGTCGAATCGGTTTATAAAAATGCCAATCGTTCCCTCCTAAAAACGAGTGGACGCCTGGTAATCCGCCGGCTAAGTTGCCCGATGGAATTACGACACTAAAGAAAAAAGCCGGGGGCGCGAGTAGACAACCATATCTTGAATTGGCAGTATGATTTGCATCTAACCACAGGGGGTTATCATCCCCGAAAGAATTACAAAACCACGTAATATTATCTTGAGAAGCGATTGTATGGTGCTGGACTATTCGGAGATCAATGCCAATACGCGATCTAAGGCGTTCAATTTCTTCTTGGGTTATTGGCTGGTTGTCAAACATAACTTCTGCCTCGATTTTACTTTCACTACAGATCGATCATTGTTTTACAGGCAACTTAACGGTGGCTAAGCCTGGAGCAGTAACTTCTTGCCTTTGATTCTCAGACCATATTTCCAAATCGACCAGGTGTTCTGCTTTCAAAATGTATTTCTTGGTTACTTTGCCTTTGATATATTGCGTATCACCAAACACATTGAATCGCCTATATGATGCTTCCATACTCTTTAGGAATCCCGCATCTCCCATCCAGTTGGTAACTACCTGCGACATCCATGCATTTCGCTGAGCACCGAAATCATACCCTGAAGGAACTGCGATACTTTTAGCTGCCTTATCATCCACATGGACTGCTTCGGCAGTCTGTATTGCACCGCTCGCATCCCGGAAACTAAATGCCGGGTGTTTGAGCAACTCCCTCAGTCTTAGTTCGTTCGCCATGCCCATCCCCCAGAGCGGCACATGCCAGCCTGTTTTCCAGGCGATCGCTTCGAACGGACCAAAAGGCCCCTTCACCACAGGTGGTAGTTCCTCTCCAACACTCACATCTTCCCAATATCTAGGTTCTTTACCCCTTATGACCACATTCTCGATTGCTCGATATATTGATTCTAGATCTGCAGCAGAATTCTGCTGCACTTTCACTTCGGAGTACTTACCTTTCCTTTGAGAAGTACCACGTTCAGCCCTAATCGACCAGCCGATTGCAGTGGCCACCGGTTCATCTCTTTGGTTATAATACTTAATTTCCGCATAAACATTAATATGGCGGCCGCCGAACTGGCTTTCTTTCTCGACAACGTCCTGACAGCGATAAGTGCCTGTGATCAAGTCGCCAACTTTCACAGGTTGGTAAAATTCCCATGAATTACCTGAATGGAAAGAACCTACCCCTGGTAACCCACCGACGCGCATGCCCGTGGCGTAGATTACTGTATAAAGATAAGCTGGAGGAGCAATTATTTTGCCAAAGTGTGTCTGCTTCGCATACTCTTCATCATGCCACAAAGGATTTGGGTCACCCATCCCTTCGGCAAATTCACGAATTGAATCGACCGTGACTTCTTTGTTACCATATTTAAATTCATAGTATGACCCTATCCGGCTCCGTAGTTCGCGCAAACCTTCTTCGGTGATTTTACTCTGTTGCAGAACCATCTACGGCCTCCTTTTACGAGTATCCTGTAGTAAAGCTAGGCTACTTTCTTGATTTCTAAAGCGCGCTTTCCATGATGCCGATTAGCGAATCGCGATCAACCGCACGGGGGTTAGTTGCTATTTGATATCCGTGATTTTTGATCACATAATCGACCATCTCTGGTATATCGGATTTACTAATACCGACTTCCGTTAACCGACTGGGCAGGCCAATATCCGTAATAAGATTTTTTACTTGCGATACAGACCTCCTAGCTCTCTCATCAACCGTCAATCCTCTTGTCGACTCGCCCATCAGATCCGCCACTCGCGCAAATCTCTCTGAGTTTCCGATCAAGTTATATTCCATTACATAGGGCAACATGAGCGCACAAGCAGCCCCATGGCTTAAATAAGTTTTCATACCCAGGGGATAACTAAAAGAATGTACGATATAAGAGGCTGACGAATTTAAAGAGATAATACTCAAACTTGCTGCAACCATCATGTTGTATCTAACTTCGATGAGTTTGGAACCCCTTGTATAAGCCAATCGTAGATTTTCAGCCACTAATTTGATTGATTTTTCGGCAAGAGCATCTGAGATCGTGTTGGCCTTTGTAGAAGTATATGCTTCGATTGCATGGGACAACACGTCCATCCCCGTGTCTGCAGTTATTCGCGGTGGTAAATTGAGAGTCAGGTTCGGATCTAGTATTGCCACATCGGCGTAGATGTTACTACTTTTGACGCCTTTTTTACGCCCCAATGCCTCATCTGTGAAAACAGCCCCACTACTTACCTCAGAGCCGGTACCAGCGGTTGTAGGAATCAACGCAACTGGTAAGCTGCGCCTCTTTATCTTATTGGGATTATAGAGAATGTCAAGGTCACCATTATGATCCGCCAAGGCGACCGCAAGCTTTGTTAAATCAAGAACACTACCCCCTCCAATCCCAACGACGATATTCGGAGTTTGCTCCAAAATTATTTTGCTACATTCGACGATACTACTAATCGGGGCACTAGCCGGACAATTAGTAAAGACTTCGGTGATGATGTTTATATTATGTAAAGATTCACTAATTCCATTAAGCAAACCAGCTTGCAAGATACCTTGGTCGCTTATTAACAATGCTTTTTTGGCGTTATATTGAGCAGCGATTATACCAATTTGTGTTGAAGCATTGATTCCAACCATAGTCTTCGGAACATATAATTCGACTATCCTGGTCATATCTACCATAATGTCCCCTCGTTTTATCGTTTAATTAATAAATTACCTCGTCTGCAATGAATTTTTGTATCTCTTCTTCAGTTAATCCCAATATATCCTTAAACACATAAGAATTTGATTCCCCGAGAATCGGGGCATGTCGCATTCTTTTGTTTTTATCGATGGGAGAGATTTTCCATGGCCAGTTATATAATACCGTATTACCATTAATCGGATGATCTACCTCAACAAAAACCTTACGTTCGTTCATCCCTGGATCAAGGAACAAGCCTTCGGTAGTTAATACCGGTGCAGCTGCAATCCCTTTATTTTGCAAATTCTTTGCAACTTCGTACTTATCGAGTTTTGTGGTCCATTTGCTGATCTGATCATCGAGTTCCTTTTGTAAAGCTATCCGCTTTTCTACATTATCAAATCGGCTTTCTTTTGCCCATTCAGGCTTTTCAATTATGTAGCATAAATTCTGCCATTCTTCTTCGGTTTTAACCGCTATCGAAACCCACTGATCATTTCCCATACAGGAATAGATACCATGAGGGGCCATGATTTTACTCGAGTTTCCCTGGGTGCCAGTGATTCTTCCGTTCATTTCATATTCGATAAAGGCTGCTCCCATTGCGGGCATCACAGCTTCACCTTGAGAAAGGTCGATATACTGCCCTTCACCTGTCTTTGAATGATGCCTTAGGGCCGCAAGAACAGCAAATAATCCACACATACTGGCAACTACATCAGCGTAGGCGTGTTTGAATCCAATTGGGCTCTCACCGGTGTAACCGACCATGCTATCAATCCCTGAAAGAGCGCTTATTATGGGAGCATAGGTATCCAACCTGGAAAGTGGTCCGAACTGACCCATCGGTGATAGAGATAACATGATAATATCTGGTTTAATTTTGATAATATTTTGATAATCAAGCCCACGGTGTTCCAAAGTGCCTGGAGAAAAGTTCTCTATGACAATGTCACATTTTCTAACGAGATCCTTAAAAAGTTTTACACCCTGCTCTGTAGAAATATTTAGATTAGCACTCAGTTTGTTGCGGTTCAAATTTTGGAAAAATGTATTTTTTTCTAATCCTTCGCCCAATTCAAAGACTTTACCAAAACGCATCCCATCAATACGTTTTTTAGATTCGATTTTTATGACTTCGGCGCCATAAGAACCAAGTATACTCCCCAAAAGTGTGCCCGCCCAAACCCAGCCAAAGTCGGCGACACGATAACCGGAGAGTGGCAGTTTCTCTTCCATCAAATTACCCCCTGAAGTATCATCGTTTCTAGATCATTTAAAGAATATCCGAGCTTAAGGTAAATGCTTTGATTGTGTTCTCCAATACTGGGTGCTGGTCGTCGAGGGGTATAAGGTGTTTTTGAAAACTTGTAGCATACTCCCGGATAACTCTTGATGTTCCCGGCGTTTGGGCTGTCTATTGAGTTAAAAAACCCGCGTTGCTTCATATGCTCATCATTAATTACTTCATCAACAGTTCTTATTGGTGCACACGGAACTTTAGCTTCACTCATAATTTTAAATATTTCAGCTTTAGTACGTTGCATTAACCAAGATTTTAAATATGCGTCTGCCTCTTGCCAGTGTTCGTCGGTAGTCAATATTCGATCTTGAAAAATTGATGAGTTACCCCATTCCGGATTCCCCATCGCTTCTAGTAAGCGTTTCCACTGGCGATTTTGTGGCGCGTCGAGACAAACAGCTCCATCTTTACAGGGAAGAACAGTGTCCGGGTAAGGGCGATGAGCGGAAAAATGACCGGTCCTTGTTCGTACCCTGCCCTCTTCCAGATAACTCTGAATGCCCATCCCAATATGTATCGTTGCCCAGACATCAGCCTCCGACTGATCAATAAAACTCCCTTCTCCACTCTTATCCCTATTAAGAATTGATATCATAATCGCGTTGGCCGCCATTAGTCCGGCTTGATGGTGCCCCTGGTACAAAGGAGGATTAATAGGAACTCGTTCGGGGTAACCAATTGTGCTAGTAATACCTCCTAATGCGCAACTGTTTAGATCATGGCCCTTCCAGTTTTTATAGGGGCCAGTGTAGCCGAATGGGGTAATTATGCACATTACAAGCCTTGGAAACGACTTTTTCAATGTTTCCCAGTCGAGTCCGAGTTTCTGGAGATCAAATTGAGGTTGGTTCACGACAAAGACATCGGTCTCTGCCAATAATTTCAATAAGATCTCTTTACCTTTGGGTTTGGTAGGATCAAGGGTTATACCAAATTTATCAAGATTTAAATACAGAAATAATCCGCTTTTTTCCAGGTTTGAAACATCGTTGAGAAATGGTCCATAACTTCGGGATTCATCTCCTATCGCTGGAGGTTCGATCTTGATCACTTCGGCACCGAGTTGTGCCAATAATTCTGTACAAAACGGGGCCGCAATAAAACTTCCCCATTCGATTACCTTCAACCCCGTCAATGCCTGTTCAGCCATAAAGCACTCTCCTTAATCCTTGGATCTCAAACCTATGTCCGATTAGTAATTTAATTTCTTAAAACATTCTTTCGGGAACTGTAAATCCCATTTAGAAGCACGTTGATCAAGCCCTTTCGTCACCAGAATACCACCTGAGGAAAACCATCTTCCTCGGGTGGTTTACAAATAAAATAGATGTCCACACTATCTCTCAACGATCGAGAACAACTATTGATTTCAATACAAACACATGCTATTTCAGCGACAATCGAGTGTCAATCCTTACAGGTCAATAAACCCCGTAGCCATTCTACGGGAAATTAGGGGATTAGTATCAGAAATGCATAAGTTGTTCTAGGAAAAAAACGCTGATCCAAGTTCTAAGTTCCGATACGTCCTCTAGATTGTTAGATTCGATATGTTGAAGCAGTAACAAACCCGAAAAAAACATCTAGAGTTTGTAAAAAGAAAAATACTGTGGTCTTTGAAACGAGTGGGTTTATTTCAATCCAAATAGGAATTAATCAATCGTCTTGATAAAGTCCAAGATAGTCTGGGCTACCATGTCAGGTTCTGTAAGATGTATACTCTGGCCTTGAACGCCTTCCAAAATCTTTACTCGAATATTAGGATTCTGTTTTTTCATATAATCTACCATTTTCAGTGGAGTTTGATAGCTTCCTTCGGCAACAATCAACAAAGTAGGCACTGCCATTTCTTTAATTCGGTCAGATAGATCCATCGTGAAGGTCCAATCGTAGCGTCCAGCTGCCGCTTCCGTTGAATTTTTTGCCCTGTGACATGCGTACCACTCCACAATATTTGGATCTACCTTAGTGAGATCGAAAAGTCTATACCCGGGAACTTTCTTGTTCCACTCTCGAAACCCGTATTTTTTGATGGCTGCGCCAATACTTTTTTCACCAAGACGATAGCGTATTTCTAGTTCCTCTGACAGACGATAAGGGGTTTGGCACAGTATGAGGCTCTTAAGTCGATCAGGATGGGCAAGAGCAAATGACACGCCAATAATGCCACCAGTCGATTGGGCGAATAGGTGAAACTTCATGATGCCCAGGTGATCAACAAGGTCGAGGACATCTTGAACAAAGCGCTCTGTCGAAGCCTGATAACTCCCGGGGGCCATCGTTGACTCACCCATTCCACGTTCGTCAATACGTATAACTCTATATCTCCTGGCTAGCGTAGGCACCATTGATTTGAAAACTTGGCTATCATCCACGCAACCATGCAGCATAATAATCGTATCCTTTTCCTCAATCCATGGTTCTACGAAGTCATCAATATAATAGGCGAGCTCAACACCGTCAGATACTTTGACTTTTTGCATTGGTAAAGCTCCTGTTAGTTAGTGCGCACAAAATCACAAACAATACAAAATATGGAATGAATATTCATACATTTTGTAAAGAACTGCGTAAGGATTTTAATTTCAAATTATCTTTTAGGGTAACTTCTATAGCTTTGTTTGTCAGATCAAAATACCTAGTATTATTATCACTCGTTTTATCGTTTGCGATAACGCGACGAAGTAGTATGTCCAACACGCACTCTGTCACTTCTTCGATAGGATACTGAATATAAGTAATTGGTAGTTGTAGTTCCTGCCCAATCCAACCGGGATATGCTAAGCCACTCACTGCCATTTTCCTGTTGTGCATCTTACGACTTTGAGCTAATTGTATTGGTATCGCCATAGACAGTAATTCTGTTGGAGCAAAGATGGCCGTCATTTTCTCGTTAACATTAGTAATAAATTGATTCAATTTTTCCATGAAACTGCTGTCGGAAATAAGTGAATATCCGGAGAGTTTCCCTCCATCGAGAACGAGATTGGTCTGTGGACGTATACCAGCTTCTTTGAGGGCTTGTAGGTATCCGGCAAAACGTTCAGCATGTTTTTCAATATAAATAGTGCCAATGTTTTTGTGGCCGGAAGATATTAGTACATTCGTAGCCCTGCAGGCTAAATCAAAAATTGACCACGTTACCGCGTATGCGTTGGGATACTCATCAATGATTTCCTTTGAACAGTCGGTCAGCACAAAAATGACCAGAGCTTTATAGCCGCGCATTTTATCTAAAACCAATCGATATACATCATCAGGCATAGACATTCCACAAACAACGAGATTGGAAACGCCGGTAGATATCGCCACATCGATACAGGAAAGTAATGTTTGCATCCTATCGTTACAGTCAAAAATCAAGGTTGTTCGATCGCGGTCACTAAAGCGGTCTGCAATATTGTGTAATAGATGAAGCTCTTTACGATAAACTAGGGAACCGGATATGCACCAGGTGATCTGTTTCTTGGTTAATTTGTCAGGATGCCAGGACGCATGAAAACCAAAACACTCCGCGTTTATCTGATAGATTTTACCGATGACGTCATGACTTACGTTAAGATCATTCAGTAGCAAACATAATTTTTCAATATTACTGGGTTTAATGGTAACCCTGCCTGAACACCAATTATCAATTGTGTCAATAGAGCAATACAGTTTTTCTGCAAGATACGCTCGACTTATCTTAGCCTCTTTTATAGCCAAATGAAGTAGAGCCCCTAATTCTAATTTTCCTTCATCGTGATCGGTCATAAAATAACTCCCTTTGAGAATTTCGCTTTTCTCTGGCTGTCACGGATTCTAAACCGTAACGTCATTTATCATAATCTACTTTTTTACTCAAGGTTATAATAAGCAATGCAAATCATAACATAGTACGCACGGCTTGCCAATACCGTTTTTTTTACGGAGTTATACTTAGCCAAATCTAGCCATATTCTGCGAGTCGATCTTAATGATGTTCAGAGTTTCTTGTTCTTGCGAGATTGTCAGATTATCTGTATGTATTATTTTCCAGTGTAATTGGGAGACCTTTTCTCCAAAAAACTCTTAATAGCTTCGATAAAATCCTGGCTTGCATGGCAGGTGGCTTGTCCTATGGTCTCAAACCTTATTTGCGATGAAAAACTACTGTCGAGACTTTGATACAGAGCCTGTTTAGCCCAGTATAAAGCTAAGGGAGGAGCCGCGACTAAGGTTTTTGCCAGCTCATAAGTGGCATCTTTTAAATCTGCTTCGTCCACAACCCTGTTGACCATACCTATTTTTTCTGCCTCATAAGCATCGATTACTTTACTGGTAAACACCAATTCACAGGCTTTCCCCATCCCGACCAACCTTGGCAAGTAAAAAGTTGCTCCATCTCCAGGTATGGTACCTATTCGAACAAAGCCTAAACCCATTCGCGCATTTTTTGAAGCTATTCGGATATCGCACGCTAAACACACAGCGCATCCAAAGCCAATGGCAGGTCCGTTGATCGATGCTATTACAGGTTTAGTTGTTCGTCGAAATAATGCGCATGCCTCTTCCGGCCACCCGCTTAAGACTTGAGACGGTTTCCCTTCCAGTACGGGATTCAAAAAACTTTCCTGTAAATCAGCACCGGCAGAGAAAGCCCGACCAGCCCCACTCAATACGATTACCCTAACCTCAGGATCTTTTTCGGCAGCCGCAAAAGCATTTAGAAATTCTACCGCCATTTCATCGTTTAAGGCATTTAACTTATCCGGTCGATTGAGCGTTAAGGTTGAGATATGATCAGCGGTGCTCACTAACACAGTGCTGTATTGCATTTTTTGTTTCTCCGTTTACACAAAAATTTACATCTTCGCCAAGACTCGATTCGATGATCGATAACGTGCCGTTCTGTCAATTTAGATTGGAGTATTCTTGATCAGTTACAGGTTCCAGCCATTCTGTCGGTCCCGGATTCAACGTAATCGAAATGTGTACGAACCAACTGTCTGCCGATGCACCGTGCCAGTGCTTCACCCCTGGGGAAATCCGAACCACATCCCCGGAATTGAGTTCACGTGTTTTTTTGCCCTGTTCCTGGTAATAACCCCTGCCACCGGTAACAAGTAATATCTGATCGCCCTTGTGGATATGCCAATTATTCCGGCATCCTGGTTCAAAAGTTACATTTGAAATAGAGCATGAAGACTCAACCGGTGTTAGTCTTTTCACCCACACTTTCCCGGTAAAATAATTACTCTCATTTCTCTCACCGAGAGGAAAAATGACACTATTACTTAAATCATTCACTGGTTTTACTTTTCGTCCTCCTGAACAACAGATTGGTTAGTGTGCTGAAGTCGGTTGACAAGACCATGGCTAGTTCTGGATTACTCCCAACCTACCCGCCTAGGAATTCTGGAAGGAGTATCAACACATCACCATTGCGCAGGGCCAAGTTTAGTTTATTCCTCACGGTGATAATCTCGTTGTTCAAAGCGACCAGGACATGAGGGCAAACCGGAACGACACTACCAAGCTCGAGCGCATATTCACCGAACCCCGGATATTCCCTGATCAATGTGTTTAGGAGATCGGCAAGATTACCTTTTTTCATGGTTTGTTCGATAACTAACCGACCAGTCCCCCGATAGCCAAAGACTTCTGTGAGCGGCGGTGCGACCTCAACTCGAACTATCATATCACCTCCGGAGTGTTGGCCAAATATTTGATCTGATCGTACGGGGACTTTTTACTGCTTGACCTTAACCCAGATGGCATCCGCTTCTGCATCCAATCCAAGCTTTTTCAGTGTCTCAGGTGTTGGTTTACCAGATTCTGTATCCCAGCCGAGAAGCTCGTAATAACGTTTCCGCATACGATCCCAAACAGGCCCAATATCGCGACCTTTTGTTGGACCGTCTGATGGCACAGATGCGTAACGCATCGAAGGCAGGTCTACATCCCCACTGATTCCGTTACGTATATTATAAACCCTGAGTAAATTTACTGTTCGCAAACCTACCTGCTGGGCATCGTCTTTAGAAAATTTCCAACCCGTAACGGCATTAAGCACCTCAGCAAGAAATCCTAGATCAACTCGAGTAGTGATGTAACAAGTTCCCAGGCAGTCCTCAAAAACCATACGGCCTTTACTCTTGGCCACCATTGCCGCCACAGCCTCGGGGTCGTATGGGTCATTCTGAGATGTTAAGCCATAGTCTTCGGGGAACACTAGGGTACCAGTTTCGATCGTACCCGTACTTGAACAAACTGTGTCCAATAACTCGGTCCATTTTGATCGATGGTCATGGCTACGGGGGGTGTTGCCCTTGCGGCAGTAGATCGCACATTTTGCCGCTTCTCCGCCGATTTGCTGTGAAGCTCGCATCACGCCTTCAGCCAAAAGATTGCCTATTCCCTCCCGCCTCGCAACTTTGCCTAAAAGGATTTCAGCAGCTTCAACATTTCCCCATTTCATATCTAGCCCATCAAGCTGTTCGCGAGTCAAAACCCCTTTCTCGTAGCATTCCATTACCCAACCCACAAGCCAACCAGCCTCGTTGTTGTCAATTCCCAGACGATCGATCACGTTGCTTAACTTTAGTGCGAGTCCTACATCGGTATTACCAATTACAGGCCCATTTGCTGCCCATTGTTCATATTCCGGTTCTTCTCCCACATAACCAGTTGCGGGACCTTCAGTTACTTTCATGATGCTGCAATGATCCGTCTGGCACGCCCAACACGGATTACGTTTCCGTTCAAACTTTTTCCGGTATTCACTGCCCATGAATCGTTCATGTTCAGGGAACAAATTAGTAGTGTAGTTTTTAACCGGTAACCAGCCACCAGCTTCCGCCGTGGTGAACATCATGCTAGTGCCCCAATCGAAAAGGATCTTGGTGGAGGGCTGGGTCTTAATTCGTTGGACGACTTCCTTTGCAAGTTCGCTTAGACGTTCCGGATAGGTCACCTGAGGACGGTGACTGCCTCTGACAATCGCAATCGCCTTCAAGCGTTTTGAACCCATCACTGCACCGGGACCGTTGTGAGCGACCACATGTCCCCGATCTCCTACAATTGCCGCAAACTTAACAAGATGCTCGCCTGCAGGACCAATGCCACATATGCTCAGAGATCGTTCGTTAACACCCAATTCGGCTACTAAAGTGTCATTTATTTCCCACGTGTCTTGCCCAGCCAGATGAGAGGCATCGCGGATCTCTACGCCTTCATTATGTATATAGAGGTAGCTAAGCTTTTTGGCTGCACCTTGGAGTATTATCCCATCGTAACCACAGGTCCTAAGAAAAGCACCGAAAAAACCATTCGCCTGCGAGGTAAACGCACCGTTAGTTAAAGGGCCTTTACTGACTACCGAGTAAGTACCCGAACCCATGACCCGCGTCCCTCCTAATGGACCTGACGCCATGATCATTCGATTTTCAGGGTCACTCCAGGATACACTTGGTGGAACTTCATCGAAAAGTATTCTGGAGCCAACACCACTACCCCCAACCCACTTTTGGAGAAATGCATTATCGAAAACCTCGTCGGTCATTTTGCCAGAAGACAAGTCAACTCGTAAGTATTTTGCTATGAATCCATTGGAGACGTCTGCCATTTCAACCTCCTTAGCGACTAATTATTAACTCAGCACCCCCGGTGCCATGGCGAGATATTAACCTAAATCTACCTCTTCGTCTCCCTCTGCCGAAAACGAAGATTCATCTAACAGTTGATTACCACCCGCTTAAGAAGCAAAACGTGCGTGCAAACCAATTATCTTAATGCTTAGTTGTCTCTCCGTATAGATCCTTCGCTACGTCGTCCATACCAAACGATTTAAGAGATTTCAAACTTGGTTTACCTGTCTCCAAATCCCAATCAATGGCCTTAAAAAAGTTCCTTTTCAGTAGTTTATGGTCGACTTGAACGCCCTTCAAAGGTCCTTCATTTTGCGGCGGTTCGCCTACCAATCGAGGAGGTAGAACGAAATCAGCGGGTTTTAACCCCTCTCTGACGTTAAATGCTTGCCGCATCATAATACTGCGTGTACCAACCTCTAGTTGTTCTTTTTCGTCAAACGTCCAACCAGTAGTAGCTTCAATAAAATCACATTGCGTCGTTAATGGTACTCCGGTGAACTTTATGAACAAACACAAACCAGCATCGTTATTAAGTTCCTGGTAAGCTGTACACCAAAGGTCGATGTCGCCCGTATCGGTGTATACATATCTGGGAAGCTTGGTATTCGCCAACAGTGCACCTTTTACGTGTCGAGATGGTGTCGGATCACACTGGTAGTCGCGGGCAAGCATCGGAGCAAACTTGGGATCTTGCATAGCAGGCTCGATGCCCCTTACGACTTGGAGGTATTCTGCCCCTTTACCCCACTTTTTGGCAGCAGCCGCAGAACCTAGTGCAAGGGTTTTACCGCATCCTTCCGCTCGAGCGATCTTCTCAGTAAGGGCTACTATGGCTTCCGCATTACCCCATTTGGCTTCAATTCCATCAAGATCTTTACTAGTCAGGAGACCGTTCTCATAGCACTCTATAACCCACGCTACCGTTGCCCCTGTAGATATCGTGTCCAAACCAGCCCGGTTACAGATTTCATTGCATTTCATAACCGCCTCGCCGTTATCGTTCAGGCACAAAAATCCGAAAACACCCTGTGTTTCGTATTCAGGTCTAGTTGTGTCTCCGAGTGGCCACCTGCCGCCTTCAACTTTATAATCCGCACCGCAACCGACGGGACAATTAGCACAGAAATACTTCCTAACCTTATATTTATCGAGGGTGGCCGGGGCAATCCTATTTGCTTTCTCCTCACTGAAATCTATCACTCCGACTCCACCCCAATTCTTTACCGGTCCCTGACCGGCGACGACATGGTCTGCTGTAAACGAGCCAGATCCACGTTCCTTAAAAACATCCATAAGGGGCTTATTAGGTCCTTCCCTAAGGGCTGTCGTAATCCTTTTATTCACATCGTTCAGCCTGGCTTGGTCGGCTACCGGGACTTTACCAGTGCCGCGAACTACGACGCCTTTAAATTTCTTCGAACCCATGACCGCACCAGCACCTCCCCTTGCGGGAACTCGGTGCCCATCAGTGACTGGGCACGACATCAATGAAAGTGCCTCTCCAGCTGGCCCTATTAACGAGGACCTCAGATTGGGCTCACCCAGTTCTTGTTTGAGTGCTGCTTCGGCTTCAATGACATCCATTCCCCATAATTTGGCCGCGCTACGAATCTCCGCTTTACCATCATTGATCCATAAATAAACCGGTTTTTTAGCTACCCCTCTAATAAACACCGCGTCGTAACCCGCTTTCTTCAGTTCAGGGCCAAAGTGTCCTCCCGAGTTGCCGTCATTGAAACCGCCAGTAACTGGCGACTTACAAACAACGGTGTATCGCCCTGAGAAAAAAGCTCCCGACCCGCTGAGTGCCCCGGTTATAAATCCTACGACATTATCAGGACCGAGAGGGTCCACACCAGGTTTCATCATGTTGTACAGTACCCGTGCTCCCAAGGCTGGTCCGCCTATATAATTCCTGGCAATAGATTCCGAGAGTTCTTCATCCTTTAATGAACCCTTCGTAAGATCCACGAAGAGCATCTTTCCAGCAAATCCACCTTTCATGAACCATACCCCCTCTATTTCTTCTAATCCAGACAAAAATTACGAATGATAGGAAAATCCCAATCGTTAATTGATAAATATTCCCGAACTAGGCCTTGTTAAAAAAGCAAACAACCAACCTGACCTTTCTCCAAAAAGAAGGCGCCGAATAATAGGACGATTGTAACACGTACTTCGTCAATATATCGCATTTATCATTAATCACAATGCCACTACTGTCAATCCACATGAATTAAGAAAATCCCGTAGAATAGTTACGGAATAAATATACATCTGTTACATCAATCCCATTTTACGAAATTTCAATGGGAGCGACTTACTTATTTTCAAAGAGAATAATTCACCACACAAGTTTGTTATTTACCACGTACTGTTCACTTCAGGAACGTCCAACCACTCTCCTTGTCTACTCTTATACTGCAATACTCTTTGAGCAAACTGAAGAAACATTTATTTGCCAGTCCAATCTAATGGCAACTTCAAGAACCTCTTCTCTGTAAGATTTTAGCCCGCAGAGTCTCATGATCTGCATCTGAGCGTTGCATTATTAACCTTGAGCTACTCTTTTCCCCAATACAACCTGGACTCATCGATGGGTGCCCCCTCAATATGACATAGTTATAACAACAATAACATTAGGTTTCCGTAACGCTCCTACAGAATTTACCGATTTGGATGGATTGACGTTCGCCTACCTATAAACGATAATCGGCCAAGGGTCGTAATAATATTTGGATTAGGTTTATACAAAACCAAAACGTTATAAAAAATTACTTTTCCGTAACGACTCTACAGGATTTATCGATTTGAATGGATTGACATTCGTCAATTCATAATCGATAATCTGCGGTGAGTCGTAATATGTTTGGGTGTAATTGACAAAATATATAAATGGAGGTCAATTGTGAAGAAAGCTCCCGGTCTAAAGCGTGTAATCATCTCCGGCGTGTTGGTGTTAACGATTCTATTATCGTTAGCGGCGTGTAAGTCAACTCCAACCATAGTTACCAATACAGTAACCACTACAAAATCAGCAGTACAAATTGTGACGGCATTGCCATTTATATTACCCGGGGGAGACGCTGACTTAAGTTCATTACCGAAGGATCTTTTGCCCGCGTATAGCAATTTTACTTCCTCTGTTAATAAAAGCGTGTATGCTAATTTTAAGGCAAAAGCACCACCCTGGAAAATAGCTTGTATTCTACCTTATACGTTTAATACGTTCATGCAACAAACAAAAGCAGCAATGCAACAAGAAATTGATGCACTAACAGCGCAGGGTTTGGTTTCCAACTATTATTTTGCAGATGGTAATTTTGACCTTCCTACTCAAATTCAGGCGGTTCAAACTGCAATCGAGAAAAAAGTGGACTTGATAATTATAGAACCACTTTCGCCAGATGGGCTGAATACTGTATTCAAACAGGCATATGACGCGGGAATTGTCGTTGTTTGTAAAAGTAACATTTCTAGCTCGCCATATGTCATTAATTCGGCCGTGAATTTTACGCAGGCATGTGCAGATCAGGCGGGTTTACTTGTGGCAGGGCTTAAAGGAGTAGGCAATGTTCTAGTGGTCAACGGTATCACAGGAATGTCAGCTAACACTCTATGCAATGAAGGAGCCGTGGGCGTACTTTCATTGAATCCCGGAATCAAAATTGTCGGGCAGGTTGATGGACAGTGGTCCGACACCGTTGCCCAGACGGCTGTAACGCAATGGCTTGCAACTCATACAGAGAAGGTTGACGCGGTGTGGCAGGCTTCTTACATGTTTGTAGGTATTATCAACGCATTCGAACAAGCCGGTCGTCCAGTACCGAACTGCATCTCGTTCTTCACCCCTTTGCAAGCATCTATCGCTTATTCTACCGAACATCTATCATCAGGATGGACAGTAGCCGGAAGTTGTTCAAATCCGCCTGATGCATCTTTGGATGGAGCGGTGGCAATAGGGCTTTATACTCTGATGGGTTATGGACCGAAGTATAACACCATACTTCAATTGGCGTACCCCATCAACAACTCAAATATCGCCGAATGGTCGAAGCCAGAGTATAAATACGATGGCACTGGCGCCGTTGCTGAGCCGCCTGCCAGTAAGCCATTCTTCGGTTACGATATGCTCACCAATTTCTTTAACCAACCGATCACACCGTTAAAAACTGCTTTCAGATCCAAATAAAGGCATGAGTGTAGCCGTAATAAACTAGATTATCTAGATCTATCGTACGCCGTTATTTAAAATGTTAAAATAACGGCGTATTGATAGATTGGGGGGGAACAATGAATCAGCCAGTTAATAATTTGGCAACTTTAAAAAATTCACAAGACTTTGTAAACTCAAAAGATATAGTATTTTCAGCGGACTCGATTGCGTTTGCTTACGGCCAAACCCAGGCACTTCGCAACTGTTCATTTTCGGTATCCCGGGGTGAAGTACATGCACTCATCGGGGAAAATGGCTCAGGAAAAAGTACTCTTGTTAAAATTATATCGGGGGTCATTTCGCCTGATGCGGGTCACTTTAGTATTGACAACGTTCAATACAAACATATCATATCACCCTGGGCGGCACGTGAACTCGGCATCGGAACAGCGTTTCAGGAAATATTAATTGTCCCGGGAAGATCCGTATTAGAAAATATATGGCTCGGAGCTGAGCAATCTCTCATTAGGTCATCTCAAGAATCGAATCGCCGAATACGCGCCAAAGAACTTCTAGACGAACTTATTGGAGAAGAAGTTTCTCTAGACATTCCCGCAGAGAACCTTGAAATCAGTCGTCAACAACTCTGTGTCATAGCGCGTTCTCTGGTGCTCAAACCGAAAATAGTAATTCTTGACGAGCCGACTGCGGCTTTAGGTGTATCGGATAGAAATAGGCTATTTGCGGCAATTCGTAGGTTAGCGGCTGATGGGACTGCATTTATGTTCATTTCACACCGTCTAGATGAGATTATGGACATTGCAGATAATATCACTGTTTTAAGAGCAGGTGAGTCCGTAACAACTGTATCCAAAAAAGATGCAACTCGGGATAGCTTGATTTGTCTGATGTGCGGCGACGTTCAAGCTGAAAAAGCTACGATAGCCCGTAACATGGGAGACGTTCGCTTACTTGTTAAGGACGTGCAAATATTTAGAAACGCTCCGTCTTTTAATTTGGATGCACACGCAGGAGAAATTATAGGAATTGCCGGTCTTGAAGGTCATGGACAAGATCAATTCGTACAAATGTTGGCTGGGATTAAGAAACCGTTAAGTGGGAAAATCACCATTGAAACTGATAAGGGACCACAGCCGATAAAATCGCTAAAAGAAGCAGCAAAACTTGGGCTTGCCTACGTCCCACGTAATCGTAAAACTGCAGGAATATTCGAGCCTTTATCCATCGTCGATAACTTCGCCTTGCCTGCGCTCGGACGATACTCTCGGAGTCTATTCTTATTTAGAAAAAAGATGGTCGACGATTTTCATAAATACCGTAATAGCTTAAGTATTAAAATGGATAATGATCAGTCGAAGATTTCGTCATTGAGTGGTGGCAATCAACAGAAAGTCTTGGTTGCGCGTTGGTTAAACATGGATCCGAATACTATTATTTTCAACGATCCTACCCGGGGCGTAGATCCACCTACCAAGATGGAATTATATAAAACAATACAAACATTGGCAGCAAGTGGAGTAACGGTGATTTTCTTATCAACTGATGTTGATGAATTGGTTGCATTAGTGGACCGGGTTGTCGTTTTCCGTAATGGGACTATTGCTGAAGAAATTCCGCAAAAATCTTTGACAAGCCAAAGTGTGGTTGCAGCGTTTTTCGGGCACAAATCCTCGGTTCAGGAGTCCTAAAAATGAAATCCCTATTGCAAAAAATATTTTCTAACTATTTTTGGTTGGGAATAGCGTTATTTGTAGTTCTATTTGCAGTAAATTTGATTATTTTACCCAATATCCTTGCGCCCAGGAATATCATCTCAACCCTGGCTGTGGCAGCTCCCCTCGTTCTCGCATCTATGGCTGCCACTCCCTCAATATTATCCGGGGGAGTCGATTTGTCCACAGGGGTTACTCTTGGTTTTATTAATGTTGCGATATTTACAATAGTAAGTCCTTTGGGAATACTAAACAACCCGGTGTTAACTTTAATTGTATTGTTGTTGATTGGAGCAGCGATTGGAGCAATTAACGGAGCGTTAATCACTATTGTCAGGCTCCAACCGATCGTGGCTACTTTGGGAACTTATCTAATTTTAAGTGGAGTCAGTAAGAACTTGATGCCAGCGCCGGGTGGCGTGGTTCCTGATTGGCTATCAATGTTGGGCGGTTACATTGGTCCAATTCCAGGACCGGTACTTGTCGTGGCAGTACCAATAGCGTTATGGTTGTTGCTTACCCGATTGCCGTACTACCGGGCTTTGATGGCTACCGGTGGTGATGAACGTGCAGCATTTTCCGCCGGATTACCAGTTATAAAGATCCGGATTATCGCCTATACCATTGGTGGCATGCTGGCGGCAATCGCTGGGATTGCTCTTACAGCATTGGTCAACTCAGGTGATGCAACTTTGGGAAATAACTATACTCTGATCGCTATAGCCGCAACAATTTTAGGAGGCACAAGTTTTGCTGGCGGACGTGGGGGTATGCTAGGCGCTGTGTTTGGAGCACTAGATATTTTCATAATTCAAAAACTCCTGACTAGCGCACAGGTACCGGTCGCTTGGTTTCAGGTCACGTATGGCTTAATTCTCATATTTTCATTGATAGCCGATTATACGCTTCGGTCCGCAACCGCTAGAAGTACAGGGGTATAATATGAGTACAGAGTCAATATCCGAAAAAACTAGCCAACGAAAAACAATTCGAGTATCGACTTATTTAATTGAACTCGCAATAGTTCTCGCCCTTTTTGGAATCGGTGGTGTAACTATTTCGGGATTTGTGTCTTGGTACACCGTGGTTGCTATTTTAGTTCTGTCTTCAATACTGGGCTTTGTTGCTGGAGGTCAAACCTTTGTAATTCTGATTGGTTGTATTGACCTTTCAGTACCCTCCATAATCGGATTTGCAAATGTCCTGGTGGCGCAGTTGAGTTCCAAAGGTTGGCCATTCCTCACAATTTTCCTTTTGATAATCTTGTTGGCCATTATTTTAGGCACCGTCAATGCCCTCATTTCAAAACTGTTTAAAATCAATTCACTGATCACAACACTCGCAACCGGCGCGGTTTTACAGGGAATATATTTAGGGGTTATCGCTCCCATATTCGTGACAACTTCTTGGCTCCAGGGGGGAAATTTCGGGACAATACCAAGTTGGCTTACAAAGACGGTTTCCTTAAAAGGCACGATCGGCCCTATCCATATACCACCAGTTGTGGTAGCGTGGGCAGTATTTACAATAATAGGGCTTGTGTTACTTTATAAAACTACCTGGGGTAAGAAATTGTATGCGTCCGGAGTTAATGACCTTGCAGCCAAGTTGGCCTTAACAAATACGACAGCAGTTTGGGTGGTAGCCTTTATATTAAGCTCAATATCCGCTGCCTTGGCCGGCGTGCTGTTGGCAGGATTCAGTGGTGGTGCTTCTTTTAACGTTGGACAACCTTATCTCTTCATGTCGATCGCCGCCGTGGTTATAGGTGGAACCTCACTGACCGGCGGGCAAGGAGGTATTGGCCGAACATTTTTTGGGTCGCTGATATCAATCATACTTTTAACGCTGATAATCGGCTACGGTATCAATAGCTCTATACAGCAAGCACTTTTAGGTGCCATCATCATCATTCTCCTCGGTTTTTATGGCAAGCAACCGCATCTCTGGCAAAGAATGTAGTTGTATTTGAACTTTGAAGCGCGACTTATGTATGAACATGACGACAATCTCTTACAAATGGATAATTTCTCATGGTTAAAAGCACGATCTTGTTCATCGAAGTCGGTTACCTGGATCAAACCGGCCTTTATTTTTTTATTTAAAATATTATGCGCCTATATTGATGAATTGATTTTGCCCAGAGCAATTACAAGGAAGTACATATGGCTGTTGTGCGGGAAGCCTGGTTAGATTTGACTAAAGAAGATCCTTTAGAGCCCGATCTTCCGATATGTGATTCTCACCATCATTTATGGAACCGTCCAGGTCGCAGCCCCGGTTATTATCTGGACGCCTACTTGAGAGATGCTAGTTCCGGCCACAATATAGTCAAGACAGTTTACGTTGAGTGCCACGAAAGCTATCGCACAGAGGGCCCACAAGAATTTCGACCAGTGGGTGAAACGGAGGCAGTGGCTGCATGTACTCGTAAGCTGGGACCAGGAGGTAACACTCGCGTAGCGGCGGGTATTGTTGCCCATGCAGATTTAACATTCGGAAAATCCATCATACCAGTTTTGGAAGCCCATCTGGAGGCAGGTGACAATCGCGTTCGTGGCATACGCCAAATTTGTCTTTGGGACGCCAGCCCCGCTTTTATCTCCTACGTTAGCAAGGGACTGATGATGGAACCCAAATTTCGTGCTGGTTTCGCTTGTTTGGAAAGATATGGTTTAGTATTTGACAGCACGACGTCTCACGCACAGCTTAATGAGCTTACCGAGTTAGCCAGAGCCTTTCCAGCTACATTAATAATAGTTGATCATGCCGGACTACCCCTCGGATTGGGCCCTTATCGCTGTAAAGATGGAGATGTCTACCAGTTATGGAAATTCAATATGAGTGAATTGGCGACCTGCCCCAACGTATTTGTAAAACTTGGTGGACTAGGCATGCCTATGTGTGGGTTTGGATGGCAAGATTGGTATAAACCACCGAGCTCTTTGGATCTCGCACACGACATGGAACCCTATTACGGTTTTTGTATTGAAAAGTTTGGTACCAAGAGATGTATGTTCGAAAGCAATTTCCCTCCTGATAAAGAGTCCTATTCATACAATGTCATGTGGAACGCGTTCAAGAGAATCTGCACAGGGTTTTCGCAGGCAGAAAAGGCTGACCTCTTCCATGACACAGCCGTAAGTGTGTACCGATTGGGTTAAGTAATACTTGGTACGTTTTTGGATGCCATACTTTCCAGTTAATATCGAGGTCGAAGTTCAAGTAGCATGCCAACCAATTGATTTTCGAGCTTGGTGGTTTCACGAAGGTAGATCTGGTGATGGACAAGCCAGCGATAGACAAATTATATATACCCAATCTCATTCCATCAACCTATGTTTTGAGTAATCAAACAATTAAATAAGCAATTTTGAATCCAGCCGAGCCGCGCTTCAGGTATAGATTGACTCTGTTGAACTCCCCGTCCAGGAATAAGTGGATTTACTAAAAAGGTTCCTTTTTTCACACACGGAGCTACGTTCATTTCTCAGGCGTGAAATTCGACGGACGTTTTTTAGAACACTACTTTTCCCCTTCATTAGCGTATTGATATAAGATAGTCGTATACGTATAATAGGGGCATTTACTGGCGCAGGAGGTACTCCTGTGAAGTGTCCGAAATGCCAGACAGAGAATTGCGAAAAAGCGAACTTCTCCAAAGAGTGTGGCCAATCACTCCAGACCGATTTAGGTAGTCGGAGCCATCATAGTAATCCCCACGACAGCGACTTCTCTATTGAGTATAAACCACCACTTTCATCTACCCAACCTACTCTATCCCTACTCACCGTCCGCCAACACCCGTACCAACCTCGTTTGCTAATGGTCAGTATAATGTCATTTTGAAACTGATCGAAGGGGGATTCAAATGCCAGTAAAAAAGAAAATGGTGAAATTGAAGAAACGAATTTCCATCGTAATTTTGGTACTTGCATCGATAGCCAGTCTTTTTATAGGTAATGGATGCCGACAAAAAACCTCAACATCGAATGGCCCCCTTTCCAGAGCGATATCCGAAACAATTTTGATCGAGGATGTCTCAAAATCCACCAGTATCATCACCAGTCCTGACCTAAATAGAATCGCTTATGTGGTTACAACAGATAATAAAGAAGCCGTGATCGTGGACGGTAAACAGGGTAAACCCTACGATTCGGTAAACGTTTCGGACTTTCCCTTTTTTAGCCCTGATAGCAAACATTACGTTTATCTTGGTCAAATCGGTGAGAAGTATTTAGTAGTGGTTGACGGAACAGAGGGGACTACTTATAGCAAAATCAAATCTTTCACTTTTAGTGCGGATAGTAAACATTTTGCTTACGTTGCTACAAACGGTACGGATTATTATGACTATAACAACAATTGGTTACTCGTCGAAGATGCAAAAGAAATGACTCGGTCTGATTCAGTAACTAACTTTATCTTTAGCCCCGATGGAAAGCATCTGATTTACTCCGTTCTAACCAGCGGAACTGGTTACCTGGTAATTGATGGTAAGCCACAAAAACAATACGAGGCAGCTGGATCACCCATTTATAGCCCGGATAGTAAGCATTTAGCATATGTAGCAATGAATAATGGCAAACGCTTTGTGGTTCAAGAAGACCAGGAAATGAAACAATACGACCATATTGATAGTCTTACATATAGTCCGGATAGCAAACATCTCGCCTATATTGCTTTGGATAATGAAGACGTGTTTGTTGTCAAAGACAGCCAAGAAGGTGAAAGATTCACTGCCGAGGCTATTGGTCTATTGGGTTTCAGTCCTGACAGTACCAGACTTTCCTATTATGTGTTGGTCAGTGATCCAGCTGACAAATGGTTTGCCGTTATCGATGGACAAAAGGGAGAGGAACATTTAATCGATTTCAGTTATCAAGGTTTTAGTCCCGAGGGACAATGCACTTTATTTACCAAAGACAGTCAGCATTTCTCTTATATAGGTACTGATTTGGATAATGAGTGGTTTGTAGTAACCGATGGACTAATCGGAAACAGATACCCAATGCTCGGTGATTTGACCTCCAGTCTGGACAGCAGCCACTTTGCTTATACAGCTGTCAGCAATGACAGTGCAAACAAATTCATGGTAGTTATGGACAAAGAAGAAGGCCAATACTACGATTATGCCCGATTTCCCACTTTCAGTCCGGACAGTAATTTTTTGGCGTATTATGCCGAATCTGATGGACAGGGATTTATAGTAGTCAATGGGACGGAAGGGAAACGTTATACGCTGGATGGTGAAGGACAAGGTTTACCTTTTGACGTTAACTCAAAAATACTTTTAAACGCTTCGGCAGAGCTTCGTTACATCGTTCGGATGGGAAATAAAGTATATCGGGTGGAGGAGAAACTCAGTGGCGGGAAACTACAACTAAATGCGCCTTCAGAATCAGTAACACAGCCAGTAGTTAAACCGTCAGCAATTTCTACAGCAACTACTTTACCCCAAATATCACGCAAAGCCGTTGAAACCTTGGTAGGAAGTGCCGTCACCGGTTCAAACGCGAGAGTGATAAGCCCGGATTGCCTTCATATCGCATTCATTTCCGCTGGTATGGTAACTCTGGACGGAGTACAGGGAAAACAATATGACAACGTGTCAACAGGTGAATTTAGCAGCGATAGTAAACATTTTGAGTACATTGCTACAAAAGGCGAGAAAACAACGGTCGTCATCGATGGAGTTGAGGCTAAACCTTATGATGATATCGATGGAGGAAACTTTAGCCCTGACGGTAATCATTTCGCCTACTTCGGAAAGATCGGCAAAGACTGGTATGCAGTCATTGATGGCAAAGAATATGGTCCATATGCCTTAACTGGGCACGTTCCTTTTTATAGTGACGATAGCCGTAGGTTTGCCTATTCGGCAGGTGGTCTCGGTGCGGAAATGGCAATCGTTGACGGACAAGAGAGTCATTGTTATCCCGATGTGTATAACCTCACTTTTAGCCCAGATAGCAAGAGATTCGCGTACCAAGCTGCAACTTCAATAGGGATGACTGATGCATATCTGGTAATCGACGGTATCACAGGCCCACATTACGGGGGTTTCTATGATTTTTGTTTTAGCCCTGATAGTAAGCATATTGCCTATACCGCACATAAGGGTGCGAATTGGTGTGTCGTGCTCGATGGCGTTGAAAGTAAAGAATACAGCGAAAACATGAAGGGTGTTACATTTAGTCCCGATAGCCAACACCTGGCTTATATTACCCAGGTAGGAAAGAGCTACTGTTGTGTATTGGACGGAGTCGAAGGCAAATATTACCCTTATATCAATATTTTAGACATTGTGTTTAGCCCGGACAGCTCACATACTGCCTATATCGCTCAGGACAAGAACCAAAGAGATTGTCTTGTGGTGGATGGAGTTGAAGGTAAATATTACCAAATGGTTGGTACTCCGGTCTTTAGTGATGATAGCCAAAGGATAGCTTATTCAGCCATTAACTCAAAGGGGAAGTATATATCTGTTATTGATGCCATTGAAGGTCCAGGTTATGACGATTGCGTAAATCCAATATTCAGTCCGGACAGCAGGCACGTAATCTATTGGGCTTGTAGTAATGGTACGTGGATGGTTGTCGTTGACGGAACCGAAGGGAAAGAATATCAAGACCCCGGAGAAATTTATAGATATATATCAGTCGGACGAGAATTGCAAGTCTTTTTCGTTGATAATAGTACCATCAGATATATTGCCTATTCCGATAATAAAATCTATTTGGTAGAGGAAACCCTTGCTTTTCGCTAATTACCAGCTGTCAAAGTAGATTTGATAGCCATGAAAAAAAAGCAAAGCTGAAGAGGTCAATAACATCAATAAAATCAAATTACCTCAAGAATCTAATAACCCAGATTCCAAAATTAAAAAAGGCTGTGGAATAAGAATCCTTATTACCGGTATTGTGTGCATTATTTTAAGTCTCGTTTTTTTCTTTCTTCCAGTCCTTACACATTCTTCATTAAACGGTACGGAACAAGATGCTTTCATTGGAACAGCTATGTTAGGGTTTTTGTTTTTGATTGCCGGATTTGTGCTTCTAATTGCCGGTTCAATTATTTTATTTCTTAGTTCGCTTCCACGTCCAATAAAACGAAAAATCATGCAATGGATGGGATTGACGGTGTTATTGGTTATCCTGCTGATTGTATTCTTCGTATTTGTGAATCCTTGGTTACAGTCTGATAAAACCTGGCATAGCATGAAAACTAGCATCAAAGAAGACCTTTGGGAAATTTGGGGCAGTTCAGCATCCGATGTCTTCGCAATAGGAGACTCAGGTACCCTATTACATTATGATGGTCAGTCATGGAACAGTGTGGACATTGGCACTACAAATGGTCTTGGTGGCATTTGGGGCAGTTCAGCATCCGATATATTCGCCGTAGGTTTGTCAGGTACCGTGTTACATTATGACGGTCAATCATAGAACAGTATCGACATTGGCACTACTAAAGACTTTCATGACATCTGGGGTAGTTCAGCATCTGATGTCTTCGTCGTAGGTGACTCAGGCACCATCTTACACTATGACGGTCAGTCATGGAACAATATCGACTCTGGATCAAAAAGTGACCTTCATGACATCTGGGGCATTTCAGCATCTGATGTCTTCGTCGTAGGTAACTCAGGCACTTTCTTGCATTATGATGGTCATTCTTAGAACAATGTGTACATTGGCGCTAATTATTATCTTAAGGACATCTGGGGCAGTTCAGCATCTGATATCTTCGTCGTAGGTTTCGTACACGTTATCTTGCATTATGACGGTCATTCATGGAACAGTGTTGATATTGGTACGGGAAAACTTCTCTACGGTATTTGGGGCAGTTCACCATCCGATGTCTTTGCTGTAGGTTGGTCAGGCACTATCTTGCATTATGACGGTAAGTCATGGACCAGTATCGACATTGGCATTACTAAAGACTTTCATGACATCTGGGGTAGTTCAGCATCTGATGTCTTCGTCGTAGGTAACTCAGGGACTATTCTGCATCACGATAAACGCTTATCCACGAATTGAATACAAAGCCAGCTTGCAGCACAGCATATGCCACCAAATAAATTGCTAATGGATTGAATGAAACCGCTTGGAACTGGTTAGTCCAATACGTTCAAAAACTGGTATCGCTAAAAGACACAACAGTATGGGTTCATATGTAAAAACATTCATTGTTACGAGTGGCAACAGATTAGGAAATCGCTGATTTCAGTACATCGTTTGAAAATATCAAAGTTTATAACGTTAGACTATCTGATACCAGTGCCAGTCCCTATTGACTTCGTTTATTCTAAAGTTTATCGTATATCTCATTAGGTGCTTACAATAGGCATAGGAGTGATGAAATGACAACCGAAACAGAAGAAAAGAAGAAAGAAGAGATACAATCCACCGGGGGTTTTATAAGAAATGCTCTTTTAGTTTTTGGGGGACTTGCTTCAGCTATCTTTCTTATAGTATCTGGCATTAAAATGATTGGTATTAAAACAGCATCCGGTATTTTCGGGGGAAAAACAATAACCGAAGTCTTTTACAACGATATCGGATGGGGTGTCATCGGTTTGGGGATATTCGCTGGAGTGTTTTTAGTAAGTCTGACTCTAAAAAATAAGTCTATGTAGCTGTTCAATATACTCCATTTTTGCTATTCTCTATTATTTTGAAGAAAAATAGTAGTTAGAGTCATCCCCGAGAAGGTGAATTTAATGTTCATTATTGGTGATCAGGTTCAGGTCATGGAACATACTGAGCAGAAATATGTTGGGAAGACTGGCGAGGTTATCCATGTTGGGACTGGAATCAAGGCATCTACTCAGCAAGTTGATACAAATCTGCCAAAACAGGAAACAGAACGTCGGTATAGTGTGAAATTAGATATCGGAAAGGAATTACACTACTTGACAGAGCAGCAACTTCGCAAGATATGAAGCTGAAGCAAGACCTTTAATATATAGATTTTTGCTATTCCGCTTGCTATTCTTTGTTTGCAAACATTATTCACCATTGAACGTAATTTACTATTTTAACATAGTGATAAAAGGTGACAATTTGAGACTAATAGCGTCTGGATTAGCACATTCCTAAACCGCACATCGGCCAACCTCTTCTCTTCTGTAATTGCTTTCTCCAAGAATAGAGATACCCGTCCGGCGGACGGGGCTATTTTTGTAGGCTAGAAACCGATTCTGGGGGACTTGGCGGCAGGCAGGCAGGCTTTACAACCGGATGTGCTGGGTATATCATCGAAGCCGTAGTCCAGAAAGAGGTAACAAATTCTGGCCTCTGTTAAAAAGGTAACTCAAAAGAAGGAGAAAACAATAGAATGCCAAGTCTGAATAAAGTAATGATAATCGGTAATGTTGGCAGCGAGCCAGAAATGCGTTTTATTGCTAGTGGTAAACCGGTAACCACATTTAATGTAGCGACGAACCGGAAGTATTCTGATGCCAATGGCGAACGTAAGGAAGAGACAGAATGGTTCAATATTGTTGTTTGGAATAAACTGGCCGAACTATGTAATCAATTTTTAGGTAAAGGGAGATTGGTCTACGTTGAAGGCAGACTGCGAACCCGTTCTTGGGAAGGGCAGGATGGCCAAAAACACTACCGTACAGAACTAATTGCGGAACAGGTAACTTTCCTGGATAAAAGTGGACAGCCTTTGGATAAGAACGCACAACCGGTGGAAGATAGCGGACAGCCGGGGGAGAAATCTGATGCTATCGAACCTGACGACATTCCGTTTTAAAAGAGTGGCAAATAAGAGAGTTACAATTTCTGGCACATCGTAGTTCTTTGGGAAGGCAAAGTAAGGCAGGAGATAACCATCAGGAGGGGTTGAGATGGAAATACTGGAAGCGCTGAAAACCAGACGGTCAATCCGCCGGTATCACAAAGATCCCATACCTCAGGCAATGTTGGTGAAAATCCTGGAAGCTGGGCGGTGGGCGCCTTCCGCCAGCAACTCCCAGCCATGGGACTTTATCGTCATTACCGAGCCGGAACTAAAGCGGCAGGTTGCTCGGGCGCACATGTACGGATTATTTCTCCTTGAAGCACCTTTAGGCATTGCTGTAATCGTCGACCAGTTCCAGTCAGGCTCTCCGGTACAGGATGGTACGCTTGCCGCTTATAGCATGTGGCTGGCGGCGCACGGGCTGGGACTGGGCGCTTGCTGGATAAATCCGGGTGGCAATGATAGGACGGTGAGAGAACTATTACAAATTCCACAGGGTAAAGAGTTGATTTGCGTACTCGCAATTGGCTATCCGGCAGAGAAAGGTGCAAGTCAGCGGAGGAGACTCGCAGGCATGGTGCACCTGGATCAGTACGGAAACAAATCAGCCACTCTAGAAGTGGAATAAAACCTCAAAATGACAGTTTCCGTTCCCATTTTCAACCGCCACAGAGAGATTCAAAAACCCGTTACCTAACCAGTCATACTTTGTAAAACTTATTCGAACGGAGGTGTTTTTATGGTATCACAGAACATTACAATCTATGGTACTAACTGGTGTCCCGATACCACCCGTGCCAGGCAATGTCTGAATAAACACGGAATTTCCTATACATGGTGCGACATAGAACAGAATAAACAAGGGTGCGCTTTCGTCGAAAAGGTCAATCAAGGTAGACGAACAGTTCCAACCATAGTATTTCCTGATGGTACAATATTGGTAGAACCCAGCAATTACGAACTGGAAAAGAAAATGGGACTAGTTAAATAGTTATTTACCAATATTTACCTAATGGAATATCTACAGGGAAACAAGATGAAAAATAAATATTGGATGCCTGTCATACTATTGTTATTCCTGGTGAATTTGTTATTGATTGTTGGCTGTAATCAAAAAACCGCTCAGACAACTCAGCCTATTTCATCTCCAGTACCGACAGTCACCTCTGCATCAAGTGTACCAGTGATTACCGCACCGGATGCCTATCAACTTATACAGAAGAATATTGGGAATCCAAACTTCGTTATTCTTGATGTCAGAACTGCAGATGAATTCAACAGTGGGTACATCACTGGTGCCATCAACATCGATTACTATTCCTCGGATTTTCAGGCGACTATCAGTAAATTAGACAAAAACAAGCAGTATTTAATATATTGCAAGGCTGGTGTACGGGGGGAGGCATCTACTCGTATAATGATGGACTTGGGATTTGAATCGGTACAAAACCTTACTGGAGGGATTACCGCTTGGATTCAAGCCGGATACCCTGTTACAACGCTATCGTCAACAACCACCATCATCCCGCCGACAACGACGTCCACAACTATTTCAGCACCCCCAACGAACGGATTACGGCTTCAACTTTCCGTCAGCACCACTAACCCAGCTCCGGGGGTAGCGCTTCAGATAAAAGTCAGTGAGTACAACACATTGTCCACAACGAATAACGTGGCTGCGGAAAACAGTTGGGCTGTCAGTAACCTTGCTCTCGGCCCATGTAAAAATACCTATGTTCAACCGTTTGGAGTGGCATTATTTCAAGGCCACTTTACTAAACAGAATATTTCGCTGGCCACCGCCCTCGGGATATTCCCATTGGTACCTTGCCCGCTGTTCATCAGACAGGTAACCGGATTCCTCTTTCTTCCTGACAGCATCAACGCGGCTGTCTTGCCGGGAGGTGATATCTCCTCGCCGACTCCTATGTCGGCAGAAGTAACTGTCACTGGTATCTTTGCACAGGGAACCCAATCGCATCCGTTGGATCCCGGTGATTACACCATAGTAGCAGGTGATGAGTGGGGGACACTCGAATTTCTATATATCGATGTAAATTGATATTCAGGGTCTTTTCGTTATCTTCGAAAAGAATTCTTTAACAAACAAAGCTGCCTTCCCCAGTTGGTGATCCGCAAGAGTACCTTTATATGCCTGCATTTCACACCGCAAGGTTTCTGGATGAGACTTACAGAACCACAGAACATTGTAAATACCGAAGATTCCTTATACAATCGTCAGGTTTCGTGCAGATAAGGCGTACTAACGTGATTATTAACCCAAATTAAACGGAATTAAACGGTTTTAAGCAACTTGGTTAAATCCATTTAACAAAGACGTGGCAGACTCTTTTGCAAGAGTGTATTATCATTAGAATAGCCTTTTATCAGAGAAAACTCCCAAGGATGCTGGTTTCTATCTTGATTTCTACGGTTAGCTAATCGGTAAATTTCCGAACAACGCGTCGTCTTCGGCTTTTCATAGACTGGTGTGCGGTTCTGTGCTGGTTGATTACTTTATCTAATTTATCAACAAACAATCCACACGCTTTTCTTTCTTCTTCTGAGAAAGAGTCTTTGAACTTATCGATTATCTGATCACCAGTCGCCTCTGCTGCTTTAATAATCTTTTTGCCCTTGTCCGTCAATGCGACATATACTATCCGCCTATCTGTAGTATCTCTGGTTTTCTTAACTAAACTGTGTCTCTCCATCCTGTCGAGTATCATACTGATGGTATTAGGATTTCTTTCCAAATGCCTCGACAAAAGGGTGGCCTTGGCCCGACCAACGCATTAGCCTTTACGGAACAATTCGGAACTTTGGCAGGCTAATCTCCGGAGTGATATCCTCCCAGATTACCTCCACAGGTAGATCACATTTGAGGTCTTGTATTCGACTACTTACTACATTACTCAGAATATGGGGGCCCTCCACCAATTCTATAACCGCCGTGACATACGGCAGATCACTTGCAAATCCGGGATGGTATGCCCGGTGATAAACTGCGAAGGTATAAAGTTTACCTTTTCCAGAAGATATACTAATTTCGGTGGCACGTGAATAGCAAGCGGGGCAAATTATACTAGGAGGCCAACGTACCACACCACAATTGGAGCATTTCTGGAAAAGTAATCGGTGTTCTTTACAGCCGTCCCAAAAGAATTTATCATCAGCAGTTGGCTTAGGTAGGGGTTTCTGATAAGTCATCTAAAGCCTCCTCAGAATAGTGGTAGAATGTGTTTGTAATACAGCCCCGTTATCACTACACAGGATGATTTCTGGCGACTTCGTTTTCGTAGCAGGTCCCAATTGCCGCGGCCCACAACGCCCCATTAGTTGCATGGTGGCTTCTGTAAGCTGGGTGAGCCCCATCATGTACGCTTCGGAGAGTTGACCGCCGGAGGTGTTGACCGGCATAGCCCCTCCTGGCTCGATTTTTCCGTCCTTGAACCAGTCTTCGCCCTCCCCAGGTCTGAAGAAGCCATAATCCTGCATCGTAATTTCCACAGTATAGGTGAAACAATCGTAAATTTCGCAAGCATCAATATCCTTTACCGTAATTCCCGCCATGGCAAAAGCCTGCTCCCCGGATAATCGGGCGCCGGTGGGTCCGGCCATATTAACCGACTGCTCGATTTCATACGATGGGTTGTACGATCCCAAACCCATGACCGCTACCACCGGGTGGCGCAGGTAGCGTGCCCGTTCTACGGAAGTGACGATGCAAGCGCGTCCGCCATCCGTTATCAGGCAATTATCAAAAAGGCGTAATGGTTCGACGACCCAAGGAGCATTGAAGTAATCTTCAAACGTCATCAGGCGGTCGTGCATCATCGCGATCGGGTTCAGGTTGGCCCATTTTCTCTGACCTACAGCGATGTGTTTCCACGTTTCCGGCCCCGTGTGAAATGTATGCATTGCCCGTCTTGCTGCCATGGCATATCCTGAAGTTGCCCCGAATTGCCCAAAGGCAGCTTTTGTGTAATCGTCCACTCTAAATGCTTCAGTGCGCCCGCCGGATAGCTGATTCTGCGAGTATGAAATAACAACGTAGTTGCACATCCCCATCTCCAGCCAACCGATCGCGTTGATAAGCTGATTGCGAGCGCAATTGGCTTCTTGGGCTATCATGTGGGGTTTAAGTCCAGTGTGTTGCGCCACCAAATACGGTGTAACGGTGGGTTCTCCTCCCAGTGGCGGAAAGTAGCGGTAACAGATCAGACCGTCAACGTCCTGGCGTTTTAGTCCAGCGTCTTCGATAGCGTTGGCGATGGCTTCAGTATGGAAACTTATGCTGGTCCTACCCGGCACCTTTCCCTGCGGTGTGTACCCAACCCCGACAATGGCATATTTATCTTTTATATTCAAATCATTCAGCCCCCTTTTTAAAAAGCGGAGTAACCCACTATAACCATATAATAGGACCGCGTCAAATCCTTGAAATAGATTCAAGGCCACAATATACGTTTATTTAATATTATTTTACAGCCATAGCGCTTCTTAATAAAAGAACATATTGTAAAGTTAGTTTCGTCAGATGGCTGTCGGTTGGTTCCTAATAACAAATATTGTTTTCACGGCTGTCGGGGGTAGCTGTCGGTTATGCTTTTTTATCCCCGGTTGTAGGGATGGCTGTCGCCTAACAATTGTTTACGTTGTTGGTTGTAGAATAAATTTATCGGCATTGAAAACTCTTTTTAACTCAAAACAACTAACATTTTATTTCAGTATTAAATCCGACAAATTAAGTCCCTTGACAACTTAGGCTCAAACAATTATGTTGAAGAACAGCTGTTACAGAAAGAGATATTGTTGGAAAAACCATCGAAAAAAGGAGAAGTATTGATGAACTTTAAGAGATTCGTCATAGAAATGGGCACCGGTATTGACCAACACGGGCAAAATTCCACGACGGCAGCCACTAGAGCCGTTGAAGATGCGGTCAGAAGAATCTGTTTAGCCGGACTTGGAGAAATTGTGAGACTGGGTAGCGCGAACGAAATGATAGTAGATGTGCTTGTGGGCTGCCCGAACCCAGGCTCTGTCAATACGGATATTGTGTTGAAAGTCCTCCCATTCGGGCAGAAGACCATAAAAGTTATCGAGGGCGGCTTACTGGCACCAGTCCTGTTTGAACCTAATCTAGGTGACAAAACAGCCGAGGCCGTCATAGCAAATGCCGCTGTGACCGTGTCTGTCGATATGGACAAAGTACTGGAGGCTTGGAAAAAGGAAATTTTTTGATTTGAAACCGAGCCTACGCCTTTAATATCTGATTACTTCATGGGGCCTTCTCTAAAAGAGTTGCATCTTCATCCACTGGAGTTCTTGGACAATAAAGTCCAAGTGTTTTATGACTCACAAGCAAACGTTTAACACATTACCAACCAAAGAGGATCAATCCTTCATGATCTCACCCAATATACTTGCGAAACCATCACCACACATTTCACAGGCTTCGACTTTTTCCTTGGCCAAGGATGGAGCATTTAAAATAACATTCACTACCTCCGACAACCCGGATTTATCAGATTGCCAGATAATGTGAAACCTTCTACCCGAAGGATCTAAATAGCTGTTAATGACCGCAAATCTGTCCCTCCCTTTAATGGGTAACGGCGCGAGAAAAGGCGAGTCTTTTTTACCGCCCACTTTTCTTACTGCCTCGTAAAGATCGGTAAGTGTCTTCCCAGTATTTCCGTCAAATTTGAAACCTTTAAGACTTAGTAATTGATTATCTGTCTCTTTCGCCATTGGCGCCTCCTCTCATTGTTTTACTGATTAATATCCCAGTAAATTAGCCTCTCGGGGGATACTTTTTCGGTCTACGAAATCCCGCGGATTTTTATTAGCAGTAGAGGGGAGCGATCGTCTCGCCCGCATTAAGAATTGCCCATATTATATGTATGTAATTGTCTTATGTCAATACGCTAACAAAGGTAAAAGGTAGAGTCCTAAAAAACTTTCCCCCAATTTCACGCCAGTTCATTGAGCGAGCCCGGCCTATGGCCGAATTCGCAGGCCTGAACATTGAGGGTGGTGTGAAACTGGGCTACCGCGATGAGCTTACCATACTCTCAAACAAAGAAGAACGAATAAACTTCCCACGACCTTACGGTCGGGGTATTAAGTTTTGTAGTATAAAAACCCGATATCCCACTGTAAAAGTGCTGGCATTAACCCCCCTACGGCACTGACGATTGGGTGTTCGATGCCATCCGAGCTGGTGCTTCCGGGTACCTATTGAAGGATGCACCTCGTGAAGAAGTGCTCAAAGCTATCAGAGGTACGGTCGAGGGCAAAACATATCTTGACCCTTCGGTCGCTGGTAAAGTAATAGGGGAAATCTCCAATACAAAAAAGAAACCCGCCACTGCGCTCACAGATAAACTGACACAACGGGAAATTGAGGTGCTGCAATTATTAGCGAAAGGCCTGAGTAACGAAGATATCTCTAAAAAACTATTTCTCTCAGAAGGTACTGTTCGAAATCACATTAGTTCGATTGTCGATAAATTGGGTGTCTCCGACCGTACTCAGGCAGCCATCGTTGCCATTCAACACGGATTGGGCGCTATTTAAATTCTAGCTACCTATGTTATTAGGGTCAAAATAAGTGTTCATACACGTCAGTTTTTAAGATACCAGCTAGTTCTCAAGTCGTTTCCATGTATCTACCCATAAAACCCTTTGCAAGCAGATGGCCAACTGGTGCTATATTTTGGCAAATGGTTGGTGGGCTATTCGGGACAGTTCCCGAACTGTTATTTTGAGAAGAATGGGTTAATTCCGGTGATACAACACAGGTTGATCCAAGAATAAAAAGTAGACAACTAATCTACTTATAATCCCCTATTACTCCCCAGACTTCCACTTGATTGTATTTACTATGGCGAGAATGGAAAAAGATATTAACTGGAGTCGTATCGAGATCCGGATTATTTTCAAACAGAATCCGGTCACTATATCGAAGAGCTTCCAGCACCAGCGGTAATTCTGAGTGAAAGATACTATTACGCCATTTAGCTGTGCCTATTATCATACCTCCGCTAATATGGCAGTAGACCATGAATTCTAAGTGGTCGCCTTTCTCAATGAGTTCTGCTAATACTTCATCTCTCATTAATCTGGTATAAAGCTTAGAAATCTGTGTTTCATCGTAGTCATGGCCTATTGTCATAAACAGTTCCCCAGTCCTATCGGAATGAGTAAGCGTATAGCGTCTGGGTAATATTAGTTTATCCTGAGTAGTACTACTTAAATAGGTGACGTGTAATGTATCCGGGTTTAACCGTTTCATCTTAAGCTATCATACCTGCCAAAACTGACTTGTCTGCTCCTCAGTAGACCTGGCCGCTAGTACGTAAGACTGGCCTTCGAATAAGGCGTGCTTATTTATTTCCATTTTTTCTGCGAAAGATACTCTTTCGCTTGGCGACAAATATTTCATTTTACCTAGCAATAGAAATCCAGTATATTTGCCAACGGATAATCCTTCATCCCACCGGGCTTTAATTCATGGCAAATTAAGAGAAATTAGCGTCTAAATAAAGCTGCCCAGACGATGGCATCCAAAACAGTGGTATGAAAGGCGAAATAGCCACTACCGACAACTGCCAGCCAGTAGGCTATACCATGTACCTTACCTTGCAAAGTAAAAAATGCCAAGGTCAATGCAATTGACGATAGCCCAACAACGGCTAAAACCGTACGTATTCCAATCCATATCCCTGTGCTATGATTTCCGACATACATATTTGTTAATGGCATCCATAAAGCCGAAGGGATGAGAATCAGTAGAAAAATGACGTCAAACAAAGCAAAGCCCGAAATGCCGAAAATTTTAACCTGGGTTGGGTCGAGTTTGAAGAAAATATAATAAAGGAAAGCGAAATATCCCAGAGCAGATAGTATCATGGAGACAGTGTATATCGGCCGAATCCCAGCTGGGACATTACCCCAAAGAATATTCGCTCCGCCTGACTGTCCTCTCAGTCCCAAGATGTAGCTACCGATAACAGCTGCTCCCCCCAGAATGTTGATGATTAAAAGGATAATCTGTTGAATTCCCATCATGCGCCTCCTTTGCTAAACAATCTCAGACCGCCTGATAGCTGCCAGCAATACTCCCGGTCCGCCATGGACTCCTAATCCCGATCCAAGTTCGGTAATGTATATTTTTTCTTCGGCGATGAATTCACTCAAACGCTGCTTCAATTGATCCGCCTGTTGCGACACTTTGCTGTGGACAATTATGAGTTCACTTATCGGAGTATTACTTTTTACAAAATCGATAATGCGGTCAATACCTTTATTAACTGTTCTTACTAGCCCAGCTCGGACGATTTCCCCCTCGTGAAAGGTAAGAAGGGGCATAACATGTAAAATACTTGCTGCCACAGCGATTGTTTTATTCACCCTACCGCTTCTTGCCAAGTATTTCATTGTCCCAAACATACCAAACATACTCACCTGATTTATGGCTGTTTTCGCCTTATTTATTACCTCATAATAACTGGCACCGGCTTGAGCCGCGCGCGCGGCCGTTGTGACGACCAGTCCTAAACCGGCGGAATTAAACTTGGAATCAATAATCTCGATTGGGCACTGGCTCTCCAGTGATTTCTTAGCCATGCTTGCTGAGTTATAGACACCGCTTATTTTCGAAGAGACGTGTATCGATACTATGCCATCTGCGGTACCGCAGTATTCTTTATATATGCTGACAAAATCCTCCGGATTGGGCTGGGAAGTGGCCGGATACATAATTGAGGACGTCAACATCGAGTAGAATTGATCCTTTGTAATGTCGACCCCGTCTCGATAAGTTTTTTCACCAAAACGGAGGTATATTGGCAGTACTTTAATGCCAAGTTTTTTAACCAAGCCTTCTGGCATATCACAAGTGCTGTCAGTTATTACCTGAACTTTCATTTTGTTAGCCTATTTGAAATTCTGCGCTACAAATGTCCAATTTATGAGGTTCCACAAGCCCTCTATGTACTTTACCCGGGCATTCCGATAGTCAATATAGTAAGCATGCTCCCATATGTCGAACGTCAGCAGAGGTTTCTTGCCATCCTTCAGCGGATTGCCCGCGTTGCTGGCAGCTTCTATAGCCAGACTCCCGTCGGGATTCTTGACCAACCAAGCCCAGCCGGAGCCAAACAATGTTACCGCAGCACTTGTGAATTTTTCTTTGAATTGGGCGTAAGAACCAAAGTTCTTGGTTATGGTACTGGCAATAGTTCCTGAAGGTTCCCCACCCCCTTTTGGCGAAAGGCAATTCCAGTAAAAAGTATGGTTCCAAATCTGAGCTGCATTATTAAAAATTCCACCCGAGGACTTCTTTATGATCTCTTCCAATGGCATCCTCTCGAATTCAGTGCCTGGTATCAGATTATTGAGATTGTCAACGTAGGTTCTATGATGCTTGCCATAATGGTATTCCAAAGTTTCGGCTGATAAGGTGGGAGCTAGGGCATCCTTTGCATACGGCAGTTCGGGTAATTTGTGTTCCACGTAAGCATTCCTATTAAAAAATATTATTTCAGTACCAGAACATTAGCAAATACCTGCCAAGCTAGCAACGATTTTGCCGTTAAGCTCAGGATTATATACACTTTTTCTCCGAAGAGATAATCGCGCCAGCGTCCGACTTGCTTGTATTGTAAAACCATATTAACCGCAAAACAGTTGAAAAAAACAAAGAGAGAAACAATAATGCCATAGACAAAACCAGGTGGTGAAGCACTTACACCCGGAGCTGCCACATAAACGGCAACGGCGATCCACGGAATGATTCCCGCGAAACTTCCCATCCAGAACGGCAGCCAGCTTGGTTTGCCCGGCCTTTCATATTTTTCCTGTAGCGCGCCGAAAAGTATCATGCTAGCGTTAATACCAAAGATTGCTAGTAGCGCCGCAATATCGCTTATTCCGGTAATTTGAGAAATGAGCACTATCATGATCGAGGAACTAAAGAAATACTCGATCCAACGCCCGTAGTTTTTGTTCTGCAATAAGTTACGTTTATACCAGGGAAAAACCCATGGGGACGCAATAATCAGCAGAGCCAAGGCAGAGATAGCCATAAAGGCAAAGACTCCCCAACCGGTTTGAATATCCCATATGTGGTGTAGCGCTGCGGCGCTGCCCGGCGGGCCTTGCATGAAAGTGGCGGTTACTGGCAGTGAAAAATTATTTGTGAGAACTGCCATGACTACCGCCTGGGCTGCGAGAATCAACCCGACAACGATGTTCCATGTCCTAAGATTTTTAATTTGGTGTTGCGCGGTCTGGTCAACAGCCATAATTACCTCCTGTTTTTTATCTATTTCAAAAACTACTTTTTGCTAATGATGTTCTGCTGCTTCAGCTTTTTCAGCGTCAACTTTAGTCTTATGTATTGTCTTGTCAGGATGGTTGGGTGGCGAGTAAATGGTATAGAGCTTCAGTTTTGCAGTCTTTGAGGAATTTATCACATTATGGTAGGTACCGGCGGGAACGATAACTGCGTCTCCATCGCGGACATTGTGTTTTTCTTTTCCCTCGAAGACGAATGTGGCTTTACCTTCCTCAATTCTAAAGAACTGATCCACCTTTGGATGCACTTCGTTCCCTATTTCTTCACCTGGCTGAAGACACATTACTACGAGCTGGGCATATTTGCCCGTGAACAGTACCTGCCTAAAATAGTTATTAGCGAAAGTCTGTTTTTCAATTGAACCTACATAGCCTGTCATTACCTTACCTCCTATTAATTTATTTTATTATGAGTTTTTACTGCTCTTTTGACAGTCGTAGCATAACCCAATAAATTTTAGGTAACGGGCTTTCACTTTAAACCCGGTTTTCTTGGCTATCCTGGCTTCCATTGCGGGATCAGTTAATTCATCCCAATCGAAGATACGTCCACATTTTTCGCATATCAAATGATGGTGGTTGCTGGTTGTACCATCGAATCGGCTTGAAATACCTGGGATCTCCAGTTCTCTAATTTCTCCTGCCTGTGCCAATAACTTAAGATTACGGTATATGGTTCCCAAGCTGATGTTTGGAATTTCTTTCTTGACTAAATCATAGACCCGGTCGGCGCCTAAGTGGTTTGAAGAATTTTTGATGGCTCGCAAAATAGTGTCTCTCTGCTTTGACTTTCTTAGCATAGTAGATCCTAAATGGTAATAATAATGATTACTATTTGCTATTGTTACATGCTGAAACCCACCGTGTCAACGGTATTTTGAAAGACAAGTAACAAATAAAAAATATTATATGTATATCCAGTAACAGAGGGAATAAGATTCCCTCTGTTTAAATGAGATTTCGTCGAGATTTTGGTCCATACTGATGACATCTTTTTAATTCATGTCACCAAACTTACCCTCCGGTTGAAAAATGGGTAATGATGATAATTTTGGAGGCATTGAACATTATTTACAAGGAGGATTACTTACAAATTCATGGAATTTCTTACAGACAAGGTGCATTTTCGTAATAATTAACTAATGTTAATCGGAATTAAATAAGTTTAAGCGACTCCGTTAAATCCATTTAACTCAGATGTGGGAAAGCTCTTGTACAAGACTTTAAATTTGTGGGCGGTGGTCTTTTTTATATCTATATTGAATAATATTTAGGCTCATATTCCCTTATCTGTGGGCCAAAGGCATCCACGTCCGTTGAATAAAGGACTTGGTATCGACTCTGTCCCCACCACGCCCCACGGTCGAATATATTGGCCTGTTTACTTTCAAAGCCTAAAACGAATCTCGTTGTCTACGTCGTTTACTACAGTGGTACGGGTAAGATCTATTTAGGTAATATTTGGTGTGATTTTACTTCCATGGCTACTGAAGTCTGGCTTTTTCTAATGCCTGGAATTTCGTGTAGATAGGTGACAACGAAATCAAGCATTTCATCCGAAGATTTAAACCAAGCCCCGAAGAGTATGTCCACTTGACCAGTGCAAACTGCGATAAAATCTACCTTCGGACAACTACTTAATTCTTGGGCAACTTTATTGACGCTCCCGTGCTCTACCTCAAGTGATACAAAAGTTCTCACATTGTATCCCAATTTCACCGGGTCAGAAATTACAGCTCGCTTGATCGCGCCGGAATCTATTAAGTGCTGAATGCGGCGTCGGACAGTTTTTTCGCTTATCTCGAATTTACACGCCAAATCGGAATTACTCAGCTCAGCGTTTTTTAATAGTTCGGCTATTATGTTTAGATCTAACTCATCCATACGCAAATAATATCATAATCTTTCCGTTATGTCGCACGAAAATACGGGGTCGAGCTGAGCGTATTAGAAAATTTTACAAAATGCTGATTATTTGTCCAACTCAGGAATATTGCCACTAAATTATGTACTTATTTGTACTAATGGGTAAATGGCATGTCCAATATCGGACTTTGTTTTAGTAATTACGCGTATTTTTGGACATATTTTTTCATTGACATGTATGAGGTAATTATCTTAGGGTTAGAAGAAATCAGGTATTGGTTGGGTGATGATAGAAATAAGAATTCATGGTCGTGGCGGTCAAGGTGCGGTGGTTGCCTCAGAATTATTGGCTTCAGCTTTTGCCAGAGAAGGTAAATTCGTACAAGCGTTTCCATCTTTTGGTCCCGAGAGGCGTTCAGCCCCGCTTGCCTCTTATATGCGGGCAGATGACAAACCCATAAGGTTAAGATGCGAAATATATAAACCGGATTATGTATTAGTTCTGGATCCATCACTTATTTCATGTGTCAATGTCAGCTCCGGTATAAAAGAAGGGGGATGGATAATCATCAACGGCCGGAAAACCTTAAGAAGTCTAAAATTTGACCACAAATACCAAATAGCGCTGGTTGATGCCAGTGCCATAGCCGCAAGCCATGGTCTTGGGAGAACCAGCCCAATCGTCAATACCGCGATCCTTGGAGCTTTCGCCAAAGTAACTGGATTGGTAAAAATCGATTCCGTAATTGAATCAATTCGAGAGAGTGCGACAAATAACGTGGAGGGAAACATTGCCGCTGCAAGAGAAAGTTATAAACAGGCACGATAGTATCGTTTTTCGTAGTCTGAAAGAGATGCCGGAGATCGTCATATCGCAGGGCACAGTTATGTATAACCGAACTGGGACATGGCGTTACCTGAAGCCGGTGTTTACAGATATGTTACCGCCTTGTAATAATGTCTGCCCCGCAGGCAATGATATCCGCGGTTTTATTAAGTTGATTACTGCAGGTGAATTACTAGAAGCCTGGAAGTTAATAAAACAGACTAATCCTTTGCCGGGTGTTTGCGGTCGAGTATGCCCTCATCCATGTGAAAAAGAATGTAACCGGAAAGAATTTGATGATTCCGTGTCTATCCACACGCTTGAAAGGTTTGTTGCAGACAGTAATTTCGGAGAATTGGAAAGTACGAATCCTGTCATTCCCTTTAGAAAAGAAAGGGTAGCAATAATCGGATCGGGCCCGGCTGGGTTATCATCTGCCTTCTTCCTCGTGAAACGGGGGTATCGGGTGACTGTCTTCGAGGCATTGCCTCAGATTGGCGGCATGCTGAGATTTGGAATACCTGCCTACCGTCTGCCTAAGGATGTTCTGGATAAAGAAATTGGCGACATTACGACTCTGGGAGTTACATTACTGACCGGGACCAGAATCAGCGATTTCAAACAGCTAAAGGATTTTCAAGCAATATTCGTCGCTACCGGCAATGCCAAGAGCCGTAAACTAAATATCCCCGGTGAAGATACATCTGGAGTGATATCCGGCATTGACTATCTGAGAAATGTAAATAACGGCGTTAATTTAAACCGAGGGAAACGGACTGTCGTTATTGGTGGCGGCAATACGGCGATCGATGCCGCCAGGAGTGCACTACGGTTTGGGAACAAAAGTACAATCGTATATCGCCGGACGATCAATGAAATGCCGGCAATACCAGAGGAAATTAATGCCGCGCGTAACGAAGGAATAGAATTCGTTTTCCTTTCTACTCCAAAACAAATCTTGACTCACAACGATAAAACTATCGAGATTAAATTTAACAAAGTACACTTGGGCAAACCAGACTCCACCGGCAGGAAAGAGTTAATCCCAGTTTCAGGATCTGAGTTTAGTTTACAAGCTGATTTGATAATCACCACTACCGGCGAAGAACCCGATTTGTCGTGTATTCCCAAAGATGTAAAGCTCTCAGAAAGTGGAGTAAAGTACCAAAATTGGCAGATTTTCGGGGGCGGTGATGTCGTGACGCAAGCTGGAAGTGTGGTTGAAGCAATCGCTTCCGGTAAACGAGTTGCTCAGAACATCGAAAACAAACTACTGGGTATCAAAATAGAGACTGAAACCGCAAGAAAACTTGTGTCTTTCGAGGACCTGAATATAAGCTATTTCACGCATCAGAAAACCGTTCATCAACCGGAGCTGCAAGTTAAAAAACGAATATCGAGTTTTGACGAAACCAACCTCAAATTACCCTCCAGGAAAGGTCTCCAAGAAGCCAAGAGATGTTTTTCATGCGGACTTTGCCAAGATTGTGATAACTGCATTGTTTTCTGCCCCGATATCGCGGTTGATAAAAAAGATGGGGATAAACGTATAAATTACGACTATTGTAAGGGTTGTGGAATTTGTTCCATAGAATGCCCAAGTAACTGTATCTCAATGGTTGAAGAACTATGATAAAACTGATTACCGGCAATCGGGCGGCGGCTCTCGGAGCTGTATTATGCCGTCCTAAGTTCATCTCGGCTTATCCTATTACTCCACAAACCACGATAAGTGAATATTTAGCCGGGTTCTGCGCTGATGGAACGCTAAATGCCAAATATATGAATGTCGAATCTGAGCATTCGGCTTTGAGCGCGTGTATCGGCGCTTCGGTAACGGGAGTGCGTGTCTTTACGGCTACATCATCTCACGGGTTGGCCTTGATGCACGAAATGCTTCATATTACGAGTTTTATGCGTTTGCCCATAGTCATGGTAGTTGTAAATCGGGCAATCGGACTATGGAACATTCATGGTGAACAGACTGATGCTCTTTCACAACGTGATACCGGTTGGCTTCAAATCTATTGTGAAAACGGTCAAGAAGTTATCGACACGGTCATACAAGCTTACAATATTTCAGAAAAAGTCTCTCTTCCCACCATGGTCTGCCTGGATGGTTTTATCCTGTCTCATACCAGTGAGTTGGTAGATATCCCAGAGGCCGTTTCGGTGGACCATTTTCTCCCAAAATCCAAACCGCTTTCCAAACTTGACGTGAAAAACCCGCGCATGTTTGGCGCTCCCGTCAGCCCTGAATACTTTTTGGAATTCCGTTATAAAGCCCAGGAAGCAATGGAGAAAGCGCTGCCTGTGGTGGCTGAAGTCGATGCCCGGTTTGGAGAGCAATTCGGACGAAGCTATGGTCTGGTAGAAGGTTACAAGACAGAAGATGCCAAACTGGTAGTCGTCAGTGTAGGCACCGCAGCCAGCACTACACGGATTGTCATCGATGAACTTAGAGAGGCAGGGGAGAAGATCGGAATGCTTAAAATCAGATTATTCCGTC